>Ga0182024_10003137_pt1 | contig 39839 bp, 32 predicted proteins | sample P32metaG_FD_120480 | JGI IMG/M metagenome (GOLD analysis project Ga0182024, IMG submission 120480) | Permafrost microbial communities from Stordalen Mire, Sweden - P3-2 metaG (Illumina Assembly) | ecosystem: Environmental > Terrestrial > Soil > Wetlands > Permafrost | place: Sweden: Stordalen...
GCAGACCCAGCAGCAGCTGGAAATCTCGGCACTGTCTATCGCCAACGAAGCCAACCAGTCAGTGCTCAAACTGTTCGGCTAAAACCCTCGGTAAAATTGGCTACTGGCAAAGGCGGCGGGGCAACACCCAGCCGCCTTATTCATTTATCGGACCGGACTACAGAATCTTCGGCTAAAAATGACAGATCGAGCCAAACAGCTCGCATCCAACGGCGCTTTAGGCCGCGCGCGGCATATCCAGGCGAAGCCGGCCACGCAGATGAGGCACGCGCTTCACATCCATTCTGGCGGCAAGCGTGCGCAAACAAAACAACTCTTCCTTGGTGGCAATATTGAAATCCGCAAATTGCCGTTGCCCGTCGCGAAAATCGGCGTCCGACAACGCTGCCTCGAACAGATCAAGCCACCCCGACCGCTCAACGCTTGCGCCCGCGCCTTCATGAAAGAGCGCCTTACGCCGATCCCGGATAAACGTTGGAAGTTGCGAAGGATACAAATCATAAAGGGTCCGCAACGGCGCTTTGCCCGCTAGCGCGTCGACCGTATGTCCGAGCAAAGCGGACCTGTCGAGCGCGGTCGCGAAAGCGACGAGCGACTGATCGAGAAACGGCTCGCGTATTTCAACCTGGAACCTCATGGAGCAACGATCGACCCGCTGCAGATTTGCACGATGCATCATATCCAGGCATTGCTTGCGCAGCCCGAAGCCGACCGTATTTGCCTGTTTGAAGGCGTTTTCGAGCGGCTCGTAACCCGCAAATAGCTCGTCAGCACCTTCTCCACATAAGGCGACCCGGAAGCCATCCTCGTGAATTCGCTGTGAGACGCGATAAGTAAAGACGCTTGAACGAATGACTGCGGGTTCGAACGCTTCCACCGCATCGACAACCGTCTTTATCAACGAAAGCGTGCTGTTGGAGCGCACATCAACGCTCACCTCGTGCAGATCGAGACCGGTCAGGTCTGCATAGCGCTCGGCATAGATGCGATCGGGGGCATTTGATCCCACGGCGATATAGGCCGGCATTGCAGGGCGAAACCGCCGCGCGTAATGGACGATTAGCGTGCTGTCGATGCCACCGCTAAACAGCGCCGAGACCGGGAGATTTGGCGGCAGACGAACGCGCACGGCTTCGGATAGGATCCGATCCAGTTCCGCGGGCGAAGAGCCACTCAACACTGTTGGCGACGGCAGTACGTAGTGGCGTCCGCAATAATTGCGCGTGAGCATAAAACCCGGGGGCAACAGGAGAACCTCACCCTCTTCGGCTGTCTCCAACAGCGGTCTAATTTCCGAGCAAAACAAAAAACCTTCGCGCGATCGTATCAGATAGAGCGGCTTGACGCCGAAGGGATCGCGCGCGGCGAGAAACTCGCCAGTGCCTGTGTCGACGGCGACGAACGCATACATGCCGGCCAAGCGCTTAATGCCGGGTGAGCCCCAGACCCGGATCGCGTTCGCGACAACCTCTGTGTCACATCCGGTGCGAAAGCGCACGCCGAGCGCTTCCAGCTCCCGCCGTATGTCGATGTGATTGTAAATCTCGCCGTTTAGGGAAACGAGAAGGCGCTCATCGAATGAGGCTTGGGGCTGCGCGCCATGTGCAACGTCCACTATGCGCAGACGTCGGGTGCACATCGCAATTCTGTCGCTGACCAAGACAACGGGATCGGTGATATCACCGCGATGCAGAATTCCTGCAATTAGTTGCCGTACGGCCTTGTCAGCGCCATCCCAATCGATGGCCACCGCAATACCGCACATCTTGCCCCCTAAATTGCATGTCCTTGCGAAACGAACGCTCGGTCAAACCTAGGTCTTTATAGCTAACGAATTGTTACACCCGGCCACGACACCGCCTCGGCAGAGACACCTCGACAATTTGATTAATGATAATCATCGGCTTGTCGCTGGATAATCCGGCCGGAAACAGGCCTTTAACCCGCATCCGCAAGCATGGATCGCACGGGGATCGACATGCCTCTAAAGATCGAACTCAAACCTGGCGAACGCCTCATTTTAGGTGGCTCCGTTGTCACCAACGATGGCCGCCGAACGCGCGTTGCGATCGAGGGCGCGATGCCCGTTTTGCGCGAAAAGGACATCATGACGGCGCGACAGGCCAACAGCCCGGCCAACCGCATTTCTCGCGGTACAACGCATGTACACGAGCAAGCGGACGCCGATTACCGCGCGCTGGTCCGCGGGATCGAGAAAGCTGCTGCGTGCACGCGGCCCTTTATCGACAGCATCAATAATCGAATCTTAACAGGGGAGTTGTATGAGCGTTAAAGGAGACCCGCAAGCTGTCGAGTACGAAAGGGAGTTGGGGAAAGTGAACTACGCCGTACAGGCCTATGCGAGAGCCGCCAACGACATTGCCGGCCCCCGCGAGCTCGAAGCCAATCTGCTGTTGCAGGCGGCGGCGAAGTTGCAGGCGGTCCAGAATTCCTGGAAGGAGAAGCCCGGCGCCACGAAGGAGGCGGTGCTTTTCAATCGCCGTCTTTGGACGGTATTCCTCAACTCCCTGATCCAGGAGAAGGATCGGCTCCCGGCGGCGCTTCGCGAGAACCTGAAGACGCTTGGTGCGTTCGTAATGTGCGAGACCTTTTCGCTGGTGACAAAGCCTCAGAAGAGACATTTTGAAAATCTGATCAATATCAATTGCCGGATTGCCGCCGGATTGCGCAGCAAGCACTAGCGCATCTCGATGGGCGAGCTGCCTCGTCAGGAGTTTCCGTCAGACGAGCCGAGCCTCATCGCCGGCGACGCGCTCAAGGCCGCCGCGCTCAGATACTCCGCCGAAATGCGCACGCGGGTGGAGAACGAACAGAGCGGCTTGCTTAGCGTATTCGACGGCTGGTTCACGCGAGTTGTGAGCCGGCTGCTGCGTTTCGATCCATCGCGCTCTTGGGAAGACAGCGTCCACGAGGCCGCGACCGGGCCTGCGCAAGGGCTGGACCTGCAATGGGATCTGCTCCGGCTGCGGCAGTTCCTGGACCGCTGGCAGCAGGGGCGGTTCGTCGAATATTCCAAGCGCGAAGCATCGGCCGCCTTCTATCAGCCGCGGTTCGGCACCGAATTCGGCGTCGACGTGCAGCTCACCTGCCAGGGCGCGCCGTCGCTGATGCGCTGGCGCGGCACGGCGCTGATGAAAAACGTGTTCGATTTCGCCATGTACCCGGCGCTCATCGCCGAACTGCGGCCGCGCACCATCTTCGAGATCGGCTCAGGCCTCGGCGCCAGCGCGGCGTGGTTTGCCGACACGATGACATCGTGCGGCATCGACGGGCGCGTCCATTCGGTCGATTTGCGCGAGGCCAGGGTCGAACACCCGCTGGTCAGCTTCTACCAGGGCGATTGCAACGATCCGGCGGGATTGTTCGATGCCGGTCTCTTGCAGTCGGCGCCGCATCCGTGGCTCGTGGTCGAAGACGCCCACCACAACGTGGCAGCGGTGCTCGGCCATATGCAGGCCTATCTGGCGCCGGGCGATTACCTCGTGGTCGAGGACAGCGACGTCAAGCGCGAGGCGCTGCGCTCCTTTCTCGGCTTGCATTCGGGCAGTTTTCTGGTCGACACCCGCTTTACCGACAATTTCGGCCGCAACGCCACCTGCGCCGCCGATTCGATCTTCATCAGAACGAAGCAGGCCGCTGCCGCGCCCGAGGCGTCACCCCATAATCAGCCGGCGGCCGGGTGAATCAGGTAATGCTTCATGGGCATGACCCAGCCGCAACGGACGAGACCGGACGACGTAACCGCATTGCTCGCCGAAGGATTTGCGCACCACCAAGCCGGCCGCATGGCGGAGGCGGAACGCATCTACACGCAAATTCTCGTAAGCGAACCTGACGTCTTTGATGCCCTGCATCTGCGCGGACTGATCTATCACCAGGGCGGAGACCATCGGCGCGCTCTCTCTCAAATCGATGCCGCGCTGAGAGTTGATCCGGACAACCTGCTGGGTCTCAACAATCGCGGCCTGGTGCTCAACGCCCTCGGGCGATTCGATGAGGCCATCGTGAGCTATGCCCGCGCTCTTGCCTTGCAGCCGGATTTTCCCGAGGCCCTGCTCAACCTTGGAAATACGCTGAAAGATAAGCGGCGGTTCGATGTGGCCTTGGCATGCTTCGATCAGGCGCTGGCGGCGCGACCCGACTATGCCGAAGCGCATTACAATCGAGGCAATACGCTTTTTACACTCGGACGATTCAGCGAGGCCCTTGCTAGCTATGACAGGGCGCTTCGGTTGCGCCCGAACCGTGCAGAGGTCCATTGCAGCCGCGGCACTGTCCTGCATGCGCTGGATCGCCCTGACGATGCTTTAGCGGCCTACAACCGCGCCCTGGCGCTGCGCCCGGACTATGCCGACGCGTACAACAATCGCGGTATCGTCTTGCACGCATTGAAGCGGTTTGATGAGGCATTGGCGAACTATGACCGCGCGCTTGAGCTGCACCCGCGTTACGCCGATGCGTTCCTAAATCGCGGCGCCACGCTGTATGAGCTGAGGCGGTTCGACGAATCGCTGGAAAGCTGCGACCGCGCGCTCGTCCTGTCCCCGGACTGCGCCGAGGCGCACTACAATCGCGGCAATGCACTGAAAGGGCTCTGCCATTTCGAGGAAGCGGCGGCGAGCTACGAGCGTGCGCTCGTGCTGCGGCCGGATTATCCCGAGGCGCTGAATAATTGCGGCGTTACGCTGCACCACCTCAAGCGGTTCAATGAAGCCCTGTCGCAGTACCAACGTGCACAATCGCTGCTGCCGGATTCTTCCGACGCTCACTACAACGAGAGCCTATGCCGGCTTCTGATCGGGGACTTCAAACCCGGCTGGCAAAAGTACGAGTGGCGCTGGCGGACAGCGCAAATGGAAAGCGACCGGCGCACATTCGACCGGCCCGTGTGGCTTGGCGCATCTGATATCGCCGGCAAAACCATCCTGCTCCATTCCGAGCAGGGATTTGGCGACACGATCCAATTTTGCCGATACGTCCCGCTCGTTGCGGCGCGTGGGGCGCGGGTCATCCTGGAAGTGCAGGACTCGCTGCGCGAACTCGCCGCTACCCTCACCGCTCCTGCCGAGGTGGTATCGCGCGGCCGCCCGCTGCCCGACTTCGATTTGCACTGCCCGCTTCTGAGTTTGCCCCTCGCCTTTCGCACTCGGCTAGCGACCTTTCCATCCGCAACGCCATATCTGAGCGCCGATCCACAAGCCGTCGTTGACTGGGAAACGCGCCTCGGCCCACCCGGCCGGCGCCGCATCGGCCTCGCCTGGTCTGGCCGCCCGGCTCATACGAACGATCACAACCGATCGATTCCACTCAGAGCGATACTGCCGCTCCTCGACGGCATTGACGCCGCCTTCGTGAGCTTGCAGCGAGACGTCCGGCCGGCGGATGCGGACTTGTTGCGCGAACGCAGCGACGTCCTCCATTTCGGAAATGATCTGAAAAATTTCTCCGATACCGCGGCGCTGATCGCGAACTTGGATCTGATCATTGCGGTAGACACCAGCGTCGCGCATCTAGCGGGAGCTTTGGCCAAGCCGGTGTGGCTGCTCCTGCCTTACATTCCCGATTGGCGGTGGCTGCTCGATCGCGACGACACGCCGTGGTATCCGACCGCGCGGCTGTTTCGGCAGGACGAAACACGCCAGTGGGAACTGGTCGTGACCCGAGTTCAGGCGTGTTTGCGGGAGTGTTGAGGGAGATAAGCCGCGATAAGGCTTGTGCCTCAGGCCGCCCGTCCGCTTTTCCGCGCCACCAACAGCGCTCGCATTTCGCCGCAATGCTGCGATTTCAGGACGTAGCCGGTGGCGCGGAGAATACGCGCTTCGATCTGCGCGTCCGTGAGCACAAACGGCCAGTTGAACATGCCATGAAAGCCGAACGAGCGAGCGCCCAGGCCGGCACGGGTGCGTTCGAACGAAAACTCGTGGGCCAGCGCCTCATCGGCCCACTTGAATTGCGGCAGCCGCGGCCGATAGACCCGGCATAGAACTTCGTCCTCGGGCGAGACCAGTGGAAACTCATCCGGATGCGCTGCGAGAAAATCGATCAGTGCCTTCGAGCGGATGCAGAAGCCGCTGTTGCCGACATTGAGGCCGTCGCGATACCACCAGGGCGCGCCGATGTAATCGCAATCGAGAAACTGCGGACGCCACATCGAGGGATCGACGATCCAGCTGTCCCACTGAATGAACAGGGCGTGGCTCGTCTTGATGTGGCGTGGCACCTCATAAGTCATGAACGTGCCCGCCTGCATTTGGTCGCCGAACGGTTCGATCTGGATGGCGTCGACCTGCGATCGCAGCGGCCGGTCGGTGAAGAGCTTCACGTCACCGAAGCGGACATGCCGGGTGCACTCGGCCACCGCCATCTCCGTCAATTCGTGAGCGACGGTGTAAACCGCGACCAGTGTGAGATCGGGTAGATCAAGCATATTGTCTCACCTGCATGCTGTTGCGTTCGGCGATCAGCCCCTCCCACAACGCAACGAATGCGTTGGCGGAGCGGGCCGGTGACCTTGTTTGCGCTTCGCGCACCGCGCCAGCCGACATATCCTCGCGGAGCGACGGTGTCCGCGCGAGCCGCCTCAAATACGAGACACACTCGTCGATGGTGCGCGCGACAAAACCCGACTTGCCGTGGGCGACGATTTTCGTCTCCGCCAGATTGTCGAGCACCACCGGAACAAGGCCCAGCGACATTGCCTCGATGAGCGCATTCTCGGCGGTGCCATAATGGTCGGGCCGCAGCGGACAAAAGAAAATATCGGCCTCGGCAAGCGCCGACGCAGGATCGAGCGTGTGGCCCTTGAGCGCGATCCGCTCTGGATGGCGCATGGCGGCGGCGCAGCTTGCCACTTCCGGATTGATGTGGCCCCACAACGATATCGGCGTCAGGTCATCATCCGTGCCGTCATCGAGGGTGTCGATGGCGTCGAAGATGCCGCGATGCAGCTTCTTGAAGTCGACCGTGCCGAGGTAAGCGATCGCAGGCTTTCGCCCGGCCGGCCGCGCGTGCGGCCGCACGCCGGCAAAGCCGAAGCCACTGTTGATGACGGAAGTCCTGTCACGAATTTCCCGCGGCACGACCGGCAGCGAAATATCGCTGGTGAGCACCAACCGATCGGCTGCCGGGAATGCCGGCAGGGCCGGCGCGAACAGACCGGACACATGACACCAGCAAACAGTCTTAACGCCCGGCACTGAAGCGAACGGCGCAGATTTGTCGAGAAGCGGATGGCCCCAATACTCAAGCTGGACGATATCGGATTGAAGAGCGAACGCACGAATTCGCGCCGGATCGCGCTCGACGATGACGCGGCCCCCGCAGTGGGCGATAGCGTGCGCGTGCCGGCGGTCGATCGGCGCTTCGAGCAACAGGAAAGTCTGCTCAACTTCGCGCGGCAACGCGCGGGCGATGGCGGCGTGGGCCTTGCCGATGCCGCCGCCCAGGTGTGCGGCAATGTGCAGAATTCTCATGCCGCCGCCCCGTTTACCGCTGCGCCTGCAGCAATGCCGCCCGGCGCGACGGCTGAAGGTTCCAGGTGAACCGCTTCCTTGAACTTGGCGAGCAGCACCGGCCGGTGCGCATCGATATTGTCCGGCAGGCAGTGACTGAGCTGGCCGCAGCCGCCACAGACGGCGTTCTGCCGGCGCCGGCCTTCCAGATGCTGGAGACGCAGCGCATTCAGCAATTCCGAATTCCAGATGTCCTTCATGGACTCCCGGCGGACATCCCCGATCACCAGCTTTCGGCCCCAATCGAGAAAGCAGGCGCTGACCAGGCCGTCGGCATTCACCGAGTAGCCGTAAAAAATGTACGGGCAGATGTCGGTGTCGCCCACATCCTGCTGATAGATGCCGCGACTGATCGTGACGCCGGTATGCTGTGCGATATCGAACTGCGGCCAACATGGCGCAAAGTTCTCGACGAAGATGCGATCGCAATGATCGCCGAAGGTGTCGAAAAACGCCTGGCGTTCCGCTTCGTCGACAAGCTCGGCCGGGATCTTGACCGCGACCTCGCAGCGGCCACGATTGGCGTAGAGCCATTTGACGTTTTCGACGAAGCGGCCGAAATCGAACTTGAACCCGGTGAATTTCCGGTAGGTGTCGGCGGTCATTCCGTCGACCGAAATGTTGATCTTGTCGATGCCGGCGGCGAGGACCGGACCCAGGCGCTCCGGCGAGATCAAAGAACCGTTCGTCGTGGTGTCCACGTAGTCGACCCTGCCCGACCGCTTGGCATAGGCGACCATGTCGGCCAGCCGCCGGTTGAGAAACGGCTCGCCGTCCTTGTAGAGACGCAGCACCTTGAGCGGCCGGTCGAACTCCGCAAGATCGTCGATGATCTTCTGGAATACTTCGAATTTCATCGCGCCCTGGAAGCGGCCGGTCTCGGCGATCAGGTCACGATGACCGGTCGGGCAAAACGTGCATTTGAAGTTGCACGCGCTTGCCGGATCGACGAACACAATGAACGGCGTGGCGAGCGGAATGACCGTCTCGAGGGCCGTGCGCCCCTGCAGGTTGATGCGCGGCTCCAATCGCGCTTTCATTGGCGACGCTCCCGCGGAATCGCATAGACGACGGCGCCGGCGGCGCACCAGCAATGATTGCGGAACAAGAACCGATAATCATCGAATTCGCGCATGAGGCAGCCGGCGGTGCGCCATATGCCGTCGGCATTATGGTAGACGGTCGCCGTCACGATCGGCCGCTGCGCGCGCAGCGTTTCGCGGGCTCCGCGCAAAGCGTCAAGCTCGCCGCCCTCGAGATGCAGCTTGATGAAGGTCGGCTCAACGTCGAGGCTGTCGATCGAGCGGGTGCTGACTTTCACTTGGCCGAACGCCGACAGCTTTGACGCAAAGCCATAGCCCTCGCTGAAGGCGGCAGCGCCGTCCTCGGCCGCCAGCGCGCAATCGAGAACCTCCGCGCGCGCTAGCCCGCGCAGACTTTCAGCCAATACCGCGCGGTTAGCGGTATCCGGCTCAACGGCGATGACTCGGAAGCCGGCGACCTTCGCTGCGAACGTGAGCGACACGTCACCATGATACGCACCGCCGTCGAGGAAGGTCTCACGGTCGCGCAGGGCTTCCACAACTTCCGGAATGAAGTAGCGCTCGGTCGATACCGGGGCGCGCTCAAAGGTCCATTCTTCGCGCAGCCGGCGCCACGCGATGAACTGCAGGTGGTGAGCGCGCGACACGTCATCGTCCCAGCCGGCGTGCACGCCTGCGATCTCCCGTTGATCGTCCGCCGTGAGCGGATCGGCAAACCAGCCATTCCCCAGCGGGTGCCGGCCGCGCAGGCTTTCGGCAAGATCGTAGAACGGCACGACATCGGCACAGCCCCGAGCCGCCAATGAACTCTTGATCGTCACGTAGGGCGAGGTCACGACGCTCACGGCGACGCGCGCTCCCGCGTCCGGAATCGGGTCGCCGCGTTCGAAGATGCCGGCTGGTTCACGTCCCACGGCGCTCAAAAACTCACGCGCCAGCTTGCCGAGGTTGCCGGCCCCGTAAAGGTATAACGGTCGCTCCGTTGGCGGAGGCGGCGCCAAAGATGGCGTCGTCGCGAATGTGCTCATCGCCTCGTCCAGAGGCGGCAGCCGATTGAATGATCGTGCTCTGTGCATCGAGATGCTCTTTTAGCAACGTTGACTTGATGGCCGACGACGAGACGCCCTGGAAACGGTGTCGTCATGTTCGATCTCCAGTCCGAACCGCTCGGCGGCCTCGCGCCAGACCTGGGACTTGGCGACTATCTGCTCATAGCGCCGGTAGCTTGCGCTGCCATCGCCCGCGAGCAGGTCGTCGCATCGCGCCAGAAAATAATGCGCGAACGCCTGGCCGGGATGCCGCTCGACAAGTTCCTTGAAAGTGCGACTGGCAACCGCGAAATTACCGATACGCATGTTGCGATTGTGCACGAAGTTCACGTCGAGATTGACGTTGAACACGAAGTTATCGATTTCCGCGGGGTCCATGCCGGGAGCCCGAATGACGTATTTCGTCATGTCGATGGCACCGATCGGCAGGTACTTTTCGTCGATCCAGCCGTTGGCTTTGCACTGGCGGAACAGTTCGCTGCCGCGCAGCGGCGTCGCGTAGTTGAACGAAGCCCAGTCGAGACCCCAGTCCAGGATCGCGTCGCGCGTCTCCTCGCGCTCGGCGCGGGTCTCGCCCGGCAGCCCGATTACGAAAAATCCCTGGCAGTATATGCCTGCCGCCTGCAAGAGCGCGATGGTCGGCTTGATGCGATTGTAGGCGATCGGTTTGTGAATGATGTCTTTCAGCACCCGCTTCGAGCCATGCTCGATCGCAAGATAGAGCGTGTCGACCCCGGCGGCTTTCATCAGCGCCGCCATCTCGTCGTCGATGTAGGAGAGCGTTACGCCATTCGGCATCTCGACTCTGATGTCGAGCGGCGCGAGCTTGGCGAAGAACTCCTTGGCCCGCGGCTTGTTCATCAGGATCTGGTCGTCGTAGATGGTGAGCACACTCAGCCCATAGCGGTCTTTGAGACTGGTAACGTGCTCGATCGCGCGATCGACCGAGACATAACGCATATTGGCGCCGTGGAATGAGGGCTCGGCGCAAAACACGCATTTGAACGGGCAGCCGCGCGACGTGACGATAAAGAACTGTTTCGACGACGAAGTGAATTTGGTGAATGGAGAGAACGCCTCTCTCATGCTGTAGGCCGGCACGTTGACCAGCGAGTAATCGACATCGATGATACGGTCGAGGTCGTCGTAGACCGGCACCGCCAGGGACTTCGTTTTTGTCACCCACGGGTCGCGCGTGAGCGCCTCCGCCATGTCATCGGCATCGACCAGCTCTTTGAACGCAACCTCGCCTTCGGAGTAGCAGCACGCATCGATCTCGCAGCCGGTGATCACTTCGGCATAGGCCGTCGTAATCGCGGCGCCGCCGGCGACGATGCAGATATTTGGGTCATGCCGTCTCACCGCAGCCGCCATCGACTTCAGCCACGGATATGACACGTCGTAAGACATCGAGAAGCCGACGATATCGGGGTTCATCGCCGCGAGCTTACGGGCGAGCAGCGCCTCCGGCGTATCGTCGCCGGGCAAGTTCAGGTCGAGAATCTCGACTTGGCTAAGCGCCGCCGCAAACCGCTTGAGATACGAAGCGATCGTCAGCACGCCATAGGGAAACGCCAGATAGGTTCTGTACGTTTTTTTGGTCGCGTCGCGTTCCGGTGGACACAAACTGGAGGGCAGCACGACAAGCAGCACGTACCTTGCCGCGTTTGCGGCCGCGTTCGTCCTTTGCAAGCTTGCCGGCGCGAGTGATGGCGAGCCGACGTCGTGCCGGGCGGTACCACTCTGCTGTTCCAGCCTCGGCAACGCGTCAACCTGTGCAGGTGAATCGTTGCTGCTCGATGCGCCAATCGTTGACGTGGTCCCCTCCTTCGTGCTGTCCGCCCCGACGGTCAGGACGCCCCTGCGCGAGAACGGCGGAGCAAGATTAAGGCCACAACTCAAGTAGCGGGAAAATAAGGATTTTTGCGCGGGAGCCGGGGTAGCCGAGCGGAGCCGGCGCGCCGTTTTTGCCGCCGCCGGAAAATATTGCCGAGCGAGTGCGGTGCGTTGGCCGCCGAGTCCGGCGGGACCGGCCACGGTATCAGAAGTGACCAAGTCCTGCCGGGAGTCGGGGACGCCTCATGAGCCGCGGGCATCGTCGCTCAACGCAGCGCAAACCCGTACCACGACACCAGCCCACTGCCTGCCGGCATCCTGCCGAAACACGCGAGCGCTCGGATACCAGAGGCTATCCTCGCGATCGAGCAGCCAGCGCCAGCAGGTGTTGTAGCGGTTGAGTAGCCAGAAAGGCTTGTTCAGCGTGCCGGCAAGGTGCGCCACCGCGGTATCGACGGCGATGACTAGATCCAGATTGTCGATCAGCGCGGCAGTGTCCGAAAAATCTTGCAGGTCGCCGGTCCAATCCACGACCTGCTCGCGCCAGATGCTGTCGCGCAACTGGGCGGCGGCATCGTCGCCCTTCTGCAAACTGTAGAATTCACAGCCCGGGACTTCCAGCAGCGGCGCAAGCTGCGCAAACTCCATGCTGCGCAGGGCGTCGATCCGGTTGCAGCCCGGCAATTCCTTTCTTGGATTGCCGGCCCAGACTAGGCCAATTCTCCGCTTCTCGTGCCCGGCAAAGCGATCGCGCCACGCGCGCGCCTTGTCGTCCGGCGCAGCCAGATAGGGCGTGCGCGCCGGTATCGTGTCGAGTTCAGTCCGCAGCGCCAGCGGCAGGCTGAGCAACGGGCAGTGCAGGTCAAAAACGGGCAGCGGTTCGCCTCGGGATATCACCTCTGCCGCGCCCTCCAGCGAGCGCATCACGTGCTGCAGCGGCCGCTGCACCTCCAGAACGACGCGGGCGCCGCGTGCCGCGACCAGCGGGACGTAGCGGCAGAATTGCAACGTGTCGCCAAAGCCCTGTTCGGCGTGCAGCAGAATGGTCTTGCCCGCGAGTTCACTTGAGCCGAGCCACAGCGGCTGCGGAAAGCTGCGCCTTTCGTCCGCGAGCTGGTCGGTCTGCCACCGCCATTCGTGTTCTCGCCAGCCGCGTTCGTAGTCGCCAATGAGCAGGCGGCACAGCGCCGCATTGTTGTGGGCGCTGGCAAAATCCGGTCGCGACGCCAGCGCCCGATCGTAGCTCGCCAGCGCCTCATTGCAGCGCATCAGGTCCTGCAGCGTAGCGCCGCGATTGCAGTGCGCCTGGGCGTGATCCGGCTGCAGCGCGATGCAACGATCGCAGGCCGCGAGCGCTTCCTCGTAGCGCTTGAGCGCGTGCAGAGTCGCGCCACGATTGCAGTGCGCGTCGGTATAAGCGGGCCGCAGCGCCAGGGCGTGATCAAAGCCCACCAGCGCCTCGTCGAACCGCTGCAGACCATGCAAGGCGTTGCCGCGGTAGCAAAACGCCTCGGCGTAATCCGGCGCCAGCGCCAGCGCCTGGCCGCAAGCCTCCAAAGCCTCGTCGTAGCGCCGCAGCGCCGTCAATGTGTTAGCGCGATTGGTGTGCGCCTCGGCGTAATCCGGCTGCAGCGCGATGGCGTGGTCGCAGGCCGCGAGTCCCTCGGCGTAACGCTTGAGCGCGTGCAGGGTCACGCCGCGATTGCAGTGCGCCTCGGCATATGCGGGCCGCAGCGCCAAGGCCCGGTCATAACTCGCCAGCGCTTCGTCGAACCGCCGCAGAGCATGCAGGGCGCTGCCTCGATTGCAGTGCGCCTCGGCGAAGCCCGGCGCGAGCGCCAGCGCCCGGTCGCAAGCCGCGACCGCCTCATTGCAACGTCGCAACTCCCTCAGCGTGTTGCCCCGATTGGAGTGCGCTTCGGCGTAATCGGGCTGCAACGCGATGGTGCGATCGCAGGCCGCAAGCGCCTCGTCGTAGCGCTTGAGCGCATGCAGAGCCGCGCCGCGATTGCACTGCGCATCGGCATGAGCGGGCTGCAGCGCCAGCGCACGGTCGTAGCTTGCCAGTGCCTGATCGAAGCGCCGTAGCGCCAGCAGCGCGTTGCCGCGATTGTTCAGCGCCGCGGCATCATTGGGGTTTCGTTTCAGCGCGCGATCGATTTGAGCAACCGCCGCGGCCGGATCGCCGCGCTGAAAAAGAATAATGCCGAGGTGGTGCAGGCTGTCGAATTGATCGGGCTGAATGTCGAGCACTTGTTTGTAGACATTTTCCGCCTCGGCCAATCGGCCGGCCTGATGCAGGGCGACGGCGTTCGTCAGCAGCACCGCCATACGCGCCAATTCCAGCCCATGCGGCTGACGCAGGCCCTTCGGCTCATCGCCAAATCGGATTTTCGAATTTTTCTTCATGCCTCAAGGCGCCGCCGTCAATTTATCGAAAACCGCGTCCGCACGGGCTGACGAGGTCGTCCGCGCAAGACTTTGATCGCGCAACGCGGCGCGAACGCGCGCAAACACAGGGTCCCACGCACACATGGCGTCCTGCCGAAACAGCCGCACCGTCGGATACCAAGGGCTGTCGTCGCGATCGAGCAGCCAGCGCCAGTCGGGAATGAACGGCAGCAGCACCCACACCGGTTTCGCCAGCGCGCCGGCAAGGTGTGCCACGCCGGTATCGACCGAGACCACAAGATCGAGCGCGGAGATCAGCGCGGCTGTGTCGGCGAAGCTGGTCAATTCATCGCCGAAGTGGAGGACATCGCTCCGCTCGCGGAGCGTCGCCGCATCGGCGTCGCGCACCTCGCGCTGCACGCTGACGAGAGACACGTCCGAGCCGGCAAAGATCGACGAGAACGCATCCAGGGCGATCGAGCGGTTATGGTCGTTCTTGTGCGCCTGATAGCCCGACCATGCGATGCCTATGCGCGGACGCGTTCTGGGGCCAAGGCGAGCGCTCCAATGCGCCTTCCGCTCCTCCGCTGCGCGCAAATACGGCATGGCCGCGGGGATGCTGGCAAGGTCCGTGCCGAATGCGCGCGGCGCGCTCAACAGCGGGCAATGCAGATCGAACCGGGGCAGCGGATGGCCCGTGCAGACGACCTGCGCCGCACCGCGCAGCGAGCCCATCAGCTCGTACAATGCCGGAGGGACCTCAAGAATCACACGCGCGCCGCGGTCGGCGACGAGCGGTACGTAGCGGCAGAACTGGATGATGTCGCCGAAACCTTGCTCGGCGTGAATTAGAATGGTCCGACCGGCGATCTCTTCCCCTCCCGCCCACAGCGGTTGCGGGAAGTCCCGCCTGCCCTGCCCGAGTTCCTTGGTCCGCCACCGCCATTCGTGCTCGTCCCAGCCGCGACGAAGATCGCCGATCAAGAGCCGGCACAGCGCTTCGTTATAATGCGCCTCGGCGAAATCAGGCCGCGCCGCGCACTCGCGCTGGTAGCTTGCCACCGCCTCCTCGAACCTGCCCAGCATACGCAGGGCATTGCCGCGATTGTAGTGCGCCTTGGGCAGGTTGGGCTGCAGCGCTGCAGCCCGGTCGCAGCATGCCAGCGCCTCCTCAAACCGCTTCAGCATGTGCAAAGCGCTGGCGCGGTTGGCGTGCGCGTCGGCATATTGCGGCCGCAGCGCCAGCGCCCGATCGCAACTCGCCAACGCTTCGTCGAAACGCTTGAGATCGTGCAGCACCGAGCCGCGATTGGACAGCGCCTCGACGAAGTCGGGCCGGATCGCGAGCGCGCGATCGCAGCTGGCCAGCGCCTCATCCAGACGCTTGAGTTCCTGCAGCACCACAGCGCGATTGACATGGGCCTCGGCGTAACGTGGCTGCACGGCCAGCGCGCGATCGAAACTCGCCAGCGCCTCATCCAAGCGCTGGAGTTCCTTCAGCGCGTTGCCGCGGTTCGATAGCGCCTCGATGTAGTCCGGCTGCACCGCCAGCGCGCGGTCGCAGCTCGCCAACGCCTCGTCGAAGCGCATGATCGCGAACAAGGCGGCGCCGCGATTGGACAGCGCAAATACAAAGTTCGGCACAATGGCAAGCGCGCGGTCGTAGCTCGCGATTGCGTCGTCGAAACGTCCAAGCTCATAGAACGCGGTGCCGCGATTGTTCCAGGCCGCCGCGTTATCGGGATTCCTGGCCAGCGACAGATCGATCTGCGCGACCGCCTGCGCAGGCTTGCCGCGCTGACGCAAAATCACGCCAAGCAAATGCAGGCAATCACACTGCCCAGGATTAAAGGCAAGAATTTGATTGTAGAGCCGTTCCGCGTCCGCCAAGCGGCCGGCTTGATGCAACGCCATCGCCTCGGCGAGCAATGCAGCCGGGTCGAACGATTTGGGCTGCGGTTCCACTGTTGCAGTGGTCATGCGAGGAAATCCGGACTGCGAATCGCCGTTGATCCTAGCAAGCAACTGAGATTCCGTATGCCTTTATCAGAGCGACCACCATTACCGAGTGACGCTGTTTGATTCCGATCGCGGTTTCTTGAGCCCGCATCCGTGAAACTACCTGGTCGATACGCATTACAGCCGCATTTTCGGCCACAACGCCATCTGTGCCGCCGCCGATTCCATCGTGCAGGCGCGTGCGGTCTGCGCCGGTTAAGACATTCTTCACCATAGCCACCGATCATTGCGCCGGTTGTCAGCCGAAAGCGCCGCCATGGCCGACATGCAAAGCCCCGCCATCGTTCTTGGCGACCCGGTGCCCTGGTTCGGCGCCCCGTTGCTCGGCACTGGCTCGTTCCATCTTCAAGTCGCCGCCGGACGCTGGATCGTCCTCAGCTTTCTTGGCTTTCCCGCCGATCCACGGGTCGAACGTGGTTTGGAGCTGCTCCGCGACGCCGATCTGTTCGACAGCGACAAGCTAATCTTTTGCGGCGTGCTCACTTCACCGCCCGCCGATCCGGCGCCGTTCCTGGCCCGCAGCACGTCCGCCATCGCCTTCATGGCCGATTATGACGGCGCCATCAGCCGCTCGTATGGCGCCGGCGCGGGGCCACGCACCATCGTGCTCGATCCGATGCTGCGCGCCATCGCCAACGTTGCATGGGATGACAGCGGCAATCACGCGTCCGCCGTGCGCGACCTTCTGCGCAGTCTGCAATCGGTTGACGATTCCGCCGGCGTGCCGCTGACAGCGCCAATCCTGATTATCCCTCGGGTGTTCGACTTTCCGCTCTGCGAAACGCTGGTCCAATTCTATGACAAGATCGGCGGCCAGGATTCCGGCTTTCTGGTCGACGTCGACGCGAAAACCGCGCAAGTCGTCGACTACCGGATGAAACGGCGCAACGATCTTCTCGTCGCCCACCCGGTGCTGCGCGAAGCCATCCGCGACCAGATCGTCCGCCGGCTGCTGCCGCCCGTCGAGCGCTTCTTTCAATTCCAGGCCACGCGCATGGATCGCTATATCGTTGCCTGCTACGACAGCGAGGTCGGCGGTCATTTCCAGCGCCACCGCGACAACGAGAATATCGGCGCGCAGCATCGCCGCTTCGCCGTCTCGATCAATCTCAACAAGGATTTCGACGGCTGCGATCTCATCTTTCCGGAGTTCGGCCGCAAGACCTATCAGCCGCCGATGGGCGGCGCCGTCGTGTTCTCCTGCGGCGCCTTGCATCAGGTCACCCCGGTGACGCGCGGGCGCCGCTACGCGTTCCTCGCCTTCCTCTATCGCGAGGCCGACGCGGCGCTGCGCGAGGCAAACAATGCCAAGCTCCACGCCGGCGCCGCGCAATACAAGGTCGAGTCCGACCGTCTGTTCGTCGAGCCGAGCCCAGCGCCCGCGAAGGCCACCGCCTGATTGTCGGTAGACATCCCGCCGCTGCGGCTGCCAATCAGCCGGTCACCGGCGACAGATAATTCACCAGGCTGAGCTGCGCGAGCCGCGCGGACACCGACATCGACGCCGAAAGGTTGTTCTGCAAGGTCAGGATATCCTCGCCGATCTGGTTCTGATTCACGCCGTCGATATTTTGCAACATATCCTGCAATGTTGATTGCGTTTGCGTATTCAGCGTTCCGGCGTTGCTGACGGTGGTCTGAACGTTGGCCAGGTCGGCTTCGATATCGCTGACTGTCTGCGTGCCCGGCGGGCCGTCGAGATTCGTCGCAACCTTTTGGCTCAGCGCTAGATAGTTCGCCTGGGCATTGGGATCGGTCGCCGAATAGGTGGTCGCCGCGAGCACGGCGACGTTGGCGACCAAGGTGGTGAGCGCCTGCTCATTGGCCCGCATGCCATAATCGACCGTCGTCGTGGGGCCGACCTGCGCCGTCGCGGTCTGGCGCGCCGGCGTGCCGCCGTTTTCACCGGTGTACCAGAACACGGTATTTGCCGTGGTGCCGTTGACCAGCGCGGTCGAAGTGTCGGGCGGCGAGCCGTTGACGCGCAGCGGCGGATTCGAGCTGAAGAAATCATTGGCGGCGGCCATCGCGGAAGCGGCCGGCAACGCGGTCTGCGTCAGGCCGGTGATGGCGGTCGTCAAGGCTGTCTGCAGATTGGTCGCGGTGTCCGAAGGCAACGTGCCGATAGTGAACTGATTGGCGCCCGGAGGCGAATTCGTTGTTGCCTGCAGCGAAATGGTCTGGGTCGAGCCATCCGGAAGCGTGAGCTGAAACTGGATCGAGTCGCCCGGATTGGGGTTTGAACCAAGAGCGACCGAGATCGACGGCGGCGAACCTGACGGCCCGGTGACCGTTGCGCCGGTCAGGCTGGAATCCACGCCGGTAAGCTGAAAGCCGAATGGTGTGCCGTCCTGACTCACCGTCACCGTAGAACCCCCGCCGCCGATGGCGGTGCTCAAATGTCCGAGACCGCTGACGCCGAGATCGGCCTGCTGACGTTCCGAAATCACCTGGGTCAAGCCGGCCTGGGCGCCGTTACCGTTGAGAATGTCCGAAGCGCTGGCGACCGACGGCTGGTTGGTCGCACTGCCGGAAAAAACGTAGTTACTGCCGACCTGGGTATTAAGGAGCGATAGGATATTGTCGAGCTGGGCCGCGGCCGTGGCTTGGGTGGTCGTCTGGCCGCTATTGTTGAGCTGGAATGTGGCTTGCTGATTTATGGCCTGCACCATGGAGGTGCCGGCGCTCCCAAGCTGAGTCAGCACCGACTGGGCAACGCTTAGCGTGGTGCCGACCGCGGTCGTAGTATTGCTATAGCCGGTGATGGCCGATAGTTGCGCGTTTAACCCCAACGCCACGCCGGCTTGCGATTGCAGCCCGGAATAGGTTTGCGCCGCCTGTCCGCTCGCCAATTCCTGACCCAGCGTGTTCAGCTGGGTCATCATATTGTTCTGGGCCAGGACATTGGCCGCAGTAATCGATCCCGGTCCGGTAATGCTCATTACGACACCGCCTGCAACAACGCCGTCATCATCTGCTCGACCGTCGACATCACCCGGGCGTTGGCGCTGTAGGCGTTCTGCAGGGCGATCAGGTTCGACATCTCGGTATCAATGTTGACACCGGATTGATCGTTGAAGCGCTGCTGCAGAGCGGTGAGGACGGTTTGTTGCCCCTGCTGGAGATTGGTCGCGGCATTGGTGGCCTGCGACTGCTGGCTGACCACCGCGCTCATATATTGCGACAGCGTGCCACCAAACGGCGTCCCGGCTGTGCCGAGGCCGGTTGCCGGCGAATAGGTCAGCACCGCATTGGTCATCTGGTTGAGCAGGAAATTCGGCCGCGTCGGATCGCCCGAACTTGTGTTCGCCGTGTAGGCAATCAACGCCGACGGTGAAGCAACGAGCGCCGAATTCACTTGGATTACACCGGCGAGCCCCGTGGTCTGTGAACCCCCGGCGGTAATGGCCCCGGTAATCGGCTGCCCCTCGTCGGTAAACAGCGGCAGTTGCGGGCTGCCACTCTGCAGCGAAGTGACAGTCGAGGTCGCCGAGAGCGAATTGACGACATTGCCGGCGCCGTTGTTGAGCACTTGCAAGACCGTGCCAGACGGATTGGAAAATTGCAGGTTCGTGCCAAGCGCACCATTGAGCTGCGACACCGCGCTCGCCATGCCGGCAGCGAAATTGACACCCACCACAGGATTGCTTGCGCTGCCGGATTGCGCCGGCAGCGTACCACCGGCACCCAGCGCGACAACGGTGACGGTGTGCGAAGCATTCTGCGCATCGGTATAGGTGAGCTGGACGGTGTTGCCCGGTGACAGACTACCCACGTCCACCGCAAACCCGGCCTGCGAACCAGACGTCACCGCAGTGCCGGACGTCGTCTGATTCGACAACGCCTGCGACATCTGGTTCGCCATCTCGTCGAGCTGGGTCTGCGCCTGCGGCAGGATGGTGTCGCGCATCTGCAGATAGGCGCCGATCTCGCCCGACTGAATGGCGTTCGTGGCGACCAGGTCGGTGGTGGTGCCGCCTGGAGCGGTCAGCGTGATGGTGCCGACCGAATCCTGACTGGGATTGGCGCTCCATTGCGCCGTCGGCGACAATGTTCCCGCGTCGTTGAATGACAATTGCCCAGCCTGCCCATTGGCGACCAGTTGCTGACCGGTCCCGGTAAATACCGAGATTTGATTGTTGCTCCCATGCACCACGTTGACGTTCATCAGTCCTGCAAGCTGTGTAACGTCCTGATCGCGCTGATCCTCCAGCGTAGCCGTGGAACTATCCGGTGAAGCGGCCAAAAGCTGTTGATTGATTTGCGCTATCTGTTGCAGCGCCGTGTTGGCCGTCTGCACGTCGTTTGCGATACCCGCTTCGGCCTGGCCGCGCAGCTGTTGGATGCTGTCGGTCATCGAATTGAGATTTTGCGCCACGCTTTGCGCGGCACCGACCGCCCCGCTCTGCGCCGAATACGAGCTCGGACTGGTGGACAGAGTCTGCAACGCGCTGGTGAAGTTATTGAAGATCGCGTCGAAGGACGACGACGATCCCGGCGTGCCGTAGATCTGCTGCAGTTGCTGATAGAGCTGCGCGGTGGTGTTGGCGTAGGAAGCGCCCGACGTTTCCGTCTGCAACTGGCTCTGCAGCAGGGTATTGAGGTTGCGATTGACGCCGGTGACGTCGACTTCAGCTCCGGTTTGGCCGGCAACGCCAACCTCTACCTGATTGACGCTCTCGTCGACGTAGCCGGGCGTATTAGCGTTCGAGACGTTGCCGGCGATCACCGACAACGATTGCTGGGTCGCGTTCACGCCCGCCACGGCGGCGGAGAGTGCCTGGTTAATGCTCATGGCGGCGACCGGGCGATCTCACCGAACGACATCACTGGATCACTTGCAGCAAGCTCTGGATCATCTGGTTCGCCGTCGTCATGACGCGCGCGTTGGCTGAATAGGCCTGCTGCGCCACGATCAGGTTACTGAACTGGGTGGAGATGTCGACGTTCGAGGATTCCAGCGAGCTGCCATCGATCTTACCGGTCGCGCCGTAAATCGGCGGCCCGGAATCGGCGGTGGCAGCGTAAGCACCGCCGTTGAGTGCCTGCAGCGAATCTTCGCCGTTGAAAGTCGCCAGCGTAATTTCAGCCAACGGGATGGTTTGACCATTGGTGAAAGTGCCGACCACGCGATTCTGGCTATCGACCGCGACCGACTGCAGCTGCCCGGCGGCAAAGCCGTTTTGCTGGATTTTCGTGACCTGCGCCGAACCGCTGGAGTTGGCGAACTGCGTCAGGCCGTTGGTACCGAGATTGATCTGCACGTTCGACAACGCGTCACCATTGACGCTCAAACTCGGCAGTGTAAGTACGCTCGATGTCGGCTGTGTGAGCTGGCCGCTAGAATTGAAAATGAAGTTCGTACCGACGTTCTGCCAGGCCGCTTGCGTGCCAGTCGCACTCGAATTGGTCTGGTAGAACATATTCCAGGTACTTCCGCCGGAGGCGTTGCCCACTTGCGCCCAACGGAATTGGATATTGAGTGGATTGCCTTCGCTGTCGTAGGCCGTAATGGAGCCACCGTCGACCGATTGATTGGTGAAGGTCGTCACATCGTTGCCGATGACGGTGCCGTTGCCCGGCGCAGCATTCGGAGACCCGATACCGAAAATCGCCGGCGAGGCACTACCGGCGACGGCAAGCGTGGCAGTCGGACTGGTTGCCAACAGACTGATGTCGCCGTTCGCGGTGTTAACCGAGCCGACCACACCGGTCAGGCCTTGTACGGCGGTCTGTAATTCGCCGAGCGTGGCAACTTGGCCCGCGCCGCTGCCGAAGGTGATGGTCTGCGGAGCACCACCGCCGACTGAAAGGGTGAGGTCCTTGCCATTCAATCCCTGCGTCAGCAAATTCGTCGGCGGGAACGTGTGGTTTGCGGCGCCGAAGCCGAGTTCGGAAGCATCGTTGGCGCCGCTGCCCGTGACCGAAACCGTAGAAGTGAAGTTATTGCCGGTGAGCACCAAATTGCCGCCGCTCAGCGACGCGGTCACTGTGGCGTTGCCGACGTTTCCGGCATTGATGGCGTTCATCAGATCGCCGACGGTGTCGCTTCCCGTCGATGTATAAGTCGTCGTGTTGGTGCCGTCGCCGATCATGATCTTATCGCCGGAAGCAATTCCGAGCGATAAAAGCGTGGTTGCGTTGGTCAGACTGCCCACTGTGCCGGTTCCGACCGCGACCGCATCCGGATCGAGCGTAGCGCCGCTTCCGATGATTTCCGCGCCGGCGATCGGATTGTTGGCAAAGCTTCCTGGAACTATCGTGCCCGAAGATGGCGCGCTGGGCAGGTTGGCTTGATAACTGATCGACGTGGTCGCCTGGGCCGGTATGAAATTGTTATCGAATTGCAAAACCTGGGGAACGCTGCCTTCGGTATTTCCGGTGGTCGCATTGACCGGGATGCCCATGAGATAATATCCGGCGCTATTGACCAGATTGCCGTTGTCATTCAGCTGGAAATCGCCGGCGCGCGTAAAGTCCGTGACGCCGGAGAAAGTCGCTTGATTGTCGTTGAAGCCGGTCGGTTGGGCGACCACAAACCAGCCGTCGCCGTTGATCGCCATGTCCGTCGACACCTGCGTGGAGTTGATGGTGCCCTGCACGGTGTTGGTTGCGACCGAATCGGCGAGAACGCCGTTTGTCGTCTGCTGATTAAGCGAGGCCTGAGCGACCAGATCCTGAAAGCTGGTATCGGTCTCTTTGTAGCCGGTGGTCTGCGAGTTCGCGATGTTGCCGGAAATATTCTGCAGGGCGAACGATTGTGCCTGTAGACCAGCCACTGCGGTGGTCAACGCATCGAAGATACCCATTGACTTGCCTCCAACTCGATCTCAACGCGACAGCGGCGGACAGCCGCACTCGAAGCGGTAGACAGCAAACGGCGTGCCATCAAATTATTTCGTGATTTCAATGCCTTACAATCTAGGCGCAGTTCTCTCTGGTACGGTTCTGCCGGTTTGCGGGCAAAAATTGCCGAGGCGCGGCGCTTTTGTGCCATATCGACGTCGCGGCGCGCGCACGACGGCGTCTTGTAAGCGGCAAGTTCAACGTGATCTAATTTCGCGAACATCAAGCGAGTGGAATTTCATGCGTTTCGAAGGCACCAGCGCCTATGTCGCCACCGACGACCTCAAAGTTGCGGTCAATGCCGCGATCGCCTTGGAGCGGCCGCTTTTGGTCAAGGGCGAACCCGGCACCGGCAAGACCGTGCTTGCCATCGAGATCGCCAAGGCGCTCGCCGCACCCTTGATCGAGTGGCACGTCAAATCGACGACCAAGGCTTTGCAGGGTTTATACGAGTACGACGCGGTGACGCGGCTGCGCGACAGCCAATTGGGCGATGTCCGCGTCAAGGACATCCGCAACTACATCAAGCGCGGCAAGCTGTGGGACGCCTTCGTTGCCGACGAGCGTCCTGTTCTCCTGATCGACGAGATCGACAAGGCCGATATCGAGTTCCCGAACGATCTTCTGCAAGAGCTCGATCGCATGGAGTTCTTCGTGTACGAGACCGGCGAAACGATCCATGCCCGCCGCCGCCCGATCGTCATCATCACCTCGAACAATGAAAAGGAGTTGCCGGACGCGTTTTTACGCCGCTGCTTCTTCCACTACATCCGCTTTCCCGATCCCGACACCATGCGCGCGATCGTCGAGGTGCACTTTCCCGGCATCAAGCATCGCCTGGTCGCCGAGGCGCTCAAACTTTTCTACGAAATTCGCGACGTGCCCGGCATGAAGAAGAAGCCATCGACGTCGGAGCTGCTCGACTGGCTGAAGCTCTTGATGGTCGAGGATATTTCCGTCGAGACGCTGCGCGAGCGCGATCCGAAGCGGCTCATCCCGCCGCTGCACGGCGCGTTAATCAAGAACGAGCAGGACGTGCACCTGTTCGAGCGGCTGGCCTTTATGACGCGGCGCGAGGGACGCTGACCCTCACCACAACGGGTGCATGTTGAATGAATAGGTGGCGCCGAGGCCGTAGGTGAGCTGGTTCGGCGAACCGCGCTGCGTCACTAGCGGTGAATCGGCGGCGGAGTCTGTCAGCCGCTGATATTCGACGAAGGCGTGAGCGGTCCAGGTCGGGTTGAACGTGTATTGCAGCTGCGTGCCGGCGCCATACGAATAGAGGCCGCCGCCGGCATTGTACGCCGTCAACGTCCCGAGGCCCGGTTGCAACCCATTAGCTGCGGCAGCCTGTGCCGCCGTGATGCTGAAATAGGGCGATGTCGCCGCGGCTGTCTGCAGTGTCACTCGCGGCCCAGCGGAAATCGTCCATTGCCCGATCGGCACGACGGCATCGAGGAAGAGGTCGCCGGTCACACCGGTTTCCCCGCCGATGCCTTGCCGGACTTCGCCGCGAAGACGCAACCACGAGACCGGCCAGAAATTGGCGAAGGCGCCCACCTGCGCCGCATAGTCGACATCGGCCAGCCCGTTCAATTCGGCGTAGTCCGAGGCCTTGCGTCGATTGACGAATTGCAGCGCCGGACCGAACTGAAACATGGGAGTGTTGATGAGACTAAAGCTGAAACTGTCGCGCGGACCGAAAAAATCCGGTGGCGTGCCCGCTTGGCGAATGCTGAACAGTGGGAGAGCCGACCAGCCGAGCTTTTGATCGGACGCGCCCGGAAAAGCTGGAATGATCCGGCCCTCGGCGCCGATGGTGACGATCCAGTCCGGAACGGCGGGTGCGTAGGCCGCCGGCGCTGTTGGCGGCAACGGCGCCTGCTCGGGGAGATCCGCCGCGGCTGCAATGCCCGGCGCGACCACGACTAGCAACACAAGCACAAAGCGCCAAGTAATCAATGGCATAACCACCCACCCCCGCCCGGCTCGCCCAGGTCGGCGCCGATTATACCTTAAACGGAGCGAGCTTGCGAAGGTCAGAAGTGCCGAATGGTGAATTTGCGGCGAACCTGTTGCCGATTTGTCCGGCAGCACGACCGATTAAGGCTTGGCGCCCTCATCGGCGCCCCGGCTGGCTCCTCCGGCGCTGCTTTTACCGCGGCTGTGGCGTCTTTTTCGCTTTGGCTGGATCGCGGGAGGCTGTTGCGGTGGCAGTTCGGGTAATCCGGCACCCTCCGCGCTGCCAAGCGGCGGAACAATGGATTCGGTTGAGGTAACCGGTTCTACGAGTGGCACCAAATCCGTTGCGGGACGTGCGGCGGCTTCCGACACTTCCGTCTCCTGTGCCGGCGCCGACGCCTCAACTGCGACCTGAAGCGCCGCTCGTGGCATTTCGCCGTCGCGCGCCCGACGATGGGCAAATTCGCGCGCCTTGGCGCGGCGCTCTTCGATGCGATCGCCCAGCCGCTTAATCCAAATACGCGCCTGCGCCGCGGCCCGCCCGAATGCGCCGCCCGCCCAAACCAATTCGAACGGCGTGAATTGCCGCCAAGTCGCGTCGCCTTCGACGATCGCGCGCGCGACGATATTGCCGGCCATGGCCGTGGTGTTGAGCCCATGGCCGCCGAAACCGCTGGCAAGCCAAACGCCCGGCCCAAGCTCGCCGATCTGCGGCATCCGGTGCATCGTAATACCCAAGGTGCCGGCCCAGGCATAATCGGCCGAGACGTCGCCGAGCTGCGGATAGGTTTTTTTGATGTCGGCGGTCAGCGCGCCGACGTAGCCGTGCGGGTCCCTCACCCGTGCCGTCGAGCGGCCGGACAGCATCAAACGATCGCCGCCGACAATGCGGTAGTGATTATCGGCGAGGTCGGAATCGCTGACGCCGCCGCGATAGCCGACCGCTTCGGCGAGCCGTTCGCCGAGCGGCGCCGTGGCGATGACATAAGTCGTCATCGGCACCAACGTGGCGGCAAGCCGCGGCATCAGCGGTCCAAGCTCCACATTGCCGCATAGCACGACATGATTGGCGCGCAATCGCGCGCCGGGCGTCACGATGCGCTTGCGCACGCCGGTCGGATCGATCGACAGCGCCGGCGTATGCTCGAAGATGCGCGCGCCGTCGCGTTCGGCGGCGGTCGCAAGCGCCAGCGCATAATTGAGCGGATGGATGGTGATCGCCCGCAGATAATTGATGGCGTAGAAATAGCGTTCGCTGCGCAGCACAGCGCGCACCCGCTCGGTCGACCAGCCCTCGATCTCGCAGCCCAGCTCGCCAAGCACTCCGACATAGCTTACGAATTCATCATTGTTGTCTTTTTTGGAAACGTAGAGCCAGCCATTCTGAGGGTCGATGCCGGGCGCGTTTTCGTCACGGATCGTGGTGCGCACATAATCGAGCCCGGCCTGCGCCAGCGACCACAAATCCTTGGCGCGTTCGAAACCAACCCGGTCGACCAGTTTGTCGGCGTCGGCGCCGAATCCCGGCAGCACGAACCCGGTATTGCGGCCCGAAGCGCTTTGCGCAAGCCGGCCGGCTTCCAGCAACACGACCGACCAGCCGCGGCGCGCCACTTCCCGTGCCGTGGTCAGCCCGGCAAGACCGCCGCCGATCACGCAGACGTCGACATCAAGGTCGAGCGATAGGGAAGGCCGCGGCCGCGCTTCCACCATCGTCGCGGCGTACCAGCTGTCGCCATAGGCTTTAGTATCGGGATCGCTCATGACGACATATTACGACGCTTTTCCCGCGGCCTGCCGTTGCAATGTAGGGAGTCCATCTCCGCAGCACTAGACAGGTTAAGGCCAGAAAGCGACATTACCGCGATGCGCCGATTGATGCTGCTCCGCCATGCCAAAACCGAGCGTGCCGCGCCGGGCGAGCGCGACCGCGACCGCAAGCTCATGAAACGCGGCCGCGCCGACGCGCCGGTGATCGGCGCTTATATGGCGCATCACGGCTTCCTTCCCGATCTCGCCCTCGTTTCTCCGGCAAAACGGGCACAGGAGACCTGGGCGCTGGTCGCCGCGGCCTTTGCCAAGGCGCCGCGCATGATCACCGATGAACGCGTCTACAACGCCAGTCCGGAAGCGCTGATCGGCGCCATTGGGGAAGCGCACAAAGCCCATACGCTCGCCGTCGTCGGCCATAATCCGGGACTGCACGAGCTCGCGCTACGATTGATCGCCGCCGGTGATGAGGACATGCGCGAAGAGCTCAAAGATAAACTCCCCACTTCGGGTCTCGTCGTGATCGATCTGGCGGTCGACGATTGGGCGCGCGTGCATCCCCACGCGGGCCGGCTGGAGCGCTTTGTCAGTCCACGACTGATCGCTACCGCGACCGAATGAGGTGCAACAAACAAACGCGGAACTTATCTGCGCGCCGCCCTTGCCACAGATTTTAGGGTGGAGATTATCCGTACCGGACTAGAGGGATTCGGCGACCTAGTGAACTGTGAGCATTCAACCGTCGCAGCGCGCCGTTCGACATGCTAATAGCGCTATCGAAGGTACTCGCATTTCTTTTTCCCAACCGGCAGTCGACCGCAAACGGCAACCTGCGGCCGCAACCTACCGACTGGGCGGTCGAGGCCGGGGCGTTCGATGAACCAGTTAAGGCATTATCGGGCATTGGCTATCTCTCGTTGCTTTTGGTAATATTCGTTGCCTCGCTGATCACGATCGAATTCGCGCGGCATTCCAATCTCATTGCAACGATTTGGCCGTCCAATGCGATTATCCTTGCTGCCTTACTGCGTCACGCCCGCGGCCCAATGCTCTATCCGTTGCTTCTCGCGGGCGGCGCCGCAGCAAACAGCTTGGCCGGTTTAGTTGCGGGCAACACCCCGATTTTTTGCGCCGTCGTTTTCGCGGCGAACATTGTCGAGATTACCACTGCACTGGCCCTGCTGAAACTGCTACGGGTCGAGGCGTCCAATCTCAGCTCCTTGAGAAACCTGCTCGTTTTCATCGCCATAGCCGGCGTTGCGCCGATCGGAAGTACAATTATTGCAACGATTGGATTTCATAGGACGCATGAAATTCCGTGGTCCGTCGTGGTGCGGAACTGGTATTCAGGGCACACGCTCGGCATGATTATCGTCGTGCCCTTCCTGATCAGCATCACGTCGAGAGAGCGGCATGCTTGGCGCACAGGAGAGCGAGCTTCGGAAGCGGCGGCCATATTCGCGATTTTCATCGTCCTTAGCATCGGTGTGGTCTATTTCCGACCGTTTGTCGTTTTGCTCGCGCCGGCGATCTTGTTAGCCACCCTGCGCTTTGGCATCATCGGCGCAACGACATCGACCTTCCTGGTCGCGATCGTCGCGAGCATATTCGCTGTCCTTGGGATCGGCCATCCCATGATTGCGAATGCCGATATCTCCACGCGCATCTTTACGTTGCAAATGTTCCTGGCAATCACCTCGTTCTGGTCACTCCCCGCAGCCGCGCTGCTGACCGAACGCGACCACCTGCTGGCTGATCTGTCGCGCGTCAACGCACAATTGGCGGCGGACAGCGAAACTAAATCGCATTTGGTGACCGGGTTGCGGCGGCATCTGTCGATGGCCGAAGAAAACGAGCGGCTGCGCCTGTCGCACGAACTGCACGATCAGGCCGGACAAAGCCTGATCGCCGCCATTCTTGAACTCAACGAGATCGATGCGTCGACCTCCGGCGCGGCGCGCGAACGCCTGCATCTCGTGCGCAAGAGGATGGAGGAGATGGGCAAGACGCTGCACCGGATCGCCTGGGAATTGCGACCGCCCTCCATCGACGAACTCGGCTTGCGCAAGGCGCTTGCGAGCTACATTGACGAGTGGAGCGAACAGTGCGGTACCGAGGTCGATTTCCATTGCGACAGTCCAAACCTCGATGAGGTGCCGGATGAAATCGCAACAGCGGTCTACCGCGTCGTCCAGGAAGGGCTAACCAATATCGTCAAGCACGCCCAACGGCCGACCGATGTGAGCGTCGTCATACGGCGCACGGACGCGACGCTGCAGGTGATCGTCGAGGACAACGGCTGCGGCTTCGATGTCGGCGCGCAGAACGCCAAGGCCGGCAAACACCGCGGCCTCGGCCTCGACGGCATGCGCGAGCGGCTTGCGCTGATCGGCGGCACGCTCGACGTGGAATCCGCTCCCGGCGCCGGCACCACAATCTTTGCCCGCGTCACACTCGACGGCCAGAGGTCGGCGGCATGAGCAAAACCCGAATCGTGCTCGCCGACGACCATCCGATCGTCCTCGACGGGCTGCGCAATCTCATCCGCGCGGAAGGCGACTTCGAGCTGGTCGGCGAAGCGGGCAGCGGATTGGCCGCGTTGAAAGTCATCCGCGAGACACGTCCCGATGTTGCCGTGCTCGATATTTCGATGCCGGAGCTCAACGGCATCGTGCTCAGCCGGCGGCTCGCCGGCGAAATCCCCGAGTTGAACGTCCTGATGCTGACCCTCCACGAAGACCGGGCCTACCTCAATCAGGCGCTGGAAGCCGGAGTCCGCGGCTATGTCTTGAAGCGATCGGCCGTGGAAAATCTCGTACACGCGATCCGCGCGGTCGTGGTCGGCGGAATTTATGTCGATCCGGCGATCGCCGCACGCGTCGGCGACGGCAAGCGCAGCCGCAGCAAGCCGTCTCTTCACGGCGGCGCGGCGCCGGCGTTGACCGAGCGCGAGAGCGCAGTTCTGAAAATGGCGGGGCTGGGCTTGACCAACAAGGAGATCGCTTCGCGGCTCGACGTCGGCGTGAAGTCCGTCGAGACCTACAAGGCCCGCGGCCTCGAAAAGCTTGGGCTGAAGACCCGTGCGGAATTGGTGCGCTACGCCTCGACGCAAGGCTGGCTCGATCTATAGCAAGCCGGCCACCGAATCTTCGTACGGGCACCGCGTCAGGCGGCGGCGCTTTTTGGTGAATGACCGGTTAAGACGTCAGGCAATTTCTGACAGCAATCCCACGTATTTGCGAGTCGCCAGAACCGGATTTGCTGTATGAATTCGCTTGGTGGGGGCCGATAAGCGGGTCTCGTTTTCGAGACTGCTCACCGGCGTTGGTAGAGGGGACGGTCGATGTCGAAAGCGGTCAACGCGATCGAGGACTACAGCGCGCCGTCATCGCGAACCGCCGACAATGACGTGCTGCATTTTCTCTCGCGCACACTTCAAGCGCATTTCCTCGATGCCAGGCCGCAAGACGTTCTGGCGAAGCTGCAAAATCTCATGGTCGCTCTCGAACAACAGGAGAGCACGCTCTCCGGCTGGCCGGATTCACCCAGCAAAAACCGTATCTGCACCGCGCTCGCGACGGCGAGGAGCGCCGTTTCGCGGATCGTCGAGGACCTCAGCACCGCGGCGCGGCAGCAGCCGGATCATCGCGCGGCCAACGCTCTGTGACAGGGTTTTAACCCGCCGGTTTCCAAACCATGTCGTTGTCCGTCAGTCGCACGTCATTTCCGCTGGATTTTTCCCGAACAAGTTTTCTGGTCGTTGACGACCAGCCGTTTTCCCGGCGGTTGGTGCTCTCGATGTTGCTCGGATTCGGCAGCCGCGAGGTCTACGAGTCGGAGAACGGCGTCGAGGCTTTCGAGCTCGCGCGCAACGTGATGCCGAACATCATCATCACCGACCTGGTCATGCCCATTTTCGACGGCCTTCGCTTCATCAAAATGGTGAAGGACGTCCAATCGCCCATTCACAAAACGCCGATCATTGTCTTGTCGGGCTATCTGACCAAAGCCGCGGCCCTGACCGTGAGAGACTCGGGCGCGAACGAATTGCTGGTCAAGCCGGTCTCACCGAAGTCACTCTATGAGCACATCGTCCGTATCGTCATGGAGGACGATTCCGCTGGCCAGCAACTGACGCTGCTGCATAACCGCAAGCGCCGCACCTCACATCCCGAAAGAAAACCCGACGGCGTCGCTTTAGTCTGATGCCCGCGCCAGCGCAATCCCGGTCGCAGCGCCGTCGCAGCTAGCGCACTCATACTCGCATTCAATCCGCCAGCGCCGCCAAGATCCGCACCCAGCTGCGGATGCCTTTGTGGAAGCATTTGAGGTCGTATTTTTCGTTCGGCGAATGGACACGATCGTCGTCGAGCGCGAAGCCGACCATCAGCGTATCCATGCCGAGCACCGTCTTGAAATCGCCGACGATCGGGATCGAGCCGCCGGCGCCGACGGCGACCGCCTTCTTGCCCCATTCCACGCCGAGTGCCGCGCGCGCCTTGGTCAGCGCCGGACTGTCGAAAGCCACTTCGAATGCCGGCGCGCTGGTGAAATTGCCGAACTCGACCGCGCAGTCAGCCGGAACGCGCGCGCGGACGAAATCGCGGAAGGCGGCGCGGATTTTTTCCGGGTCCTGCGCCCCGACCAGGCGGAACGAGACTTTGGCCATCGCTTTGCCCGGAATGACGGTTTTGGCCCCCTCCCCGGTATAGCCCCCGATGATGCCGTTGACCTCGGCGGTCGGCCGCGTCGAAATCTGCTCGATCAGCATGCGGCCTTTTTCGCCGGCCGGAATTTTCAGGCCGACCGGCTGCAGAAATTTCTCTGGCGTCAGGCCCAATCCGGCAAGATCGGCCTTGATGTCGTCAGGCAGTTCATGGACGCCATCGTAAAATCCGGGAATGGCGACGGAGCCGTCCGGCTTGTGCAGCGCCGCAAGAATATCGGCGAGAACGTGGATCGGATTGCGCGCGGCGCCGCCGAACAGGCCGGAATGCAGATCGCGGTCGGCGCAGGTCAGTCTGATCTCTTCATAGACCAGCCCGCGGAGCGAGGTCGTGATCGACGGCGTGTCGGCGTCCCACATGCCGGTGTCGCAGACCAATGCCAGATCGCGCTTGAGCTCCGCCGCGTTGTCGCGCACGAAGCCGAACAGATTTTTCGAGCCGCATTCCTCCTCGCCTTCAATCATCATCGTGATGTCGAGCGGCAGGGCGCCGGTGACCGCCTTGAACGCGCGGCAGGCTTCGATGAAGGTCATCGCTTGGCCTTTATCGTCGCAGGCGCCGCGGGCGACGATGATCTTTCGGCCATCGTCGAGCGTCTTGATGTGCGGCTCGAAGGGGGGGCTCTGCCAAAGGTCGAGCGGGTCGACCGGCTGGACGTCATAATGGCCGTAGAACAGGACGCGCGGCGCACTACCGCCGGAATGAGGAGCGGTTTTGCCGTTACCGCTTTTGCCGATCACCACCGGATGGCCCGCCGTCGGGCGCACGCTTGTGTCAAAACCGAGGCTGTGCAGGTCGGCCGCGACGTGCTCGGCCGCCTTTTGGCATTGCGCGGCGTAGGCCGGATCGGTCGATACCGATTGGATGCGCAAAAACGCAAATAAGCGATCGAGGCTTGCTTGAAGATCGCGGTCGACGCGGTCGAGGACCTTGGGCAGAGCGTCCGTTGCCATCATAGCATCACCTCGGCATCCCTTGCTCAATCACGCAACCGCACCTGCGGACCAGACCTTTGGTTTTATAATCAGCATTTTTCGTCAATTCCATCGCGGCGCGCCACCAAAGCGTTGCATGTTTGCAACGCTCCGGCGCGCTTCGATGGTCTCCGTGTGGCAAATCGGCCGCATCTGCTTGTCACACCCCAGCCGAGCGTACATTATGGCGAAAACCTGCCGAAAGTGCGGGGGATGGCGCTGGACAATGGACGAACTCATCACACGGCTTGTTGCCGACGTCGGAATTGATCGTGCGACCGCCGAAACGGCGGTCGGCATCATCCTCGATTTCCTGGTCAAAGAAGGACCAGCCGACAAAGTGCAACCGCTATTGGCCAAGCTCCCCGGAGCCGACGCCTTGATCCAAAAGGCCGCGGGCGAAGGCGGCGGTGGATTAGGTGGCGCGATGGGCGGTGTGATGGGCGCCGGAATGCGCATGATGTCGGCGGGGCTGAGCATGGGTCAGGTCCAGAGCGTCACCCGCGCAGTCATCGGCTATACGCGTGAGAAGGCGGGCGAGGACGCCGTCGGCGAAATTGTCGCCGCGATTCCTGGTCTGGCGCAGTTTGTTTGAAATACGAATGATATTGCCGCGACGATATTTGCGCTGAGGGGGGGGACATCGATGGCGTATCCCATTACCGAAATTCAGGGGATCGGGACGGACGCTGCCGCGATCCTCAAGTCGGACGGGATTCGCACGACCATCGGGCTGCTACGCTTGGCCAAGACGCCGAAGCAGCGGTTAAAGCTCGCGCAAAAGACCGGCGCCGACGAGAAGCGTATTCTTGACTGGGTGACCGCGGCCGACCGCATGCGCATCAAGGGCGTCGGCTGGGAATATGCCGAATTGTTGCGGGTCGTCGGCGTGCGCACCGCCAATGAGCTTCGCTTTCGCAATCCGCAACGGCTTGCGCTCGCCATGAAGGAAGCCAACGGCAAGCGCCAATTGGTGCAAATCTTGCCGTCGGTGAACATGGTGATGCGCTGGATCGAGGACGCCAAGGGGCTGCAGCCTTTGATCCGCTATTAGAGCGGCCGGTCTCCGCGCTTCCGGCGCGCAAGCGGCATGGCTTGACTCAGACTCACTGACCGCGCAAAGCCACGGCCAAATACCGCTTGGCAAATACCGCCTGGATGACCTGGATGATGGCCAAAGCAGCGGCCACAAGCGAGCCCAACCGTGCCGGTTCCGCGCCGGACAACGTGCTGACGCAACTGTTCGCCAAAGCCCAACAGCTGGCGCGTCCGTTGGTTATGGGCGTCCTCAATGTGACGCCGGATTCGTTTTCCGACGGCGGCCGGTTCCTGCAGCCGCCGGCGGCAATCGAGCAGGCCCGGCGGCTCGCCGCCGAAGGCGCCGACATTATCGATATTGGCGCGGAATCGACCCGCCCCTATGGCGGCATGCGTCCGGTCTCGCTCGAGGAAGAGCGGGCGCGGCTCGAACCGATCCTGCCTGCGGTCGCCACCATCGGCATCCCGGTCTCGATCGATACGGTCAAAGCGAGTGTCGCGGCATGGGCGCTCGAAGCCGGCGCCACCATCGTCAACGATGTCTGGGGCCTGCAGCGCGATGCCGACATGGCGCGAATTATCGCCGAGCACGGTGCGCCCGTCGTCATCATGCACAATCGCGAAACCGCCGATCCGCATATCGACATCTTCGCCGACGTGGACGAGTTCTTTTCGCGCTCACTCGAAATTGCCTGGACGGCGGGTATCGCGCGCGACCGGATCGTGCTCGATCCGGGCATCGGCTTCGGCAAGACGCCGGAACAAAGCATGGCGTGCATCGCCAAGCTCGAAAAATTTCGCAGCTTCGGCCTGCCGCTCCTGGTCGGCGCGTCGCGCAAGCGCTTCATCGCTTCGGTAACGCCGTCCGAGCCGACCGAGCGGCTCGGCGGATCGCTCGCCGCACATCTGATCGCGACGGAAAACGGCGCCGCCATAATCCGCACCCACGATGTCGCCCCGACGCTGCAGGCGCTCGCGGTGGCCGCCGCAATCAGGCGCGCGCGATGAGCGACGAGATCTTCGTCAGCGGGCTGGCGCTGCACGCCTATCACGGCGTGATGCAGCACGAAGCCAAGGTCGGCCAGACATTCCGGCTCGATCTCGTCCTCGATATCGATCTCGCTGCTGCCTCGCGCAGCGACAAGCTCAAGGACACGGTGTCTTACGACATGGTGGTGAAAACGGTCAGCGAAGCATTCTGCGCGCGACGCTACCGGCTGGTCGAGGCGGCAGCCGGCGCGGTCGCCGAAGCCGTGCTGGAGCGCTGCCCGGACGTTCGCGCGGTGCGCGTTACCGTGCACAAGCCGCACGCGCCGATCGCCGCGACGTTCGACGACGTCGGTGTGACCGTCGAGCGCGCTCGCGCGCGCAGACATGGCTGAGCCGGCGGCTGCAAGCTTTTCCGAAGCGCTGATCGCGCTGGGTGGCAATGTCGGCGATGTGCGCTCGACCTTCGACCGGGCGGTGGCGATGCTGTGCGACGGCGACGAGGTGCGGCTTTTGGCGCGCTCGTCGAACTACCGCACGCCGCCTTGGGGCTTTGCCGATCAGCCGCTCTTCATCAACGCCGTGATCGCCGTCGCCACCTCGCTGCCGCCGCGTGATCTCTTGGTCCGCGCTCTCAAGGTCGAACGCGCCTTTGGGCGGGACCGCGAAAGCGAGCGCCGCTGGGGACCGCGTACGCTTGATCTGGACCTCCTGGCCTACGGCAATCTCGCCCTCAGCGACCCCGACCTGACACTGCCGCATCCGCGCCTGTTCGAGCGGGCTTTTGTGCTCGTGCCGCTCGCTGAAATCAGCCCCGACCGGGTGATTGCGGGCATCCGCGTGCGCGATGCGCTCAAGCGTATCGACGCCAGCGGCATCGAAAAGCTGCCGTCGAAATAGACGGCACAGCAATTGCACAGCAGGACGTATTGGCCCTGCCCGGCCAAGCATGGCATTTTGCCCCCATGACAGCTGCCGAGCCTCCATCCTTTGCCGCCGATTTCCCGGCCGCGACCCACGATGAGTGGCGCCGGCTGGTCGATGGCGTGCTCAAGGGAGCGCCATTTCAAAGGCTTGAGAGCAAGACTTACGACCACCTGACTATTGAGCCCCTCTATGACCGCGCGACAGCCGCCCGCGCCGTCGCCGGCCGCGCCCCCGGTGCCGCCTGGACGCTGATGCAGCGGGTGGATCATCCCGATCCGGCGACCGCAAACGCCCAGGCGCGCGAAGATTTGGAAAACGGAGCGACCGGCTTGGTGCTGGTCTTCGCCGGCTCGGTGAGCGCCAATGGCTTTGGGCTTGCCGCATCGGCGGCATCGGTGGCGCGCGTGCTCGACGGCATCGACTTTGCCGGCACGGCGATCGATCTCAATCTCAGTCCATCGACACGGCATGTGGTCCGCGACATCGCGGCGCTGGTCAAAAACCGCGGCGTGGCGCCGGCTGCGGCCGATCTGCGCTTTAGCATCAATCCGATCGGTGGTTTTGCCGCGTCCGGCAAGAGCGCACGCGGCTGGGACGAGCTTGCGAAATCCTTTGCCGCGATGGTCGGCGAGCTTATCGGCGCCGGTTTCCGCGGACCGTTCGCCGTTGCCGACGGACGCATCATCCACAATGCCGGCGGCTCCGAGGCCCAAGAGCTTGCTTTCGCGCTGGCGAGCGCGGTGGCCTATCTACGCGCGCTCGAAGCGGCTGGCATCACGCTCGAAGCGGCGCGCGACACGATCTATTTCCGGCTCACGACGGATGCCGATCAGTTCCTGACCGTGGCTAAATTTCGCGCGGCGCGAAAATTATGGGCGCGGGTCGAAGCAGCCTGCGGAGTTGCGCCAAAATCGGCGATGGTCACCGCCGAGACGGCGTGGCGCATGATGACGCGGCGCGATCCTTACGTGAACATGCTTCGCACCACCATCGCTGTGGCCGCCGCCGGCTTCGGCGGCGCTGACGCCATCACGGTACTGCCGCATACGGCAACGCTCGGCTTGCCCGATGCTCTTGCGCGCCGCGCGGCCCGCAATACGCAGCTTGTTCTCATTGAAGAGTCGAACCTGGCGCGCGTCGCCGATCCTGCAGCAGGCACCGGCGCGATCGAGGCGCTCACGACTGAGCTTTGCGCCGCCGCATGGTCGATCTTCCAGGATATCGAGCAAGCCGGCGGGGCCTTCGCAGCGCTGCAATACGGTACGATCCAGAAAAGTGTCGCTACGGTGCGCGCCGAACGGCAAAAAGCCGTCGCGCGCGGCAGGGATGTTTTGACCGGCACCAATGCCTATCCGGATCTGCATGAAACATCGCCAGCGGTGCTTGACGTCGCGCCGGTCAAACCGGCGCCGGAGGAAACTGGGACCGTAACCGCCGAGGCGCTCCCGCGGCTCCGCCTTGCCGAGCCGTTCGAACAATTGCGCGGGCGATCCGACAAGACCCTGGCCAAAACGGGAGCGCGGCCGAAAATCTTCCTCGCCAATCTCGGCACGCCGGCGGAGTTCACAGCACGCGCGAGTTTTGCCAAGAATCTGTTCGAGGCCGGCGGCATCGCGGCGGTCGGCGGCGAAGGCGACGGTTCAGCGCTTGCCACGGCCTTCGAGAGCGCGGCCACGCCACTCGCCTGCCTGTGCTCTTCGGACAGGATCTACGAGAAGGACGCGAGCGCGAGCGTCGAGGCGCTCAAGACAGCGGGAGCGCTCCACATTTATCTCGCGGGGCGGCCGGGCGAGCGCGAGGCGGCGCTTCGGGCGGCGGGCGTGCAATCCTTCATTTACGAGGGCTGCGATGTGGTGGCGACACTGACCGCCGCTTACGATATTCTGGCGCAGAACGGGTGAACGCATGAGCCGCATCCCGGACTTTTCACAGGTTGCCTATGCCGACACGCCTGCCGTAGCGCCGGCGCTGGCCGCGCCGTGGCAGACACCCGAAGGCATCGCCGTCGAGAGCACCTATGACGCGGCAGCGCTCGCCGGCCTCGACGGGCTCGATACCTATCCCGGCATCGCGCCCTATCTGCGCGGCCCCTACCCGACCATGTATGTCACCCAGCCGTGGACGATCCGGCAATATGCCGGCTTCTCGACGGCGGAGGACTCCAACGCCTTCTACCGGCGCAATCTTGCGGCGGGCCAGAAGGGGCTATCGATCGCCTTCGACCTCCCCACCCATCGCGGCTACGACTCCGATCACCCGCGCGTTTCCGGCGATGTCGGCATGGCCGGCGTCGCCATCGACTCGATCTACGACATGCGCACGCTGTTTTCGGGCATTCCGCTCGACCAGATGTCGGTGTCGATGACCATGAACGGCGCCGTGCTGCCGGTGCTGGCGCTCTACATTGTCGCCGCCGAGGAGCAAGGCGTGCCGGCGGAAAAACTCGCCGGCACCATCCAGAACGACATCCTCAAAGAATTCATGGTGCGCAACACCTATATCTATCCGCCGAAACCGTCGCTGCGCATCATCTCCGACATTTTTTCCTACACCTCGGCGCACATGCCGAAGTTCAATTCGATCTCGATCTCCGGCTATCACATGCAGGAGGCCGGAGCGACGGCGGATCTGGAGCTCGCTTATACGCTCGCCGACGGCGTCGAATATGTCCGCGCCGGCATGGCCGCGAACCTTTCAGTCGACCGTTTCGCGCCGCGGCTTTCGTTCTTCTTTGGCATCGGCATGAATTTTTTCATGGAGGTGGCGAAGCTGCGCGCCGCGCGCGTGTTGTGGGCGAAACTGATGCAGCAATTCGATCCCAAGGATGAGCGCTCGCTGTCGCTGCGCATGCATTGCCAGACTTCGGGCTGGTCACTGACCGCGCAGGACGTTTTCAACAACGTGACGCGCACTGCGATCGAAGCCATGGCGGCGACGCAAGGCGGCACTCAATCGCTGCACACCAATGCGCTCGACGAGGCGCTGGCGTTGCCCACCGATTTCTCCGCCCGCATCGCGCGCAATACTCAGATCGTACTGCAACAAGAAAGCGGCACCACGCGCATCATCGATCCCTGGGGCGGCTCGTTCTATGTCGAGCGGCTCACCCACGACCTTGCCACCAAGACCTGGGGTCATATTACCGAGGTTGAGGAGCTAGGCGGCATGACGCGCGCCATCGAAGCGGGCTTGCCGAAGCTGCGCATCGAAGAGGCCGCCGCGCGCACGCAAGCCCGTATCGATTCCGGCACGCAGGCGGTGATCGGGGTCAACAAATACCGGCCGCGCAACGAAGCGCCGCTCGACGTCCTCAAGATCGACAATGCGGCGGTGCGGCAATTGCAGATCGACAAGCTCACGCGGTTAAAGCGCGAGCGCGATCCGAAGGTGCTCGCCGAGGCGCTCGACGCGCTCACCCGCAACGCCGGCGGCGGCAACGGCAATCTCTTGGCGCTCGCCATCGACGCGGCGCGCGCCAAGGCAACCGTCGGCGAGATTTCACTGGCGCTGGAGAAAGTCTTCGGCCGCCACCAAGCGGAGATCAAGGCGATCTCCGGCGTCTATAAGCGGGAGGTCGGCATGACGGACGCCGTCGCGCGGATACAGAAACTCGTCGCCCAATTCGAGGACGATGAAGGCCGCCGGCCGCGCATCCTCGTCGCCAAGATCGGCCAGGACGGCCACGACCGGGGCCAGAAAGTGATCGCCAGCGCCTTTGCCGATCTCGGTTTCGACGTCGATATCGGCGCGCTGTTTGCCACCCCCGCCGAAGCCGCCCGCCAGGCGGTCGAAAACGACGTGCACATTCTCGGCATCTCGTCGCTTGCCGCGGCGCATCTGACGCTGGTGCCGGAGCTCAAAGCCGAACTCGAAAAGCTCGGCCGCGGCGATATCGTGATCGTAGTCGGCGGCGTGGTGCCGCCGCAGGATTATGCCGCGCTCAAAGCTGCCGGGGCCGAGGCGATCTTCCCGCCCGGCACCGTGATTGCCGAAGCGGCCGAAGCGTTGCTCGCGACGCTGAACCGCCGGCTCGGACACACCAAGGCCGCGGCGGAATAGCCTTACCCCGCGACGCTGCCCCACGTTTTCGCCAAATGCTCCGCGCCGCGGAGCGATACGGCGAAAATCGTGTAGGTCGGATTGGAGGCGCCTTCGGTCGGGAAGATGCAGGGGCCGGCCATCCACAGATTGGCGACTTCGTGAGTCTGGCCGAAACTATTGGTCACCGAGTTGGACGAGTCCGTCCCCATGATTGCGCCGCCATGCAAATGGCTGGTTGGCATGACCGGACCCTTGCCGGGCCAGCACTCCTTGGCGTCGGTCGCCTTGGCGATCTTCATGCCCTGGTCAAAATTTGCGTTCCATAGCGCGACCGCGTCGTCGTCGAAGCTGTGTGTCAACCGCGCCATCGGCAGCCCGAACTCGTCTTTATCGCTGACCAGTTCCACGCGATTCTCGATGTTCGGCAGGTCTTCGCCGAAGATCGTCAGGTGCGTCAGGCCGCGCGCGGCCCGCTTCATATAGGCGGCGAACTCCGCGCCGAACAAATCGCCGCGCGCCAGCGCGAAGTCATTTGTTTTATGCGAGGTGCCGACGGCGATGAATGAACTGCCGAACGCGCCCGGATAGCTGGTCTTGGCGTAACGGTCGTACGACATGAACTGGGCGCCCACCGTGCCCAGATGCGGCGTGATGTCCTCGTCGAACAGCGCCCAGGTGCCGGCGATGTGATGCGTCA
>Ga0182024_10003138_pt1 | contig 39837 bp, 32 predicted proteins | sample P32metaG_FD_120480 | JGI IMG/M metagenome (GOLD analysis project Ga0182024, IMG submission 120480) | Permafrost microbial communities from Stordalen Mire, Sweden - P3-2 metaG (Illumina Assembly) | ecosystem: Environmental > Terrestrial > Soil > Wetlands > Permafrost | place: Sweden: Stordalen...
ACGACCTCGTCCTCTACTCCCCCCCCACCGCCGGTCGCTTCAACAGCTGGGACGACGTCCCCGCCGAGATGAAGCAGACCTACGAGGACCTCGGCATCCCCCAGGCCGAGCGCGAGCACCTCGCCGGAGTAGTAGGCGTGTGGCGCCAGGAGCCCGTGTACGAGGGCCTGAAGGAGGAGTACGCCAAGCAGGGGATCCTGTTCTGCTCGATGGACACGGCGGTCACCGAGTATCCAGAGCTCGTGCAGAAGTACTTCATGAACAAGTGCGTCCCCGCGCAGGACAACAAGTTCAGTGCGCTGCACGGCGCCGTCTGGTCCGGCGGAGCCTTCTGTTACATCCCCAAGGGCGTCAAGTGCGACCTGCCACTGCAGTCCTACTTCCGCATGGAGGGGGCAGGCGAGGGCACCTTCGAGCACACTTTGATCATCGCCGACGAGGGCTCGGAGGTGAACTACATCGAGGGCTGCACCGCGCAGACCTACTCGGTCAACTCGATGCACTCCGCGGTCGTCGAGATCTTCGTGCACGAGGGTGCCAAGGCGCGGTATACGACCGTGCAGAACTGGTCGAAGGACGTCTACAACCTGAACACCAAGCGCGCTGTCGTCGACGCTCACGGCACCGTCGAGTGGGTCGGCGGCTCGATGGGCGCGAAGTACGTGATGCTCTACCCCGGCTCCTTTCTGATGGGCGAAGGCGCGCGCGCCGACCACCTGAACGTCGGCGTTGCCGGCAAAGGCGTGCACAAGGACACCGGCGCAAAGGTCGTGCACCTGGCGCCGAACACGACCTCGAACATTCTCGCCAAGTCGATCTCCAAGGACGGCGGGATCATGGGCTACCGGGGCCTCGTGAAGATGGGCCCGAACTCCCAGGGCTCGAAGTCGCGCGTGCAGTGCGACGGGCTGATGATGGACGGCGAATCGAAATCGGACACATGGCCGGACATCCAGATCCAGAACCCCCATGTGACCGTCGCCCACGAGGCGACCGTCGGGCGCATCTCCGACGACCAGCTCTTCTACATGGGCTCGCGCGGCTTCACCGAGGACGAGGCCGCCGCGATGATCGTCAACGGCTTCATCGAGCCCGTCACCAAGGAGCTGCCGATGGAGTACGCGGTCGAGCTCAACCGACTCATCCAACTGGAGATGGTTGGCTCAATAGGCTGAGGCGCGCTCCGTTTTGAGGGTGCCCACGGACACGATCGTCGCGCCGCTGTTCCCGACCGGATTGCCCTGGGCGAACGTGGTCGGGCGCGAGGCAAGCATCATCCAGCGCGGGAAGCCGCTGCTGATCGAGTTCTGGGACTTTTGCCGGCCGAACTCGCTGCGCACATTGCCCTACCTGCAGGCGTGGCACGAACGCTACGCACAGGACGGCCTGCGCACGGTCGGCGTGCACTCCCCCGGCTTTCCGCCGGCGCGCGACGAGGATGCGGTGCGGGCGGCGGTGACGCGACTGGGGATCGAGTATCCCGTGCTGATCGACCGCGAGCTGGAGCTGTGGCGCGACTACGAGAACCAGGGCTGGCCGGCGCGCTACCTGTTCGACGGCCGCGCACGGCTGTTCGAGTACCACTACGGCGAGGGCGCCTACGCGGAAACCGAGCTGGCGATCCAGGAGCTTTTAGGAGTCGAGCGCGAGCCCCTGGCACCGCTACGTCCGGAGGACGCGCCGGACGCCGTGCTGGTGGCGCAGACCGAGGACCAAGAGGGCACCTACTCCGGCCCGTATGAGGCCGGCGGCGTGTGGGCCGTGCTGGACGGGTCGGGGACGGTGCGCGTTAACGGTGGCGAGCACGAGGTCACCCACCCAGGCGCCTATCCATTGGTCGAGCACGAGCGCCACACCGCCGCCGTGCTGGAGTTGGAGATCGGCCCGGGCGTGCAGTGTTACGGGACCTGCTTCACGCCGGGCTTGGCGTAGGGCTGTCGGTAGACCCCGGCGTCAACTCAGCATGGGAGCGATCCAGCAGCAGGCGCTTCAGCAGCGGTGAAGTTGACGGGTCGTCCTCGACGAGCACACAGCTTCCCGGCCAGTAGGGGGTCTCACCGGCGCCGCGGCCGAGGAACACGAGATCGTACGTCCAGCAGCCGCAGTTCATCAACCGCGCACCGCCGCGCCCGCGCCACTCGGACTCGCTATCGCCCGGAAGTGGCCCGGCGCGGTGCGTGTGGCCGAAGATCACGTACGCCTCGCCCAGGCCGAGGCGCTCGGCCACCTCGCCCATCGCGCGCAGCCCCGCGCGGCGCAACTCCTCGGTCGAGATGTCGGTCCGCAACGGCCCCAGCCCGGCGCGGTTGAGCGCCGCGACCGCGAGCGGGAACGCGCCCGCGAGCGCGAGCGCGCGCAGCTTGCGCACCCGCGAAGAGCCGCCTCCGTCACCTGAGAGCGCTCGCCACGCGCGGATCGTGTCGACCTTCGAGACGTGGCCCATACGGGCTTCCCTGGCGACGGTGTCTCGCCACGCGAACACCGGCGCCCCCACCGCCTCGTAGTCCTCGACTCGGCTGAAGGACGCGGCCGGGAGTCCCAGCACTCGACTCATCGCGGCGACACTCAGGCGCTCGATCGTGGGTACCGTCAGATGGCAGTCGAGGTAATGGCCGTGGGTGGCGTATACGTCAGGGCGTACCCATAGGCCCGGATAGGCGACGCTCATCTGTGCCGGCGCCGCCCACTCGGCGAGCCTGGCGAGCATCGGCGAGGCCTGCTCCGGGAGCAGGCGCTGTTCGAGTCCGAGCGGCTCCGGTGCCTGCAGCGCGCGCTCGCCGAGCCACGACTCGATCAGCAGATGGTCGTGGTTGCCCGCGCTAACCACGATCTCGCGGCCGGAGAGCGCCTGCCCGAGATCTTCGAAGAACGGCCGCGCGGCGCCCATCGCGTAGCGCGGCGGGCGGTGGCGCAACTCGAGCACGTCGCCGAGCAGCACGAGGCGATCGACATCCTCCAGAGCCTCCAGCAACGCCGCGCGCGGCCCGGGACGACTCAGCACATCCGAGCCCAGACCGCTGCCGAGGTGCAGGTCGGAGACGATTAGTGTGCTCAGGACGCCTCGCCCGCGACGATGACCTCGCGCACCTGCTTGGGCAGCATGAAGCGGACGTCCTCTTTGACCGCGTCCACCTCGGAGATGTCTACGACGCCCCGCTCGCGGAAGAAGCCAACCAGCTCGCGCACGAGGTTCTCGGGCGCGCTCGCGCCGGAGGAGATACCCACCACGCGCTTGTCCGTCAGCCACTCCTCGCGCACCTCGCTCGCGCTGTCGATCAGGTGCGCGTCGGCGCCAAAATCGCGCGCGACCTCGACGAGCCGCACCGAGTTCGATGAGTTGCGCGAGCCGATCACGAGCATCAGGTCACAGCTGCCGGCCAGCTGCTTGACGGCCGTCTGGCGGTTGGTGGTCGCATAGCAGATGTCGTCGGTGCGGGGACCGACGAGCGCCGGGAAGCGCTCCTTCAGCCGCGCGAGAATCGAGCTCGTTTCATCGACGGAGAGCGTGGTCTGCGTGACGTAGGCGATCCGCTCGGGGTTCTCGACCTGGAGCTCGTCGACATCCTGCTCTGACTGCACGAGCAGGATCCGCTCCGGGGCCTCGCCCATCGTGCCTTCGACCTCCTCGTGACCGTCGTGACCGACGAGCACGATCGTGTAGCCCTCCTCAGCGAAGCGCAGCGCCTCACGGTGGACCTTCGTCACGAGCGGGCAGGTGGCGTCGATCGTCTGTAGTTCGCGCGCCTGCGCGTTGGTGTGCACGCTGGGGGCGACGCCGTGGGCGGAGAACACGCACACCGACCCCTCTGGCACATCTGTCTCCTGCTCGACGAAGATCACGCCACGCTCGCGCAGCCGCTGCACGACGTGCTTGTTGTGCACGATCTCCTTGCGCACATACACCGGCGGACCATGGATCTCGAGCGTGCGTTCGACCGTCTGCACGGCCCGATCGACCCCCGCGCAATACCCACGCGGCGCCGCGAGCAGTACCTTCTCAACAGTGTTGGTGAGGGCCTTCGACATTCCAGCCATTGTAGAGGGGCTCCAGGTACGCTAAGCCCGATGGCGCAACGTCACCTCGACAGACTCACCCCGGTCGACGCATCCTTCCTGCACCAGGAGGGACCGACCTCGCACATGCACGTCGGCGGGCTGACGATCGTCGAAGGCCCGCCTCCCTCGATGGATGAGTTTCTCGAGCAGATCCGCCGGCGGTTGCACCTCGTTCCGCGCTACCGCCACAAGCTCGCCCATACGGCGCTTGACAGCGGCAGGCCGGTATGGATCGACGATCCGAGCTTCAACCTCGAGTACCACATCCGCCATGCCGCGCTGCCGACTCCGGGAGGCTGGGAGCAGCTGCAGGGCCTGACCGCTTGGATCTTCTCCCAACAGCTCGACCGCTCGAAGCCGCTGTGGGAGATGTGGTTGATCGAGGGCCTCCAGGGAGATCGTTTCGCGCTGATCTCAAAGAGCCACCACGCGCTGATCGACGGGATCGCCGGGATCGACCTGGCGACTGTGCTGTTCGACCTCTCTCCGGACCCACCGCCGCCGCGGCACTCCGGGCGTGCGTGGCAGCCGCACTCAGAGCCAGGCGTCGCCGAGCTCTTGGCCGCCGGTCTGCTGGGCGCCGTGCGGACCGGGCTCGCGCTCGCCGAGGGCGCGCTCGACGCGCTCTCGCACCCAGATCACGCGCTTGCCCGCGCGCGCGAGGCGGCCGAGGGCATCGGCGAGATCGTCTGGGCCGGTCTGAACCCGGCGCCGGAGACGCCTTTGAACGTCGACATCGGCCCGCACCGGCGCTTTGTCGGGGTGGGGAGCTCACTACAGGACTTCAAGCTCGTCAAGAACGCCTTCGGCGGGACCGTCAACGACGTCGTGCTGGCTGTGGTCGCCGGGGCGCTGCGCTCGTTTCTGATCTCCCGCGGGGTGCGCACCGAGGGCATGGAGATGCGCGCGCTCGTACCCGTGTCGGTCCGCGCCGAGGACGAGCACGGTGCGGGCGGCAACCGCATTGTCGTGATGCGCGGGCCGCTGCCCGTCTACATCGCAGACCCTGTTCAGCGCCTGCGCTTCGTCTCCGCCGCGATGGACGGCCTGAAGGAGTCAAAGCAGGCATTGGGCGCCGAGGTGATCGCCGGCGTGCAGAACTTCGCCCCCCCGACGATCCTCGCGCAGGCGTCGCGCCTGAACTTCTCCACGCGCCTGTTCAACCTACTCGTGACGAACGTGCCCGGCCCGCAGTTCCCGCTGTACGTGCTCGGTCGCGAGATGCTCGAGGCCTACCCGGTGGCCTTCCTCCCCCAGCACCACGCTTTGGCGATCGCGATCATGTCTTACAACGGCCAGATGAACTTCGGCCTGCTCGGCGACTTCGACGCCCTGCCGGACATCGACTCGGTCGGCGAGAGCATCGCCGAGGAACTGGCGACGTTGGTGTCGTTGGCCCGCGAGGCTGTTACGACGCCGGCCTGAGCCGGCGTTCGGGCTCAGTAGCCCAAAGCAAACTTCGCGTCCTCTGACATCTTCTCCGGTGACCAAGGGGGCGTGAAGACCATCTCAGACTCGATCGTCCGTACATCGTCCAGTTCGCCGACGAACTCGTCGATCTGCTCGGTCACCTGCGGGCCGATTGGACAACCAGGCGTGGTCAGCGTGAAGGTCACATGCACGTTCCCGTCATCGACCTCCACCCCATAGATCAGGCCGAGCTCGACGAAATCCAACCCTAGCTCGGGGTCGATCACGTTCGACAGGGCGTCCATCACCTCGTCGACAGTTGGGGCAGCCATGCTCCGAGTCTAGCTGGCTAGTTGTCGCAGCCTAATCTGTCCCACATATACAGCTGGATGCACTCAGTCGCCAGCTCAACCGCCCGCTCACGCGAGAGGCGGGGCAGCACTGTGTCCAAAGCCTGATCCTCCGAGACGCCCGCCTGAAAGGCTTCCTCACCGCGGAAGCCAGCCGCGATCTTCAAAGCCTCGCGCCGGTTCTCGCCCAGGCTCGCGAACACCCCGACCAGAAACTCCGTGTTGGGAACCGGCTGGCCGACCTCAAGCGAAGCGTGCCAGGCGGCGAGCAGGTGCAGGTCGTCCTCGTCGAGATCGGCGATCGCCTTGGCGTAGTGGATCGACAGCTCCTGATCGGGAATATCGTCCACCCACGCGCGCACCACCTCGCCCACCAACTGCCGGCGGGCCTCACGACCGACCGACTCGGCAATCACGCGAATAGCGTCTTGGGGCTCGATGAAGCAGAGCGACATTACGGAGACTGTAGGCGGCCGTGTGGACGGCATTTTTCTACAGCTCAAATGCCTCCCGGCTGCGCTCGAGCGCATGTTGATCGCACGTCTCACGCCGGACTCCAAGCGTCGCCCGAGACCCGGAGCCCCAGTTCGCGAGCGCCAGGTCAAGCGTTTCAATCGGAACCGAGATCGCCTCGGCGAGCGCGCGGGCGCGGCGCTCGAGCAGCAGCGGATCGCCGATCGCGAACACCCGCTTGGCGGCCAATGTGGTGAGGTCGCCGGAGTGTGCCTCGCTCGCGCTCGTCAGGTGCAGCGAGTCGGCGCGCAGTTCGTACAGGCCGAGACATCCCAGCGTCACGAGCAGGTCATAGCGCCCCATGCGACCGAAGCCGGGCAGCGCGAGGCGCTCGAAACCACGCTCGAAGCGCCGCTGTGGGCTCCACGTGGGATCGCCCTCGAACGCGCGCGCAGCGCCGCCACCTCCGCCTGCGGGGCCCCCGGCGCGCTCGGCCCAGTGGCGGTAGGCGAGCAGCGTGCTGGCCCCGCGCGCGGGATCGTGGGAGGTGCGCGGACCGAGTGGAATCTCGTCGAGGTCACCCAGCCGGCCTAGATCGTAGCCGCCACCGTCGCCAGTGGCGGCCAGAGCCATGCGGATGCCGACGAAGGGATCCTCGCCCTCCAGCGGCGAGAGGTAGGCGATCAGGAAGCACGCCCACGTCGCCCGCTCGATGTCTTGCTCGGCCAGCGCGCGGACCTCGCCGTACAGATCTGGGGGCGCCCCCCCGAGGGCCAGCAGACGGCCGTGGGCGAAGGCGATCTCCTGCCCCAGCGCCTCGGCGTCGCCGGAAGCACGCAGGCCGGGGAGCAACCCCGAGCGATAGCCGTCGTCCCCGGCGCGACTCTCGCGCTTGACGCGCACCTCTTTGCCGGCGCGCAGCCGCGGGTGAAGCGGCCGTACGGCAGCGCCTTTGGTGGGGGCGCGCCTGGGTTTTGCCGTCGACTTTCCAGCCGCGGCGCTGCTTGTGAGCGTCTTGCTGCAGATCGGGCAGCGCTCGACGAAGCGATTGTGGCGGCAGAAGGTTGGCACTCCTTCAGTCTAGGAGCGCCGTGGACACCCGGTGACGGCTACCCGGCTTCAATCCCCGGCCCGACGTGCTGCGGAGGGCCCTCGGGACCTGAGTCCGCGTCTTCGTGGCCCGCCGAGCCATCGTCCTCGGGCAATTGTCCCGTCGAGGCGCCGCCGTTCAGCTTCCCCGCCAGGTAGCGATCAACCATCCGCGCGCACTGGCGGCCCTCGTTGATCGCCCAGACGATCAGCGACTGACCGCGGCGGGCGTCGCCAGCGGCGAACACGCCGTCGACGGACGTCGTGTAGGGCTTGACCGCCTTCACGTTTCCGCGCCCGTCCTTCTCCACGCCGAGCTGGTCCAGCAGCGCCTGCTCTGGGTGCAGGAAGCCCATCGCGAGCAGCACGAGCTGCGCCGGCAACTCCTTCTCGGTGCCTGCCACCGGCGCGAACGGGGGCTCGGGCTCGGCTTGGGCGATCCGCAGCGACGCCACAGCGCCGGAGCCGTCGTCCTCGAAGCGAACCGTCGCGATCGAGTAGTCCTGCTCGCCGAGGTCGAGCCGCTTGGCCTCCTCCATCGCGTAGCTCAGTCGGTACTTCTGCGGCCACTCCGGCCACGGCGTACGGTCGTCCGGGCGCTGTGGCGGCGGCTCGGGGAGTAGCTCGAGCTGGACGATCGAGCGCGCGCCCTCGCGCAGCGCGTTCCCCACGCAGTCGGCGCCGGTGTCACCGCCGCCGATCACGACAACATCCTTGCTCTTCGCCGTGATCTCCTGCGCGGCGGCAGGCTGGGCGGCAGTCGGCTCGGGACCGAATTCCCGGGCGACCCAGCGGTTACGCTGGTAAAGGTAATCCATCGCGAAGTGCACCCCCTCGAGCTCGCGGCCCGGCACCGGCAGATCGCGCGGCGTGCGCGAGCCTGTCGCCAGCACGACCGCGTCGAAGCTGCCTCTTAGCTCCTCGACGGTGACGTCACTGCCGACCTCCACGCCGCAGCGCAGATCGACGCCCTCCGCGATCAGCTGCTCGACGCGCCGTTGCACGACGGTCTTCTCAATCTTGAAGTCCGGCACCCCGAAGCGCACGAGCCCGCCCGCCGCCTCGTCGCGCTCGAACAGGATCACGCGATGACCCGCGCGGCGCAGCTGCTGGGCGGCGGCCATGCCGGCAGGCCCGGAGCCGACGACGGCGACCCCCTGCCCTGTCTCGCGCCGCGGCGGGCGCGGCGTGACCCAGCCCTCCTCCCAGGCGCGGCCGATGATCGCGTGCTCGATCTGTTTGATCGTCACCGCGTCGCCCTCGCGGATCTCGAGCACGCACGCGGCCTCACACGGCGCGGGACAGAGGCGGCCGGTGAACTCGGGGAAGTTGTTCGTCGCGTGCAGCCCCGCGATCGCGTCCTCGAAGCGGTCTTCGTAGACGAGGTCGTTCCAGTCGGGGATCAGGTTGCCGAGTGGACAGCCGTTGTGACAGAACGGCACGCCGCAGTCCATGCAGCGCCCGCCCTGCTCGCTCAGCTCCTCCACCGGCCGCGTGAGCAGGAACTCCTTGTAGTCGTGCGCACGCTCGCGTGGGTCCCGCTGTGGGATGCCGTGGCGCTCGATCTGCAGAAAGCCCCTCAACTTGCCCATCAGGCCGCGACTCCCTCGGCCTGCCCGGCCAGCTCGCGCAGCACGCGCTTATAGTCGTGGGGCATCACCTTCACGAACGCCCCACGAGCCAGCAACCCGTCCCAATCGGCGAGCACGCGTGCCGCCACCGGCGAGCCCGTGCGCTGGGAGTGCTCCTCGATCAGCGTGCGCAGCTCGAGCGCATCGGCATCGTCGAGCCCGTCGAAGCCGACCATGCCCATGTTGCAGTGCCCTGCCGCGAAGGTGCCCTCCTCGTCGAGCACATAGGCGACGCCGCCGCTCATGCCCGCCGCGAAGTTGCGTCCCGTCGGCCCGAGCACCACCACCCGGCCTCCGGTCATGTACTCGCAGCCGTGATCGCCCACGCCCTCGACGACCGCGCACGCGCCCGAGTTGCGCACCGCGAAGCGCTCGCCCGCCAGGCCGCGGAAGAACGCCCTGCCCGCGGTCGCGCCATACAGCACGGTATTGCCGACGATCACGTTCCGCTCGGCGAGGAAATCCTCGCCCATCCCCACCCGCGGGCTGACGGCGAGCACCCCGCCCGAGAGCCCCTTGCCGGCATAGTCGTTCGCGTCGCCGCGCAGCGTGAAGTTGACCCCCGGCGCCAGCCAGCCGCCGAAGCTCTGCCCGGCAGAGCCTTCGAAGTCGACCACGATCGAGTCCTCGGGCAGACCCTCCACCCCCCGCGCGCGCGCGATGTGGCTGGAGAGGATGCCGCCGACGCAGCGATTGCGGTTGCGGATCGGCAGCTCGATGCGAACCTGCTCTGCCGGGATGGCGGCGTCCTCGCGCTCGAGCAGCGCGCGGGCCCGCTCGACAAGCTCCCAGTCGAGCGCGTCCTCCAGCACCTCCGGGGGCGCTTCGACACGGTGCAGAGGCCCGCCGTTGGTGATCTCGATCGGCCGCAGCACGTGCGTCAGGTCGACGCCGCACGCCTTCCAATGGTCGATCGCCGCGCGCGTGCGGAGCAGATCGACGCGGCCGATCGCCTCGTCGAGCGAGCGCAGGCCCAGCGAAGCGAGGATCTCACGCACCTCCTCGGCGACGAAGAAGAAGAAGTTGACGACGTGCTCGGGCGTGCCTTTGAAGCGCTTGCGCAGCTCCGGGTCCTGGGTTGCGATCCCCACCGGGCAGGTGTTCAGGTGACAGGCGCGCATCATGATGCAGCCGGTCGCGATCAGTGGCCCCGTGGAGAAGCCCATCTCGTCTGCGCCGAGCATCGCCGCGATCACGACGTCGCGGCCGGTCTTCAGCTGGCCGTCGGTCTGCACGACGATCCGCGAGCGCAGGTCGTTCAAGAGCAGCGTCTGCTGAGTCTCGGCGAGGCCGATCTCCCAGGGCACGCCCGCCGCCTGGATCGAGGACAGCGGCGAGGCGCCGGTGCCGCCGTCGTGGCCGGCGATCAGCACGCGGTCGGCATTCGCCTTCGACACGCCCGCGGCGACCGTGCCGACGCCGACCTCGGAGACGAGCTTCACCGACACCTGCGCCTGCGGGTTGGCGCAGCGCAGGTCGTAGATCAACTGCTTGAGATCCTCGATCGAGTAGATGTCGTGGTGCGGCGGCGGTGAGATCAGACCGACGCCGGGGGTGGTGTGGCGGATCGAGCCGATGTACTCGTCGACCTTGTGCCCCGGCAGCTGGCCACCCTCGCCGGGCTTCGCGCCCTGGGCCATCTTGATCTGCAGCTCGTCGGCGTTCACGAGGTAGTGGATCGTCACGCCGAAGCGTCCCGAGGCGACCTGCTTGATCGCCGAGCGCCGGCGGTCGCCGTTCGGGTCGGGTTTGAAGCGCGCCGGGTCCTCCCCGCCCTCGCCCGTGTTCGAGCGCCCGCCAAGGCGGTTCATCGCGATCGCGAGCGTCTCGTGAGCCTCGCGGGAGATCGAGCCTAGGCTCATCGCCCCGGTGCAGAAGCGCTTGACGATCTCCTTCGCCGGCTCAACCTCCTCCAGCGGTATCGCTGCGCGTGCATCCGTGCCGATCTGGAGCAGCCCCCGCAAAGTGGCTTTGCGCGCAGAGTCCTCATTGACCTTCAGCGCGTACTCGCGGTACTGCTCGAACGCCGTGCTCCCGCGCACCGTCTCCAGCGCCGCGGCGTCGCCCTGCAATGCGGCGCCCACATCGCCGTTGGCAGTGCGCACGGCGTGCTGGACGAGCGCGATCGTCTCGGGGTTCCAGATGTGGTGCTCGCCGTCGCGCCGCCACGCGTAGACGCCACCGACAGGCAGCAGCCCGCTGGTGTCGACGCCGTCGCGCGAAGTCGCCGTCGGCCAGGCGCGCGCGTGGCGCTCCAGCGCCTCGGTCGCCAGCACCCCCAACCCGACCCCGCCGATCCGCGATGCGGTACCGGTGAAGTGCCGGTCGATCAGCGCCGGCTCGAGGCCGACGGCCTCGAAGATCTGCGCGCCGCAGTAGGACTGGATCGTGGAGATGCCCATCTTCGAGATCGTCTTCAGCAGCCCTTTCCCGATCGCCTTGATCGTGTTCTGGGCCGCTTCCTCGGGCGTCAGCGAGACCTCGCGGCCATCCTCCCCCGGGCGTGTGATGCGCCCGTCGAAGACCAGCCGGTCGAGCGTCTCCAGCATCAGATACGGGTTGATCGCGCTCGCGCCGTAGCCGAGCAGCGTGGCGAAGTGGTGCACCTCGCGAGGCTCTCCCGACTCGAGGATGATCCCCGCGCGCAGCCGCGTGCCCTCGCGCACGAGGTGGTGATGGACGGAGGCCACTGCCAGCAGCGAAGGGATCGGCGCGCGAGCAGGACTCATCAGCCGGTCGGACAGGACGATGATGTTCACACCCTCCGCGATCGCGTCGTGGGCTTCCGCGCAGACGCGATCGAGCGCGCCCTCAATCCCCCCAGTCCCCTGCGCGACGGGCCAGGTGATGTCGATCGTGCGCGCCGCGAACTCCTCGTAGGCGACGTGGCGCAGCGTCTCCAGCTCGCGGTTGAGCAGGATCGGCTGGTCGAGCGCGAGCTTGTGCGCATGCTCAGGCGTCTCGCCGAACAGGTTGCGCTCGGTGCCGAGGCTCATCGCGAGGCTCATCACGACTTCCTCGCGGATCGGGTCGATCGGCGGGTTGGTGACCTGGGCGAACAGCTGCTTGAAGTAGGAGAACAGCCCCGGCGCCTGGTCTGAGAGCACCGCCAGGGACAGATCATTTCCCATCGAGCCGATCGGCTCGGCGCCCTCGCGCGCCATCGGCGTGAGCAGCACGCGCAGATCCTCCAGGGAGTAGCCGAAGGCTCGCTGCCGTAGTTGTATGGGCTGTTCAGAGAGCGTCACCTGGTCAGATGGCGGCAGCTCGGCGAAGGGCACGGAGCGCTTCGCGTACCACTCGCCATATGGCTTTTTGCCGGCGACCTCGCGCTTGACCTCGCCGTCCTCGACGATCCGCCCGCGCTCCAGGTCGACGAGGAACAGCTTGCCCGGCTGCAGGCGCCCGAGGCGGCGAATCTGATCGGCGGGGATGTCGAGCAGGCCGATCTCCGAGCCGAGCACGACGTGCCCGTCGGTCGTCTCCACCCAGCGTCCCGGCCGCAGGCCGTTACGGTCGAGCGTCGCGCCCACGACGCGCCCGTCGGTGAACGCGACCGACGCCGGCCCATCCCAGGGCTCCATCAGGCAGGCGTGGAACGCGTAGAAGCCCTTCAGCTCCTCGGGCAGGTCGTCGCGGTCGCGGTATGCCTCGGGAATCATCATCATCACCGCGTGCGCCGGCTTCCTGCCGGCGAGCATCAGCAGCTCGAGCACGTTGTCGAACGTCGCCGAGTCGGAGTTGCCCTGAGTGACGACCGGCAGGATCTTCTCCAGGTCCCCACCGAACAGCTCGCTCTGCAGCTCGGACTCGCGCGCGCGCATCCAGTTGACGTTCCCCTTCACGGTGTTGATCTCGCCGTTGTGGCAAATCACCCGGTAGGGGTGCGCGAGCTCCCAGCTCGGGAACGTGTTCGTCGAGAAGCGTGAGTGCACAAGCGCCAGCGCGCTCTTTGTGCGCTCGTCCTGCAGGTCCGGGTAGAAGGCAGCCAGCTGGAAGCTGATCAGCATGCCCTTGTAGTTCAGGGTGCGTGAAGAGCTCGAGCAGACGTACAGGCCCTCGTCCTCGGCCGTGAGCTCGCAGACGCGGCGAATCACGTAGAGCTTGCGCTCGAACGCGTCCTGGTCGGAGTGGGCAGGGTTCGATACGGGGTCCGATCCCTCTCCCACGAACAGCTGCCGGACGACCGGGCGGCAGACGCCGGCGACCTTGCCCGTGTGCTCGGGACAGACGGGAACATCACGCCAGCCGAGCAGGCGCTGGCCCTCCGCCACGACGGTCCGCTCGAGCAGCACCTCCAAACGTGCGCGGGCCGCGTCGTCCTGTGGCAGAAAACACATCAGAACCCCGTACTCGCCCGGCTGAGGCAACTCGAAGTCCACAACGGAGCGCAGCAGCTCGTCGGGCATCTGCATGAGGATCCCCGCGCCGTCGCCTGTGCTCGGGTCGGCGCCGTTGGCGCCGCGGTGCTCGAGATTCTCCAGGGCCGTGATCGCTTTCGAGATCACCTCGTGCGTCGGGCGGTTGTCCAGGCGCGCGACCATCCCCACGCCGCACGCATCGTGCTCGAAGCTGGGGTCGTAGAGTCCGACGGCCTTTGGCGGCTGCATGGTGTGCGTGGTCATGGAAGTGCTCCCTGGGAACGGTGCATCCCGTGCGAGTGGGCACATCCCGGACGGGTTTAGGCGGGCACCTGAGGCGGAGCCAGAAAGCGTAGCAGCGCGGAGGCTCCGCGAGAGGACGCCTCGAGGGTCTTTCCTGCGGATTTCAGAGATGGCTCTCGCGTATGCTCCGGCACAGTGGCGCACCAGTTCGCATGCTCTACCGGCTGCTCTCGACCGCTCAGCGAGCGGGGATCGTGACCGACTGCGAGGCAGAGCTAATGGTCGGCCGTCGATGTTCGATGTGTGAAAACCGCCCGCGCAGGGCACCATCAACGAAGACGAGAGTTCGTCACGGACCCAGGGAGCCAAGATGATGACGGCCATGACGACGCCGGACATGGAGCTGGCGCTACCCGCGCGAGCCACGAATATCGCAGTCGTACGCCACGCCTTCGGGGCACTCGGCGAGGTGTTCGCCCTCGACGAGGAGATCCTTTCCAACATCCGGCTTGCGGTCACCGAGGCATGCACGAACGTCGTCGTCCATGCTTACCCGGACGAGCACGAGGGGCTGCTCGAGGTAGCCGCCACCCTGCAGGCAGACAAGCTGGAGGTCGTCGTGCGCGACGAAGGCCCGGGGATCGGACCGCGACCGGGCAGTCCCGGCCTCGGGCTCGGACTGCCGCTGATCGCGTCGCTGACGGAGTCTGTGCAGCTCGGCCGCGACGAGGACGAGCGCACCGAGGTGCGCATGACCTTTCCACTCTCCGTCGCGAGCTCGTGACCCAAGTGCTCCCGCATCACCGGCCGGCTCCATACCAAGAGCCCGTAACGGCAAGCTCGTGACGAGTGCACCCGTCAAGCAGGGTCCGACGGGGGATAACTCCGTGTCCCTGCGCCTGGCGAACGGGCCTCTGGCCGCCCCCGTGCTCGGTCGCGTGATCTCGATGGTGCTCGCGCGAGCCAACTGCCCCATGAATCGGCTCGACGACGCGATGATTCTCTGCGACACCCTGTCCGCGCATGCACCGGCACACGCACGCGACGGCCATCTCGCCTTCACGATCGAGACCGACAGGCAGGGAATCGAAATGCGCGTCGGCGAGCTGACTGAGCAGGGCGCCACCAAGCTGCTCGCCGATGCGGCTGTCCCTGGCGTCGGCAACGTGCTGGAGCGGCTGTCTGACGAGCTGCGGATCGAGCCCTCTTCAGCTGGTGAGAAGCGCGAGGAGCTGGTCCTCGCGCTGCGCTTTGGCTGAGCGCGTCGCGCTCGCCCGGCGGTGGTGCCTACTCGGGCGTCGGCGGCTCATCGCCTGGCGGGGACTCATCGTGTGGCGAAGGCTCAGCCAGGCCGGCGCGCAGACGGGTGAGCGCCTGGCGGATCAGGCGGGAGACCTGCATCTGGGAGACACCGATCCGCTCGCCGATCTCCGCCTGGGTCATGTCCTCACCAAAGCGCAGCGTCAGCACCAAACGTTCGCGGTAGGAGACATGCGCGAGCAGCGGTGCAAGGGTCGCACGCTGCTCAGCTCGCTCGAAACCGTCCTCCCGCACGCCGAGCGTGTCGGCCAAACTCTCCCCCGACCCCTCCACGTCGGCTAGCCCGGGACGAGGCGCGTCCAGCGAGCCGGCGTGGTAGGCGCCCCCGGCCCGCAGCGCCTCGAGCACCTGCTCCTCGGTGGTGTGCAGGGCCTCGGCGAGCTCGGCGACGGTCGGTGCGCGGTGTTTGTCCAAAGACAACGCCGCCACCGTCCGATCCACTCGTAGCGCCAGCTCCTGGAGGTCGCGGGGCACGCGCACCGACCACGTGCGGTCGCGGAAGTGGCGCTTGATCTCGCCGAGGATCGTCGGCACGGCGAAGCTCGAGAAGGCCACCTCGCGGCTGGCGTCGAAGCGGTCGATCGCCTTGAGTAGGCCGAGCGAGGCGACCTGCTCCAGATCATCGAGCGGCTCCTCGCTGCGCTGGTAACGACGGGCGAGCCGGCGGGCGAGCGGCAGATAGCGCTCAGCCAGCCGCTCGCGTGCTTGGGCGTCGCCGGCGCGAGCACGCGAGAACAGCTCCCCATCCGAATCCAAGGAATCCCCCGTCAAGACCTATGCTCTCGCTCACGGAGCGTGTCCCTATGCTCTCGCTCACGGAGCGTGTTGGAGTCGTCCCACGAGCACAGTCCCGAACGTCCCGGGCAGGTCAGACACAGACCGCGATGTGGATTTTGACTGACTAGGAACGGGTGTGCGCGCGCGTTCTTGACCAACTGAGCGACCCTATCCTCTAACCGCTGCTTATCCGCCGCAGCAAACATAGCGCCGATCGGCTTTGAGGGACGATGCAGGAACCAGTGGACGATCTCCACGCGCGGGGCACCGTCAGAGAGCACGGCTAGGGCGTAGATGAGGCGCTGGATCGAGTACTCGCGCTCGACCACCGCCTCCAGATCCTCCTCGGCAGCGACGCTGTCGCTCTTGTAGTCCACAACCAGCAGGCCGCCGTCGGGCTCGCGGAGGAGAATGTCGAGCACGCCGGTGAGCAGTGGCTCGCCGGCGCCGAGCGAGAAGGCGAACGGATGCTCCCGGCGCGCACCTGCAGCGGCGGCCGCAAGACGCGCCGCGAGGGGCGTGGCGAGAGCTGAGCCAAGCAGCGTTGCGAGCTCCTCGCGCTCGGCGGGCGCGACACGCACGCCCAGCTCACCTGCGACGTGGGCCACATCATCAGCGCCAGGGGCGCCACCGGGAAGGAAGTCGAGCGACTCGAGCAGCCGGTGGACGATCGTGCCGCGCATGCGCGCGTCCAAGCCGTCCCGGCGGGACTCGCCCTCAGCGCGCGCGGGCGGGCGCTGCTCGGGCAAGCCGACGACTCGTTCGAGGTAGAAGCGATAGGAGCAGCGAGCGAACTCGGTGAGGGTTGTGTAGCTGAGCGTGTCCAGATGCGTCGGATCACCGAGCGGCGCGGTGCCTTCGGGGCACGAATGATCACTGGGACGAGCGAGATCCCCTGCCGGCGGATGACCCCCAGATCGTTCCTCGTTCCCGGCCACGCGCAAAGAGGATCGGGAAGATCGTTGTTCTTCTTCTCCGTCAATCGCAATCGCCTGCGCCTGTGAGTTAGTCAGAGACGAAGAAAGATCACCGCCACCCGCAATCGGGGAACTGTCGAGACCCAGCAGCGCGCCAACCGTCTCGGGAGCGTTCAGGCGCAAGCCCACACGTACCTGCGTCCCATCGCTCGCGCCAACGAGGAGCTCCCGCACCGGCGGGTCCAACCTCTGCACATCCCCAGGCAGCTCCGCCGAAAGCGCCGGGCCGAGCCAGGAGATCGCGGGGGCGCCGAGCCGCTGCTCCGGCCAGCGTTCGAAGTCGACCGCTCCACTCAACAGCAGTCGCTCGCGCGCGCGCGTCATCGCGACGTAGAGGATCCGGTCCTCCTCCTCAGCCTGTGCCAAACGGCGCTGCCCCGAAAGCTCCGCCCACGCCAAGGACGGAGTCGCCTCCGAGGAGTCCAAGCGCGCCAAGCGCAGGCCAACCCGGTCGCTGTCCACGAGCAGGTCTCCCACGCCCAGGTTCTGCGCGCGTCCAAGGTCGGCAACGCAGACCACGCCGAACTCCAGGCCCTTCGCCGCGTGAATACTCATCAGCCGCACCGCGTCGGTCTCGCCATCGGCCACGGGCGCGTCGGGCTCGGCGCCGCTGAGCCCGTCCTGATGGTGGGCGACGTGGTCGAGAAAGCCGCGCAACTCACGCCCCTCGCTCGCTTCATAGCGGCGAGCCACGCGTAGCAGCTTGTGCACGTTCGCCATCCGTCGCTCGGGCCATCTCAGCGTGAGTACATGCTCGGCGTAGCCGCTCTGAGCGAGCGCACGCTCGATCAACTGGGAGAGCGTCCGCCGCCTCGCGGCAGCGCGCTCGGCCCGAAGGCGCGCGTGGAACCCCACGAGCCGGTCACGATCGGCGGCGGGCAGGCGGTGCTCCAAGAGATCCTCCCCGACGCGCTCGATCGTCTCCCACACGCTGCGCCTGCTCGCTTTCGCGGCACGCGCCAGCAGCGCGAGCCCATCGCTCGACACACCGACCAGCGGCGAGGCGAGCGTGCCGTATAGAGCCAGCTCGTCCAACGGATTGGCCAGCGTGCGCAGGTACGCCAGCAGGTCGCCCACCTGCTGGGAACCCCAGAAGCCACCAACCGTCGCGAGTGTGCTCAGGCCGCGGTCCTGCAGCGCCCGCTCATACACCTCCAGGTCGCCGACCGCGCGCAGCAGCACCGCCACGTCCCCCGCCTTCGCGGCACCGCTCTCCACGAGCTCCGCCACGCGCTGGGCTAACAGCCGCGCTTCGGCCTGACGCCAGCGCGGCGCGGGCGGGAGCTCGCCCGCGATCCGCTTGGCCAGATCCTCGTCCTGCTCCCACCCCAATTTGTGGGTCAACAGCAGCTCGACGATCGGCTCCCCGGGCCTCGCCTCGTCCACACGGCCCGCCTCGAGCGGCATATACCCATCCCCAAAACGCTCTCCAAACACCGCGTTCACCACGTCCAGCAGCGGCTTGCGACCTCGGAAGTTCCGCGTCAGCGAGAGACTGCCGCCGCACTCGGCGAGCTCGTCACGGCGGGTGCGGAACAGGGTGACGTCGGCGTGGCGAAAGCCGTAGATCGACTGGAGCTCATCGCCCACCGTGAACAGGTTCCCGCGCTCCAGCGCCTCCAGGATCGCTAGCTGGCGAGGGTTGGTGTCCTGGAACTCGTCGACCATCATCAGCTCGAACCGCTCCGCCCAGGCCTCGCGTACGTTCTCGTGCTCTCCCAGGAGCGCGCCCGCGCCGAGCTCCAAATCGTCAAAGTCGACAGCGCTGCGCCTGCTCTTCAGCAGCTCGTACTCACGGCCGAAGAGCTCCAGCAGCTCCCCCAGCAGCGCGCAAGCACGCGCGCCCTCCGCATCTACCTCCTCCGGATTCCCCGCTCCAGCGCTCTCCTCAGAGCACTCCGGCTCAGGGACCGTCGGCCGGAGGACCGGCGAGGGCAGCGTCGGCTGAAAGACCAAGGCGGGCAGCCTCGGCAGATGCTCGCCCCTGCTGCGCAGCTCCGCGTACGTGCCCGCCACCATCGCACGCACGCGATCGGCGCCCCACGCCGCCACCAAATCGACCGCGTCGCCGCGCTCGCCATCCAGGAATCCCCTCAGCGCAGCCGTCCACGCCAGCCCACGCAAGCGCGCAGCCAAGCCTTCGTCGAGGATCTCAAAGTCGGGGTCGAGTCCCGCCGCCAAGGGATGCACGCGCAGCAGGCGCGCGCAGAACCCGTGGAACGTGCTCACGAACGCCGCCTCGGTATCGCGTGCCGCCTCGCGCTCGCCCAGCTCAACGAAGCGCGCGCGCACCCGCTCGCGCAGCTCGCCCGCGGCGCGCTCGGTGAACGTGATCGCGAGGATCCGCCCGGGCGCCACACCATCCTCGCGCACAGCGCGCACGAACCTCTCGACCAGCACGGATGTCTTCCCGCTTCCCGCTCCGGCAGCCAGCAACAGTGGCTCTCTCCGGCGCTCCACCACCAGCTCCTGCTCTTTGGTGAGCATCCGCGTCGTGGGGTCGGCTCTGTCGAGGATCGGCCACGGCACCGCGCGTTCGTCGAAGCTCAGCTGGGTCATGCCTCACACCGGCAGATCGTCGGATACATACAACCGCCCCGATACGCGCACGTACGCGGGCGGGGCTCCAGCTCGCCGCGTCCCGCCTCCGCTGCCGCCGCGCGTGCCGTTGCGAGGGCCTGCGCCAGCAGCTCCCTCACCTCCGCGTGCTCACGCACCTCACCCCTCACGCACTCGATCTCCACGCCGCTCTCCCCGTCGAGCACGCCCCGCGCCCGCAGGTCTGAACCGCTCAGCGGCTGGTAGAAGCCGCCCGCGGCTTCCAGCCCGAGCAGCTCCTCGACGGCCCGCATGTACAGCGCGACCTGCACGTTCCCCTGCTCGGTCCACCTCGCCGCCGGTGGCACGAGTCGCCCCTTGTAGTCGTACACGACCCCCTGCCCGCCACTCGCGTCAATGTCCACCCGGTCGATCCGCCCACGCAGCCTCAGCCCATCACCGAGGTCGAGCGCCGGCAGCTGGGCTTGGGAGGAGAGTGCAGGCGGTGTGGAGCCCATGGAGGGCTCGGGATCCGCATCATGCTCTTTCTCCCCGAACCCGAACCCCAGCTCCAAATACTTCGGCTCGAGTGGGCTCTCGTGCTCGGCGGCGTGCTCCAGATAGCGCTCCAGATCGGCCTGCAGCCGGCGGCGCAAGCCCGGCCGGCGCTCCAGCGCCGCCGACAGCGGGAACTCAGCCTCGCGTCTACCCAGCGCCTGCAGCAAAAGCTCCCTCGCGAGCCGTAACCGCGCCTGGGTCAGGCGTGCCGAGCCGGTCCGCTCGCGCAGACCTTCGAGCGTGTCCTTCAGCGCCGCGTGCGCCAGACTCCCGCGCGCGAGTGGCTCGGGCTCCGGGTCGAGGTCCCCGGCGCGGAGCATCCGCGCTACGAACCACTTCACAGGGCATTGCGCCCATACTTCGAGCGAAGAGGCCGACCAGACGTGCTCTCTCAGCTCCGCCGTTACCTCCTCCTCGCGCAGTGGGCCGAGTGGGGTTGGGCCAGCCGCGCGCGGGCGATCGCCAGATGCGGGCACGAAGGATGTGGTTGTGAGCTCATCGGGTGCCGCGGCGGGTATCAGACCGCGGAGCTCCTCCTCCGCAGTGGACGTCAGATCTCCAGGCCGAGAAAGTCCAACCGCCCCCAGCGTCCTGCGCGCGCGTCGCTCTTCCAACCCCTGCTCGAACAGGTCGACGATGTCGTCTACAAACAGTGACCTCGCCTTCGCCACGCCGTCGTCGTCTCCCGCGTGCCAGCTCAGCACCAGCAGCTCCTCCGGACGTGACACCGCCGCATACAGGGCATACCGCTCTCCCGCCAGCGCATCCACCTGCCGACTCCCCCCCAGCCGCAACCCCGACGTTTCCGCCAGCCGCCTACGTTCCTCTTCGGCCAGCAGCGGCTCGGACCGCGCGCTCGCTGGGAACACACCCTCCCGCAGACCACACAGGAACAATGCCCGTACCCGCCGCGCCCTCAGCGCGAGCGGGTCGACGACCGCCACCATTCCTTTCCCCGCCCGCTCACCGCTGAAGATCTCCAACCCCCCAAGCACCCTCGCGAGCTCCACCGCGTCAACTTCCAGCTCGAGGGCACCGCGCGCCAGTCCGCTCAACTCCGCCAGCGCGCGCCTCCCCACCGCCACGGCGCGCGCCTCATCCAGCTCATCGCTCTCGAGCAACGCCGCACTCCCGCGCCGGGGGGCGTTGAACAGCCACTCCAGCTCACGCCCCGCACGCTCGTTCAGCGCCTTCCCGCCGCGCCGGGCCGCCTCGCTCAAGTGATCGAGCGCCTCCAACCGCCAATGCTCCTCCTCCCAGATCGCTCGCACCCGTGCCGCGCTGCTCACTCCCTCGCGCCTCGCCTTGGCCTCCAGCCTGTCGGCCAGCTCGGGGCGCGTCAGGAGACCCGGCGCTCGCAGCCAGGCCAGCAGATCGCCCACTTCGCCCTCGTCCGTAGTGCTACGCAGCGCCCCGACGAGCGCTCCACCCGTCGCGGTGTTCGCGAAGGGCACCCGCCGCTCCAGTGCATACGGAATCCCCTGTGCCTCGAACACCTCCCCGAGCAGCTCCGCCACAGCGCTCGGCGTCCGATGTACCACCGCGATCTCCTCCTCACTCATCCCCCCGTCTAGCAGCGCCCTCACCTCGCCCGCCACAAGCTCCAGCTCCGCGCGCTCGCCTCCTCCCTCCAGCAGCCGCAGCGCCCCAGCCGCGTCGATGCGCTCAACACCCGGCTCGAACAGCGAACGCTCCAGATGGTGTAGTGCCGCCCGCGCGTTGGGCGCGTAGTACTCGGCGCGGGGCTGTAGCCGCCGATGCTCTACAGCCAGCGGCCGCAGCGTCTCGAACGTGCCCGCGCGCCCTGCGAACGCCGCCCGGCCGGGCTCATACGTAAGCGTTACCGTCACACGCGCATCCACCACCGCGCCGAGCGTCTCGATCGCGTCGATTTGTAAGGCGCCGAAATCGTCGAAGCCGTACACAATCACCGGCGTCCCTCCCCACAACGCCGGTTCACGCCGCAACGCATCCAGTGCCTGCACCGCGCGGCGCTCGGGGTCGGTACGCTCGATCCGCCGCAACAGCTCCCGGTACTCCCCGTACAGTCTCCCCAGCTCCACCGCGCTCCCCGCCGCGCCTGCCCCGTCCGCGCTAGCCCACGCTTTCAGCGCCGCCTGCAGCCGTGCCGGCGTCACACGTTGCACCTCCAGTTCCGCCACTGTGGACGCCAGCGCGCTCACGAACCCGGGCGTGCTCCGGGATGCGCCGTCCCAACCTCCGGAGGCCACCTCCGCCAGCACCCGTTCGCGGGCGAGCCTCCCCAATACCGGCTCGCTCATCCCGGCACGCCTCGAGACCGCGCCGATCAGTCCCTCAAAGCGCTCCACTCGCGCGCCCAGCACCGCCCCCTCCAGCGCCAGCTCGCGCCGGTAACGCTCCACGTCCGCGCGCGTCGGCACGATTAGCAGCGGCTCTTCCCCGCGAGCCAGATGCCCGCGCACGGCACCCAACGCCTCGCGGGCCTTGCCCGCGTTCGCGGGGCCGGTGATCAGCGTGATCGGCACTGCGTCTCATCCTTACGCACGAGCCCGACACGCCCGGCCTTTCCTGTCCGGGTCCTCCAAAATGGTGTCCCGGCCCTACACGGTGCTCCCAGCAGACGCTACGCGGCGCTCTTGGCCTCCACCACCGCGGCGGCGCCCTCCACTCCAGCCTCCGCCTCCGTCTCCGCATCCGGGGGCTTTGCACCCTCCTTTGCCCACGCCTCGTCGAACTCGACGCGCCATTTGCCCTCCTCGGTCTGGCTCATCGCCAGGTGGGCGCGGAAGCTACGGCCGCTACGACCTTTGAAGCCCGTTATCGCGCGGGAGGTGTAGCCGGTCTTGATCAGTTCGCGCGCGATCGGGATCGGCAACGTCTTGCCCGCTTTGCTCTTCCAGATCACAAAGCCACAGCCCGGGTCGTCACGCGCCCAGCAGGAGTAGCCCTTGCGGTTCTCCACGATCTCGTGCCCGCAGATCGGGCACGGCCCGAGCTTCGCGCGGGGGATTTTCACGTCTTTCAGCGTCTCGTCGAGCTCGGTAATCGTCTCTTTCGCAAAGCCCGCGATATCCCCCATAAAAGCCTCGCGCGAGTCCTCGCCGCGCTCGATCTTGCCTAACCGGTGCTCCCAGTTGCCGGTCAGTTCGGGAGATGTGAGCGCGTGCTCGTTCAGCAGGCGGATCACGTTCAAGCCCTTCTCACTCGCCACCAGCGAGCGCCCGTCGCGCTCGACGTACGCCACCTGGATCAGCCGCTCGATGATCGCCGCGCGCGTCGCCGGCGTGCCAATGCCCGAGTCCTTCATCGCCTCGCGCAGCTCCTCGTCGTCCACCAGCTTGCCCGCGGTCTCCATCGCGCCGAGCAGCGACGCATCGCTATAGCGGCGGGGGGGTTTGGTTTCCTTGCGCGCGCTGGCGATCTTGCTGGTCTCCACATCCTCGCCCTGCTGCAGCCGCGGCAGCTGCTGAGCGGTGCCCTCGTCCTCCTCCCCGGCTTTCTCTTTTTCCGGTTTCGCCGCATCGGCCGCCTCCTCGCCGTACACCCCGCGCCAGCCTGGCTCGAGCAGCAGCTTGCCGTGCGTGCGGAACACATACCCGCCGTCCTTCTCCTGCGGCCCGTCGGGCACCGTCGTCTCGACTTTCGTGTTCTCGAACACCGCTTCGGGGTGAAACACAGCGAGAAAGCGCCTGACGGCCATATCGTAGATTCGTTTGTCGTCGCTGCCCATCCGCTCGACGTTATGCTCGGAGCGCGTCGGGATGATCGCGTGGTGGTCAGTCACCTTCGCGTTGTTCACGACCCGGCCCAGCGGCAGCTCCTCCAGTCCCCTCACGTACTCCGCTGCCTTGCGGTAGTCGGCCTGTCCTCCGATGAGCTCGGCGATCGGCTTGATCTCGCCGATCATGTCGGTCGTCAAGTAGCGCGAGTTCGTCCGCGGGTAGGTCAGCGCCTTGTGCTCCTCGTACAGGCGCTGCGCCGCCGACAGCGTGCGCCTGGCCGAGAACCCGTAGCGCGTATTCGCCTCGCGCTGCAACGTCGTCAGGTCGTACAGCATCGGCGCGCGCTCTTTCAGCTTTTTCTTCTCAAGCTTTGTGATCTTCCCCTGCTTGCCCTCGCACGCCTGCACGATCGCCACGGCCTCCGCCTCGCTTGCGATCCGCGGTTTCGCTCCGGCGTGGAAGCGGCCGATGTAGCTGCGCTCCGCGTTCATCGTGTCGCCCGCCGGCGCGCCATTGTCCTGCGCCTGAGCGCCGTTCTCCGCAACCTGATCGCCATTCTCGGTCCCTTTGAGAGACCCTGCGGCGAACGTCGCGTCTACCAGCCAGTAGGGCTCGGGCGTGAACGCCCTGATCTCCTCCTCGCGGCGGGCGATGATTGCGAGCGTCGGCGTCTGCACGCGGCCGAGCGAGACCGCACCGTCGAACGAGCTGCGCAGCCGGATCGTGGCCGCGCGGGTGGCGTTCATGCCGACAATCCAGTCGGCCTCCGAGCGCGAGCGCGCCGCCTGCTCGAGTTTCGCGAACTCCGCCGCCGGGCGCAACTCTTTGAACGCCTCTTTCATCGCCGCGTTCGTCATCGAGTTCAGCCACAGACGCTGCACGGACTTCTTCGCTTTCGCCTTCTCGTACAGATACGCGAAGATCAGCTCCCCCTCGCGGCCGGCGTCGCAGGCGTTGACGACCTCGTCGACGTCGTCGCGACCGAGCTGTTTGGTGACGACACTCATCTGCTTGCGCGAGCGCTCGTCGCGCACGACCAGCTTGAACTTCTCAGGCACGATCGGTAGGTCTCCCATCCGCCAGGTCTTGAACTTCGGGTCGTACTCGTCCGGGTCGGCGAGCTGCACGAGGTGGCCCACTGCCCACGTAACGACGTGGTCCGGACCCTCTAGGAAGCCCTCCTGTTTCTTGAACGGCCCCTTCAGCACGCGCGCCAAGTCCCCCCCCACGGAGGGCTTCTCGGCGATCACCAGGGTCTTCGACATGGCGCCCAGCGTAGCGGCTGGGGGCGGCTGGGGACCGCGAGCAAGCAGATACCAGCACCGACCTCCAGCTGAATCAGCCGGAGGTGCAGGGCCCCGTGCTCACCTGAGCATCGGCACCGGCTTCATCGGCCACTGCCAACACATGGGCGACCGTCGAGTTGGCGACCCCGTAGCCGCCATGCGGGCCTCCACCGACGGTGCCCGCGAATACGGTGGTCAGCACCTGCCCGGCGCCGTCTACCAAAGGACCGCCGGAGTTGCCGGGGCGCACCAGGCCGCGCAGCGGAGTCAGCAGCCGCGAGACCGGCCCCTGGCCGTAGGCGTTCTGGGTGATCACCGTCTGCGTGCGTCCGATCCGGCCGGGCTGGACGTCGAAGGGTCCGTTCTCGGGATAGCCGAGGATCGCGCCGGCGGTGCCCGAATCAGGTTCGGAAACGAGGCTGAGGGCCGGCGCGGAGAGGTCGGGGACGCGCAGCAGAGCGATGTCGTCTGTTGGGTCGAACGCAACCGCACGCGCGGGCAGGCTCGGTGAGCTACCACCCGGCTCGACAGTCGTGTCCTGCTCGCCGGCGAGCACATGCGCATTGGTCACGACGATGCCCGGCGCCACCACCCAGCCCGAGCCCTCGATCGCTAGGCCGCAGGCGGTGCCGAGCACGCGCACGACGCTGCGCGAGGCGCTCCGCACACCCGGCTCGCGCGCGACGGCAGGCTGGGGCGCGGCGACGTCTGGCGAAGGGCCGGCGACCTGGGGCAGGGGGTCCAGCCGCGCGAGCGCGTTCAGGATCGAGCCCGTCGGCGGCAGCAGCTGGTTGAGCTCGCGCAAGACGGCCGAGCGCTGAATGTCCGCACGCAGCTGATTCTGGCCAGGCGTCTGCGCCGCCACGGCTGCGAGGATCCACACGATGCCCAGACCAAGGGCCGCGCCGAGCGCCGCGCCGAGCAAGCCGTCGAGCAGGCCCAGGCCCGGGAGGAAGAGCGCGCGCCGCAGTCTGAAGCCCAGACCCTCCAGCCCACTCGCGAGAATCGCGCCGGCGAGCAGCGCGCCGATCAGCCCAAAGGCGGGCGCGTACGGCGAGGAGGACCCACGAGGCAGCAGAAGAGGACCCAGGCGAGTTCCGAGGAATGCACCAAGCGCGAACCCGCCGAAAGAGAGCACTCCGACGATGAAGCCCCGCCGGAAGCCGAAAGCGGCCAGGATGGCCGCAAACGCGACGATGAACCAGTCGAGCTCCGTCATCTCCCATGTTCTACCGTTCGGAGAGGTGGATGTCCGCATCGGGGTGGGACCGTGAGCACTATGCCCTCCCGGAGCCGGCCCCCCCGGCCATCGCAGGGCGGCCGGCGAGAAGATGTCCAGCGACGGCGCCGGCTGGCGCAAGCAGTGATCGCCCTGGCCGCTGTAGCGTTCCTGATCGGCGCGATCGTCGGCGCGAGCCACTCCCCCTCCTACGCGCACACGCTCGCCGAACGGTTCGCCGCCGCCTGGACGAGGAGCGACTACGCAGGCATGTACGCCGATATCGACGTCCAGGCCCAGCGCGAGCTGACGCCGAGCGAGTTCGCGAACTTCTACCGCGGCGCGCTCACCACGGCCACGGTACCTGCGACCGGCATGCATGTAACCGGCAAACCACGTAGCGTGGCCGGTGGCGTAGAGGTGCCGGTGCGCGTGCAGACACGTCTGTTCGGAGCGCTCTCAAGCGACTTCACGCTGCCCATGCAGGGAAGCGGCTCCGGGACGCGGATCGCCTGGTCGCGGTCGCTCGCGTTCCCCGGCCTGCGTTCCGGCGAGCGGCTGAGCCGCCACACGACGCTGCCACGCCGCGCGACGCTGCTGGCCCGTGACGGAACGGTCCTAGCCGAAGGCGCGGCGCTCGAAGCGGGGCAGCGCGCATCGCCGCTCGGCTCGGTCGCGAGCGCGGTCGTCGGCACGGTCGGCCCGATCCCGGCCGCCAACCTGCATACCTTGGAGGCAGAAGGTGTGCCGGCGGACGCAATCGTCGGCGTGAGCGGGCTGGAGCTGGCGCTGGACTCGAGCCTGCGCGGCACCCCCGGGGGCGAACTGCTCGCCGTCGACGCACAGTCAGGGGCGAGCACTCGCGTGCTCGCCACCGCGACCCCGAAGGCGGCGGGCGCCGTGCGCACAACCGTCTCCCCGGCGGTGCAGAGCGCCGCGGTGACCGCGCTCGGCGGACAGCTTGGCGGAATCGTCGCGATGGTGCCCGCCACGGGGCAGATCCTGGCCGTCGCCGGGATCGGCCTCGACGATCTGCAGCCGCCAGGCTCGACGTTCAAGATGATCACACTCACCGGTGTCCTTCAGGCCGGCCTGGCTAATCCGCATACCGTCTTCCCCTACGCGACCTACTCGACGCTCGACGGCGTAAAGCTGAACAACGCCAACGGCGAGGAATGCGGAGGCACGCTCGAACTGGCATTCGCGGTCTCGTGCAACTCCGTGTTCGCGCCCCTCGGCGCGAAGCTCGGGGCGGCGCGCCTGGTGACCACGGCCGAACGCTACGGCTTCAACCACAGCCCCGGCGTTCCGGGCGCGGTGGAAAGCACGCTGCCGCCCGCACCCCAGATCCAGGGTCAGCTCGACGTCGGCTCAACCGCGATCGGCCAGGGCGAGGTGCAGGCGAGCGCCCTGGAGATGGCGACGGTCGCCGCCACGATCGCCGACGGCGGCAAGCGACCCCAGCCGACTTTCAACCCCGCCGCCGCTCCCGCCCCCGACGGGGGCACGTTCGTGAGCAGCGCGGCGGTAGCACACACCGTGAGGCGTCTGATGATCGGGGTCGTTCGTGAAGGAACCGGAACCGCCGCCGCGATCCCGGGGGTGACTGTCGCCGGTAAGACGGGCACCGCCGAACTGAAGAGCGCGAGCACCTGCTCGCCCTCGGAATCGAACACGAGCTCCAAGGAAGAATCGGGCTCCCGGGAAACGAGCCCCGAAAGCTGCGGGTCGGCACAGAGCGAAGCGAGCAACACCGACGCCTGGTTCGCGACGTTCGCCCCGGCACTCGCGCCGCGGATCGTCGTAGGTGTGCTGCTCGTGCAGGACGGCGCCGGCGGGGCGACCGCGGCGCCCGTGGCACGTCAGGTGCTCGAAGCGGGGCTACACGCCAGCCACTGACGGAGCGGCAAGGCGCCGTCAGCGTCTAAACGTCGAGCTCGGCTAAAGCCGTCTGGGATGCGTCGTTCGGAGCGACGATCTTCAGCTCCAGCGGACGGTTGTCGAGCGAGACGACCTGGATCTTGTAGAGCAGCACCGCGCCCCCGGTGGCGCCCGAGGCAGCGGCCGACTCCGGCAGCGGCAGTTCGCCCTTGGCCGGCACCAGGCCGCCGCGATAGGCGAATTCGTTTTCGGCGTCCGGCACGATCGGTGTGTAGACGTTGTTCTGGGTGTCTGAGATCGTCAGGTTGGTCGCCGCCGGCAGCGGGACGGACTTGTGATTCCACACCTGCATGAACACCGCGAACCACTCCTGGCCAGGTTCGAGATGCGCCTCGGCGGGTGTTAGCCCTTTCAGGTAGGCGGCGTCTTCGATGTTGGCGGGGTTGAGCTCGCGCGAGAGCTGGACCTCGTAGACGAGCGGGCCAACGTTCAGGTAGGGGGCGTTCTTGCCGGACTCCCCGGCGTAGGTGCCGGTGGTGACCCGCGTGTGGGAGTCGCCGCAGGCGCTGAGGGCGAACACCGCCACGAGGGCGAGTACGGCGAGGAGGATCTTGCGCGGGGGGCTGGACATGCGACGCGGCAGTTTATCCGGCGGCGACGGTGACGCGCCGTCCAACGTCCTCGGCGTAGGCGCCCCGGCCTTCATCGCGCTCGAAGATCGAGCGCAGCCGGCGCATCGCCTTGTTGTTCTTGCGCTTTAGCCAGCCCCGTCCGCCGAGCCCCTCCAGCAGGCGATCAGACGGCGTTACGGGCACGGTCTCGAGCGTGAACCGCACACGCGTGGCACCGGGCGAGGCGGATGCGAGCTCGTAGACGCCGAGCGTGCGAATGCGGTTGTTCTTGCCCGTGCGGCCAGCCTCGACGATCCGGTGAGGCGCCTGCACCTCGACGAACGTGACGTCACCCCAGCTGAAGCGGTTACCGGGCGCCTTTACGCGAAAGCGCGCCCCGGCGCCGAGCCCGACGGAATCGATCCGCGTGAGATGCCAGTCGACGAGGTAGTGGTCGGTGAACTCGGGATGATTGGCGATATCGCTCAGGTACTCGAACACCTGCTCACGGGGGGCGTCTACGATGATCGACACTGTCACGGGGTGCACGGGGACGCCAGTCTAGACGGCGCTCACCTCGAACGCTGCTAGGCGGCGCGGGCAGTGAGGCGAACGGTGTGACCGTGCTCTGAGTGGCGCACGATCTCCGTCGCCACCGGAGCCTCGCGGCGCAGGGCCCGGCAGAGCTCGCAGACGATGCCCTGGACACGTCCGTACAGGTGGATGTGCTCGCCGGTGAGGGGAGTGCGCCCGCAGTCGGTGCAGCGATGCCGATCAGCCTCCAACGCACCGACGCCGCGGCGAAGGAGAACGCGCTCGAGCTGCTCGACATGGCGTTCGGTGGAGGCCATGGTCTGAAAGATTCGTCCTCGCAGGCTGGGTTCCTGCCGTTTTGGACAGCCGAACGATGGGTAGGAGCTGAAAGTGCAAGAATGGCGGAGTACCTAAGGGAGCAGAGATGAAGATGCTTACATCGGGAACCGTCACCGGGGCAGGCTCATTTCGCTGCTTGGGCTGCGACTACGTGCTGACGCTCGTCGGCTCGGAAACCCTCACGGACTGCCCGCATTGCGGCGGGGAGGACTTTGCCCGCGCCTCGCTGTTTCGGGCCGGGCGAATGGACACCGGTAGGGGCCCGGAGCGCGAGAAAATGCTAGCCAGACGCCCTGGTAGCGAGGAGACGCTGACCGGTCACCGGCCGCCGGAGGACCTTTCCCAGTCAGAGCACGACGCGTTGCTGGCCGAAGCGAGAGAGCGTGTCGAGCAGCCCGGAGAGTATCTCGTGTACGAGGAGAGCGATGAGTGGCGTACGGTGGCACTCACGCGCGAGTGGACACGCATCGGACGCTCGCTCGCGGCCGACGTGCGCTTTGACGACCCGACAGTCTCGCGCCGGCATGCGCTGATCGTTCGCCAGCCCGACGGCGTGCGAGTGCTCGACGATCGCAGCCTGAACGGCGTGTTCGTGAACGGCGCGAGGATCGAGGGGCAGACGCTCAAGGACGGCGATGAGATCCTCGTCGGGCGCTACCGGCTCAACTTCCTCAGCGTGGCCTCGGCGTAGAACGCGGCGCAGGGCAGGCCTAGGCGAACGCGGACTGAGCAGCGAGCCAAACCGCGGGCTGAGGATGTCACAACGCCCTGGAGGGCTCGCCGCGTAGTATCGCCCGCGCATGGCGAAGACCACCACGATCGCCGTGCTCTCTCAGAAGGGGGGCACCGGCAAGACCACCACCGTGCGCACGCTTACCGACGCGCTGCGCCGCGCAGGCGTGAGGACGCTGGCGGTGGACCTCGATCCGCAGGGGAACCTGTCCGACTACTTCGACGTCCCGCCCGACGCCGAGCCGACGGTCGCCGACGTGCTGTCGGGGCGCGCGAGTGCGGCCGAGGCGATCCACGACGATCTGATCCCCGCCAACCTGAGCCTGGCCGAGGCCGAGCTGATGCTGGGCGGCAAGATGGGCCGGGAGATGACGCTGAGGCGCGCGCTCGCGAAGGCACCGAAGGAGTACGAGGTAATCCTGATCGACTGCCCGCCGTCGCTCGGGCTGTTGACGGTGAACGCGCTCGTGGCGGCCGATCGCGCGCTCGTTACCGCCGAGGCCCAGTACTTCGCGCTGCAGGGGGTCGAGCAGGCGATGGAGGTGGTGGACCTCGCGCGGGAGCGCCTGAACCCCGATCTGCAGCTGCTGGGCGTGCTGCTGAACCTCGCCGACATGCGCACCGTGCATTCGCGCGAGGCGCTCGCGTCGCTGAAGGAGCGCTTCGGCGAGCAGGTATTCGACACTGTGATCCGCTCCTCGATCGCCTACGCCGAGTCGGCCGAGCGCGCGACGTCGATCCTCGATCACCGCCCCGACCTCGGCGCCGACTACCTGGAGCTCACCGGCGAAGTGCTCGCGCGGCTGGGTCAAAGCTCCCCGACGTAAGCGCCCTGCGGCTCGAACGGCGTCCGCAGCAAAGTCGCCCAGCCGTCGATCTCTCCGCGCAGCGCCTCGACGACGGCGCCGGTCTGCTCGTAGAAGCACCACACGAGCACCGTCGGCCCCGCGCCTGAGATCGTCGCGCCCAGGGCGCCCAGCTCGCTCGCTCGCAGCGCCAGCTCGTAGGAGCGAGGGAACAGCGACGCGCGGCGAGACTCGTGCAGGCGGTCGTGCAGGCCGCGCGCCACCAGGTCCCAATCGCCGCGGGCAAGGCCGAGCGTGAGCAGCGCTGTGTGGGCGAGGTTGAACACGGCCTCCTCCAGCGGGACCTCCGCCGGCAGCGCCGCGCGCGCCTGGAGAGTGCCCACCGCCTGATCCGGCACGACCGCCAACGCCTCCAAGCCCGTCGGTGCCTCGAAGCGCACCGCCTCGCCGTCGGCGCAGACGACGAACCCGCCGCGCAATGCCGCCGCGACGTTGTCGGGGTGGCCCTCCAGCTCGGTCGCCAGCCCCAACAGGTCGGCGTCCAGCTCGAACAGGTGGTCGGCGGCCGTCAGGCCCGCGACGATCGCCGCGGCGCTGGAGCCCAGTCCGCCGGAGAGCGGGATCTGCGAGCGGATGCGGAAGGTGAAGCCGTCCGCGGAATGCAGCCGCTCGAACGCTCGCACGCACAAGTTCTCGCGCCCGCGCGAGACCGGCAGATCGCTCTCGACGGCGAACTCACCGGTCTCCTCGACCTCCAGCTCCAGGTGCAGTGCCAGCGCGGCCGCCATGCAGTCAAAGCCCGGGCCGAGGTTGGCCGAGGACGCGGGCACGCGCACCTTACGGCGACGGATCATCCCCGGAGGGCCGCCTGCGCCCGGGCGGGCGGGCGGGCTCCCATACCGGCCGGTAGCACGCGCACGAGGCGCCTACGGATCACCCAGCACCGCTTCCTCGATCGCGGCCGTCTCGGCCGCGCAGGTGATCACCCTGCCGTCGTTGTTGGCAAGCGCCGTCTCGGGGTCCTTCAGGCCACGACCGGTGAGCACACACGCAACCTGCTCGGCACCGCCCGCGCCGTACTTGAGCAGGCCCGCGACCGACGCGGCGGAGGCGGGCTCGCAGAACATTCCTTCCCTGGATGCCAGCAGCCGGTAGGCGTGGAGGATCTCCACGTCGCTGACCATGCGGATCGCGCCGCGCGAATCGGTCGCCGCACCCATCGCGTCCTCCCAGCGCACGGGATTCCCGATCCGGATCGCACTGGCGACCGTTTCCGGGTGCTCGATGATCTTGCCCTCGATCAGCGGCGCCGCGCCCTCGGCCTGGAAGCCGAACAGCTTCGGCGCCGCGCCCATCTCGCGAAAGCCGCGCCAGTAGGAGGTGATGTTGCCGGCATTGCCCACCGGGATGCACAGCGCTTCCAGACCGCCTTCAAGCCCCTCGTGGATCTCGAACGCCGCCGTCTTCTGGCCTTCGATGCGAAACTCGTTGACGGAATTCACGAGCACGATCGGGTGCGTATCGGTGAGCTCGCGCACGAGCGTCAGCGCCTGGTCGAAGTTGCCCTTCAGCGAGATCACCCGCGCGCCGTGGACGAGCGTCTGCGCCATCTTGCCCTGGGCGATCTTGCCCTCGGGGACGATCACCGCGCAGGTGATTCCCGCGCGCGCCGCGTACGCGGCCGCGCTCGCCGCCGTGTTGCCGGTCGAGGCACAGATCACGGCCTTGGCGCCGTCGCGCACGGCGGCCGACACCGCGCACGTCATGCCGCGATCCTTGAACGAGCCGGTGGGATTGGCGCCCTCGAGCTTCAGGCGCACGGTCGCGCCCACCATCTCCGAGAGCACCGGCGCGCGCAGCAGCGGCGTCGAGCCCTCCTGCAGGCTGACCAGCGGGTCGCCTGCGGCGAACGGAAGACGCTCGAGATAGCGCTCGATCAGCGGCACGTGAGCGCCCGTCTGGGGGGTGCCTTCAACCCTCGGAAGCTTGACCCTCGGGACGTCCATGCACACCTCGCTCATACAAACTCCTCTTCGATCACACGAATTGTCCGCGGTGTAGAGCGTATGAACTCGGACGCCTCCAGCAGCGCGATCGCCGCGCGTAGGCTCGACTCGGCCACCTGATGGGTGACCATCACCAGCCGCGCATTCTCGCCGAGACCCCGCTGCACGACCGACTTGATCGACACCCCCTGCTCGCCCAGCACCTGTGTGACGGCCGCCAGCACACCCGGGCGGTCCGCCACCTCCAGGTGTACGTAGAACGCGCTCGGGACGTCCTCGAGCAGGCGCAACTCCAACGGCGGGGCTGGTGGCCGCGCGCCGCCGGTCATCACGCTCACGACATCGCCCAGCACAGCGCTCGCGGTCTGCCGGCCGCCGGCGCCCGGGCCGGACATCGTGATCTCGGTGATCGCCTCCGATTCGACGGTCACCGCGTTGAACGGACCCGACACAGAGGAGAGCGGATGCCCGGCATACAGGAACGCGGGATAGACGCGCACCGACAGCCCACCGTCGCGGCGCTCGGCGGTCCCGATCAGCTTTAGGCCGAGGCCCAGCTCACGGGCGTACTCGAGGTCGTCGCTCTGCAGGTGTTCGATCCCCTCGTAGGGCACGTCGTCCAAGTGCACGGGCGCGCCGAACGCCAGCCGCGCGAGGATCGCCATCTTCGCGGCTGCGTCACGGCCTGAGACGTCGTCGCTCGGGTCCGCCTCTGCGTAGCCCAGTCGCTGAGCCTCGGCGAGCGCCTGCGGGTAGGTGCTGCCGCGAGCCATCTCGGAGAGGATGAAGTTGGTCGTGCCGTTGACGATCCCGTGGATGCGCTCGATCGGCGTGGCGGCCAGCGACTCCTCCAGTAGGCGTACGACCGGCACCGCGCCGGCGACCGCCGCCTCGAAGCGCAGGCGCACGTCGTGCTCGCGCGCGACCCCGAAAAGCTCCTCGCCGTGCTGGGAAAGCAGCTGCTTGTTGGCGCTGACCACATCCTTGCCGGCGCGCATCGCCGCGAGCAGGTGCTCCCGCGCGGGCTCGATCCCGCCCATCACCTCGACTATCAGCTCAGCACGGTCGAGGATCTCCGCGAAGTTGCCTTTTGTGCGCGTCAGCACGCCGGAGATCACCGGCGCGCGGCCGTTGAAGCGCTCGATCTCCCCGGCCCGCTCGTGCAGCAGCGCGGCGAACGCCGAGCCCACGGTGCCGTGGCCGAGCAGGCCGACTTTGAAGGGTTCAGTGGACATCGCGCGCCGTCAGGTCCTCGAAGCTCTCGCGCCGCACGACGATCCTCGCGTCGCCGTCTTTGCAAAACACGACCGGCGGCCGCGGCACCCCGTTGTAGTTGCTCGCCATCGCGAACCCGTACGCGCCGGTCGCCGGCGTGACGATCACGTCGCCCGGGCGCGGGTCGTCGAGCCGCGCGTCGCGCACGATCACGTCGCCGGACTCGCAATGCTTGCCCGCGAGCACGCAGCTCGTCGAGCCGCCGAAACGATCAGCGACATGCGCTTCGTAGGGCGCGCCATAGAGCATCGGGCGCAGGTTGTCGGATATCCCTCCATCCACGGCGACCCATGTGGAGACGTTGCGCTTGACGCTCTCCACCGTGTATAGCGTCACCCCCGCGCTGGCCGTCAACGCCCGGCCGGGCTCGATCAACAACCGCTTGCCTGGAGCGTCCATCCCGTGCTCCCGCGCACCGCGCACGAGCGTCCCGACATACTCCTCGATCGTTGGCGGGCTTGGCTGGGACTGGGTGTAGGCGACCCCGAGACCACCGCCGAGATCCCAGACGGGAAAGTCGCCGAGCTTTGCGAGCTCCGCCACCTCGCGGCGAAAGGGCTGAAGCTCGAGCAACTGCGATCCGATATGAGCGTGCAGGCCGGCGAGGGCGAGCCCGTCAATGCCTTCGATCCGCCCGATCGCAGCGGGGACGTCACCCATCGAGAAGCCAAACTTAGAGTCCGCCTGGCCCGTGGAGATCTTCTCGTGCGTCTCGCCTCTCACGTCCGGCGTCACACGAATGAGCACCCCCTGTGGCTTTCTTCCGTAAGCGTCCCCCCCGGTCAACCGCTCCAGACGGTCGAGCTCGTCGAAGTTGTCCACGACGATCAGGCCGACGCGCCCGTCCAGCGCCATCTCGAGCTCCGCCTCGGACTTTGCGTTGCCATGCATCACGATCCGCTCTGCCGCGTATCCCGCGTTCAACGCCAGGTGCAGCTCGCCGCCGGAGGCCACGTCACACCAGAGGCCCTCCTCGGCGAACAGCATGAGCACGGCGGTGCACGGGAACGCCTTCGAGGCGAACACCGTGTGGAAGTCCGCGTGCCCTGCCTCCGCGCCAGCCTGGACGAACGCACGTGCCCGCGTGCGCAGGTCATCCTCCGCCACCACGTAGGCGGGTGTCCCGAACTCGCGCGCCAGCTCCACGGTGTCGCAACCACCTACCTCTAGGCGGCCGCGCTCGTTCAGCCGGCTGCCGAGCGGAAATGCCTGCGAAAGACTCGTCCCGGTAGCCATCCCAGTGATTATCGCCTGCCGGCTCAGGACGGCGTCGAACGGCCTGACTCAGGCAGTCGTCGGGCGTGGGGCGCTCGTATTGGCGCGCAGGCCGCTCAATCCGCCTTCACGCGTCATCAGGGCCAACCACACCAACCCGATCGCCAGCAGCACGAGGCTCTCCAGCTGCGGTGCGGTCAGCCCGGCGATGACCTCGCTGTTGCGTCTGACGAACTCGACGAGGAACCGCTCCAACCCGCTCAGCACGAGGTACAGCGCGAACACCACCCCCGGGCGCACCCTGTCGCGTATATGCCATAGTAAATACGCTACCAAGCACATCGTCACGGTCTCGTAGATCGGCGTCGGCTGGACGGTCACGCCCGGCGGGGTCGGGACCGTGCCGTGCGGGTAGCCCATCGCCCAGGGCAGATTCGATCTGATCCCGTAGTCGCCGTCGCCGGAGACCTGGCAGCCGATCCGCCCGATCGCGTAGCCGAGCGCGAGCGCGGTCGCGCACATGTCGAACATCCTCAATTCCAGCTGATCGCGCCAGCGCATCCACAGCAGCACGCCGATCGCGCCGCCGATCGCGCCGCCGTACCAGACGAGGCCCGACCCGGAGAAGATTGAGCCGAGCAGGTCGTGCTTGACCGTGGAGTAGTTCTGGATCAGGAAATACCCGCGAGCGCCGATCACGCCGCCGATCAGGGCCGCGAACACGATCTCATAGGCCCAGTCGACCGGCTTGCCCAGCTCCTTCAGCCTCCGCGCCACCAACCCGCCACAGGCGAGGAAGGCGAACGCGAACGTGACCCCGAAGGTCTTGATCGAGATGCCCAGTAGATGAATTTCGGGCTTCATCGTGGTCGGTTTCGCCGGGGCATCGCTCGCGCCGCACTTTAGGGCACGCGCATCTCCTTCTGCGACAATCCACGCCGTGTCACCCCGGCGATCAAACTTTGGCAAGGACACCGGCCTGCAGTCACGGATGCTGCTGACGATGTTCCTGCTCGGCCTGCTCTACGTCGTCTTCATAGGCGTGCTGGTCGCGGTCGGCGCGGGCGCCGGCATCATCGTGATCGTGGCGCTGGTGATGCTCGGCGCCCAGCTGTTCGCCTCCGACAAGATCGCGCTCGCCACGCTCGGCGCCAAAGAGGTCTCCCCCGCCGAAGCGCCCGAGCTACACGGAATCATCGAGCGCCTCTGCGTCCAGGCCAACCTGCCCAAGCCGCGCGTCTGCGTGATGGACACCTCGATGCCGAACGCGTTCGCGATGGGCCGCTCGCAGAAGTCGGCCACCGTCTGCGCCACCTCGGGCATCCTGTCGCTGCTGGAGCCCGCCGAGCTCGAAGGCGTGATGGCACACGAGCTCACCCACGTGATCAACCGCGACGTGATGGTGATGACGCTCGCCTCGTTCTTCGCCACCTTGGCTGCGACGATCGCCCAGTTCGCCCTGTTCTTCGGCGGCGGCTACGGCAACAGCGAAGAGGAGGAGGACGTCTTCATCGTGATCCTCGTCTCGGTCGTCGTCTACGCGATCTCCTTCCTCCTGCTCCGCGCGCTCTCGCGCTACCGCGAGTTCGCCGCCGACCGCGGCTCGGCCGTGCTGACCGGACGTCCCTCAGCGCTGGCCTCGGCGCTGTTGAAGATCAGCGGCACGATGGAGCGTGTCCCCAACCAGGACCTGCGCAAGGCGGAAACGATGAGCGCCTTCTTCATCCTCCCCGCCCGCACGAAGAAGTCGCTGATGAACATCTTCGCCGACCACCCGCCCCTGGAGGCACGCCTGGCCGCGCTGGAGCGGCTGGAGTCACAGCTGCAGGGCGCGAAGTAGTGGGCCTGCGCGACATGCTCACCGGCCGCCACTCGGTCGCTGCACCCGCGCCCGATCGCCTGTTCGCGATCTCCACGGCCTACATCGCGCTCCAGTCAGAACACTCGATCGACCCGTCCGGCGCCGCCGCGATCGTCTTCCAGGCTTTGGCGACGGCAGAGTTCGAATCGACGCTCGGTGAAATGGAAGAAGTCGTGCGGGCCACCGGCGGCGATTCCGGCACGACGGTCTCCACCGAGGACGACGCCTTCGGCTACCGGTGGATGGTCCTGCACAACCCTCCCGCCGCGCCCAGTGTCGAAGACCTCGCGGTCGGGATCAACGCGGTCTCGGGCTCGATTGAGACCGCCGGCTATGGCGAGCGCCTGTTGTGCGCTGTGTTCGCGTTCGTCGACGCCCAGAAACAACCGGTGTACTTCATCTACAACTACAAGCGCGGCTTCTGGTACCCATTCGTGCCCGAGGGGCCGGCGAGCGCCAATCAACGCTCGACCGAGCGCGAGCTCCAGCTCAAGGCCCAGATGTCCGCTGAACTGCCAATCGAGCCCGAATTGGAGCGCTGGTTTCCGCTCTGGGGGATACCGCTCTAGTCGGGAATCAGCCCGTGCGCCGAGAACTCGCTCTGTGCTTCCTGCAGCGTGATGTCCGGCGGTGGGAGCGTCAAATCCGAACCGCGCAGGTCATCGTCCTGCAGCTCTGAACCCTCGGTCCGGATCAGCTCGAGTAGCTGCTCGTAACAACTGTGGAAGCGCTCACTGTCGTCGGCCTCAACAGCCACCTGACAGGCGTTGTCGAGCTCATGCATACGCTCGAGCGCCCCGTCCTCGAGCTCGTACTGCCCCTCGGTGGAAACGCGCACGATCATGCTTGGCCACCCTCGGCCGGCTGCGCGTCAGCGGATGCGGACTCCGCGGGCTGGGGCGTCTGGCTCTGCTCGGAGATCTGAGCGGCGGGCGCTGCTGCGCCCTGGCCAAGTTCGCCCTTCATTTTCGCCAGCTCATCGTCGACCGCAGGCTGGCTCGAAAGCTGCTTCAGCTGACGATCGATGTCGTCTTCGCCGGAACCCAGAGCGGTGATGTCGTCAAAGGTTCCGGCTGCTTCCAGCTCGGACACGGCGTCGGCACGTGCTTTCATGTTTTCGGTCTTATCCACCGCGCGCTGCATCGCCAAGCCAACATCGGCCATCTGCTCGCCCACGCCCGTGGCCGCCTCGGAGATCTTCACCTGGGCCTCAGCCGCGGAGTACTGCGCCTTGATGACCTCCTTCTTGGTCCGGAACGCCTCGATCTTCGCGCGCAGTTTCTGCTCGGAATCGGTCAGCTTCTGTTGCTGGTCTTCCAGTTCTGCAACCTGCGTGTCGAGCCCCTGCAGCTCGGTCTGGGCGACGTTCTTGCGCTCGAGCGCCGTCCGCGCCAGATCCTCCTGGCCGCCGGACACCGCCTGGCGGGCCTGCGTGTCGAGCTTGACCACGCTCTGCTTGAGCGTCGCCTCCTGCATCTGCAAGCGCTTCTTGGCCGTCACCACGTCGGCGATGCCCTTCTTTACGTTCTGCAGCTGTTCGACCTGCTTCTGATAGCTGTAGTCGAGCGTCTCGGCGGGGTCTTCAGCCCGGTCCAGCAGTTTCGAGACCTTCGCCTTTACGACGGTTGACATACGCCCGGTCAGACCGGCCATCTAGATCCTCCTATTGCTGTTCTTCGAACGAGCCCGTTAGGCCACCAGCCCCAAGCGTAGCCGACCCTGGGTTCGGCGCTGCTCAGAGACCTAGCGGGTGGCGCACGACAAAGCCTTCATTGCCCTGGCGCAGCGGGCGCCAGCGCGGACCCTGCTCGTTGGACGGGTCATCGGCGGCGCTCGTGTCCAGGCGCAGCCCGGCGACCGTCATGTAGGCGTGGCCGGGGTTGGCGAAGATCGTGACCCAGCGCCCGGCCCCATGCGAGCCCCAGACTTCGAATTCGGATGAATCCTCAGGGGTCTGCAGCAGGTTCGAGCCGTGCAGCGCGAAAGAGACCGTGCCCGAGCAGTCATAGCCGGGCGAGATGAACGAGGCATGGCCGCCGCCGTAGATGTAGGGCAGCCCGATCAGTTCGTTGCCGGCCCAGATGATCTCCTGCACGGCCGCGGGCACCGACATCGGCGCCGCCGCGAGTCCGTCCACGTAGCGCGCCATCGTGCCCGGCACAAGCAGCTGCGGCTTCGTATCGGCCGCGGTCCCGACGGGCATGCCACCGGTGGTGCCGTTGACCTGACCCGTGGGCGCCGGGGGCACGTAGGGGACAACCTGGCCGGTCACAGTTTTCTCATACACCGGCCCCGTGTAGGCGATGTTCGGGGTGAGCGCAGTGACGGGGTCCGTGTGCACCGGTTTCACCGGCGTGGTGGGGGTAGAGCCACCGCTAACTGCCGGCGCCGGCGTAGGCGAGACGGCGGCGACGCCACCGGTCTTCGAGGCCGCCAAAGCAGGCGTGGCCGCCGCGGCGAGGATCGTCAAGCTACAGAAAACCGTGCTGCTGAGGGTTCGCACCCGCACAACCACAACCTCTTTCGTCGGCCTGCGGGGTTAGCTGACGGGCTAGCGCTGAAAGAGCCTGCGCTTCTCACGGTTCACCGTGGGATTCGCCCCAAC
>Ga0182024_10003139_pt1 | contig 39814 bp, 40 predicted proteins | sample P32metaG_FD_120480 | JGI IMG/M metagenome (GOLD analysis project Ga0182024, IMG submission 120480) | Permafrost microbial communities from Stordalen Mire, Sweden - P3-2 metaG (Illumina Assembly) | ecosystem: Environmental > Terrestrial > Soil > Wetlands > Permafrost | place: Sweden: Stordalen...
AAACGGTGCAGAACATTGTCGCCTTCCGCTTCGGCAACGGGATTTTCGAGCCTCTCTGGAATCGACGTTACGTGAATCACGTGCAGATCACCGCCGCCGAATCGATCGGCGTCGAAGGCCGCGGCGCCTATTATCAGGAAGCGGGCGCGCTGCGCGATATGATTCAGAATCACCTGTTGCAGGTGATGGCGACGGTGGCGATGGAGCCTCCGGCCGCGTTCGAGCCCGATTCCATGCGCGATGAGCGCGCGAAACTTCTGCGCTCGGTGAAGATCATGAAGCCGGAGGAAGTGAGTTTCCACGCCGTCGCCGGCCAGTATCGCGGATTCCGCGAGGAGCCGGGCGTCGATCCGAACTCGCAGACCAACACCTTCGCCGCCGCGACCTTTTTCGTCGATAACTGGCGCTGGGCGGGCGTGCCGTTCTATATCCGCAGCGGAAAAAAGCTGCCCAAGCGCACGACCGATATTGCGATTCAATTCAACAGCGCGCCGCTCACTTTGTTTTCTTCCGACGACGGCCGCGCGCCGCGTCCCAATCTGCTGATCCTGCGCATTCAGCCGGAGGAAGGCATTTCGCTGCGCTTTTTGTCGAAATATCCCGGCGCGGGCATGCGCCTGCGGCCTGTTTCGATGGACTTCAATTATGGATCGAGCTTCGGCGAGCGCTCGCCCTCGGCGTATGAAACGCTGCTGATGGACGTCATGATGGGCGACGCGACGCTCTACACTCGCCAGGACATGGTGGAGGCGAGCTGGAAAGCCGTGACGCCCATTCTCGATTCCTGGACCGCGCGCCAGTTCGATTTTCCGAATTACGAGCCCGGCACCTGGGGTCCGGCGGAGAGCGACGCGATGCTGGCGCGCAACGGACATAAATGGAGGAACGGCTGATGCCGGCTACTCTTGTAGATCCCGAAAAAATCCTCAAGGATTTGCGTAATTTGTGGCTGGACCTGGGGCGCGATACCGAAGTCGCCGGCGGAGTCCTGCGCGCCTGCGGCATGACGCTGGTGGTCTCGACCGAGGCCGGAGCCGACATGGAAGACCTGCGCCATCTGCTGGGCGTGCTGATGCACAATCATCCGGCGCGAGCCGTCGTTTTGAAGCTGGACGGAAAATCGGGGCTCGACGCCAGCGTGTTTTCGCAATGCTGGATGCCTTTCGGCAAGCACCAGCAGATCTGTGCCGAGGGCGTGGAAATCAGCGCCGGTTTTTCGGAACTGAACCACGTCGCGCAGTTGCTGCTGCCCTTGATCGTCTCCGATCTCCCGGCCGTTCTGTGGTGCCGCGGTCCGCGCGTTTTCTCCGATCACGCGTTCGAGCCGCTGCTTCCGCTGGTGCAGAAGATCATCGTCGATAGCACCACCGTAGCGGATCCATATGCGGCCGTCGAGGCCGTTCGCGAACTGCGGAAGCAAGGCCGCCTGGTGGCCGATCTTTCGTGGACCAAGCTCACCGGACTGCGAGAGCTGATTGCGAGCCTGTTCGACGAAGGAACCGCCGTAAACACTCAATCGGCGCGGATTTTCTACGGTGGGGACGCCCCCACGGCCAGCGCGCTTTATTTTCACGCCTGGATGGAGCGAGCCCTGCCCGGCGCGCGTGTTACGCTGGAGCGACGTGGCGAAGGGACGCGCAGCATCCGTTCGATTGTCCTCACGGGCGATTGCGAAGTCACCTTGACGCGTCCCGACAAAGCGACGATGGAAGTCCACTGCCACGACCGCGTCCGGAGATCCTCGATGGTGCTGGTTTCCGAAGAAACTCTCATGAGCGAGGAGCTGTCGATCCTGGGTCCCGACCCGGTGTTCGACCAGGTACTCGCATGAGCGACCTGCGAACATTCCCGACCACTCGCGACGCCGCCGAGCATTGCGCCGCACAAATCCTCCAATACCTGGGCGAATCGCCGCAATCGACGCTGGCCATTTCCGGTGGCTCCTCGCCGCGGACGATGTTTGAGATTTTCGCGGCCACGCCGTTCGATTGGAATCGCGTGCAGTTGTTCTGGGTCGACGAGCGCTGCGTGCCGGTGGACGATGCGCAAAGCAATTTCAAGCTCGCCAACGATACCTGGCTCACTCCCGCGAAATTTCCGGCGGCGAACATTCATCGCGTGCAGACGGAGCGCGATCCGCAGGACGCGGCCGAAATTTACGCCGACGAACTGCGCCTGGTGTTTGGCGAAGGCATTCCGAAATTCGACGTGATCCATCGCGGCATGGGCCCGGACGCGCACACCGCCAGCCTGTTTCCCGGCGAGCCGCTCATCGACGATCGCGAAGGCCTGACCGCCGCCGTCTACGTCGAAAAATTCAATTCCCGCCGCGTGACGCTGCTGCCCGCTGTGCTGCTGGCCGCGAAACACACGGTGATGCTGGTCACCGGAGCCGATAAAGCCGAGCCGCTCAACGAGGTCCTCTACGGCCCGCACGACCCGAAAAAATTCCCCTGTCAGCTAACGGAGCGCGACGGCGGCGACGTCGCCTGGTTCCTGGATCAAGCGGCTGCTGCGAAAATAAAGAGATGATCCTTTCGCGACGAGCACTGCTTCCCGTCCTCGCCGCGATTCCTTTCCGCCGCCCCTGGCAAAGCGAAGCCGTACCCAAGCCGAAAAAGACGCGCATCCTGCTGGGAGGCGACGTCATGCTGTCGCGCCACGTGGGACGCCTCGCGCGAGTCGCTCACGATCCTCGGTCGCCTCTGCGCGATCTCGCGCCCGTGCTGCGTTCCGCCGATATCGCCTTCGTTAATCTGGAAGCGCCCTTTTCCGACCGTGGGGGCCTGGTGGAGCACGGCATGATTTTCAAGGCCGAGCCCGAGATGATCGCCGCGCTGGAGACGGCCGGCATCGCCATTGTCTCCACCGCCAACAACCACTCCCGCGATTGCGGCCGCTACGGCGTGGAGTTTACTCTCGCATGGTTAAAGCAGCACGGCATCGCGACCGTTGGGTCCGCGCCCACGGCCGAAGCCGCGCACGCTGGAACCGTAATCGAGCGGAACGGCATTCGCTTTGGTTTCCTTGCCTACACGTTCGATCAATCGAACGGCAACCATCGCGATGTCGACGATCGCGTCGCCGTGATGGACATTGCCACCATGCAGTGTGACGTCGCACGGCTGCTGGCCGAAGACGCGGACGTCGCCATCGTCTCCATGCACGCCGGCACTGAATATCGGCCCGCTCCCAACTCCCAGCAGATGGAGTTCGCCCACGCCGCTCTGGACGCCGGAGCGCGCGTGGTGGTGGGGCATCATCCGCACGTCACTCAGCCCTGGGAGCGATCCGGAAACGGTGTGATTTTTTACTCGCTGGGCAACCTGGTGTTCGACCAGTTCCAGCGCGCCGAAACCCAACACGGCGCTCTCGCGGAGGTTGTGTTTTCCGGCAAAACACTCGAGAGCGCCGCATTGCTCCCCGTCGACATCGTCAGGACAATACCGAGGCTGTCTGCTGAGTCCGCAAGAATCGCGGTTTCGGCAGCCGCTTCATCCAACGCATCGAGATGAGTCCGGCGCCGATCAGCAGCAGCGTCCCGACCTCGGGCGTAGCGGATTGGGTCATTCCCCCCGTGGCTGCGTTGAAGTTGTTGATCTGAACGCTGTCCTGGTCTCCGAGCGTGCTAATGCTGACCGTCCAGGGGGATGTCGGCGAATCGTTGTTGATAAACCCGAGGAAACCGGCTGTCTCGCCCTCGGCGCAATAGTTGTCACACAAACCGGCTCCGACGGTGATCGTCATGCTGAGGGCAAGAATTGTGTTTGGGATGGTGATCACAATCGTGTCGCCGCCCGGAGCCGTCAGAATGCCGTCAGTATCCGTCAAGGCGTGGCCTTCGAAGTCCTGGAAGATGATACCGGTCGTGGAGTCGGTATACATGCTCCCGGAAAGGTCGCCGCTCATGTTGAAAGTCTCGAGGCCATCGTACGAATAGCCGTCCAGCGTCACCACATTGTTGAAGGCCGACTGCGTGGTCGCGCCGCAATTTGACCCGCTGCAATACTCCACAATGTCCGCTCGCGCCGGCAATCCGAATGCCGCAAGTGTCAGAACGGGAGCCAGAAATCTCTTAATCATTATCGAATCCCTCCTTGGGATACACGTCACCCGTGACAGGGCGTAAAGATCCGTAAATCGTTGTGCCGACTTAGGATATTCTCGTTTTGAAACTTGTTGCCTGAGCGGGTTGATTATCTCCGAGTACGCTGCCAAGGTTTATCCGTGATTATCACTTTGACACAGTGTTAGACTTAATTCGACAGGCCGGTGCTTTTGTTTTAAGATCCTTCCATGAAGCGAGAGAGAGGGTTCGCGGGATTCAGCGCCCGCGAGTTGAAAGTGATCGTGTGGCGCACGCACGGAGTGAAGGGGCCGGAGATGGCGCGGCGGCTGGGAGTTTCGCGGCAAGCTGCGTACAACCTGCTTTATCAGGCGATGGTGAAGGCCGGAGTGGATGATGTGTGCTTGCTGACGCGTTGGGCGATGGCAAATGGGCTGGACGAACCACTAGGGCCGGAGATCACAGAGGAACGCGAGGTGCCGCGTCCGAAGGTGTTCAAGCAGCGGATCAGGCTGGGGCGGTTGCAGCGAGCCAGGTCTGTAAGTAACTCATATCATTAAGCGCAGCGACGGATAGGCGGCAACATTAATTATTAAATTATTAAATAAACCATGCTATCATTGAGGTGCGTTGAAAGCGCGTTGTGACGTGCGCGTAGGGCAGTCCGCAAGGACCGCCTTACTCAACGCTTTTTGTTTTCTTAGGGCCATTGCTTCAGGCCGTGTCGCTTCCCGCTTCTTCGGTCGCCAGTCACTTTTCCTCGAATAACATTGAAGAACTTGGTGTCTGGATTGTCAGAATGTGCAGCATAAATGGAGCCAACGACAAAATCGGCGATCTGGAGTCCGGTGCTGTAATCGGACGGACTCAGGAATACACCCTCCAAGATGTTTGGGAATCTGGTCCATCTTGTGCCGCCAATAAGCAACGACCGATAAAAGGCCCGCAGTCTCCGATCCTGGTGTGGTCTGCGCTCATCTTGAACAATAATGCCGTGGTCGCTGCTTGCTCTGAGGTAATACTGATAGCGCTCCATTGCAAGAGTGACGGCCATTTGATACACCGCATCTTCGCCAGTCATTTCGGTTCTTGTGTATGCAGCTACCTTATCGATTACGATGCCGATAACGCGCGCTGCGCCGGTCCCGCGCACTATCTCCAGAAAATCTTTCGCGAATCGAACTCGTTCCGCGTCCGTCAACATGTGAAGTGGATTGGTATGTCCACCGGGATGCCGAATATGACGCCATTTCACTTCAACTAAATCGCTGATCCCAAACGAAGCCTTTAAGGTGGCGATTTTGCGGCTGAGAATAGGCCAATCTTCGCATTTTATGATTACACCGCCGAGCACCATGGAACTGGTTCCCCCCATTTCCGGGGTTCCCGATTCGTCGATAAAGAACATTCGCATATTGCCTGCTTCCCCTCATGATAGAATGGCGGAGAGCGGAGGAATCCAACCTCGCCGCGCTCCAGCGCGGCCAGCCGCTTATAGGGCAGCTTCCCGGGCCACGGGTTTCGCTCTCCGAGTGGATGCCCACCACCAGCCCAATCCGCCGACTTTCTACGGCAGACGGATTGGGCTTTCGTATTGCTATGCTCCACGCGTCCGGTGGGCGCTGATCGCGTGAGCACTGTTTATTATCTTGAGTTGCATGCCGCCCTCGCTTTCTGTTTACTATCGTAAAGCTGGAGACAAAATTGCTTGTCTACTCAAGGCGAAGCGTGGGTGTTTTGCTGTCCATCCTTGTCTACTCTTGTCCAGTCTGTCTAAATTTCTTTTGATTAAGCAAACGAATCAAGTCTTTATTTTTGAATCTGATAAGAGATCCTGTCCCTATCGGAGTAAGAAGCTTATCTTTAACTCTCCGATCTAGAGTTTTTTCGGAGATTCCTAGCGCGATAGCCGCATTTTTACGCCCGCTCATGCCGTCTGGGTTCTTAAGCAGTTCTGGCTTAGCTTCGCGGAATGTGCGGTTCGACTTATGTGGCTTCTGGACGTTTTCTGGGTCCGACCGTTCGTTGGTGGGCTCTAAACCGTCTATCGCCGCTTGGAGTTTGGATCTAAACGGCAATATCTGTGATCTGATGGCAGGGACCTGCCCATAAAATACAAAGTCGGCGTTGCGGATGCCGAGAATCCGACAGATTTCATCAACGCTCTTCCTGATCGGAGACCACTGAGCGATTGGCACCTCATACTTTGCGTTCGCTGCGAGCGCTTCTCGTAAAATCGCATCATGGCCGTCAATTTCATTGCGGAGGTTCTTCATTCGGCTCAAGTCCGCTGGCAAATGAACTGGCTCGGCGTAAACAGAATGTGGTTCGTTTACCGGCGCAATCTCTTCTTGCTGTCGCTGGATAAAACGCGTTTTCGCTTGGGCGTGAGCCTTGGCGACTTCAAGTAGATCACTTAGGAAATGTTGCCATTCCGGATACGTTTCGAGGTGCTCCATGACATCCCGAGAAATGTCTCCTCCGTGTTCAATCATTCTCGGAACGTGTAGATCCTTGCGGTGAGAATACTTCACCGATGCGTCGATGACCACCAGTCGCAAGAACTCTTTTACCTCTTGGTCGATTTTATCGGTGTTCCATACTCCTGTGCGGCCTAGGACGCACGCTTCGTTAGCAAACGCCGCGACAATGGTCATGATGTATTGAAAAACTCTGGCGGTCCCGAGATGGAAATTGCTTCCCGCGATCTGGGTGCTAGATTTTGCATGGGACCAAGCCCCATACATCTCACGAGATGCTTCGATTTCCGCCGCTACAATCTTGGCCCGGGCCATTCGGTCGAACTTATCGGGATAGTTCATGTCCCTCTTGCGCGAACGCGAAGAGGGCGCTACGATGAGGGTGAATTAGGTCCGCACCGAAGAGCCCCGGGTTCACGCCCGGGCTTTTCTTTAAGTGCCATTGTAACGGAAGGGCGAACGATGAAACAGGATGTCAGCGAGCCGGTAAAGGACGTGACGGTAGACCGCGAAGAGTTCGGCGCGGCCATCTCGAAAATGTTGCAAACTCCGAAGACATCGAAGCCCGCAATAAGCCGCAAGATTAAGCTCGGGGGTCGTCCGCCAAATTTTCGCCCGAGACGACTTCCAGATTCGCGGTGAGAACCGCGTAGGGTAACGGTATTCCGCACACCAGCGCGGTGATGACCAGTCCGAACATATCCTCAGCCGTGCGGTTGTTGAACGCGTGTACGCGCTCATTCAGGTAGGCTTGCAAATGCTTCACAGAAACCCAATGGTGCTGGCCTATGATCTGGCGTTTGACGAGTGACCAGAAGCCCTCAATCGAATTCGTATGAACTTCGCCGCGAACGTATTCATCTTTGGAATGCACAACTATTTCGTGCCGGTGGGTCTTCGCGAGATGCCGGTAAACGCCGCCCTCATCGGTGTAGATGTTCGCATCGAACGACACGCGTTCGTTGATGATCGACTGGACCGATGATTTATCGACATGCTGAACGTGCATGGCCTGAACCTGGGAAGCTTTCTCTTTCGTGCCGCGTTGCAACACGCCGACGACCGGGGCTTTATCGTACTTCGCGCGTGCGCGACGTTCGTCGTACTTTCCGCCGATGTAAGCTTCGTCCATCTCCACGGTGCCCGTGAACAGCGAGGAACCGCCCTGCAACGCTTCGCGGATACGGTGGCAGAGATACCATGCGGTCTGATAGCTGACCTTCAGGTCGCGCTGCATTTGCTTTGCAGACAGGCCCTTTTTGGCGTTGGTCATCAGGGCGACCGCGAAGAACCACTTTTGAATCGGCAGGTGCGTATCGTTGAACAGCGTACCAGTGGTCGGCGTGAACTGATAGCCGCAAGTTTTGCACTGATAGAGACGGCGCGAGGGAATCGTGCGGCCATTCTTGCGCTTACCCTCCTTGGTAACGATCTTGGTGATTTTGTCGGACCCGCAGGCAACGCCTTTGTCATCGACGAACAGGCAGCGGACGCCCTCCGGCCAACGTTTCTTTTCGAGGAAATCGAAGCAGGCTTCCTTCGTTCCGAACTCGGTGGCAATCGATATCAGGTCCATGAGTAATTATGGCCTGAATCGCCTCACTGTGTCAAGTGGATAATCACGGGTTTATCCGTATTGCCACGGACGGCAGGCTATACTCGTTTTGCTTTTTCTTTGCGATTCGAGCCCCATGCGTCAGCTTGGGGCTTGCACGGGAAACCACAATAGCCCCAAGCTGACGCATGGGGCTCCAGTTGCGTCGAAGTCCGGACCAGAACAAAATATTCGCGCGGTCGAATCGCTAGCGCTGTGCGGCAGATGTTTAGAAATGCGGGGCGACGTATACGGCCATCGGCGAACCTTGGCCGTCGACGACGTAGCGAACGGCGGCGCGTACGGCGCCCGAGTCGTGAAGCCACGTGAAGTTCCCACCCCTGGCCCAGCGTCGGCGCGATCCCGCGCGGTTCAGCGCGCGGCTGGTGTACGCCTTGAAGTCGCGAATCGCCCCCCAGCGTCCGCAACGCCGTCGACGACCAGGTGCGCATGGGTACTCCGTATATGCGCGGCGAGCAGGGTCCAGTGGCGATATGTGCAGACCTGTCGAATTGCGCCCAGCGCCGTGAACGTTTCATCGAGACTGAAGCTGGCCTCCGCGTGCGTCATTGCCCGTTTTCCGTAGTCAACGAGTGACGCCGAAGGCTCAATGGGGCCGCCCCGCCGTTCCCGTGTCCGATCAACAGACCCGTTCGCCACGCCGCGGAGGTGCGTTCCGTAGCAGTTGAAGGTCAGCAAGTAGGCCACTACTCCTAGTGGTCACATACCAATGTTTTTCTCAGCCCCATGCGTCAGCTTGGGGGCTACTCCATACCCGCACTAGCCCCAGGCTGACGCATGGGGCTCAAACCTTCGGCTTCGGAGGCGGCAATTCCCTTGCCGGGCACAACGATTCGAACCCCGACGTCCGGTGCGATCCATCGCAAAACGGCTTGTTCTGCGACTGCCCGCAACGGCACAGCCCGATGGTGGTCCTTCCCGCCAGGTCGAACGCGTTGCCTTCCTGGTCGTGAATGGTGAACTCGCCCTCGATCTTAATCGAGCCGTTGTTGTTGATGATAATCTTCGCTGACATTCACTCTCGATGCTAGCATCTGTCGCCATGGCTGGGAGGCTGGCTGGTAACGATCATCCGCACGTCACCGGTACTCATGTTGCGAGCCTGATGCTGCTGGCCCGGCGAAACCTCGATTCCCTCGCCCGCGCGAACCACGAAGATGTGATGTCCCACTTCCATGGTCAGTTCGCCTTCCAGCACGTAGAAGAACTGGCGCGCGTGGACGTGCGAATGGCGCGTCTCGCTGGTGCCCGCGGGCATCCGTTCTTCGATCACGCTCAGATCCGCGGTTTTTACCAGGTGCCAACCGTCGCAGTCCGCTCCCCATTTATAGTGCTCGGCCGATTTGGTGCTGATAATTTGCGCAGGCATTCTTTTTAACGATAATCGAAAGCATGAGCTGGCACCGCCTGTTCGTCATCCCCTGGGTGGTTTTCGTCGCCTATTGGGCCTTCGGTGCGCTCAAGACGCGCAGGACCGTCAGTAAGGAATCCCTCGCCTCGCGTTACGGCGTTCTAGCGCTCGAAATTTTCGGCTTCGCGCTGCTCTTCCTCGACGATACAGGCATCGAGTTTCTCGATCGCCACATCGTCCCTCAGACCTACGCGCTCGCCGCTGCCGGCGTTGCCTTCACCTGGATCGGGATCGCCATCGCCGTTTGGGCTCGTTATCACCTGGGACAATATTGGAGCGCCCGCGTCACGCTGAAGGAAGACCACCAGCTCATCCGCACCGGCCCTTACGCGCATTTCCGTCACCCCATTTATTCCGGACTCGACCTGGCAGCGCTCGGCGGAGCCCTGGCCATCGGCGAAGTGCGCTCCGTGCTGGGGCTCGCGCTGATCGTCCTCGGCTATTGGATGAAAGCCAGGACCGAAGAGCGGATGTTGTCCGCCCAGTTCGGCGAAGCTTTTACCGAGCACTGCCGCCACACCGGTTTCCTGGTTCCGAAGTTTTAGTCCCCTCCATCACTGTCGGGGTTCTGTTTCGGGGAACCAAGTTCAAATCAGCCCCTGCCTATAATGAAAAGCGATGCGGTGCGTGCTGGTCATCGTTGCGGGGTTGTGCCTTCGTGCGCAGACCGCTCTCTCGCCCGACCTCGACGCGCTGTCGAGAATCCGCACGCGCATGCTGTTCAATCTCCAGCACCAGCCAAACTACACCTGCGTTGAGACCATCGAACGCTCCACGCGTTCAAAATCCACCGCCCGGTTCAAGATCGTCGACACGCTGCGCATGGAAGTCGCGTTGGTGGACGGCAAAGAAATGTTCGCCTGGCCGGGGTCGAAAAGATTTGAGGATTCCGACGTCACGAAGATGATCACTTCCGGCGCCATCGGCAACGGAAATTTCGCCACCCACGCCCGTGCCCTGTTCGAGACCCGCGCAGCGACCTTTCGGTACCAGGGCGTGGTGGATTTTAACGGGAAAAAAGCCATCCGTTTCGATTACGACGTGCCGCAGATGCTCTCCGGATATCGCATTCTCGTCTCCAATGCGAGCGCCATCGTGGCCTATCACGGATCGTTCTACGCAAATCCGGAGACCTTCGATATGGAGCACATGGAAGTCATCGCCACCGCGATTCCACCCGAACTGATGCTCAACTCGGTGGCGGATAAGATCGATTACGCCGTCGCGCGCATCGGCGAAGGGGATTTTTTGCTGCCCTCGGAGAGCAATCTCACCATGGTGAATCTGAACGGCAGCGAGAATCATAACCACGTGAAATTCACCTCCTGCCGGCAATTTTCCGGGGAATCGGTCATCACTTTCGGCGACGCACCGGAGTCGAAGCCGGATGCGGCTCCGATTCCCACGCGCGAATTCGATTTGCCCGAGGGCCTGGAAGTTCAACTGGCGCTGACCCAGCAAATCGATCTCGAAAAAGCCGCCATCGGCGATCCGGTGCATGCCCGCGTCGACCATGATGTGAAGAAGAATGGCGAGGTCGTCATTCCCAAGGGCGCGACCGCGTCCGGCCGGATTACACGCCTCGAAAAGCACGAGACCTATTCCATGATCGGGATTGAATTTCCGGAAATCGAAGCGCCGGGAATCCTGGCGCGCATGAAGGGAAGGCTGGAGTACACGGTGGGCATCCGTCCCGCCACTTCGAGCCGCCGCGAGCCGATTCGCTCGCAGACGCCGCCCGGGGCCGGCGAAGGCGTGTTCCCGGTGGATGGGACGCAACTTCATGTGCCCAAGGGCTGTATCATGTTCTGGAGAACCTAAATAACGTGATTCATCTTTCGAACGACACCGGAGATCTCTTCGAGCAGTCCTTCGGCTTCGCGCAAAAGCAGGTGCGGAAGCTGGTGGAAAAGCACCCTCTTTTTTATCCGCTCTATACGCAGAACGGGAAATGGAAGCATGAAGGTCCGGCATGGACCCACTGGTGCGACGGCTTTTTGCCGGGAATGATGTGGATTTTTCAGAAGCACTCGCCCGCCAATTCGCCCGACGCGGCGTTCTGGCTGGAGCAGGCCATCCGTTACACCAAGCCGCTGGAGGAACGCAAACACGATCGCGATGTTCACGACCTGGGCTTCCTGTTTCTGTCGACGTATTATCGCTGGTACCGGCTGTCAAAAGATCCGGCGCATCGCGAAGTGCTGATCGAAGCCGGCCGCACGCTGGCCCTCCGGTTCAAGGAAAAAGGGCAGTATCTGCGGTCGTTTGTGGCCGATAATTCGCTGTTCATCGACATCATGATGAACGTCGGGATCATTTTTTACGCGGCTCGCGAAACCGGGGACCGGCGTCTGCGCGACGTAGCGCTGCGCCATTCGCTGACCACGCGTCGCGTGCTGGTTCGTGGCGACGGATCCTGCGCGCACGAAGGGATTTTCGATACCGATACCGGCGAGTTTCTGCGCCAGACGACGCATCAGGGCTATCGCGGCGATTCCTGCTGGTCGCGCGGCCTCGCGTGGTCGCTGTACGGCTTCACCACCTGTTACGAATACAGCCGCGATCCGCATTTTCTGGAAACCGCGCAGGCCTGTGCCGATTACTACATCACCCATTGCCCGGCCGATGGAGTTCCGCCATGGGATTTCAATGCGCCGCTGGAGAATCGGACCTTGCTCGATACCTCCTCCGCCGCCATCGCCGCCGCGGGCTTGTTGCGCCTGTGTCGTCTGGCTCCGGATTCGCTGAAGGGACATTTGTATTGGTCCACCGCAGTGCAGATCCTGCGGTCGTTGTGCGAAAAGCATCTGGCTAAGTCCGATCCGAAGTGGGAAGGAATCCTCAAGGGCGGGGTTTATCACGTTCATAAGGGCCTGGGCGTGGATGAATCGGTCATGTGGGGAGAGTTTTTCTTCTGCGAGGCGTTGGAACGGGTGTTGTGGTAGGCGCGGGAAAGACAAAGGCCGTTTCACGCAAAGGCGCTAAGACGCCAAGAACACTTAAACTGATTTGAACACAACGACGGCCAACGGCGGCGCCGTTATGCTCAAGCTCGCGGGGCGGCCGTGGGAAGCGATTTCGTCGGCCCAGACTGCGCCGGAATTGCCCATATTCGAGCCTCCGAACATCTCTGAATCGGTATTGAAAATCTCCGCGTAGCGGCCGCGCTGCGGCACGCCGATCCGGTAGTTATGTCGCGGCACGGGGGTAAAATTGCAGCAAAATATCAGGAATTCCTGGCGGTTCCGGGAATAGCGCAGGAAAGAAATGGTGCTCGCTTCGGCGTCGCGGAAATCGATCCATTCGAAGCCGGAGTAATCGTCGTCGACTTGATTGAGAGCCGCTTCGCGGCGGTAAAACCAGTTCAGCTCTTTCACCAAAGTCTGTAATTTTGAATGATATGCGTATTGCAACAAGTGCCAGGGAAGGCTGACGCTTTCGTTCCATTCCTCGGTCTGTCCAAATTCGCAGCCCATAAACAATAGCTTCTTGCCGGGATGGCCGTACATATAGGCCAGAAATGCGCGGACGTTGGCGAAACGCTGCCATTCGTCGCCGGGCATTTTCGAGAGCAGCGATTTCTTCAGGTGCACGACTTCATCGTGAGAAATGGGCAGGACGAAGTTTTCGGTAAACGCGTACAACATGCTGAAGGTGATGTTCGATTGGTGATATTTGCGAAAAACCGAGTCTTTTTCGAAATAATCGAGCATGTCGTGCATCCAGCCCATGTTCCACTTCATGGTGAAGCCGAGGCCGTGGGCATAGACGGGCTTCGAAACTCCGGGCCATGACGTGGACTCCTCGGCAATGGTCATCGCGCCCGGTTCCTGGTGCGCCAGTTCGTTAAATCTGTGGATAAAATCGATGGCTTCCAGGTTCTCTCGCCCGCCATATTTGTTCGGGAGCCATTCGCCGGGCTGGCGCGAGTAGTCGCGATAGAGCATGGACGCGACGGCATCGACGCGCAGGCCGTCGATATGAAATTCCTTCAGCCAATAGAGCGCGTTGGAGAGAAGAAACCCGTGCACTTCGTTGCGGCCGAAGTTAAAAATGAGCGTGCCCCAATCGCGATGCTCTCCTTCGCGAGGATCTTCATGTTCATAAAGGGCGGTACCGTCGAAACGGAACAGGCCGTGCGCGTCGCGCGGGAAATGGGCGGGGACCCAATCGAGAATCACGCCGATGCCTGCCTGGTGGCAGCAATCGACGAAATATCGAAAATCGTCGGGCGTGCCGAAGCGCGAAGTGGGCGCGAAATATCCGGTGACCTGGTAGCCCCAGGAGCCGGAAAAAGGATGCTCCATGACGGGCATCAATTCGAGATGGGTGTAGCCCATGTCCTTCGCATACTGAACCAGGTGGTGCGCGAATTCGCGGTAGGTGAGCGGTCGATTGCCGGGACCTTTCATCCAGGATTCGAGATGCACTTCGTAGATGGAGACGGCTTCGTGCAGCCATGGGCGATTGGGGCGCGCGGTCATCCAAGGTTCGTCGGTCCAGGTGTAATTAGAGAGGCTCCAGACGATGGAGGCGGTTTTCGGGGGGACTTCGGCGTAAAAGCCGTAGGGGTCGCACTTGAACTGCTCCGAGCCGTGCTTGGAGAGGACGGAATATTTGTAATGCGCGCCGGCCTCGAGCGCGGGGATGAAAATTTCCCAGATGCCTCCGTCGCGCAAGCGCATGGGATGGCGCGTGCGATCCCAACCGTTGAAATCGCCCAGGACGCTGACGACTTGGGCGTTGGGCGCCCAGACGGCGAAGCGGACGCCTGAAACGGATTCACAATCGACGGGGTGAGCACCGAGGGTTTTGTAGGCTTGGTGATTGGTGCCTTCGCCGTGCAGATGGAGCTCGAACGGCGTGAGCAAGGGAGGAAAGCGGTAGGGGTCTTCGAATTCGAGGGACTCGCCGGAATAGAGTTCGATGCGGAGGCGATATTTTTCGGGGTGCGCTTCGAGCGAGGCGAGATAGACGCCGGAGGGGTGGATTCGCTCCATGACGATTACTTCGTCGCCGATGACGACGGAGGCAACGGCCGCGTGGGGGAGCCAGGCGCGGATTTCCAGGTCGTGCGGGCCAAGAATGGAAAAGGGATCGTGGTGGCGGCCTTCTACAACTGCTTCAAGCTCGGAAGCATGCATCACAGTTAGTATGTCATGCCAATCCCCCGCAGAACGCTGATTGCACCGTCGAGCCCCATGCGTCAGCTTGGGGCTGTTGCGGGCAGGGAGGTAGCCCCAAGCTGACGCATGGGGCTCCTTTCGGCACAAGAGGCGGAAACGGCAAGGCGGAGGGCAAGTATGATAACGGGATGGGGCCTCTCGCGGAGCTGCATTTGCATCTGGAAGGGTCGGTGGAGGTGGAGACTCTGCTGGAGCTCGATCCTGCGTTGACGCGGGAGGAGATTGCGCGGGCCACGGCGTACACCGATTTCGAGGGATTTATCCAGAGCTATATCTGGGTGAACCGGAAGCTGAATTTGCCGGAACATTATGGGCTGATCGCACGGCGATTGTTCGAGAAGCTGGCTTCCGAGGGTGTGGTGTATGCGGAAGTGACGATTTCGGCTGGCGTGATTCTGTGGAAGCAGCAGGATTTCGGACCGATTTACGAAACAGTGCAGCGCGAGGCGGCGTTGAACAAAGTTCGGGTGCGATGGATTCTCGACGCTACGCGGCAGTTCGGCGTCGATGCCGCGAAACCGGTTTTCGATTTGGCGGCGGAGCGGGTGAACGACGGCGTGGTCGCGATCGGCCTCGGAGGGTTTGAGGGGGGTGGGCCGGCTCGATGGTATGCGGACCTTTATAGAGAAGCGCGGGACAGGGGGCTGCGCCTGCTGTGCCATGCGGGCGAGACGACAGATGCGGCGAGCGTGTGGGAAGCGCTGGAGATTGGGGCGGAGCGTATCGGGCACGGGATTCGGGCGATTGATGATCCTTCGCTGGTGGAGCATTTGCGAGAAAAAAACATTCCGCTGGAAATTTGTATTACGAGTAATGTTCGGACGGGAGCGGTGGGGTCGTTGAAAGAGCATCCTGTGAGGAAATTGTATGACGCGGGGGTGCCGCTAGTGTTGAACACTGATGATCCAGCGCTGTTTGGTTGTACGTTGGCTGGCGAGTATGAGGTTGCTCGGAGGGAGTTTGGGTTTACGGAGGAGGAGATTGCGGGGCTGGTGAGGAATAGCTTTTCGTATTCCTTCGACGGCAAATTGACTTAGTTCACTTCCTGGTTCACAATATAGTTGTGAAGCGAGTGAACATCCACGACGCCAAAACCAATCTATCGCGCTATCTGGCCGAACTGAAGCCGGGCGAAGGGTTGGTTCTCTGCAAACGCAACCAGCCGGTGGCGGAGCTCCGAACGCTTCCGAAGAAGAGCCTTCGCAAGCGGCGGATCGGCGTGGCCAAAGGCGAGATCGAGGTTCCCGATTCGTTCTTTGAGCCCTTGCCCGATGAGATCCTGAAGGCCTTCCGCGGCGAATGAAAATTCTGGTGGACACCTGCGCATTTCTCTGGATTGCTGCCGGCTCCCCGCGGCTTAGCAAGAATGCCGCCGCCGCATTTCCGGACCGGAACAACGAGTGTTATCTGAGCTCCGCTTCGGCCTGGGAGATCGCCATCAAGTACGCCACCGGGAGGCTTTCTCTTTCGGAGAGGCCGGAGGTTCTTGTCCCGAGGGTGCGCGAAGCGAGCGGTATTGAGCCGCTGGAAATCGATGAGGAATCCGCGCTGCACGCCGGAAGACTGCCGGCGCTCCACTCGGATCCGTTCGACCGTATGCTGGTGGCGCAGGCCATCGTGCATGGGATGACGATACTGACGCCGGATGCGGAGATTGAGCGTTATGGGGTGCGCGTATTGTGGTGACTGGCGACGCCTGACAGGCGGCTGCCGGCCAATGGCCCAACCCACCGTGATATCATCTTGAAAACTTACTCAGTATGCGTCCGAAACCACCTGGTGGTATCAATTCGCTCGATGCACTCTACACGCAGGCGGCGGAGGCGGCGCGGGCCGGGTCCCACGGATTTTCGCTGGCTACACGCTTTTTCCCGGTGGACCTGCGACGCGCGGCGCATGCCGTCTATTGGTTCTGCTACTACACGCGGAGGCTGGCCAGCCAGGCCGAGACTCGCGACCAGGGCCGCGCCGATCTGGACCGATGGGCGTCGATGGTCGCGGCAGGTTTGCGCGGAGAACTGGCGCGCCATCCGGTGCTGGACGTTTTTCTCGATACTGTCGACCACCGCGCCATCCCCCACGATTTGCCGATCGAAATGATCGAAGGCGTGCGCATGGATCTGGACCAGATGCGCTACGCCAGTTTTTCGCAGCTCCGCAGCCACTGCCAGCGGGTGACCGGAACGGTGGCGCTGATGATGACGCACGTGGTGGGATTCAGGGGTCCGGCGCTGGAGTACATGGCCGACCTGGGCCTGGCCATCGAGCTGACGGCGGTGCTGCGCGACGTGGGCGAACAACTGGCGCACGGACGCGTTTATCTGCCTCTCGAAGAGATGGAATCGTTCGGCTATTCGGAGCAGGACCTTGGGAAGCACGTGCGCAACGACGGGTTCCGGAACATGATGCGGTTCCAGGCCGGGCGCGCGCACGGCTATTATCAAAAGGCGGAGCCTGGACTGCAATTGCTGGACCAGCGCGGCCGCTTTGCCATGAGAACCGCCTTCGATATTTATCGCAAAACGCTTCGACACATTGAAGCTTCGGATTTTGACGTGTTCCACCGCCGCCCGGCGGTGCCCGCGGTGGAGCGTGCCTGGATTACGGCGCGCTCCATGGCCGGCCCGATCACGCGCAGCTTGTGGAGGGCCATGAGTGCTTAGCGACCTTGGCCAGGGCCTGAGCCTGTGGGTCGCGTTGGGCGTTTCGGTTCTCTTCGTAGCGTTTTTCGTCAAAGGCCGCCTGAATTATCTGAGAATTCCGAAATTGCCCGAACGCAGCTCCGGCGCGTCCCCGCCGGATTGCATGGTGGTGGTGCCGGCGCGCAACGAAGAGTTCACCATCGCGCGCGTGGTGAAGAGCTTTGCCCACGACACCGTTATTGTGGTCGACGATCATTCCGAGGACGGCACGGCGGAGGCGGCTCGCCAGGCCGGCGCAGGCGTTCTCAAGGCGCCCGATCTTCTGGCCCAGTCGATCGGCAAAGCGAATGCGTGCGCGGCCGGCGCCCGCGTCCTGCGCTCCCGCTGGGTGCTGTTTGCCGACGCCGACACCTGGTTCGAGGAAGGTTTTCTGGACGCCGCGGTGACGGCGGCCGACTCGAGCGGCCTCGCGTTTCTGTCCGTCTATCTGGAGCCGGACTGCGCCGGATTCGCTGAAAGCGTGCTGGTGCCGTGCGCGGTGGCGCTGTACTTCTGCGGAGTCTCGCCGAAAGGCGACTCCGCGGGGCTGTTCAATGGGCAGTGCGTGCTGGTGCGGCGCGGTGCGTACGATTTTATCGGCGGACACTCGGCGGTGATTACCAGCGTCATCGAGGATGTGAAACTGGCCGCCCTGGCGCGCCGGCACCGGTTGAAGTTCGCCACGGCGCGCGCGAACGGGCTGGGCCACCTCCGCTTTCATCCCGATGGCCTGTGGCAAGGATTCGAACGCAACGCCTTCCGCTTCGTGATGGTGAGCCCGTGGATCGGCATCGCCATCGTGATTGCGGCCTTCGTCGCCGCGCTGTGGCTGCCGGTGCTGGTCTGGCTGGCCATCGATAAGGAATGGGCCGCGTTGGTCCCGTTCGCGCTGCTGCCCTCGGCTGTGCTGGGGATCTGGTACGGGAATCCATGGCGCGCGCTGCTGGCGCCGCTGGGGATCGTCGGGATGTTTTTCGTGATTGCGAACGGATTCATCGCCGCAATCACCGGGCGCCAGCTGGAATGGAAAGGGAGAGCGCTCTAGCGTCCCGTCTCTGAACTCCGCGTCGTAAATCATGAGACCCATCTCTCACGCAAAGGCGCGAAGGCGCAAAGAATACGCGAAGAAATCTTGGCGGCTTTGCGGCTTTGCGTGAAATTGCCGTGCCGAATACCGGCGCACATTTTAGAGACAGCGACTCGATTCGGTGTTTACGACTTTTTCGGCAGCCTGCTGGAACGCGCTACTATAATGACCGTGGCCGATATCGCCGTACTTGACGACGATGTTGATTTTCGGAACTACCTCGAAGATTTTCTAAAAGACGAGGGTGGCTTCACCGTGCGCGCCTTCGCGCATCCGCAGGAATTGTTCGACGCCTGCGAGGAGCAGCTTCCCGAGATCGTTCTGCTGGACATGAAGATGGGCGACGTGGGCGGCGACCGTGTGCTGGAGCAGTTGCTGACGCGCTGGCCCGGGCTCTGCGTGATCATCATCACGGGCTACCCGTCGCTCGAAGACATGCGCGCGACGTTCAAGCTGAAGGTCTTCGATTATCTCGCCAAGCCGTTTACGCTGGTTCAGCTGCGGCAGGTGCTGAAAAACGCCACCGAGGCGTTCGGGCTCGGCCGTTCGCCGCAGGACCGGTTGCGGGAGCGCCTGGGTCACAGCATCAAAATGCTGCGCGTGGCTCGGGACTGGTCCCTAAAGGATCTGGCCCAACAGACGAAGTTAAGTGTGTCGCAGATCAGCGCGATTGAGCGGGGCACGAATATGCCGAGTATGGAGAGTCTGCTGGCCATCTCGAAAGCGTTTGAGAGAAAACCATCGGAAATTCTGGCGGGGATCGATTTTTGACCATGCGTCTTGTGCAGATCGCCAATGCTTTGTACGGCCGCCGGGTGGCCATGGTGGACGGCACCTGGCTTCGCCTGCTGGACACGCACCGCTCGATTTACGCCTTTGCGCTGGCCGCGGTCGAGACCGGCCGCGGTCTTGAGGAGCTGATCCGCAGCGACGTTTCCGACGTTTCGCTGGACTACGACGAGGTGTACTCGCTGGGCTCCGGCTGGAGCTTTCTTCCTTCGTTCGATCATCCCGAAGAGCCGTCGCGATGCCTGGTTTCGGGCACCGGGCTGACGCATCTGGCCAGCGCCGCCAATCGCGATGCGATGCACCGGGCGTCGACCGTCACCGACAGCATGCGGATGTATCACCTTGGTGTTGAGCGCGGCAGACCCGCGCCGGGGGAGACCGGCGCCGCACCCGAATGGTTTTATAAAGGCACGGGCGCGATCCTGCGTGGACACGGCGCGGCGTTGACCGTTCCGCATTTCGGCGGCGATGGGGGCGAAGAGCCGGAAGTGGCCGCAGTCTACGTGATTGACGCCCAAGGGTCTCCCCGCCGCGTCGGCATGACGACGGCCAACGAATTCTCCGATCACCAGATCGAAAAGCAAAACTATCTCTATCTGGCGCATTCCAAACTCCGGCCCTGCGCCATCGGCCCGGAACTGATTGTCGATCCCGATTTTTCGACGGTTACCGGGAGGGTCACCATCGAGCGCGGCGGTGCGACTCTATGGACAAAACAAATTTCCACCGGCGACCGGCAGATGTGCCACTCGCTCGAGAACATTGAGCATCATCATTTCAAATACGAGCCCCACCGCCGCGCGGGCGACGCGCACGTGCATTTTCTGGGGGCGGGGGCCTTCAGCTTCGGCGAAGGAATCACGCTCCAAGACGGCGATGAGATGGTGATTGAGTGGACCGGCTACGGCCGTCCGTTGCGGAATCGAATTGAGATCGAGAAGGCGGACCAGCGGGCCGTGCAGGTCGCGGCACTTTAGCCGCCGCGCTCGGTTTCACGACATTAGACCTGTTTCTGCGTTTTTGTAGACCAACTGTGGGGCCGCCAATTTTGGCGGCAGCCGCGCTTTCGAGGCGGCCTCGCGACAAGACGACCAGCGCCGGCTGAAAAGCCGGCTTGCCGCCACAATTAGCGGCCCCACCCGGACCACACTATTTTGGAAAACTGCCCGTCTGCCCGCATGCTCTATTACGTGCAGACGATCGGCCCGCGCAGCGCGTTGACCACGGCGCCCACCAGGCCCATGTCGTCGCTCTTCGGCACTACTTCGAACACGTAGCCTTGCAGCGAGCTCATCTTCACCATCTCCTGCACGCACCGGTTCAACAGGCCTACGTTGACGAAGCGCGCGTTCAAGCCGGAGATGTAGAATTTCCCCGGTCCGCTCATGTGAATGCTGGACGCCGTCGCCGCCGCCAGGGCGCGGTGCCACAGCAGCGCGAACTCGGCGCAGCGCGGATCCTCCCCGCCTTTGGCCAGTTCGAAAACTTCCTCCGGCTCCATATCGAGAAAGCGCAGCCGCATCGCCCGATGGCCCATGATTCCTTCCAGGTGCCCGCGCCCTCCGCAGCCGCAGAATTTTTCGTTGGGGTCCAGCGTCACCACGATATGCCCGCCTTCCCACACGCCGTCCGCCACCGGATATCGCCCGAACCCGATCCCGTTGCCGAGCGTCCACACCCGCACCAGCTGGTCCAGCTTGCCGTGTTTCGCCGCAATGCCCGCCGCCACCACGTCGGCGTCGTTCGATACGGCCACCTTCCCGCATTCGACTTTACGTTCAGCCAGCGCCGCGCGCATCAGCATCTCCATCGGGGCGCCCTTCAACTGATGCAGATTGGGCGACTCCTGAATCACGCCGTTGCGGCAGATCCCCGGAAACGCGAGGCCGATCGCCTCCAGGGGTTCGCCCTCCCCCAGCGCTTTAATCTCATCGGCAATCCGGCCGATCATTTCGTCTGACGGCATCGCTTGCAGTAGGTCGGCGCCGATGCCTTCGATCGGGTACGACGAGATCGCGCCGCAGACCGAGTCGCCTTCGACGACTCCCCAGGCGATGTGTTCGCTGACGACAACTCCAATGCTTCGTGGCATATTTCCTTAAAACCTCGCGAGCTTGTTAATCCCGTTGAACGCGGCGGCTTTGTAGCATTCGGCCAGCGTGGGGTAATTGAACACCGTATCGACGAAGTAGTCGATCTTGCCGCCCAGAGTTAGCACCGCTTGGCCGATGTGCACCAGCTCGCTGGCGCTGTCTCCTATGATATGAACCCCCAGCAGCTCTCTTGTTTCGCGGTGAAAAATAAGCTTGAGGCGTCCCGTGGTGTCGCCACGAATCTGCCCGCGAGCAATCTCCCGATAATACGCCACGCCCACTTCGTAGGGAACATCTTCGTCGGTCAACTGCTCTTCGGTCTTGCCGATGAACGAAATTTCCGGGATGGTGTAAATTCCATAGGGATACGTCGCCGGATTGGAGTGCGCGGGAATCCCGCAGGCATTGGCCGCCGCGATGCGTCCCTGCTCCATCGAAACCGACGCCAGGCTGGGGAACCCGATCACATCTCCGACGGCGTAAATGTGCGGCTGCTTGGTCACAAAATTCTCATTCACGGGAATCCTTCCGCGCGAATCCGCTTCGATGCCCGCCGCCTCCAGATTCAACTCGTCCACGTTGCCCTGCCGGCCGACCGCGTACAGCAGGGCGTCGCCCGACAGCTTTTTCTTGCTCTCCAGATTCGCCACTACGGAGCCGTCGGCAGCGGCCTCCACGCTAGACACGCCCTCGTTCAGGCGCAGCGTCACGCGCCGGTCGCGCAGGTGATATGAGAGCGCCTCCACGATTTCCGCATCGGCGAATTCCAGCAATCGCGGACGCTTCTCCACCAGAATCACGCGCACGCCGAGAATACAAAACATGCAGGTGTACTCGACGCCGATGACGCCTCCGCCCACCACGATCAGCGTTTTCGGAATCTCCTGCATCTGCAAAATCTGGTCGCTGTTCAGGATGCGCTTGCCGTCGATGGGAACCTTGGTGGACCCGGCCGGCTTGGTTCCGGTCGCGATGACGATGTTCGCCGCCTGGTAATCCAGCGATCCACGCGAATTCACCACCCGCAGCGTGTGCGGATCGACGAAACTCGCCATGCCGAACAGCATTTCGATGTTGTTGCGCGAAAGCTGCGCCTGGGTCACGTCGATCTCGGTCTTGATCACGTGCTGCACGCGGAAAGCAAGATCGGTCATGGTGATCTTGTCTTTGACACGATAATTCGAGCCGTAAATATCCTGGTAGTTGTAGCCGGAAAGGTGCAACACGGCTTCCCGCATGGTTTTGCTGGGAATCGTCCCGGTGTTGACGGAAGTTCCTCCCACCACCTCGGCTCTCTCGATCACAGCAACGTGCCTGCCGGACTTCGCCGCCTGAATCGCTGCCCTCTGCCCGGCCGGCCCCGAGCCAATGACCATCATGTCGAAGCTTTGCATAGCTACGAAGCCCAGTATAAAGAGATTCGGAGGATGGCGCGTTGTCATATATTTGTGATCCGGTAGTATGCTTTTGTGCGAATATGGTTTTATGCGTACGACCATCGAAATACCCGACGATCTCTTCCGGAGAGCAAAGGTCACGGCGGCAATGCGTGGTTCGTCAATGAAGGACCTCATCATACGCGCACTGGAACGCGAGTTCGCGAAGCAGGTGCCGGAACCGAAAAAAGGCCGCTCCACGACGAAGTTGCCTGTTATGCCTTGGAAGGGAAAGAAGAAGCTTGATCTGACCAACTTCAATTTTGATGACTTACTTTCCTGACGTGAACGTTTGGATTGCGATGTATTCGCCCGGACACGTCCATCATCCGGCCGCCGTGGCCTGGTTCGACAGTTCAAAAGATGGCAGGGTCGCATTTTGCCGGATAACCCAGATGGGATTCCTGCGATTGCTCACCAATCGTCACGTCATGGGAGCAAATGTGCTGACTCCGCCAAGAGCCTGGCAGGCGTTTTACGACCTACTGCTCAACACACGCATACACTTCGCCGAAGAACCGTCCGACCTCAGCGAGTGGTACGCGATCATGCACCGGCCGGGAGCTGGAATGAACACATGGACTGACGCCTACCTGACCGCCTTCGCAATGGGCTCCGCCTTCACGCTCGTTTCTTTCGACTCGGGATTCAAACGCCACCGGCGCCTTTCGAGCATTCTCTTGGGATAGCCTCAATCAATGCCCTCCCGCCGCGAATTTCTTTACGCTGCCGCCGCTCTTACCGCTGGCCGAGCCTCCGCCGAAACTCCGGATATTGAAGAGGCCACGCTTACCGATTTGCAAGCCGGGCTCACCACCGGCCGCTTCACCTCCGTCGCGCTGGTCGAGCAATACTTCGCGCGCATGGCCGATATCGACAGGAAAATCAATTCGGTCATCGAGAAAAACCCCGACGCCCATGCCATCGCCGACTCGCTCGACCGCGAGCGTAAACAGAAGGGCCCGCGCAGTCCTCTGCACGGGCTGCCGATTCTCATTAAGGACAACATCGATACCGCGGACAAAATGATGACCACCGCGGGATCGCTTGCGCTGGCAGGCTCGCCCGCTCCGAAGGACGCCGCTCTGGTCACCCGGCTGCGCGATGCGGGCGCGATTCTGCTCGGCAAGACCAATTTGAGCGAATGGGCCAATTACCGGTCCAGCCACTCCACCAGCGGATGGAGCGGACGCGGAGGGCAAACGCGCAATCCATACTGCCTGGACCGCAATGCCTCCGGCTCCAGTTCCGGATCGGGAGCCGCTGTCGCCGCCAGCCTCTGCGCCGCCGCGGTGGGAACCGAAACCGACGGCAGTGTGGTCTCGCCGTCGTCGATGTGCGGCCTGGTCGGCATCAAACCGACCATCGGCATGATTCCCGGGGCGGGCATCATCCCGATCTCTCATCGCCAGGATACGGCCGGCCCCATGGCGCGCACCGTCACCGACGCTGCTCTGCTGCTTGGCGCGCTGGCGGGCGTGGGTTACGGACAGGCGCTCCATTCCAATGGACTGAAAGGCGCGCGCATCGGCGTCGCACGCCAGCTTTTCGGATTCAACGACCATGTCGACAAAATGATGGGGGATGTCCTCGACACGCTTTCGAAATTGGGCGCGGAACTGGTCGATCCGGTCAACATCGCGACGTTTTCGAAGCTTAGCGATATGGAAAACGAAGCCATGTCCTGGGAGTTCAAGAACGATCTGAACGCCTATCTCGCGGCCCGCGGCGGCGCCATGCTGACGCTGGCCGACCTCATCTCCTTCAACGAGAAGAATCGCGCCCGCGAGATGCCCTACTTCGATCAGGACCTGTTTATCAAAGCCGAAGCCCGGGGCCCTCTCTCGACCAAAGTCTATCGCGACCTGGAATCGAAATTGAGCCACGCGTCAAAGGGCGACGGCATCGACAAAGTAATGATCGATCACAAACTCGACGCCATGGTCTGTCCTACCGATTCACCCGCCTGGCCGATCGATTATGTGCTGGGCGATCATCAGGTTGCCACTGGTTCGACGCCCGCGGCCATCGCGGGATATCCGCACGTCACGGTGCCCGCGTTTCAGGTCTACGGCCTGCCGGTGGGCCTGTCTTTTTTCGGATCGCCTCGGACCGAGGTCAAGCTGATCCGCTACGCCTACGCCTTCGAGCAAGCGACCAACGCCCGCAAACCGCCGCAGTATCTCTCGACGGTCAAGTTTTGATAACGTTCGCGTCCCGTCGATATCGTTAGCGCCTGTACCATGCGTGGCCGAAGGAGCCCCAGCGTGAGCTTGGGGTTTCTTGCCGAGATAGCCCCGCACTGCTGACCGCTCCCGCTGGTCGCGGCTCTGTTTAGCTTGATGAATCCCCAAGGCTGGAAACAGAGCCGCGACTAGCAGGAGCGGTCTAAGCCGACCGTTCGCACAGACTCTGCCTACGCGGAGCTTAAGCGGTTCTCCGCGCTGAAGCCAAACGAAAGAGCGCCGCTTATCAACGGAGCAACAACTCCATATAAACGTTCGCCCGCGCGTAAGGCGACGGCTTCACTCGCTCCGCCGGAAGATGCCGGAATCCCAGCGACTCATACACATGAATCGCATTCCCAAGCTTCCTGTTCGTTTCCAGATACAACCGGTTGGCGCCCATCCCGCGCGCATACTCGATCACGTGGGCCAGCAGTTTTTTGCCGATGCCGAGGCCTCGATGCGTCTCCGAAACGGTCATTTTGGCGACTTCGAACGAGCCGTCGCCCATGGCCAGCAGCGCGCAGGTGCCGATCGCGACCCCGTCCCCGACCGCCATCAGCAGCGCGCCGCCGGGGCGCAGAATATAGGTTTCCGGGTCGTTCAAAACTTCGAGATCCTTTTTCTCGACTTCAAAGTGCCGGGCGATCCAGGCCTCATTTAGTTCCCGAAAGGCAGTTTCATCTCCCGGCGCGAAATGCCGGATTTCAACGGGCGATTGCGCTGTCATAAATCCAATCTAGACAAATCCGATTGAAACGTCCAATATATTGTTTATCCGGATCAGGACGATCCTCATATGAATCCAAATATCGATCTCCGGCACCTGCGCTACTTCCTGGCGGTCGCCGAAGAGCTGCATTTCGGCCATGCGGCCATGCGCCTGCATATGGCGCAACCGCCTCTGTCGCAGCAGATCCGCCGTCTCGAAGAAGAAATCGGGTATCCGCTTTTCCTTCGGTCTTCGCGCTCCGTGAAACTGACACCCGCGGGCAAGGCCCTGGTCGAGCGCGCCCGCCGCACGTTGCAGAAAGTCGACGACGATCTGGAAGCCGTTCGCAGCGTCGCGCGCGGAGACGTCGGCGTGCTCAAGATCGGTTTCGTCGGCTCCGCGATGCTCACGCGTTTGCCGTCGATTTTAGACAAATACCGGCGTATGTATTCGCGAGTTCAGCTCCATTTGAATGAATTTCACACCAGCCAGTTGATCGACGCCCTGCGCGAGGGCTCGGCCGACGTCGCCCTGGCCCGCGACGCGGGTGCAATAGAGGACCTACAGGTGGAACACGCCTTCGTCGAGCCGTTCATTGCCGTCGTTCCCAAAAAACATCCTCTCGCCGTCCGTGGATCCGTCCCGATTTCGCGTTTGCGAGACGAGCCTTTCGTGTGGTTCCCGCGCTCCGCCGGCAACTACGCGTGGGAAAACGCCATTCGCGTCTTGGAGCAGCAGGGATTCCACCCGAAGATCGTCCAGGAGGCCCCTCAATGGCTCACCGTCGTGCGATTGGTGGGAGCCGGCCTCGGGGTCACCATCGCCCCGGCGTCGGTGGCGCAAATCGTATCGCCGGATGTCGTCTGCCGCAAGCTATCTCCTTCGGGAGGCGCGACGAGCATTGACTTGGTCTATCGGATGAAAGAACCGAGCCCTCTGGTCAGAGCCTTCTGCGACCTGGTCAGGTCGTCATGTCGTAGCCTGCGCGCGCCCGCGCTGCATGGCCTTTCACCTTCGCGGTGACTTAATTCTGGGCGACGAAACGCCGGTCGGTCATCTGCGCTGTCGAAAACAGGGGAGGCGGCGGTTAGCCCCATGCGTCAGAGTCTGTGTGAAAACCGCAGCGCTGACCGCTCCTGCTGGTCGCGGCTCCGTTTATCTTGATGAATCCCCAAGGCTCGAAACAGAGCCGCGACTAGCAGGAGCGGTCCAAACCGACTTTTCACACAGACTCTGACGCATGGGGCTGGAGGATGGTTTTCATCGCTATCGGTGCGCCGCGGGCGCATCCAAAACACGAGTGTCGATGCGGGACGCCGGGGCGTGCGCCACGAGGCTGCGCAAAATCAAATCTGTTTGACGGCGGGGGGATCGAAGACGGGGTCGCTGAAAGTCAGAGGATCAAGAAGCTGGCCGGTCAGATCGGGGGCGACGGGTGTATCCGATCCATATTTGGCCGGCCATTCCTTGGGCAGGTAGAGCGTTCCGAAACACTTGTCCATCCAGGGAAACGTGGCCGCGAAATTCTTGTTGAGGACCTCCGGGGTGTCGTTGGTGTGGTGCCAATGATGGAAGTAGGGCGTGGAGATGAGCCATTCCAGGAAGCCGAAGCGCCAGCTGACGTTAGCATGGATGAAATAGGCCCAGTACATGGTAACGGCCGTGACGGCCATCGGCGCGAAGTCGACCTTGTTGGCCAGAGGCTGTGCCAGGCCTGTGACGTACAGCGGGATGAGAGCGCAGAAATGCGTGAAAAACATGTCTATCGGATGGGACCTGGTGGTGACCAGCCAGTCCATTTCCTCGGCGCTGTGGTGAACAACGTGGAATCGCCAGAGCAGGGGAATTTCGTGCGACCAGCGGTGGCCCCAATAGCCGCCCACTTCATTTACGACCAGCGCGGCGGCCAGACGGAGCCACAAGGGCAGGGCGGCGACGGAGGAGTAGAACCCGAGCGGATACAGATGATGCATTCCCGCCGAGAGCAGCGACAGCGGGATGATCATGAGCAATTTCGGCAGGATGCCGTTCAGAAAGTAATAAAAGACGTCGGCTCCGAAGGATCTCCGAAGCACCTTTTGGGAGCGATGGTGGAAGATCCTTTCGAGCGGAACGAATACGATTAACAACAGCACCAGCCAGCCCGACAGTCGCACCAAATCCGAAGCGAAGGAAAGCAGCCGCTGGTAGAGGTCCATGCGCTAGTATCGGCGGCAACCCGAAAATACTGGCTAGTATTGCGACCGGATGAAGAGTTTGTTTTCCTCCGTGGAGCCCCATGCGTCAGCTTGGGGTTATTGCGGTTCCCAGTGCAAACCCCAAGCTGACGCATGGGGCTGAATTACCGACAAATCACGCGGTCACAGCACTAGCCCTGCTGGATCCGTTTCATGGGAGCAGCGGGAGAGGACCGGCGGCGCAGTCTGCTGGCGATGCAGGCAGCTCCGACACCGAGGATGGTCAGCGCCCAGGTGCTGGGTTCCGGGGCAGTAGAATTCTGGGTCAGGACGATGTCGGCGAGGTCGAATATCGGTGGATTGAAATTCCCGGGCGTAGGTTCCGTGCCGCTGGCGACAACGGCGTCGGTCACGAATTCGATAACAGTTTTCGCGGTCGCGGTGAACGTGTAGGTTTCCAGCTGCCAGGGGGTGGATTTCTCTCCGGTGTTTACCATCGCAGTGGGCGTCTGGAAGTTTGCAGTTCCATCGGCATAGGTGCCGGCCGTGCAGACGCTGGTGGGACAAATATAGGTGTCGGTGGATAACAGATATACCTGCCAGTAGTCGTTATACGACCCATTGTTGTCTGCCTCTTCATTGGAAGCCTCGTAGAACGACAGCGTATAGGAATCCCCGGCGATCAGGTCGGCGGATGCATTAAAATAGATGGGCGCCCCGTAGTCGGGATCGCCGTCATCCTCGAAGTAGGTACTGTTGGCGCCGCTGCTGGCGCCCCCCCAGAGCGCGTAATTGCTCGGGGGCGTGTAAATAGAAATGTTGTTCGCAGCGCCCGGGCCAGGGTTCCCGCAAGTAGGCGTACCATTGTTAGCGCTAGCAGTTCCCGCAACGATACCACTGTTGGAAACCATGCAAGCGATTTGCTCGGTGCCCCCGCTGGAGCCGCCAGGGATTTCCGTCCAGTCGCCCGAGACGTCGAGATTTCCGGCGTACTGGAGAGACTCGTTGACGTAGTTCCCGAAAACCAGGTTGTAAGTCGTATTCGCCCTCACAGTCGCCTGCGCACAGAGCAGGGTCAACAGGGCCACAAAGGTGGATCGAAGTTTCATATGTCCATTTTTGTAAATCTTTACGGTTTAGGCTATTCGAGGAAGGACTTAGTGCGGGCCTTAATACCATCTATCGGAAGGAGTACAAAGGTCACGCCTTCACCCCCATGTGCGGTTGTCGTCGCGGCTCCTCCAACGGACCAGGCAAGGTAGTCGATTGGGGTACCAGCAGCTTCTGAGTACCTTTTTTGAAGGGCACCCTACGCTCTAAGGCCCCTTCCGCCGATCACCCCTCTATGAGACTCGTGTCGGCTGGCGTACGTCTGCTTAGAATCACCTCCTTTATTCTCATTGGATTAGTGGGTACACGGTTCTCGACCGCCCAGAAGCTGGACGGCAACAAGCCGAATCTGCCCAGCCTGCCGGGTGAAATTATTACACCCAGCCGCGGGATCGGTCCGTTTGACGCGAAGCAGGCAAAGGAATGGCACGACACGGCCGAAACCCTTTGTGCGCAAAGCCGTTATGAAGAGGCTGAGAAGCTGTATCTGAAGCTTTTAGAGGAACGGGAACACGCGCTGGGGTTAAACAGCCCGGAACTGGCGAGCGACCTGAACGACCTGGGGCGGGTGAGCTTCGCGCAGATGAAATATCAGCAGGCGACGTCCTATTACGAACGCTCTTTGCAGATTATGGAGACGTCGAAGGGCAAGCAGGATCTGGCGGTGGTGGGACCGCTCGAAAAGCTGACCCGGATTTCGCAGACGCTGGAAAAATATCCGCAGGCCGAACAGTATGCGCGGAGAGCGGTGTCGGTGGTGGAGAGGGTGAAGGGTCCGGATGCGGCGGAACTGGCGCCGGAACTGGTGATGGTGGGCGAACTGCTGCTGATCCAGAAACAATTCTCGTCGGCCGAACCGATCTTCGACCGATCGGTGAAGATTCTGGAGCGGACGTCGGGAGTGACCAGCGCCGATCTGCTGGGGCCTTTAGACGGCTTGGCGAGCGCCTTCGACAATATGCACCGGCAGAGCGATGCCGAGGCGGCGTGGCGGAGGGCTCTCTCGATTCGCGAGAGCGCCTACGGTCCATCGACGGTGCAAGTCGCGGAGACGCTGGATAATCTGGGCAAGCTGTATCTGGGACAAAAACGGTATCCGGAAGCAAGCTACTGCTATGAGCGGGCGCTTTACATCCGGACAAAGGCGCATGGCGACAACAGTGCCGACACTCAGGCGACGCTGAACGAGGTGGCGAAGGTCTATGCGGCGCAAGGCCGGCAAACCGACGCCGAGCCGCTGTTCCGGGGGATGCTGTCGGCCAAGGAGCTGGACACCGTGGCGAGCCTGAATTCGCTGGCCGCGCTGCTGGCAGCCCGCAATCATAACGCGGAGGCGGAGTCGCTATACAAGCTGTCGGTCGCGCTGCTGGACACGAAAGGTTTCGTGACGGCGCGCAAACCGGTGCTGAATCCGAGCGATCCGCCACCGCCGCAACTGGCGGAGACGCTGGATCAATACACGGCGCTCTTAAAGAAGATGCGCAGAAAGGCGGACGCGGCCAAGATGGAGGCGCGGGCGCGCATTCTCCATGGAATTCCGGAGCCGGTCGTAGCGGCCGCGGCTAAGAAGAAGACGCGGTAGCCTGTCCGCATTGCTCACCAGGCTGCGGAAAAACGCTCCGGCACGTTTGGTTACAATTTGGATCAGCGTTCATCTGCGTTCATCGGCGGCCAGTAAATCTTCCTACACACTTCTGGCGTCCGTCCGATGACTACCGTCGCCAAGGTATGGAGGGATGTCAGCCTGGATAAAAACAAATTGGCCGCCGATGAACGCAGATGAACACGGATGAAGACAAGAGACAGGAAACGCCGCTGCCTCATGCATGGCGGTTCGATGGTATTTCGCGATGGCAGGTACTATAGAAAAATCTAAGGTCCGCCGATAGAAGCGCTTGATGGTCAGCGTATTGGATCTTCAAGATCGCTCTCCGGCAATCGAGGAACGAGTGGAAACTTCTGCCACCGAGCAGCAGGAGTTCGAGTTCGTTCTCGGGCGGCGGCAAATCGCCAGCTTGCTGTTTGTCTCGACCGTGGTCCTGATGATTTGCGTGGCGATATCCTACGTGGCGGGGAAATCGATGTCGGCGAAAGCCCCAGCGCCCGCGCCCGTTGTTGCCGTGGCCCCTCACGAACCGGATCCGCCGCCGATCGTGCTGAACCAGGAACCTGCACCCGCGCCGGAAGCGGCTTTATTCGGCGATCCGAAGAACGGGTCCGTTTATATCCAAATGGGCGCGGTCGACAAAGGCGTTGCGGTGATTTTTGCCGAGGGTCTGCGCAAGAAGGGGTTCACGGCGTTTGTCGCTCCCGGGCCGAACGAGAAGATCTTCCGCGTACTGATCGGTCCGCTGCCGGATCCGGCTTCGTACGCGAAGGCGAAGGACGGGGTCGACAAGATCGGTCTGTCGACGTTCGCGCGGAAATTCCCCAACTGACTTATCAGTGTCCCAGGGCCGGGATGGAGGTGAACGCGGAGCCGTTGAACCGCAGGCCGAGCACCGCCAGGTTTCCGTTCGTCACCGAAAAGGTCGCTTGCCCCCTTTGTCCCACCATTCCGCTCAATCCGGACAGACTCCGCAGGGACTGCGCGGTGTGGCTGAACGGCGGCAAGGCAAGCGTAGTCGTCCCGACCTGGTTGCCGCCGGAGTTGGCGACGGAAATGGAAACTGTAACCGTGACCGCCGTCGGGTTGGCGATGGCTACTCCGGTAATATAGCTGGTTTCATCGAAAATGAGCGTTTCGCCCACATCCGATGCCAGCGAGAGCGGCGACACCGCCTCCTGATCGGCGATTCCGGGGACGCTTTGCCGGAACACGCCGTAACCTGTGACGCCCGGCGGCAGCAGGGCTGTCGCATAGCCCTGACTGAAGGTTCCCATGTTCGGCGCTTCCACGATCGCCGTGGCCTGGGGCCCCAGAGTCAGAGGTATCGAAGCGGTCCCCGCGGCGGGAAGAACCAGCGGCGTTCCATTGTCGGCGGTGTACTTCACCGAGAATACCGCGTTGGTGGTTCCGGTATTGGTGAAGTAAACCGCCGAATACCAGCCTGCGCCGAACGCGATCTGGGGCAAGACCACGTACGTGGTATTGGCGGGACCCGCCGCGTTGCCGGTAATATCCAGGTTGAATCCGCCGCCCGGAAGCGGGTTGGGAAAATCGCGCGAGAATCCGCTGGTTACCAGCGCGACGGTGCCGTTCGGCGCGCTCGAGGTGATCGAAAATCCGTAGACGTGCTGGATACTGGGGAAATTTCCGGTCCCTCCTCCGATGTGCGTCCAGACCACGGTGGTGCCGCCGTTAGTCACCTGCGCGGTCCAGGCGAGATTGGCGGTGTTGCCGGGCCCGGCGGGGAAATCGTTCGAGGTTGGCCCGGTGGCCGCTGTGACGCCCGTCAATCCGTTCAACGTGATTGTCGTGGACGCCTGGGTGATGGAATAATTATCTTCCGGAGCGAATGTGAGGGTATAGACCCAGGTATTTGGACCAGCTTGCGTGTTGATGAACGAGACAGCACTCGCCATTTCACCAAATGCTAAAGATATTCCGATGGCCAGCACAATGTTGGATCTCATAATGTGCCAAACATATCACATTACACTGGTTGCATGACCTCAAGATCACTGGATGGACGTGTTGCCGTCGTTACCGGCGCCAGCCGTGGCCTCGGAAGAGCGATGGCGGTGGAACTGGGCGCGGCCGGCGCGAAGTTGGCGCTGGTGGGACGCGACAAGGCGAAGCTTGAAGAGACCGCGGCGGCATCGGGCGCAGAGTCGGCTGTGTTTCTGGCCGACGTCACCGATGAAAAGCAGGTGCGCGCGTTGGAGCACGCGGTCCAAGAGCGATTCGGACGCGTCGATATTCTGATCAACAACGCGGGGATGAATATCCGCAAGCCGATGGTGGAGTACACGCTGGACGAATGGAACATGGTGCTGGATACGAACCTGACGTCGGTGTTCTTAGTCACCCGGTCGTTTATTCCCATGATGAAGGGCCGCGGCTACGGGCGGATTATCAACCTGGCGTCGATGATGAGCCACATCTCACTGCCCGGGCGCACCGCGTATTCGGCGAGCAAAGCCGCGCTGCTGGGCGTGACGCGCGCGCTGGCGCAGGAACTGGCGGGCGACGGGATCACGGTGGTGGCCATCAGCCCGGGGCCGTTCGCGACCGAGATGAATCAGGGGCTGATCGCCAATCCGGAGCTGAACCAGCAGTTCATTTCTAACATCCCGCTGGGCCGCTGGGGCAAGGTCGACGAGATCGGGAAACTGGCGCTCTACCTGTGTTCGGAGGAGGCCGGCTTCATCACCGGATCCGATGTGGTGATCGACGGCGGATGGACCTCGCGCTAACATTAAGAAAATTTGAGGGCGAATCGGGCCGGAATGGCCTATCATGTGCTACATGGGCTTGCTTGCTTACTTGCTCTGCTCCGCCGGTTTACTGACGATCCGCGAAGTGCCTGCTGGCACTCGCCTCGAAGTACGGTTGACGAGCACGGTAGGGTCCTACGCAAGCAAAGCCGGCTCTCCCGTCAGCGCCGTACTGATTGCACCGGTTCGCGTCGGAGGTGAACTGTTGCTGCCGGCCGGAAGTATTCTCACCGGCACGGTGAAATCGGTACGGCGGGTGGGCCTGGGAGTGGTGCATGAGACGGCGGCCATGTGGCTCGAGTTCACTGAGATCGTTCTGCCGGACGACGAGACGCTGCCGCTTTCGGCGCGAGTGATCGCGGTCGACAACGGGCGGGAGCGCGTCGAGAAGAACGGCGAGATCGGCGGCTTGCGCATGACGTCCAGCGTGGCGTACCGTTTCAGCGGATACATGCGAATGGCGCTGATGCTGAACGTCCACGCGGAACTGGCGGTGTGGGCGATCAAGACGCTGGTGATCCAGGTTCCCGAGCCTGAGATTTACTTCAAGCCAGGCGTCGAGCTGTCGCTGACGCTGACCGAGCCTCTGCCGGCGCGCGCGCAGCATGAACCGGAAGATGCGCCGCGACGCCTGGCTGAATCCGAGCGCGAAGCGCTGGACCAGATCCTGGCGATCATGCCGAACCGGACGACCAGGCCGTCGAATGGCCGGGCGTCGGACCTGGTGAACATGATGTTCGTCGGGACGAAGGAGCAGATTTCGGCGGCTTTCCGCGCGGCCGGTTGGTCGGAAGCGGCACCCTGCAATATGCGCTCGCGGTTCCAGGGAATCCGGGCGTACGTGGAAGGAAGATCGAGCAATTCGTTTCCCATGACTCATTTGCTTCTGAATGATGAGGAGGCGGACATGTCGTGGCAGAAGGATCTCAACGACATGTCGAAGCGTCACCACATCCGCATCTGGAAACAGCCGCAGACTTGGGATGGCCAGGAGGTCTGGGCCGGGGCGGCGACGCGCGACATCGATTTTGCCTACATGCATCACGGCGCGGCGATGACGCACCGGATCGAGGAAAACATCGATCAGGAGCGGGATAAAATCGCGTACGACCTGGCGTTCACGTCGTACGTGGATACGCTCGATTGGGCGGAGCGTAGCGGCGTTCCAGGCGTCACCCGGAACGGCACCGGCGACCTGATGAATACGGATAAAAGACTGGCGGTGCTTCGCCTGCGCGATTGCGACTTCCCGCGTCTTTCCACCGACACCCAGGAGATGGACTCGCTTCCGGTTCACGGCAAGATGGGGCAGCGCTTCGTGCGGCGCGAGATTCTGAGCATGCGCAACGACATCGTCCGCAACAACGTATACTGGCGCGGGTATGAGGGCGTCCGCTGGATCGTGACGACGGTGCGCAAGCGCAATCGTACGCCGGAGGTCGCCGACGTGGCGCCGAATCCTTCCTTCACGCGTTTCGTCTCGCTTCGGTAAACTGGGGGCTAGCGTTTTTGTAGACCAACTTGTGGGGCCGCCAATTTTGGCGGCAGCCGCCCTTTCGAGGCGGCCTTGCGACAAGACGACCAGCGCCGGCTGAAAAGCCGGCTTGCCGCCATAATTGGCGGCCCCCACCCGGGCCACACTATTTGGAAAACTGCCCTAGACGTAAGCTGACCGCTCCCGATGGTCGCGGTGCTTTCAGCGGGAGCGTCAGCGGATCGCTGGGGAATAAACATGAAGGCAACCCATTGGAGCCTGGCACGCGGTGTGTGATCAGCTACACCTGAAAACATTTTTCACGCAAAGGCGCAGCGCAAAGAGCACATTTGGAAATTCTTGGCGGCTTTGCGTGAGATTAGTTTTGCCGGATCATGCCGTGCCTGCGCAGCGTTTCGATAGTTGATTCAACAGGCAACGCCTCCACGGTGCGTCCGTTGCCCGTGGTTGTTTCGGCGCGGAAGAGCGAGTTGTAGACGGCCTCCTCGGTCGCCTCGATCACGGCGGGGAACAGCGCGGAAACCGCGTCGTTCGAGAGCAGTTCGGTTTTGCGTGAGGTCGAAAATGCGATGGCGTAGTCGCCGGAACCGTTCGATCCGGCGGAGCCCGTCCTGCCGAGCCCCATCATGGTGCGCGCGCCGAGCCGGTGCAGGTTGCGCGAATCAACCGGCGCATCCGTGGCGACGATCATCATGATGGAGCCGTCGGCCGACGCCACTGTGCGGGGTCGCTCAATCGGGACGCCAAGGATGGTCAGCCGGCCGCCGAAGTTCGATTGCACCAGCACGCCAACGATATAATCGCCTACTTTGCGCGAAGAGGTTCCGATGCCGCCCTTCCATCCAAACGCGATGGTTCCGGTGCCTGCGCCGACCGAGCCTTCGTCCAAGATACCGGATTTAGCGCCTTGCAACGCGGCGAACACTTCGTCGTGACCCGAGTGGCGGCCTTGAATATCATTCAGCACGCCGTCGTTGGTTTCGCCGACCAGCGGGTTGACTGAACGGACCTGCGCGTTGCCGTCGAGAGACAGCATGTAGTCGATGAGCGCGTCGGCGACGCGAAAAACATTCAGCGTCGAAGTGAGCAGGATGGGCGTCTCGATTTCGCCCAGTTCGTTTACCTGCGTCGAGCCTACCAGCTTGCCGAAGGCGTTGCCGATAAACACAGCGCCAGGAACTTTTTCGCGAAACAGGTTGCCGGGATGAGGCAGAATCGCGGTGACGCCGGTGCGGATATTGGCGCCCTTGTTCAACGTCGCGTGGCCGACGCGAACGCCCGCGACATCGGTGATGGCGTTCAGGGGGCCGGTGGGCAGGGTACCCACGACGATGCCCAGCTCTCTCGCGCGGGCTTTTACCATTGGTTTCGCTCGCGTAGCGACGTGATGTGCGCCGCGTGATGCTTGCCGTGCCACGCGTAGAGAGCAAGGTTTTTTTCGAGCGGCACGAGGCCGAGTTCAGGGTGGCGGAATTGCCTCGCGAAATCCGCGGCGCTCATCGCACCGATCAGGCGCACCCAGCGCTCGTGCAGATTTTCGAGCATCGAGAGCGAAACTTCGATCGGCGTATCGCGCGTGTCGGAAAGCTCGGCCCAGGCCGCTTCGTCATAGGGCTTGATGGTCGGCTCGCTTTCGGTCAGAGCGAGCTTGAAACGAATATACGCATTCAGATGGCTGTCCGAGGCGTGATGAATGACCTGGCGGACGGTCCAGCCGCCGTCGCGATACGGCGTGTTTAGTTGTTCATTATTCAATCCCGCAATGGCGCCGCGGAATTTCGCCGGCGCTTCGGCGATGTCAGCGATCCACAGCTTCCGTTGCTCCAGCGTGCTCGGGGCCTGGAACGAGAACCGCCCTATCGGAAATTTGAGATTTTCCATAAACCTCCTGATCCTTATATTGAAGTTCGTACAGCTTGCGATAAATGCCGTCGCGCAGCGCCAGCAGTTCCTGATGCGTGCCGCTTTCGCGCAACTGGCCCTTGTGCATGACGAAAATGCGGTCGGCGCGCTGAATGGTCGAGAGGCGATGCGCGATCACCAACGAGGTGCGTCCTTCCACCATTCTTGCCAAGGCATCACGGACGCGGAACTCGGTTTCCGTGTCGACGCTGGACGTCGCTTCGTCCAGAATCAGGAATCGCGGATTGTGGGCCAGGGCGCGCGCGAAGCTGATGAGCTGTTTCTGTCCGGTGGAGAAGCCGTTGCCGCGCTCCCGCACGGGCTGCTCAAATTTCTCCGGCAGCGATTCCACGAATTCGAGAAGATTCACTTGCGCCGACGCTTCTTCAACCGCCTGCTGGCCGATCCAGGAAGTGCCCAGGCGGATGTTCGAATCGACCGTGCCGGTGAACAAATAAGGATCTTGCAGCACCACTCCAAAATGCCGCCGCAGGTCGTCGAGCGAGAGCTCGCGCAGTTCCACGGATTCGGTCTGTCCAATCACGCGAATGCACCCGCGCTGAATATCGTAGAAGCGTAACAGGAGATTGGTAAGCGTCGTCTTGCCCGCGCCGGTGTGGCCGACGACGGCAATGGTTTCGCCCGGCTCGATGCGAAAAGTCACGTCACGGAGTACCCAGTCTTCATCGCGATAGCCGAACCAGACGTGGTCGAATTCGATGGCCACCGGGCCGTCGGGAAACGCGCGCGGCGCGGCGGGCGACGCGATCCGCGACGGCGTGTCCAGCAATTTAAAAATTCGCTCGCCGGCCGCCATCGCCGATTGCAGGATGTTGTATTTCTCGCTGAGATCCTGAATGGGGCGGAAGAATCGGAGGCCGTATTGAAAAAATGCGACCAGGACGCCGAGTGAGAGCGCGCCCTGCCGGTTGCGATAACCACCATAGGCGAGCAGCATGGCCAGCGACAGCATGCCCAGAAATTCCACCGCCGGATAAAACCAGCCGTAGGCGAGGATGGAGTCCTTGAACGCCTCCATGTGGTCGCGATTAATGGCCGCGAATTCGTCGCGGCTGCGCGCCTCGCGATTGAAAAGTTGCAGCACCGCCATGCCGTTCACGTGCTCTTGCAGATAAGTATTAATGCGCGCCACCGCGACACGGATCCGGCGATAGCTCTCCTGCACGGTGCGGCGGAACACCGCTGTTACCAGCACGACAAACGGCAGCACGGCCACCAGAAGTCCGGTCATGCCGGGGCTCAGCCGGAACATCACCATGACCACGAAGCCCAGGACCAGAACATCGCCCAGGATGGTCACCAGGCCGGAGGCCCACAACTCGTTCAGCGCGTCGACATCGGTGGTGACGCGCGTGATCAGGCGTCCCACCGGATGGCGGTCGTAGTAGGCCACGTCGAGCTTTTGCAATCTCTCCATCAATTCGCGCCGCAGGTCGAACATGGCGAGTTGTCCGGTACGTTGCATCAGATATGTTTCGACGAACTCGCAGGCGAAGCCGGTCAGCAGAGCGGCCAGGTACAGCGCGGAGATTTGCGCCAGTCCGGTCCACACGTCGGCGGCCAGCCAGCCGTCCAGAGGCGAGGTGACTGGATGGTCCGGCTTGGCGAGGTATTTATCGATCGCCAGCTTGGTCAACAACGGCCCGGCAACCTGCGTGACGGATTGCAGCAGCAGAAAAAACAGAGACACGGCCACGGCTCCGCGATACGGTTTCAGATACCGGATCAGACGCCGCATAAGGCGGCCGTCGTAAGCTTTACCGAGGACTTCTTCTTCCACTGGAGGGTCTAAAATCCAGCGTAGCGCAGTTCACTCGTGGTTAACTTGAAGGACGTGGCTGTACTCAATTTGGACGGAGTCATCGTTGTCGACAAGCCGCGCGGCTGGACCTCGCATGACGTGGTGAATAAAATGCGCCGCTTCGCCGGCACGCGGAAGGTGGGGCACCTGGGTACGCTCGATCCGTCCGCCACCGGGGTATTGCCGCTGGTGATCGGCCGGGCCACGCGACTGGCGCAGTTTTACACGCGCAACGACAAGATCTACGAGGGGGTGATTCACTTCGGTCACTCCACCGATTCCTATGACGCCGATGGGGAGCCGACGTCGCCCGAGGTTGCCGTCACGCTGGACCGCGCGGCAGTCGACGCGGCGCTGGACCGGTCGCGGGGCGAGTTTGAGCAGATGCCTCCGCCGGTTTCGGCCAAAAAAATCGGCGGAAAGCCGGCCTACGAACTGGCGCGGAAACAGCAGCCGGTGGATTTGAAGGCGGTCCCGGTCAACATCTCTGAGCTGCGAATTTTGAAGATGGAAGGATGCGAGGCCGCGATCCGCGTCCATTGTTCCGCCGGGACCTACCTGCGCAGCATCGCGCATGACGCGGGCCAGGCGCTCGGGTGCGGCGCCTATTTGAAGGATCTTCGAAGACTGCAATCCGGCGATTTTACAATCGAATCCGCACGCACTTTGGAACAACTGGCCGCGCTCTCAGACGAAGGGAGACTCGCCGAGGCCCTGGTGCCCGCCTCGCAACTGCTGCCCGAGTTTCCCGGCGAGATGGTCGACGCGGTCACGGCCGGGCAAATCCGCAACGGCCGCGATTTTCGCGTCTCTCCGTTCCGCCCGCAAACCGGCGCAAGATTCGTCAAGGCGCTGAACCCGGAAGGCGATCTGATCGCGATCGGCGAGGCACGGCTGCCGCATTTGTATCATCCCGTGCTGGTGCTCTGAAGGATCGCTCCCCGCGGTCGCGGCTCGGTAACGCACGATTGACGGGCGAGTGCTGTGACCGGATGATTTGTTGTCAATTCAGCCCCATGCGTCAGAGTGTGTGTGAAAAGTCGGTTTGGACCGCCCCTGCTAGTCGCGGCTCTGTTTCGAGCCTTGGGGATTCATCAAGATAAACGGAGCCGCGACCAGCAGGAGCGGTCAGCGCTGCGGTTTTCAC
>Ga0182024_10003140_pt1 | contig 39803 bp, 40 predicted proteins | sample P32metaG_FD_120480 | JGI IMG/M metagenome (GOLD analysis project Ga0182024, IMG submission 120480) | Permafrost microbial communities from Stordalen Mire, Sweden - P3-2 metaG (Illumina Assembly) | ecosystem: Environmental > Terrestrial > Soil > Wetlands > Permafrost | place: Sweden: Stordalen...
AACCAGGCAATCGCGACCCAGGGTGCGGAGCGGACCGCGGCGGCTTGCGTCGGCTGCTGCCCGGTAACCGTGGCCATATGTGTATTCACTAAGTACAACACAAAAAAGCCTGCGCCGCGCTGGCACTATGGGCTGGCCATTGGCGCTTATCACGCGTAGGCGTCGCGTGCGGCGTCGCGTCGGTGGGCAGCTCGGATGCCGATCCCAGCGCCGCGCCACAAACTCCACAGGAGGGATTCCGCTCGGGGTTTACGTTGGAACCAGACGGGCACCGGGCCCTTGACAGTCACTCGATCGCGCACCAGTCCACCGGGTTGGGCTTCCCTGGAACAGCCGGCACCTCGGAGATTGCTCAAAAAACTCCGCCAATACTGTAATCCCCTGGCAACGGATACCGTCAGAACGGGGAGGGAGCGTAAATCATTGATGAAAATGCCGAAAATGCCGAAAATGCCGAGAACTAGTTTCATCGCCCTGTCCCTGATGGCCTCCGGGCTGATGTTCGCCCAAACGACGACGCCAACGGCGCCCGCGCCCGGACAACATCGCCCGCGCGGCGGCAATCCCGATCTGGCCGAGCAGCGGTTTGAGCAGCGTCTGGCGCAGCACCTGAACCTGACAGCGGAACAGCAGAATAAGGTTCACCTGACGCGGGCGGACGCACGCGTTCAATCGCAAGGCATGAATGAGAAAATGCGCACGCTGCATACCTCGCTCAATACCGCCATCAAGGCCGGCAACGAGTCGCAGATCGACAGCATCTCGCAGGAGATCGCCAGCGTGCATCAGCAGCAGACCGCGATCAATGCCAAGACCACCGCGAAAATCTATTCCAGCCTGACGGCCGATCAAAAGGCCAAAGTCGGCAATCGTCTGGAGATGCTGGGCGGCGAAGGTGGCTTCGGTCGTGGACCCGGTTCTGGACCTGGACCCGGCGGCCCCGGCCGGCGCGGTCGCGCCCCTGGCGCCGCACCCGTCCCGCAGCAGTAAATCGATTGTGGGGCAGGCAATCTTGCCTGCCGCCGCCTTTCAGGCGGCGTTGGGTCGCCCTACTTCTCTCCCGGTCGACGCCGGATTCTGACCCCGGCGTCGGCTCCTTCCGGGAACGACAGCACCAGCGTCCCCCCCGCGTCCGTCTGCACTTCCTCCATTTCCTGGTCGTCCACCTCCACCTCATACACCGCGCGAGGCGTCAGATTCAGCACGAACACCGCCTCGGCATTAGCTTCAAACCGGGCGGCGTCTTTCGATTCGGCGCTCAGCAGCAGCGCGTCGCCGATCCTCACCGGCTGGACCGCCGCGCCCGGACGCAGCGCCTGAATCTTCCCATCCTTATATAGCTGCAAGTGCCCCTCGAAATATCCCAGCCACGCGGCATCCTCGTCCCAACTGGTGCGCGCGAACACGTGCCCCGTGGTCGTGTCGTGAAACACCAGCGGTACTTGAAAATAACTGAGCCCGGGTTGATACGGGTTGGCCCACAGGAACTCGTAGACGCAGCCGAGGCCGCTCTGCATCACGAATCGATCCTGCATCAGCCAGCCCTGCACGTACTGGCTTTCGCGCGCGTTGTCGTCATACGCCACCATGGCAAGCTCGGCGGCGCGCGCCATGGTCGCATCGGTCACGTCGGGGTCGCCTTCCCGCACGTAAACCGGAACGCGATACTCGTTCTCGGCTGTCGGGAGCGCCGGCGGATAATGCCCCGCCAGATCGTCGATCGGCAGCGTTCTGAAATACGCCGGAGCCGCTTCCCGCAACTCGACCCTCAGGTTGTCGCGGATGGCGTGCATCATTTCGAACATCGCGTAATACTGCTCTCGCGGCGCGGCGGGTTGGCCCCTCGCGATTCGTTTCGCCACCACGCCGCGCCACCAATTCTGGATCAGCCCGCCGAGTATGGCATTGCCGTGATCCGGCAGGCGATCGGCGATGGCGATCGCGGCCAGGGCTCGCGCATTGTGTTGGACGATGTCGGTCGGCGGATCGCTTGGCGCAGAGCCGGGGCCGGCGCCCAACCCGCGCTCGATCTTTTCGGCGAGCTTGTCCGCCTGTGCCTTGGTCATCACCGGACCGCACCAGTCGAACACGATGGCGAGCTGCCGCAAATCTTTTTGCGGGTCTGCCGCGAGCGCCCACTCCACCGCCTGCTTTCCCGCAGCGGGATCTTTCGTGACCTGATAGTACAGCGCGCGGGCGATCCCCGGTTCGGGCATCGGCACACCGCCCGAGATCAGCGAATCGAACTGCTGCCATCGCACCGATTGGCGGTCGCGCTCGCGTTGCAGCAGCCGCAGCCTCTGCTTGGTGAGCAGCAGGCGAGGCGAATCCGTGTAAACGTGGTAATCCTCATCGGCTGGAGATTGCGCGGCAGCGCCTGCCGCAAAACCGCAAAAAACCATCAAGATCACGGTGTTCTTGCGGTGCCGCACGGTGTTTTTACGGTGGATCGCGAGGAGTTGCCGCGGGAAAGTCACTCGACCGATATTGTGTCACAGCGACACACTGCCTGGGTGGATGCGCGCAATATGACTGGTTTTGGTGGATCTAAGTAAATGAAACTACGGCACATCTACTTGGGTGTTCCGCGTGCCTTATGAGTCACGAATTGATGAAGTACCTTTGAAAACCTGCCCTCTGTTTGCAACGGGCGCTGATGGGGAAGCAAGCGGTGAAATGCTAGTGTGCTTGCGGGAGCCGGTATTTGAGGTTCAACCGCTTCTTCTTCCAAAGGAGCAAGTTGCAACAGAGGGGTTTTTTTGTGGTTTTTTGATGTTTTCTTAACGCACTTTTCGTGGACTTCCTGGGTTTCCGTCTCGGCACGGACAGGTCTGGCGAGGAACTAATTAGGACGCGGGCCTTGCTGGGGATTGTCGGCTGAAACGGGGATCCAAGCCCGTCTTGGGCGGACCGCATCGGAAATGGGTAGCAACAGACACCTCGCAGCGCCACTTCCGATGCGGTTTTTCTAACCCATCAAGCATATACCGTTTTGCCCAATCTTGCCTAGGCCTAATCTGCACCTAAGAACCTGAAAAAGCGTCCCTATGCCGCTTGCGCCGGCACCCGGTAATCCAGGTTCTCAATCCGGTGCACTTGTACTGGTCCTTACCGCGATGTTCGGTGGGCTTTGTACTGATCCCGTTTGCGCGGGAACCCCCGCCCTGTCCTATTGGTCCCAAGCGAAATCATTCGCCAGAATGATCTGGGCCATGCAGGACATCTACCTGATCATTCGATTTACGCGGCACTGGATTCACTATGGCCTGCTGGCGCACGTCCTGGTCTGCACGCTCATCGGGGCAGTTGAAGGCGTGTTGGGCCGCTGACGGAGCGCGGACCCCCGAGCCCCATGCGTCAGCTTGGGGCTAGCGTGCGGACATTGGGAAACAGCCCCAAGCTGACGCATGGGGCTAGCGTGCGGACATTGGGAAACAGCCCCAAGCTAACGCATGGGGCTAGCGTGCGGACATTGGGAAACAGCCCCAATCTGACGCATGGGGCTGGCGTGCGGACATTGGGAAACAGCCCCAAGCTAACGCATGGGGCTTGACAGACCGCGCTACATGATCATCCACGTTGTGCTCTGATAGATTAACCGTATGCGCCGCGCGCTCCAGGGGATCGGCCTCGTCATCGCCCTCACTCTCGTCGTGCTTGCCGAACTGTATTTCGTTCAGGGCATGCGCATTGTGACGACCGGCAACATGCAATACAAGGGCATCTCCTGGGGAAGCGAGCGCCGCAGGCACGATGACGAGATCGAGGCCAGCCGCGCGCGGCAGCGCGCCCAAGCCGCGACGTCGCCACCCGCACGCGTTGAAGCCCCCGGTGGAAGCACTGAGGCTCCCAGTGGCGCGCCGGTCGCGACACCCGCAGCCGCTCCCCTAGCAAAGTCCGGTGCCGATCCTGAGATTAGGCCTGAGATTAGTTCGGGGATCAAGCCGCCCGTCTCTTACTGGACCGATTTCCGCGGACCCAATCGCGATGGCGTATACTCGGAGGCCGCGATCTCGACGGACTGGCCCGCGCAAGGCCCACCTCGATTGTGGAAGCAGCCCATTGGAGGCGGCTACGCGTCCATCTCTTTCGGCGAGGGCCGCGCGTATACGATCGAACAGCGCCGCGACAAAGAAGCGATCACGGCCTACGATCCCGAGACCGGCCGTGAGTTGTGGGCGTTCACCTACCCGGCAGATTTCGATGAAGTGCTGGGCGGACCCGGCCCGCGCGCCACGCCGGTGTATCGCGGCGGACTGGTTTACTCGCTCGGGGCCAACGGTGATTTGTATGCGCTGGCCGCCGCAACGGGCAAGCCGAAATGGTTGAAGAACATCCTGACGGATAACGCCGCGACGAACAAGCATTGGGCGATGGCGGGATCGCCGCTGGTGCTGGAAGACAAGGTCATCGTCACGCCCGGAGGCCCCACTTCAGGTGGGGGTGGGCGCAGCATCGTCGCCTACAATCGCGAAACCGGCGCGCCGGCGTGGCATTCGCTGAACGATCGCGCGGGATATACATCGCCGATTCTCGCGGATCTCGCCGGGCGCAAGCAGATCGTCTGGATCAGCGCGGAGCGCGCGGTGGGAATCGCGCCGGAAGACGGCAAGCTGTTGTGGGAGTATCCGTTTCCAGCGGGGATGGACATGAATTGCTCTCAGCCGATGGCGGTGGATGAATCGCACGTGCTGCTTTCGTCGAGCGACGCGGGTGGCGCGGCGATGCTGGAGGTATCGAAAGACGGCGACAAGTACGCGGCACGCGAAATCTGGAAGACCAATCGGTTCAAGAACAAGTTCAATTCGTCGGTAATCCGCGACGGCTACGCGTACGGTTTCGACGAGGCGATTCTCGCGTGCATCGATCTAAAAACCGGCGAGCTGAAATGGAAGGGCGGCCGCTATGGTTACGGCCAACTGCTGCTGGCCGGCGATCATCTTGTGGTCACCACTGAAGAAGGCGATGTGGTTCTGGTGAAGGCCGCGCCGGATGGTTTCCACGAAGTGACGCGATTTCCGGCGGTGGAAGGCAAGACCTGGAACATCCCGGCCATCGATCACGGACTTTTATTGGTCCGTAACACTACTGAAATGACATGTTTCCGTATTGGAAGGACGCTCTAATGAAGAACACACGGGTGAAGATCAATGGATGGAAGATGATTTTCTTAACCGGATGGAAGATGATTTTTTTAACCGCTCCCTTGGCGCAAGCGCAACTTGGTCGCGGCTCGTTCGGTCGCGGCTCGTTCGGTCGCGGCTCGTTTGCGTTTCTCGCGCTCGCCGCACTCGCGATCAGTCCAGCATTCGCCCAGGAGGATGCGAGCGCTACGTCCGGGCGCGAGCAGGCGCGCTCCATGGTGATGACGAAATTCGGAATCGTCTCTACCAGCCAGACGCTTGCGTCGCAGGCCGGCGCGCGGGTTTTGGAAGAAGGCGGCAATGCGATCGACGCAGCGATCGCAGCCAACGCGACACTCGGCGTGGTGGAGCCCGCCATGAACGGCATGGGCGGCGACCTGTTCGCGATCATCTACGAAGCCAAGACCGGCAAGCTGTACGGGTTGAACTCGAGCGGCTGGACGCCCGCGGGGCTGACACTAGACATGCTGACGAAGCAGGGAATCACGGAAGCCAACCGGTTGGGCGTGCATCGCGTGACAGTGCCGGGCGCGGTGGCGGGGTGGCAGGCGCTACGCGGAAAATTCGGCACGATGAATTTCGACAAGCTGTTCGGCGCGGCGATCTACTACGCGGAAAACGGCTATCCGGTCACGGAGCTGATCTCGCAGGAATGGCAAGGGTCGGAGCGGCGGAAAGCCACGGTGCCGGGTTTCAAGGAAACTTTCATGCCCGGAGGCCACACGCCCAAGCCCGGCGAGATTTTCAAGAACCCGGTGCTGGCGGCGTCGCTGAAGATGGTCGCTCAGAAGGGCCGCGACGGATTTTATAAAGGGCCGCTGGCGGAACGGCTGGTGAATTTCCTGCATGAGCAGGGCAACGCGATGACGCTGGCGGATCTTTCGGAATTTCAACCGGAGTGGGTGGATCCCGTTTCCACGGTCTACCACGGTTGGCGCGTGTGGGAGCTGCCGCCGAACAGTCAGGGTATTGCCGCTCTCGAAATGTTGAACGTCATGGAGCGCTATCCGCTGGCGGAATACGGGCACAACAGCACCAAGGCGCTGCACGTGATGATCGAGGCGAAAAAGCTGGCTTATGCGGATTTACTGCGCTACGTGGGCGATCCTCGGCATACCAAGATTCCTGTCGACGCGATGACGTCGAAGGAAACCGCCATCGCGCGAGCGAAGATGATCCAGACCGATCACGCGAATTGCGAGCCGCTGCCGGCTGAACTTTCTGATCGCACGCGGACGGGGAACGATACGATTTACATGTCAGCGATCGACCGCGAAGGCAATATCGTGTCGCTGATCCAGAGCAACTACAATGGCTTCGGGACTGGGATGGTAGCGCCGGGAACAGGTTTCGCGCTGCACGATCGCGGCGCGTTGTTCACGCTGAAACCGGGCGAGCCGAATACGATCGGGCCGCGCAAGCGTCCGCTGCATACCATCATCCCGGCGTTCATGGAAAAGGATTCGACGCGGATCGGCTTTGGAATTATGGGCGGGTGGAATCAATCGCAGGCGCATGCGCAGTTCGTTTCGAACATCGCCGATTTCGGAATGAACATTCAGGCCGCGATGGAGGCGGCTCGGTTCACCAAGAGCAGTTTCGGCGGCTGCGATGTGTCGATGGAATCGCGAATTACGCAGAAGGTCCGCGATGAGCTGACGGCGATGGGGCATAAGATTCGGTTGGTCGGGGCGTATTCGGGATCGATGGGTCGTGGGCAGGTGGTGGAGAGCGACGGGAACGGAGTGCACTTCGGGGCGTCCGATCCGAGGGCGGATGGCGAGGCTGTTCCGGAGGGTCCGCCGCTGTTCGGGGTGAAGAGATAAGGGCCACCAGTATAATAAGCGTATGCTTCGCTACCACGTAGCTTTTTATCTTCCGAAAACAGCCGGCGAAATGGTGGTTGCGGAGGCTCTCGACTTTCCTGGCGCTGTAACCCAAGGCTTTGATCTACCTGATGCGAGGCTGATGATCGCGAGCGCAATGGAAGATCTCGCGCAGATTTTGCTTGAGGAAGGACGGGCGCTGCCCGTACCAAATAATGAAGCGAGCGCGCCGGACGCCGATCTGGTCGAGCTCATCGCGCTGACTGTCCACGTCGGTGCCCAGCGATGATGACGCGCTAGTCGTGAAGCGCCACCAATTGCTGAGTCATTTGCAGGCGCAAGGTTGCCGCCTGGATCGAGAGGGCACTCGACACACGATCTACGTCAATCCTCAGAGCGGGAAGAAGGCGCCTGTGCCGAGGCACGGTGAGATCGATAACCGTCTGGCGCGTTCGATCTGCCGGGAGCTCGGAATAACTGTGACCCGCTAGGCGCTCAAAATGCTCGGGCCGAAGGAGGATTAGTTCAATGACCTCAAAAACTGTCTCCGATGACGATTTGCGAGAAGCCGCGACCGACGTGGTATATGAGTTCAAGCTGTTCCGGCACGCGAAGGCGCGCTATGTATCCGCTCCGGTCATATCCTCACCGCAACATCCTTCATCGCTCTCGCCTATGTTTCCCTCGCGAGGGAACAACGACGCAATGCTCGGAATACCGCTTACGCTGCAGGTAGGTACGGCCTCGATGTCTTCGCTCGCCGAGAACCATCTTGAAAGGGATGCGTTGCTTATTCACTTTAGGGTTCTCATGGATTTCTTCTACGGGGACGGAAAGTTCGAGGGTGATGTGTTAGCCCATCATTTTACTGGTGGAGCGCGCCGGGAGGCGCCACGGTGGCATAGCGAGTTTAAGACAAAATGCGACAGACTCTTCGCGCATTTGACATATTATCGAGCAAGGTGTCGTATCAGGGACGATCACCATTGGTACGAGATTCCCGCGTACGCGGGGGACTTGGAAGGCGAGATCGCTGCTTTCCTGGGCTCACTTCTGCCTGAGAGGAGAGAGTGGTTTGGCGTGATCGACAACTGAAGGTTTAAGCCACTCAACTCCTGGCTTGCGTCGCTTTATCGAGGGCAGTTCACTTTGCCAAGACACCTAAGATCTTGTATGTCTCCGACTCCATTTTCTTTCCGTCGATGCTCACAGACCACTTCAGCTTCGCCTTGTCGCCGTCGAACTCCGCCTGGATGTCATCCACCAGCGGCATGCGACAGCTTCGGCGGTTCCCCTGAGGACCGGCGAAGTGCTCCGCAAATTTACTTTCGCAGTTGACGACCGCCACTCGACCATCCGGCAACTGAAGAGAGAACGTCGCTCCGCGGACGCGGTATGACACTTCCTGGGCAGGCGTGCTTGATCCCGTGGCTCTGGCTGATCCGTTACAGCTCACGTTATTGGAATTGTCGAAGCAGCTTACGTTCGTGTGCGAATTTGAGGTCCAGTGTCCGGGCACGACGTATGTGTAGTCCGTGTCATTGTTCTGTCGGCTAATTATCTTCACGGCGAGCCTCTGCGCGGACGCCGGTGCGACCACGAGCGCAGCGACGACCGCGGTCAGAAGCTTCCGCAATGCCGTCTCCATTGTCAGACCATACCACATTGCCGAACCGTAACACGCCCGAGTCGGATATAGACGCCCATTTAGGGTCTCGCATTGAGGCTTCGCAGCAATTTGTCCGGCTTGCCCGCCTTAACCAACTCGCCCCGCCGCGCGGCTTCCGTGGCCGCGACGGTTTCGGCGTTGGGATTGAGAGGCTCAAACGAGCGCAACATCTGCTCAAGAAGCGCGTCCACCTCTTCTTCCGGGACGAACTCGCCTCGATCGGCCTGCTCGATCCCTTCGCGCACGGCGGCGCGAAAGCGAGTGTCATCCAGCAGACGCAGCGCGGCATTCTTCAACAGTGCTTCAGGATCGACTCCCTCGGCGTTTGCTACCTTTGAAAGCTCCGCTTCCTGGTCAGGCGTGAGGTGTACTTCCATAGCACTAAGATACCGCTATCGGTCCCCGAAACGCACTCCCGTACGGTCGCGCCTCAACGCCGCCTGAAAGGCGGCGGCAGCCAGGATTGGCTGCCCCACAAAACGTATTCGCCGCCGTTTGGGGTGAAGAGATAAGCGCACCGGTATAATGAACGTATGCTTCGCTACCATGTGGCTTTTTATCTTCCGAAAACAGCGGGCGAAATGGTGGTTGCCGAAGCTCTCGACTTTCCGGGCGCTGTAACACAGGGCTTCGATTTACCCGACGCCCGTTTGATGATCGCGAGTGCGATGGAGGATCTCGCGCAGATTTTGATCGAGGAAGGGCGGGCGCTGCCCGCACCAAATAATGAGGCGAGCGCTCCGGACGCCGATCTGGTCGAACTCATCGCGCTGACCGTCCACGTCGGCGCACAGCGATGATGATGCGCTAGTCGTGAAGCGCCACGAGCTGCTTAGGCATTTGCAGGCGCAAGGTTGCCGTCTGGATCGAGAAGGACTCGGCACACGATTTACACCAATCCTCAGAACGGGAAAAAGGCACCTGTACCGAGGCACGGTGAGATCGATAACCGTTTGGCGCGTTCGATCTGCCGAGAGCTTGGAATCGCACGGATTCCGTAGCCGTGGTGATGGTTAACGTCCCGCATTCAGGCTTCGCAGCAGTTTGTCTGGCTTGGCGGCGTTGATCAGTTCGCCCCGGCGCGCGGCTTTCATGGCTGCGATGGTTTCGGCGTTGGGGTTGAGCGGAGCAGACGAGCGCACCATCTCTTCGAAGCGGGCGTCCATTTCTTCTTCCTCGATGAACTGGCCAGCGTCGGCCTGCGCGATCCCTTCGCGCACGGCGGCGCGAAAGCGAGTGTCGTCGAGCAGACGCAGCGCGGCTCCCTTCACAAATGCTTCGGGGTCGACTCCCTCGGTTCCGGCGACCTGTGTTAGCTCCGCTTCTTGCTCAGGGGTGAAGTGTACTTCCATGGCACTAAGATATCGCTATCGGTCCGGGGACGCACTCCCTAACGGTCGTGCCTCAAGGATGGCCGCGTTTCCCGTGCGCGCGCGCCCTGACGGGCGCGCCTCAAAGCCAGGAACGCGCTCCATTCTGTCGCGCCTCTTAACCGCTCCCTTGGCGCAAGCGCAGCTTGGTCACGGCTCGGAAGAAAGCGGATACTTCAGCGAATCGAGCAGCCACTCGCGATTTGCGCGGACGTCGGCGGTCAGGCGTTTGCAGAGTTCGTCGCGTTGATCGAATAGCCGGTAGCCTTCGCGCGGGCGCAGATAGCCGCGGGCTTTGGGTTCCTGCTCGAACAACACGGCCTCGCCGATTTCGTCCGCGCGGCGCCCATATTCCAGGCGATTGTCGAGCAGCGCCTTCACGATGAAGGGCATCACCGTCGAATAATCCGCCTGCATGCTTTCGGTCGCCTGCTGGTAGGTGTCTTTGTCGACTTTTCCCCACGTTACTGCTTCTGCCGGAGGGCAGGACGAGAGCGAGCCATCGGTGACCGGCGCGGTGACAATCTGCACATCGAAATTGTAGCCGCGGACGTTGGGGATGCCGAGGATCTGGCCGAGCGCGGGTTCGGGCTGCAAGTTGAAATTTTTCGGAACGCCGCCGCCGAGGATCAGGGTCCCCAGCGCACCCGGCGCATTATCGGACACATTGTCGAAAAGGCCCCAGCGATGGTACGCGCACGCCTCGAAGACTTCGGCGTGGAGATCGAGATCGAAGGCGTAAGAGTCGATCAGGCCCGCCTGCTTCATCGCCCACAGCTTCATCGAATTGAGAAACACGCTGCCGTCGCCGGGCGCTCCGACGAAAATCGGAATCGCGAGGCGATTGCACGTGGCAAGCAGGCCGGGAGCGACGCCCATCTGGGTTTCCGCTTCCGCATACAGTCGCCCGAGTTTGAAGCGCAACTCGGTTCCGGTCATGGTGCGCTGAAATTCGGGACGGAGTAGCGCCGCGGTGATGAATCGATCCTGGTCGAGAAGCACGTCTTCATCGAAGGCCATGTCGGTGACGCGAATGGTGCGGTCGTCACGGAGCGCGCCGTCATCACCCCAGATGGGCACTTCAAAAATCGGATCGCGATGGTCGGTGAGGCTGCGATGGCCGTCGTGATAGCAAGCGGCATCGGTTGTCGAGAGATAGGCGATCCATCCGGTTTCAAGCAGCGGAAGCAGCCAGACCTGGTGCTGGCCCGAGACTGTGACGGGTCCCGAGATCGCGAGAGTGAGAGGACAGCCGCGACCGATGGCGGTATCGAGGATCGTGTAAATTCGTCGCAGAAATGCGCCGCCGAATGCGGGGAGGCAGTGCATGAGGATCTCGTGGATGGAATCGCATTCGTCGACGCGGCGAACTTTCACGCGGCGGTTTGCGTCAGTATGTTTCATGGGCCGTATTTGATAGATGCACGAATTATTCAAACTGGCGGCGAAAGCCCTCGAACTGTTGCTGCAATTGGGCTACCTGTTGCTTCAATTGGGACACTTCTCGATCAAGGGCTACGATGCGTTCCTCAACTTTCGAGACTGGTACTGCCGTCGGCGCGATGTCCGATTCCGTCGAAGGCTCGGGCTGCCCACCTAACAACTGTACCCATCGGCCGCGCGGAGCGCGAGCAACCAAGGGTTCCGCTAGCGACGCGAGCGATTCGAGCACGCGCTCGACCTCGTCGACATCCGCGAAATCGTGCATGCGCTCGGTGCGGCCGCGCAGTTCGCCAGTGGTCTGCGGGCCACGCAACATCAAGACGCACAGCAGAGCCAGTTCGCGGCGGCCCAAATTTAATTTTTCACCGAGGCGATGCCCATACTTTTCCACGCGATGGCCGGCGCCGCTGACGCGTATCACAAATCCCTTATTTTTAAGGAGTTCGAGGGCCCGCTGAACCGTGGTCTCGTCATAGCTGACCAGCGGCTCGCGGCTCGATTTTTGATTGCAGGCATTCTGTAACGAATTCACCGTGAGGGGGTAGTATTCCGGTGTGGCGATATCTTTTTCGAGCAGCGCGCCGAGGACGCGCACCTCGATGGGGTGTAAAGTTTCCACTTCAGTCAACATAACCGATAAGGCGTTTCGGCGTCCATTGGTTATTGGATCGCACAAGACGCCTGGCGGCTTTGCGTTTAGGAATTAGAAAGGTCACGATTATGAAAACATCAGTCGTCGTTCGAACAGTCGGGGTTCTGGCCACGGCGTTGGGCGCGATGCCCGCTTGGGCGCAGCTCAGTTGCGATAGCAAGAGCTTCAATCAAAATCACATGGTTAATCACTGCGAGATGCGGGAGCAAACCATCGGGTACGCGGGCCGATTGGCGGTCGACCCGGGCATGAACGGCGGGGTTTCGATTAAAGCATGGAGCAACTCAAATGTTCTGGTGCGGGCGAAGGTGGAAGCCGCGGCGTCGGACGACGTGGGGGCTCGCGCGGTGGCCGCGTTGATCCGGATCGACACGTCGGGCGGCGTGGTGAACGCGATGGGGCCGGATCAGAATGGTGCTCAGAAGTGGTCGGTAAGCTATGAGATTTTCGTACCGCGGCAAGCCGATCTCAACGTGAAGACGCACAACGGCGGCATTTCGATCGCCGGCGTTCGCGGCAACATCCAGTTCAGCGCGATGAACGGAGGCGTGACGCTGAAGCAGTTGGGCGGCGACGTCGAAGGGAACACGATGAACGGCGGGTTGAACATCGAACTCGCGGGCGACCGGTGGGACGGCAACAAGCTGGACGCGCGCACCACCAATGGCGGCGTGAGTGTGACGATGCCGGAAAAATATTCGGCGCATTTCGAAACGGGGACGGTGAACGGCCGGTTGAACGTCGATTTTCCGATGACGGTGCATGGGGAGATCGCGCGGCGGCTGACGACCGACATCGGTTCCGGCGGCCCGACGATTCACGTCGAGACCACCAACGGCGGGGTGAACGTCAAGCGCGCGGCGATATAGGCGCGTCGAGATCCAGCTCCAGAAACAGCGAGCCCGCGACCGGATTGGGGCGATAGGGCTGGATTTCGCGGAATCCGAGCGAGGCGTACAGATGATGAGCCGCACGTTGTTGCGGCAAAGTATCGAGGCGCATCTTTCGATAGCCGATCGCGCGAGCCTCGTCGACGATGGCAAGCGCGAGTCGTCGGCCGAGTCCCGTGCCCCTGAAGTCAGCGCGGACGAACAGGCGTTTCATTTCGCAAACAGATTCGTCAAAGGGCCGGAGGGCGATGCATCCGGCGCTCTTATTCGCAGCCGCCGCCATCGCGATCAACAATCGTCCAGAGGGCGGAGCGTAGCTGCCGGGCAATCCCGCCAATTCGTTTTCGAAATCCTGGAAACAGAGATTGGTTCCCAGCCAGGCTTCGTATTCGCGCAGCAATTGACGGATTTCCGCGATGTCCTGGGCGCTAGCAGCACGGCGGATGATGAGAATCTCAGTGGTCATGCGCGTTGGCGACGCGTTCATGCGCGCTCATGCGTGACGACTACTGTCCGCCCGTAAACTTCCTCGAACGCATCCGACACGCGCGACGCTGCCCATTCGGCCAGGTCCGGCTCGCGCGACGATTTCAGTTTCAGCACGACGCGCGCGGGTTGGATTTCGCAGCCGGTGAGCTCGACCGCCTCCTGATCGGGATTGCGCGCGAGATTATCGGCAAGCCGCAGGAGGGGAATCAACTGCAATAGCGGCCGGCGATCCTCCGCCGATAACGCCTGATATTCGAGATGGGCGGGCGACGGCATGGCCTTGCGATGATAGCGGCACAAGGTGGCGACGAATTCGCGCTCACGGTTGGTGAAGCCGGAGAGATCGACGTTGGCGGCGATGTAATAGGCGTGTTTGTGATGGCCGGAATCGTTGATGTAATGGCCGGTCTCGGAAAAATAGCACGCGGCTTCGAGCAGCCTTCCAAACGACAATGGCAATTGGTGGAGCGGCTGGATTCGCGCGAAAAGGAGCTGCGCGAAGGCTGCGACGCGGCGGGCGTGACGAATCTGGGCGCCGAAGCGGGTGGCCACACGCTCCACTTCCTTACGCTCCTCGCGGCCGAGACGGGCAAGCTCGCCGCCGACGCCGCGCGCCGCCATATCGGCGATGATCCCGTCACGCACGCCGGCGGCCGAATAATACACGGCGGGAACGTGGAAGCGCTCCAGGATGCGCAGCAGAGTACCCATGCCCGCGACGATAATTTCGGCGCGCCGCGGCCCGATCCCGGCAACTTTCCGGCGTCCGGCGATATCGAGCGTCGAGATGGTCCCGAACAGCCTGCGGATCTGCGCGGTGGATGCGCGCAGCCGGTCCGCCTGATCGCGCCGCGAACGCGACACACGATTCACGGCGCACACCACCGCCGCGGCCGTGGCCGAAGTGGCGATCACGCGGTCCCAGCGCAGGCCCATGCGCGCGATGGCGGCCTCCAGCTTTTCGTCGATAAACTCGGTCATCTGATGCAGCTCGCGGGGGGCGGGCGGATCGCCGTGCAGAAACATTTCCTGGAGCCGCAGTGCGCCGAGCTGTTTGGAGGTCGCGTCCTTGAGGCGGCCGTCCTCGCTCGAAATAATTTCCGCGCTGCCGCCGCCGATGTCGACCAGCAGCACTCGCTGAGCGGCGTGGGGCCAGCGGCTCATCACACCCTGGTGGATCAACCGGGCCTCTTCGCGTCCGTTGATGATTTCGACGGGCGCGTCCAACGCACTGGAGGCGCGCGACAGAAATTCGGCTTGATTGGATGCATCGCGCACTGCACTGGTGGCCACGGCGCGCACTCCGGCCACGTCCAGCTTGCGGTAGTTATCAGCCATTCGTGCGAGCACGCGCACGGTTTCCTCAATAGCCTGAGGACTGAGCCGGCCGTCGCGAAACACACTGGCGCCCAGGCGGGTCACTTCGCGATCCGCCGCGAGCATCACCGGTGCGCTACCGGGAATCACCTCCGCGGCGAGCATTCGCGTCGAGTTGCTGCCGATGTCCACCGCCGCGTAGCGCATTCCTAGTTATTGTGGCGCACGCGCCGGGTCACTGTCGCGGAGGGCTTATTTGCGTTGAAACGCGGCTGTCATGTAGCGCGTTCCGGCGCCGCGTTACACCACGCCGCGAATCATTCCACCATCGACTTGCAGACTGGCTCCTGTGATGTAGGCTGCGGCATCCGAGAGCAAGAACGCAGCGGCATTGGCGAATTCCTGAGGATCGCCGTAACGCCCCATCGGAATCGCGCTCTCCATGCGCTGCTGCTGTTCCTCGACTGAGATCCCGAGGCGCTTGCCGGTGGCTTCATCCAGCTCGCGCAGGCGATCCGTCACGATGCGTCCGGGGATCAACTGATTCACACGAATGCGCTTGGGCGCAAGCTCGATCGCCAAGGTTTTCGCGAGCGAGGAAACCGCCGCGCGCAGAATATTCGAAAGCGCAAGATTGGCGATCGGCTCCTTGATCGACGACGAAGTGGGGAGCAGGATACTTCCACCACCGCGCATCGTCATCGACGGGACAGCCAAGCGGACCAGGCGCACCGCGCTCATCAGCAACAGCTCAAAAGCGCGCTGCCAGGCCGCATCGTCGAAGCTGAGCGTGGCGCCGGGCGGAGGACCGCCGGAATTGGTGTAGAGCACATCGATACCATCGAAGCGATCGAGCGTCATCTGGTGCCAGTGCGCGATCTCCCCCGGCGATTGGACGTCGGCTGCAACGGCCAGCACGGTTCCGCCGGTTTCTTTCTGAATGCGCTGCGCGGCGGCCGAGATGGCTTCCGCGTCGCGCGACGACATCGATACCAGCGCGCCTTCGGCGGCGAGCGTGCGCGCCACGGCATATCCCAGACCGCGGCTGGCGCCCGCGACCATCGCGACTTTATTGGTAAGGCCCAAGTTCATGGATCACTCCGAAGTCTTCACGCCGGTCCAATTCAACACGCGATCGAGCGCCGCGAGCGTCGTCGCGTCCAGCTTTGCGCCAGGGGAACGAATCGCGGCATTGGTTAGCGCACCGCGCCGCCGCAGCACTTCTTTTCGGATCGCCATTCCGATGCCTTCCTGAAACTCGAATCGCATCAGCGGCACGCTGCGATAGAAAATGCCCGCCGCGCGATCGACGTCGCCCGAACGAAACGCGGTCACAATCTCAACCAGAATTTCAGGATACGCGAAGCCGGTCATCGCGCCGGTGGCGCCCGCCATCAGCTCTTCGAGCAGAAACACACCGCCGAGTCCGCCGAAAATTCGCAGCTTGATATCCTTCGCGGCTTCAAGAATGCGTGAAGTCTTGAACGGAGTCGGCGGATCCTCGAGCTTAATGGTGCGGGCGCGGGGAATTTCGCGGGCGATGCGCGCAAGAAGCGAGGGTTCCATGGTGAATCCCGAAATCGGGGGAAAATCCTGCACCACGATTTCGATATTGACCGTTGTAGCCACCGCCGCAAAATGCCGCACGACGGCATCCGAGTTGAGCTTGGCCATGCGCGGCGGGCTGATCATCACAGCCGATGCGCCAGCTTGCTTGGCGTCGAGACTGTAATCGAGACAGGTGTGAGATCCTTCCGCTGTGGTTCCGACCACCACCGGAACGCGCCCATTCACGTGCGTAATTACGGTCTCAAGAACGATCCTGCGCTCGCGATCCGTCAATCTTGCGACTTCGCTGGTGACACCGAGCGCCGTTAGTCCATTGACCCCGGAACCGATGAACAAATCGATCACGCGCCGCAGGCTGTCGAGATCAAGCGCGTCGTCTCCGTGAAACGGTGTAGGTAGAACAGAGAAAACTCCTTCGAGCAAAATGGTCTCCTTAATCCCCGCCTGACGGGATCCCCGCCCTAACGGGCGGGGCTTGAATCTCCCCGCCCTGACGGGCGGGGCTTGAATGAAAGGCAATCCGGTTTCAAAATACGGCAGTTTCCTGAATCATGCGGCCTTCGGCGAAGCGGTTATAGTCGAGCAGCTTCGCGTCGATCAGATCCGTCGTGCCTTTAAGAATGAGGTCGGCCATGATTTTCCCGGTGGCCGGCGAATGCATGACTCCGTGACCGCTGAATCCGCTGGAAAGAAATAATCCGGGGATGCCGGGCGCGGCCCCGAGAATCGGATGATGATCCGGTGTCATCTCATATAATCCCGCCCATGCACGCGAAGGATTGACGGCGACTTCCTCGAGCACGGGCACGCGGCTCACGCCGAGCGTCAACACTTTTTCGACGAATGCACGATCGAAGTTCGTATTGAAGCTCGGCTTTTCATCCGGATCGGCCCACGCCATCAAGAGTCCCAGACCTTCAGGCCGAAAATGGAAACCGGTGGAGAGGTCGATGGTCATGGGCGCATCGTGCGAGATTTTTTCGAAGGGTTCGGTGGGAACCAGCATGCGGCGGAGCGGCTCGACGGGCAGGTCGAGTCCCGCCATTTTCGCGACCCCAGCCGACCACGCACCGGTTGCGTTGACGACGATGCGGGTTTCGATTTTGGTTTGCGCCGTGCGCACCGCCGCGACCCCTTGCGAATCGCGATCGATGGCGGTGACAGCGGCATCGCGAAACAGTTGCGCGCCTTGATCGACGGCACGCAGTGTGAATCCGGTCATCACGCTGTAGGGGTCGACAAAACCGTCGATGGAGCAGAATGTTCCACCGACGATATCGTCTGAGCGCAATTGCGGCACGATGCGAACGATGTCGTCTTTTGTCACCAGCCGCACCGCATCAAGACCCGCGGCTGTCTGGATCTGGACGTTGGTACGCAGATAGCCCATGTGGCGCTGGTTAGTCGCGAGCAACAGATAACCCTGCGCGCGATAACCGGACGGGTGTCCCATGGTCTGCTCGAAATCGCGAAAGAACGGAATCGAATAGAGCGACATCCGGATGCTGGACTCGGTGGAGAACTGGGCGCGTACGCCGCCCATGCTCTTGCCCGTGGAGCCTTTGCCCTGGTGGCTTTCGCGCTCGAGAATGACGACGCTGCGGCAGCCGGCCTTGGTGAGTTGATAGGCGATGCTCGACCCAACGATGCCGCCTCCGATGATGACTACGTCCGCGCTGTGAATCACACTGCCTCTGAACAGTGTAACCGCTCGCCGTGTGTTAAAGCACGCGCAGTTTATCCGAAGGGAATTCGATCACCCATTGCCGATTATCACGCTGGCGTTCATACTCCAAGCTTGATAAATCCACTGCAATGCCACAATCGAATTCCAGCCGCATCGATTGCGAACGCTCCACGGCGCGGGTCAAGCCCGCCGGAATCTGATTGGCCCCGGGCCTTCCATTGCGAGGCAGCGCACGGAGCTGATCCGGGCGGACGCACACGGTCACATGGTCGCCCTTCAAGCGGCCGGGAAAGTAGGGACCTTCCAGCTCGAATTCGCCGACCAGAACGCGGCTGGTGTTCCTGCCCGGGTCGAGCGCGCGAATTTCACCGGGGAGCAGATTGAAGCGGCCCAGCAGGCGGGCAACCTCCAGATTGGCCGGCCCTTCGAGAATGCCGGCGGGCGTGCCGCTTTGCACGATGCGGCCGTCGCGAAGGATCAACATCTGCTCGCCGAGCTCGAAGCACTCGTCCAGATCGTGCGAGACCAGCAGCACAGGAGTCTTGAAATCTGAGCGAACTTGTCGAAGAATGTCGTAGAACTCGGCGCGGAGCGGGGCGTCGAGGCCTTGCGCGGGCTCGTCGAGCAGCAACAGCTTTGGCGCCCCGATCAGAGCGCGTGCGATGGAGCAGCGCTGCTTTTGCCCTCCGGAAAGCTCGTGCGGGCGGCGGCCCGCGGCGTCGCCGAGGCGAAATCGCTCAATCATTTCATTCACGCGGCGATGCCGTTCCAGTCGCGGCCGGCGTTCGGCGGCGAACACGAGGTTCTCGCGGAGGGTCATGTGCGGAAACAGCGCGTAGTTTTGAAAGACGTAACCGCAATTGCGGGCCTGCGGCGGCAGATGAACGCCCGTGGCGCCGTCGAAAAGAATGTCGTCCTCCAGGAGAATTCGTCCTTCGTCGGGCCGCACAAATCCGGCGATCGAATCGAGAGTTAACGTCTTGCCGGACCCGCTGGGTCCGAACAGGACGGTAATCCCGGCCGCCGCGCGGAACTCGAGTTCGAGCGCAAATCCGACGGAATCAGACCGGGCCGGAAATGTTTTGCGCAGCTTGACTTGAATCATGGACGTAAATCATGGACGCGCACCGCATTGCATCAGCGCGATTCGGTTAACGGCATGGCCACTCGATTTGCGACCGTCAACACCAGCAGCGCGATAAACGAGATCACCAGCACCAACGTGCGTGCGACGGCTCCATTGCCGGCCTCGACGGCATCGTAGATTGCGACCGCGACCGTCTGAGTCCGGCCTGGAATATTTCCGGCGACCATCAGCGTAACGCCGAAATCGCCCAGCGACCGGGCGAAAGCCAGCGCAGTGGCGGCGAAAACGGAGCGGCGCGCCAGCGGCAGAGTCACTCGCCAGAACAATCTCCATTCGGATGCGCCGAGTGTCCGGGCCGCGCGGGCATAGCTGCGGTCCACGCTTTCCAGCGCCGCTCGCGCCGATATCACCAGCAACGGAAACGAATGCAGAATCGCGGCCACCACCGCCGCTTTCCACGTGAACACCAGAGGCGATCCGAAAATCAATTCCCACAGTTTGCCGAACGGGCTGGCGCGTCCGATCAAGACCAGCAAGTACCAGCCGAGAACCGTGGGTGGAAGCACCAGCGGAAGCGTGACTGCCGAGGCCAGCACTTCCTTCCCGCGGAAATTTCGATTCGCCAGAATGTAGGCGATCCACAGGCCCGCGCCGAGCGAAATCGCGGTCGACAATACCGCCACGCGAAGGCTGAGCCATAGCGGGAACCAATCAAGAGGCATGGATGAACCAGGGCACGGATGGACTATTGTACCGGAATGCCGCTGTGCCAGACTGTCGCGTTTGCCCGCGACGAATTCGTTCCCGCAAGGTCCGCGACGCAACTTGGTGATGTCAGGAGTGTACGGCGGCGCTTTACGGTGGGCCTTCCGAGAGCGCCAGCAAAACGAACGATCCGCCCTGCGATTTGAAGTACAACGAATACTCGTTGCCGCGCGCGTGCCAGGTGATCATGTACTGATCTCCGGGAATAGAAACGGGCTTTTGCCCGGCGACGGTTTTGCGCATATCAGCCGTGAAATAAGTGTTGAAGTGGGCGATGAAATCGGCTTCGGTTGCGATGTTGCGAGTCTTGCCAAGCTCCCATGGCAGCGGGAACTGGGTACCTCGCACGATGGCCTTCGCGTCGTTTTTCGCGACGGCCGCTTTGAACTCGGGCCACCACTTGGCGAACCCGTCGTCCGCGGCGAAGGCTCCAACGGCGCAGAGCAGAACCGCGGCGATCCTCATCACGTCCGTCTGCGTCTGAATCCGGCGAGAGCCAGCAGGCCGGCGCCCACCAGCCCGAATGCAGCAGGTTCAGGCACCTGGGAGGCGAATGCCGCATTGGTCAGTGAGATCTGATATTCCCCGCTCGAATCACCCGCATCGGTCCAGTTCTTCAGGGTGGTATCGCTCGCGACGGGCGTCATCTGGCCTGTGGTTCCTGTGATATTTCCAAAAATCAGAGTGCCGCCGCCGCCGGCGGATTTAGGCTGCTGATTGTCCGGCGCGATCACGATGAAGTACTCTCCAGGCGTGAGGCCGCTTGCGACGTTAATTTGAGCCTGATCGTTCGTGCCGGAGATGTCGTTCTCGGCGTATAGCGCGACTCCGCTGGAGTTGAACAGGTACAGCGCAGGGTTCAGCGTGGAGGTCTGGCGCAAGGATGTGATCGCCGAAAACGAGGTGCCGGTGATCGTGATTTCATACATGTCAGCGCCACCAGTCGCATCGGTCAGGTTGCCGCAGATGGTGGTCAGGGAACCGACCCCCGTCGTAATATTCGCGGTGGCTGTAGTCTTACCCGCGTCGCCTTGTCCGTCGTCGCCTTCGTTCCAAATGCCCGCTCCCGCCGTGCACGGGCTCGCGGTCAACGTGGGGATTCCCACAGCGAAAGTGAGAAGCAGTGAAAGTACTATGGTGCGCATTTCTTCTAATCCTCCGATTTGTATAATAACCCAATTGCTCGATTTCTTTTCGATTATTTTCGACCCGGAAAGTCCCGGCCCACGTGCCGGATACCCGCAATATACCTAGCCGACACGATCGGCGGCCACCCGCACATGATCGTCGCGAACCTCTACATACCCGCCGATCACGTGGAAATCTTCGGTGACGCCCCCGGACGTGATGGATAAGGTGCCGTCTCCCAGTTCGCTCAGCAACGCGGCGTGACCAGGCAGAATGCCCATGTAGCCGTCCTTGCCGGGGATCTGCGCGGTCTCCGCCTGGCGGCGGACCACCCGTTTTTCGGGAGTTGCGATTTCGATTTCGAAAGTGTTCGCCATTGTATAACCGCTTCCTCTGATCGCGGCTCGTTACCCGGCCTTCTTCATGGTCTCCCACGCTTCGAGCACGTCGTCGATGGAACCCTGCATGTAGAACGCCTGCTCGGGGATCTCATCGTGCTTGCCTTCCACCACCTCCTTGAAACTGCGCACCGTGTCGGCGACCTTCACGTATTTGCCCTTGCGGCCGGTGAATGCTTCGGCGACCGTGAACGGCTGCGAAAGGAATTGCTGGATCTTTCGGGCGCGCGCGACGGCCAATTTGTCTTCGTCCGAAAGCTCGTCGACGCCCAGAATCGCGATGATATCCTGGAGATCCTTGTAGCGTTGGAGCGTCAGCTTGACGGCCTGCGCCACGTCGTAATGTTCCTGACCGATCACGCGCGGATCGAGAATGCGCGAAGTGGACGCCAGCGGATCGACGGCAGGATAAATTCCGAGCTCGGAGATCGATCGCGAAAGATTCGTGGTCGCGTCGAGGTGGGCAAAGGTGGTGGCCGGCGCGGGATCGGTATAGTCGTCGGCGGGCACGTAAATCGCCTGCACCGAGGTAATGGACCCGGACTTGGTGGATGTAATGCGTTCCTGCATCTCGCCCATTTCGCTGGCGAGGTTCGGCTGATAGCCCACCGCACTCGGCATTCGGCCCAAAAGCGCCGATACTTCCGATCCCGCCTGCGTGAAGCGGAAAATATTGTCGATGAACAGCAGCACGTCCTGATTCTCTTCGTCGCGGAAATATTCGGCGACGGTCAACGCGGTCAGGGCGACGCGAAGACGTGCCCCGGGGGGCTCGGTCATCTGGCCATAGATCAAGGCACACTTGGATTTCGTATAGTCGTGCGGGTCGATCACGTGCGACTCCTGGAACTCCAGCCAAAGATCGTTGCCTTCGCGGGTGCGCTCGCCCACGCCGGCGAACACCGATACGCCGCCGTGCTTGGTGGCGAGATTCGAAATCAACTCCTGAATGATGACCGTTTTGCCGACGCCCGCGCCGCCGAACAGGCCGATCTTTCCGCCGCGCAAATACGGTTCGAGAAGATCTACCACTTTGATGCCGGTCTCGAACATCTGCAGTTCCGTCGACTGGGCATCGAAGGGGGGCGCCTGACGGTGAATCGGATAGCGCTTTTCGGTGTTGACCGGGCCCATCTTGTCCACCGGCTCGCCGATCACGTTCAGCACGCGGCCCAGCGTCTGTTTGCCCACCGGAACCGTGATCGGTTCCCCGAGGCTCTCCGCTTGCATGCCACGCACCAGGCCGTCGGTGGGCTGCATGGCAATGGTGCGCACGCGGCTTTCGCCGATGTGCTGCGCCACTTCGCAAATAATGTCGATGGGATCGGGAACGTCGAAACCCTTGCTGGTGATTCGGATGGCGGTGCGGATAACCGGTATCTGGCCTTCCGGAAACTCGACGTCGACGGCCGGTCCGGCCACCTGAATCACTTTGCCGATTACATGTGCGCTTGCAGCTGTCATAAAATCCTCAAATCCTTAAACGGGACGCGATCATAGAGCCGCCGCGCCGCTCACAATTTCGATAATCTCGCGTGTAATGCTCGCCTGGCGGACGCGGTTCATGGTCAGCGTCAGCTTGTCGATCATCTCGCTCGCGTTCTTGGTCGCCGCTTCCATCGCAGTCATGCGCGCGGCGTGCTCGGCCGCGGCCGATTCGAGCAGCGCGCGGTAAATCTGCGTCTTGATATAACGCGGCAGTAGCGTCGCCAGAATCTCTCCCGGACTCTGCTCGTAAATGTAATCGGCGGTCTGCCCCGTTCCCGTTCCATGGGACGCCTGCTGCGGAACCTCCAGCGGCAGCAGCTTGGTGGTAGCCAGATTGGCCGCGATCACGCTCTTGAATTCGTTGACGAACAGGTACACGGCGTCGATTTCGGCTTTCGCGTAACGCTCGATGATCGAGTCGGCGATGCGTTCGGCGTCCTCGAATTTCACAGTGCGGAAGAGGTCGATGTACTCGCCACTGATGCGCACGTTGCGTTTGCGGAAAAAATCGCGCGCCTTCTTGCCGGCCAGCTCGAAGGTCAGCTCTTCGCTCGAATGAGTCTGCGCAAAGCGCAGGGCCATGCGCAGCAGGTTCCCATTGAATCCTCCGGCCAACCCGCGGTCGGCGCTGATCACCAGCATCAGTATCCGCTTTTCGGGACGCACCGCCAGCAACGCATTGTCGCCCGAGTCCGGACTCTGCGCGGCGGCTTCGGCGACATTCGCCAGAATCTGTCGCAGCATGGCCGCGTAGGGCCGGGCGGCGATGGCTTTGTCCTGAGCGCGGCGGAGCTTCGCCGCCGACACCATTTTCATCGCCTTGGTGATCTGTTGGGTGTTGCGCACCGAGCGGATGCGCCGGCGCATGTCAATGAGGCTGGGCATGTTCCTTGGCGGCTCTATTTAACAGACGTCGCCGCGGTCTTGCGTTCCTGTAGGAAGCGCGTCTTCGATTCCTTGATCGCGCCGTTCATCTGCGCCTTCAACTCGTCGTCAAGCGCCTTCTTATCGCGAATCGTGGGCAACAGACTCGGATGGGCGTTGGCCACGAAGCGGTACAGTTCTTCTTCGAACGGCCGGCATTGCTCCACCGGGATATCGTCCAAGTGTCCCTCGTTGCCCGCGAAAATGATCAGCACCTGCTGCTCCACCGGGACCGGCGAATACTGGCCCTGCTTCAGGATTTCAACCATCCGCGCGCCGCGCGTCAGCTGCGCCGTCGACGCCTTGTCCAGTTCAGAGCCCATCTGCGCGAAGGCCGCCAGCGCGCGATACTGCGCCATCGCCAGCCGCAGACTGCCGGCCACCTGCTTCATGGCCTTGATCTGCGCGTTGCTGCCGACGCGGCTGACGGAAATGCCGACGTCGATCGCGGGGCGGATGTTGGAGTTGAACAAATCGGTGATCAGGTAGATCTGGCCGTCGGTGATCGAAATCACGTTCGTCGGAATATACGCCGAAACGTCGCCCGCCTGGGTTTCGATATACGGCAGCGCCGTCAGCGAACCCGCGCCCAACTCGTTCGACAACTTCGCGGCGCGCTCCAGCAAGCGGCTGTGAAGATAGAACACGTCGCCGGGATAAGCCTCGCGTCCCGGGGGACGGCGCAGCAGCAGCGAGATCTCGCGATACGCCGCGGCATGCTTGGAAAGATCGTCATAGATGCACAACGCATGGCGCTTGGAGTCGCGGAAATATTCGCCGATGGCGCAACCCGAATAGGGAGCCAGGTACTGCATGGGCGCCGGATCGGATGCGGTCGCCGCGACCACGATGGTGTACTCCATCGCGCCGTATTCTTCGAGCGTCTTCACCACCTGCGCGACGGTCGAACGCTTCTGTCCGATGGCGACGTAGATACAGATAACGTCTCCGCCTTTTTGATTGAGGATCGTGTCGATGGCGACCGTGGTCTTGCCGGTCTGCCGGTCGCCGATCACCAGTTCGCGCTGCCCGCGTCCGATGGGAATCATCGCGTCGATGGCTTTGATGCCGGTTTGCAGCGGTTCCTTCACCGGCTGCCGGTCCACCACGCCGGGCGCCAGACGTTCGATCTGATTGAACTGCGTAGTTTCGATCGGACCCTTGCCATCGATCGGCACGCCCAGAGCGTCCACCACGCGACCGATCATGGCTTCGCCCACCGGAATCGACATAATGCGCCCGGTGCGCCGCACCTCGTCGCCTTCCTTGATGTTGGAGTATTCGCCCAACAGCACCGCGCCGACGTCTTCTTCTTCAAGGTTCAACGCGATGCCCGATACGTCGCCGCCGAACTGGATCAGCTCGCCTGCCATCACGTTTTCCAGACCGTAAATGCGCGCGATCCCGTCGCCCACGGAAATCACGGAGCCGGTTTCGGCGACATCGACTGCCTTTTCGTAATTCTCGATCTCTTCACGCAGTACGCGCGAGATTTCATCCGCCCGAATGCTTGCCATCTTGTCCTTTTAAAACCCCGAATCGTTTTGCGAACCCCTGCCGGCCCAGTCGCGGACAACTAGTTTCCCAGCCTGGCCCGCAGTTTCTCCAACTGCCCCCGCAAACTTCCGTCGTAAACCTTCGCGCCCACCCGCGCCACCACTCCGCCGATCAGCGCCGGGTCCACTTTGTAATCGAGCTTGGCTTGCTTGCCGGAAAGCCGCGAAAGCTCAGCCTCCAACTCGGCCCGCTGCGCATCGGTCAGCGCGAATGCGCTCGAAACATCTCCGCGCACAAATCCAAGCCGCTCGTCGAGAAGCCGGTCGAAGGCCTCGACGATGGAGGAAAACTCGTGTACGCGACGATGATCGATCACCACGAACAGAAAATTACGCACCGCCTTCGAGATTCCCATCGGTTCCACCAGCCGCGCCATCACCGCGCGCTTGCGTGATGGTGACACCGCCGGCGACAGAAGTGCGTTGTGCAGCGGCTGCGATGCGCTGATCAGCGCGTCCGCCGCGCGCAACTCCTGGAGCGCGTGATCCGGCTCCAAACGATACCCCGGCGTGGTGATCACATCCACCAGCGCTTTCGCGTATCGCCTGCCCACCGCCGAAATCATTTAATTTCGCGACCTCGTGGTCTCCAGATCGCGAACGAAATCCTCCACCAGCCCGCTTTCCGTGGCGGAATCCAGGCGCGTCCGGATACGCTGCTCCGCCAGATCCAGCGCCAGCTTGGCCGCATAAGCTTGCAAATCGCGACGAGCGGCTTTGCCGGCAGTTTCGATCTCAAGGCCCCCCTGCCGCTGCACTTTTGCGATCAACCGCGAGGTCTCCTCGCGAATCCGCGCCGCTTCCTGCTCCATCTCCGTTCGTGCCTGCGTCCGGAATGCTTCGATGTCCGCGCCCAGCGCGCTCACGCGTTGCTCAATCGCAGCCGCTCGCTGCTCCGCCTCGCGCCGGGTTTGCGCGGCTTCCACAATGTCTTTCTGAATTTCGCCCGTGCGGGAACGGAAAAATGGAGGCAGAGTCTTGCCCAGCAGATACGCGAGCCCCACCGCCAGAATTCCAAAGTTGATCCACTTCCAGTTAGTGTTTTCGTCGGCGGGAGTTTCGACAGCGACGCCGCCGACATGTTCTTCGCCTTGTGGCGGCTGCGCGTGAATCGTCGGGGGGGTGATTATGTGTCGCGTAATCACGACGCCCGCGCACACCACGGCCCCGATCAGGAATCTTTTCCCGAGCCTCACGCCGCGGCCTTTCGGACTCATGCAGTCGCTTTCCGGGCGAGCATCACCGAAGCGATCTCATCGGCCAATGCACCACTGGTCGAGCCCAGCGTTTCACGCGCCGCGCCACCATCCGCCGCGATCTGTTGTTTTGCCGTCCGCACCTGTTCGTCCGCCGCGGCGCGCGCAGCGGCCACCGCGGCCGCCTGATCGTCAAGCCACTTGTGGCGCGTTTCTTCCTGCCCGCGATAAACTTCCGCCCGCGCCTGATTGAATCTGGACTCGTATTCCTGCTGCTTGCGCTCGGCGGCGGCAAGACTCGCCTCGGCGGATTTACGAGCCCCCGCGGTCAGCTCCTCGCGCTGTTTCAAAACCTTTTCGAGAGGTCCGAACAGCATGAGTTTGAAGTAGTAGTACAGGAACACCAGAAACAGCATGGTGGGGATGGCTCGCACCATTAACCCACCTAAGGCTTGGAGTGTCTGTTCCATCTAGAGTTTGTGCAAGGGACGGGCGAACGCTTCGCAGGGACGCGTTACGACGATCGTCCCTCGAATTTGCTACGGTATCACAGCGGGCGGGTTTGGGTCAACTTTCCCGCGTGGTTGGTAGTGTCCTACAAGTGCGTCGATGATACATTTAGTTGCCGCAGACGGCACGCCGCAGGGCCGAGACTAGAAATGTTGCACGCAGATTTGCAACATCCTCTGGAAAGGGAGGCGTAAAAGACCAGATCAATTCGCCCGTCCTAAGCGTGAGAGAACCTGAAGCGTTCATGCTGTCCGCATAGACTTTCGAGGGAGCCGGCACTTCGCTGATCTCCAAGGTAGCATCCGCCTGATCCGGCTTCTCGGCCACGCTGAAGCAGATCTTGAGCCGGCGAACGAACCGCTCGTCGGTAACATCCGCTCGTGCGTTGATTGCCGTTGGATTGTTGCCGGCAATGAAAATCGAATGAATGTTCTTAAGTCTAGCGTCTGAATCCGGCTTCTTCTTTGCTCCGGCCGCGCATACAACGCCTATCAGTGCCAACAACAAGGTGGCGCCCGCCCTAGGGAAACGCATCGTCGTTCTCCGGTGATTCATCGATCCGTTTCACCACGCTAGCTGGCCCTGCCGATTGCCACTCGGAAGCTGGCCTTCGGGTGGTCGCCGAGGATGCTTTCAAGAAGTTCCAGCCGTGCGCGCAGAACGTCGTCCGTATCCCTGTATTCCGCGGACGCTCTCCTAAGATGCGCCTTGAGCTGTTTTCGAAATTGCAAGGCCGTCATGTTCATCGCCAAGGCTCGTTCGCGAAACGTCAGTTCCTCGAAAGTCTTGGTGTCTTGCTTATGGCGTCGATGCCCCATGTTCCACCTTTCACCCCGATTGCGCGGCCGTGGACTTGCCCGCCTCGGACGCGGCCGGTTTCGCCGGAGCGGCTTCCGTCTTCCCCAGCCCGATCTTTTGCCGCACCGCTGCGTCGATCTTGCCGCGAATTTCGGGATGCGCTTTCAGAAACGTGCGCGCGGTTTCGCGTCCCTGGCCCAGGCGCTCGCCTCCAAAACTGAACCACGATCCGCTTTTATCGACGATTCCCTGTTCCGACCCCAGGTCCAGCAGATCGCCTTCGCGCGAGATGCCTTCGCCGAACAGAATGTCGACCTCCGCCTCGCGAAACGGCGACGCCACCTTGTTCTTCACCACCTTCATCTTGGTTCGATTCCCGATGGCCTGGTCGCCATCCTTGAGCGTCGCCATTCGCCGCACTTCGATTCGAACCGAGGAGTAAAACTTCAGGGCGCGGCCTCCGGTAGTCGTTTCGGGGTTGCCGAACACCACGCCGATCTTCTCGCGCACCTGGTTAATGAAAACCAGGCAGGTGTTCGCGCGGGAAAGCGCTCCGGTCAGCTTGCGCATCGCCTGCGACATCAGCCGGGCGTGCAGACCCATGAAGCTATCGCCCATTTCGCCTTCGAGTTCGGCGCGCGGCACCAGCGCGGCCACCGAATCCACCACAATCACGTCGATCGCGTTTGAGGATATCAGCGCGCTGGTGATTTCGAGCGCCTGTTCGCCGCAATCGGGTTGCGACACCAGAAGATTGTCGATGTCGACACCCAGCTTTCGCGCGTATTGCGGATCCAGCGCGTGTTCGGCATCCACGAACGCCGCGCATCCGCCCGCCGCCTGCGCCTCTGCGATCACATGCAGCGCCAGCGTGGTCTTGCCCGACGATTCCGGCCCGAACACTTCGATCACGCGCCCGCGCGGCAGCCCGCCTACGCCCAGAGCGGAATCGAGCGAAATGGACCCCGTCGAAATCACGTTCACCGGCAGCACATTGCGCGACCCGAGCTGGATCACCGCGCCTTTGCCGAATTGCTTTTCCATCGCCACCACCGTCTGCATGATCAGGCGCGCGCGTTCGGCGTCTTTATTTGACAAATTGTTGGGAGAAGTCTGCCGCTCGTTACTTTGCATTGTGGAACCTCGCCCAATTGGTGCGGTCGCGGCGCGAAAACTCTCAAGAAAAGTTCGTAGGGCGGACCTGCTTGCCCGCGCCCTGCCCTTCTACTGTGTGCTCTTCCCCTGAAGCTCCCCTCGGATTTCCATCCAGATCCGGAAATATTGCCATTCCGCCGGAGCTTCGGCTTCTTGAATGTGATCGGGCAACAGAGTAAGGCCTCCAGTCGCCAGAAGAATTTCTCGCACTTTCGGATTCTGCTCCATCTTGGCCCGCATCGCAGCCACGATCAGGTCATAGTGACGGGCTTTTCTCTTCGATCTGTACTCGATCCTCTTGCCTTCAAACGTCACCCAGTCGATTCTCATTTTCCGCATGTTCGCCTCGGCCGCGTCTCCCGCATCCTTGGCCTCAAACCCGATCATTTGCGCGACTTCCTCGCGCGTATGCGGCCACGTGATCCCAGCGGCCATCGCGCGAGGATCGCCGGGACCTTCCGGGTAAAGCATCATCTGCCAGAAACCCTCCACGCTCGCATAGCGTCGGCCGCGAAACGTAAATGGAGTGCCCGCGAAGTTCGACAGGATTCCGAGCTCGTTGCGCTTGGAGAGAATCACCTCGCCGGGTTTGGCGGCTTGCGGCAATATTTCCCAGACCGCTTTTTGATCCTCCGAAACCGGCGTCCACCAGTGCGCGGGATAGCTCGCGCGTTTCTTCGCCGGCTGACTCACCGGATCGGCTCCAGTCTGTTCCGCGTAGCCGGCGATCTGGAGCTCACACGAGAACAGCGCCGCGGCAACGAACATAATCGTCGAAGCCAATCGATGCTCCATGTGAGTCGGGTCGATCATAGCACGCAGCACATCCTATTGCGGGCGTCTGCCAGTGCCGGTCTCCGCGGTGCTAGTGTAGTGCGTCTCACGGATTGAGCAGTATGTGGGGCGGACGCCCTCGTCCGCGCCGGACCCCTGGTCCGGCTCTTCGGGTTGCGACAAAGGCCGACGAGGGCGTCGGCCGCGGACCAGGGGGTCCGCCCCACCTCTGGTTAAACAGCTCGAGATCTCTGACGCACTACACTAGCTATATTTATAGAAGCGATTGTGGTCTTGCGAATCGCGAGACGGCCAGCGTGGGAAGAGTTGTCACCATGTCCTCAGCGATGCTCCCGGGCTTGTTCGCGCTTTCCGCGCTGATCGCTTTCCCGCTTCGCGCCGCCGAGGTCACTTTGCACGGCCGCGTCGTGGACGAAAATGGCGCGCCTGTTCGCGCCGCGCTGGTGAGTGTCCGCGCCGCCTCCGGAAATTCCTGGGAAGCGCAAACCGATCCGACCGGTGACTTTGCACTCACCCTCCCCGAACCGGACAACTATCTCGTCGGCGTCACTCACGAAGGCTACTACGCGTTGAAGGATCGCGAGGTGCGCGTCGAAACCACGCAGGAAATAGCCTTGGCGATCAACACCGTCCGCGAGGTGTTTCAGTCCGAGAACGTCAACGCGGAGACCTCGCCCGTCGACGTGGGCCAGACGCAAAATCAGGAGCACCTCTCCGGTACCGAAGTGAACGACATGGCCTTCGCGAACAGCCACAGTCTGCGAAACTCGTTGCCGCTGATGCCGGGCGTGATTACGGACGCCGCCGGCGCCCTGCACGTGAACGGATCATCCGAAAATCAGGTCCTCTTTCTCCTCGATGGTTTCAATATCACCAATCCGATTTCCGGCCGGTTTCAGACTCTTCTTGCGGTGGAAGGCATCCGCTCCGTCGACCTCTCCTCGGGCCGCTATTCACCGGAGTTCGGACGGGGGTCGGCCGGCGTGCTGTCCGTCAACACTGAAATTGGCACGGACGCGTTCCATTACACGGCGACCGATTTTATTCCTGGGTTTGACGTCCAGCATGGGCTGCACCTCGGAAGCTGGTATCCGCGGTTCGGGATCTCAGGGCCAATCGTCCACGGACGCGCATGGTTCTCGGATACTTTCCAATCGGAATACGTCGAATCCCTGCTGACTGGGCTTCCCGCCGGTCAGAACACCCGCACCGGGTGGGCCGGCAGCAACCTCCTGCACGCTCAGGCGAACCTGACGCCGTCCAATATTTTATTCGCCGATTTCCTGGTCAACGCCGACAACGAAGGCCGCGTGGGACTCGGTCCGCTCAATCCTGTATCCACCACGTCGAGTATCCACACGCGCGAATATTTCGCGAGTATCAAAGACCAGAAATATTTCGGCCGCGGCATTTTAGTGGAGTTCGGCTACGCCCACAACCAGTTTTCCGCTGAGCAGAGCCCTCAAGGCGACAACCTGTATATCATTTCTCCCGAGGGCAACAGCGGTAATTATTTTCTGAACTCCACGCAGGCAGCCGCGCGCGATCAGGGGCTGATTCAAGCGTACCTGCCGAAGTTCCATTTTCTGGGCTCACATCAACTCCAGGTTGGGACGGATGCCGGTTGGTTGCATTACCACGCCGATTTTAGCCGCACTGGCTATCAGGTCTTCGGACTCGACGGTCAACTGATTTCGGAAACGCTCTATCCCACGCCCGCCACATTCCATGTCGGCGATACCGAAATGTCCGCGTTCCTGCTCGATACGTGGCGCGCATCCAAACGGCTTCAGTTCGATCTGGGCATGCGCGAGGATTGGGATCGAAAGATCGGCGCCCTCGCGTGGTCCCCGCGCGCGGCTTTTTCCTGGTCTCCTCTCGCATCGGGCCGCACCCGAATATCTGGCGGATATTCGATCACGCACGACGCCGTAACCATGGACATGCTCGGGCGACCTCTGGATCAGACCGCCTTCACCACTCTCTACAACTCCAACGGCACGCCCGCCGGGCCTCCCGCACCCACCACCTTCGCGATCGGCAATGGCTCACTGTCTCTTCCGCGCGCCGCCAGTTGGACTCTGGATGCGGATCATCAATTGTCTACCCACGTCTACCTGACCGCGAAATATCTGCGCCGCCGTGGGACGGATGGGTTCGCTTTTATCAATACGCTCGCTCCCGACGCTCCGCCGTCGCTGCTCCCCTTGCCCAGCGGGGACTCGGCCGGCGTCTATCAGCTCGCAAATCTTCGCCGCGACAACTATGACTCCTTCCGCGTCTCCGTCCGCCAAACCTTCTCCGGCCAATACGAGTGGATGGCCTCTTATACTCACTCCCGCGCTCTCTCGAACGCAGTGCTCGATCCCAACACCGCGCAGCCGTTCCAGGTGCTCCCGAATTTCGTGCCGATGCCCTGGGACACGCCGAATCGCGTCCTGACGTGGGGATACCTGCCTTTGCCGTGGAAGCATTGGGCCATTTCGGGTCTGGCCGACATGCGCACCGGCTTTCCGTTTTCCGTTCGGGATCAGAGCGGACTCATCGTCGGCCCCGTCGACTCCTACCGCTACCCGTTGAATTTCGACCTGAACCTGGCCGTCGAGCGGATGCTTACCGTTCGCGGATATCGCTTCGCGCTCCGCGGCGGCATGGATAACATCACCAATCAAGCCAATCCCACCGCCGTAAACAACGTGACTGGCGCGCCGCAATTTCTTCAGTTTTTGGGCAATGAAGGCCGCCATTTTGTCGTGCGGATCAGATTTTTCGGCAGCGCCGCAAAAAAATAAGCCTAGCCATGTGGCGCGGGCCGAACAAGCGCACAGGCCGCTCGCGCCGTTGTGCGCGGCTAAGATTGGCCCTCCAAAAGCCGAGAGTCATCTCGGCTTTTCCTCCATCTCTTCGCAACCCATCCCGTCAGGGCCGGGACAACACCGATACCCCAGTGACCCCGGCGCGATTTTGTGATATTTTGCCCGCAAAGGAGTCAGCCCATGTTGAACTGGCTTACCGATATGTGGCGTTTCGTGTGGCGCAGGATCGGCCGCTGGGTGCATCCGGAGAAGCTTCCGCAGAGTTATCATCGCTCCAACCTGCACGGCCGGCGCCGCTAGTGTCCTAACACTGGTCTGATCGAATCACGCCGATCGGGAAACGCCGATCGAAGGATGTGGCTCGAAAAATTCGCGACGCGGCGCGTCGACAACCCGGGTCAAGGGCGCGCGAGGTGCACCCTAAACGCGGCCATCTCCTCACCGTTGCGGACCAGCAGCACGTCGCCGGCCAGCACCGGATGATTCCAGGTCTTGCCTTCCATCGCCTTGAACCGCCCGAGCTCCTTGAACTGGTCCGGGGTCGCCGCGACCAGCGCCAATTCGCCTTCCTCCGACAGCACCACCAACAAATCCTGATCCGGCAACAGAATAAGCTGCCCGTTGCCGTAGCGTCCGCCCTTCCACTTGCGCGTGCCGTCTTTCAAATCGATGCACGAGAGGATGCTGCCGTCGAAGCCGAAGGCATCGCCGTTGTGTACCACGAAGTCGTTGAAGTACGGCTTCAGCCCCATCGACGTCCACACCTCATCCACCTTCCATCCGCCCGGTCCCTTCTCGACCGTGAGGCGCCGCGTGCCCGCTCCTCCCGCGTCGGCGCCGGTGCTGATCAGGACGCCGCCGTCCGCGGTCAGGGCCGGCTGCACGATGGTGAAACCCCGCCAGGCGTGGCTCCACAGCACCTTGCCGTCAGCGGGCGCGACGCTCGAAACACCGGCGCCGTTCATCAGCAGCACTTGCTCGACTCCGCCGATGGTCATCAGGTGCGGAGAACTGTAGCTTCCCCCGCCGGTCGTGGCAAGCCAGCGTGGCTTGCCGCTGGCGAGGTCGTAAGCAGCCAGCTTGCCGGAGACCGCCACGATAACAACAGGGTCAACCGCGTCGTCCAGCACCAGCGGCGAACTCGAGAATCCCCACTCCGGGATCTTCGTGCCGGTGTCGACCCCGGCGTTGCGCGACCACACCACAGCGCCGCTGCGCGCGTCGAGCACATTCACGATTCCCGTAGCGCCGAATGTGTATACGCGGCCGTTGCTCAGCGTCGGCGTGGCGCGCGGACCCGCGCCCGCATTCGATTCCCAAAACCGGGCCGTGTCACTGTGTCTCCACACCGGCTCGCCGGTGCTCAACCGGTAGCAGGCCACCACCTCATTGTTGCCGCGTTGCTCCTGTGTGTAGATGAGGTTGCCGCTGACCGCGAACGAAGACCAGCCCGGTCCCACCGGCTGTCGCCACATCTGAACCGGCGGCGATGCCTGCCAGTTGGTCTCGATCCGCACGCCGCGGACCACGCCGTCGCGATTGGGTCCGCGAAAGCCGGGCCAGTCGGCTCCTGCAGTTGCCGACGTTGCCGGCGTCTCCGGTTCGCCGGCCCGCGCGACCACGCGCTCCCCGGAAACCTTCGCTGCTATCGGCGACGGCGTGATTGCTGTCGGCTCCTTGGCGGCGGGAGGCACTACGGCCTCTGCGGAATCCTTCACTGCCGCCGAAGACGTCGGGACCTCCGCTGGCTTGTCGCCCGCGCGCGCCAGCAGCCGATCCTCGGCAGTCGGCGCCCAGCGCCACGCGAAATCCGAAACGGCCTGGGCATTAAATCCGTTGGTCCGCAGCAGCGCCCACCCGCCGCTCGCGAGCAGGATGGTCGCGACCATGGTCGCGCGGCGAAACCTGTCGGAGAGCCGGCTGGTCGCGACCGCCCACACCACGAAGGCGACGCCCAGGACTGGGATGGCATAAATGAAAAACAGCAATCCCATCGCCCCCGTTGCGATGGAAGGGTCGAGGAGGATCAGCTTCGTCGCGGCCATTGCCACAGCCATCAGGATGATGGCCCCCACGCGCTCAGACCACCGCGCCCGGCTGAAGAAGGCCCACCAAACCACGATCAGGAACCCGCCCGCGATTCCGCCCAGGATACTGTACTCTAAGGCGTCGGGCCAGACCTTGGGGACGCCGAACCTGAGTAGCGCCATGAGCGCTACAACCATTACTCCGGGCCAAAGCCGCAGCGGCTTCCCCGAAATCGGCTCTCCGGTTTGCGCGTTGGTCATTTCAGACGCGTTGGTCATGCCTGAATAAGTACTCGTCAGTTAGATACTCAGCCTACACGTAATTTGTTCCCTTTTTCCCTTCGGTATTCCCTGATCCTGTTTCCGGGTCCTATCTACTGGCCCCTGTCCCTTGCTCTACCGCAGCGGGATGCACGTCAAGACGAACGTTGTTGCCTCCGACCCGCAGTCGGGTGGCCGGTAGAAGGTCAACATGCGTCCGAACACGATCACCCCTGTCCATAGAAACAAAGACAGGGCGCCGATCCACTTGGCGGACCGTTCCGCGTCCTCACCGGACCCCACCAGCTTCACGCGCCGAAACACCCCCAGATAAAAGGTGGCGACATTCAATCCGGCCATCGTCATGAACAGGATTTTCAGATGGAACGCTGTGTTGAAAAGATATTGATCGGGCTCAGTGCCCAGGAACATAATGCCGGTGAGTAGCGCCAGAATGTACCCGGCAACGCCCCACGGCACTAGCTTGTGCAGCGCGCCCAACGGTACGCGCTTTCCCATCCCCAGCAGGCGCAGGTCGAACATTCCGATGGTGCCCATCAGCAGTGATAACCCCAGGAAGTGCACCGTCTCGCAAAACGGCCAACCCCACTTGGAAGTCATGAACGGCTTCACCCATTTCATCGCGAGGAACGTCCGGAACAGCCAGATTTGGAAACCGTGCATATTGCTATTGCCCCGAAGCGATCATTGCTTCGCCATCATTGAGATGCCGTCATTGCGGCGTCCTCATTGCGATGCCCTCATTGCTTCGAGGTCAGATGTGAATAAGTGTAAGCCAGCAGTCGCCCGGCTGTGATGGCGCCAGTCCAGCATGCCAGCGACCACCACGCCAGCGTTCTGTTTTTTCGCGTCGCCGGGTTCAAATCGAGGCTCTTGTCCCCGAATACCGATCGCATGATAGATCCAAGCACCAACAGAGCCAGCGCGATAAAGGTCAGCTTCAGATAAAACACCGGATTGGTGAAAGCCTTGGTCGGGTACCCGATCAGGAGTAGCACGCCGGACACGGCGTTGGCCCAAAAGCCGATCCACATCACGGGAAGGAATCGTCTCAGTTCCAGCAGCGGTACCGCTGGTGCGAAGCCCAGAATGCGGAGCGCCACCGCGGCATTCAAACCCGCCACGAATCCCATGCCGACGGTGTGCACCGAGAGAATGGTTGGGAACGCCCACACCGAAGTCGACTCGCGAATCCAGGTGCTCAGGGAGGTCGCCTCCAGCCAGACGAAGAAGGGGTGCATGGCTCCGGGTTAGTCCGTTCGCGGAAACCGTTTCATTTCACAACCGATCGCGTTTCGGGTCGTGTTTCGCATTCGCCTCTGAATGCCATGCGGTACCGTCGCGCCCGCCTTTTTTGATTCCGGATGTCGCGCCTCACGTTCCGTATTTTGGGGCATCGCTTTTTCGCTCCTCTGCTACTCTAGCTGGAACTCGCTGCTCCGTGGGTACCGTGGGCGTCGGTGGCGAAACGCCGGGGTAGTGGGGCATCGGTTTCCGAGTAGCCGACCACACATCCCCAATCCTGCGAACCCACTCCCAATGAGGCTGTTATCGGAGATGCGGCGCTAACCATCGGCCTCGCGCTGCCGATAACATACCAGGACACCCTCGATTTAATGGCTCTGGACGCTCGAACCCTCGCGATCGCGGCTGCGGCGGTTGCTTCCCTGCTGGGCCTGCTCCAGTTGGGGACGCTGCCGGGCCGCCGATCGCTTCCGGGCGTGGGGCGATGGACCCTCGGCAATCTGTGCGCGGCGATGGCGCTCATCATCGCAGGCGCGCGGGGCCCCGAACCAGACTGGATCAGTCTTGTGATCGGAACTGGGTTTGCAATGGCGGCGGCCGTCCTTTTCCTGGCGGGCACCCATGAGTTCTGCGGTCTCCCCGCGCGATTGCGGATCAGTTTCCTGGCTGAAGGCACGGCGCTCGCGGGGGTGGCGTTTTTCGCGCATGGCGTACCCAACGTTCCCGCGCGAGCCTTCCTGATGAGCGGCTTCCTGGGCGTCTTCCTGCTTCTCGCCGCGGCAACGCTGTTCGGGAAAGCTCCGGCATCATGCCGGGTGAGCGCACGGCTTACAGCTACCGTCTTTGCATTATTCGGATCGGTATCCTTCTATCGGAGCTTCGCTGCTCTGGTTGTATGGCTCCGGAGCGGTTCTATGACCACGTTCGGGGGAGGCGTGAATTCGATTTTTTATATGACCTTGTTTCTGGGGATCGTCGCCTGGTCCTTCGGCTTCTTTCTGCTTACCTCGGATCGGTTGATGGCGGAAGTCAAGGAGGCCCAGGAGCGCATGCGGGTAAGCGAAGAAGCTGCGCAGGCCGCCAACCGCGCCAAGAGCAATTTCCTCGCAAACATGAGCCATGAGATTCGAACGCCGATGAACGGCGTTATTGGGATGACCGGCCTGCTGCTCGATACGCCGCTCAGTGACGAACAACGCGAGTTCGCGGACACGGTTCGCAGGTGCGGCGAGTCGCTGCTCGATCTCATCAACGACATTCTCGATTACTCCAAGATCACCGCGGGCAAGCTCGATCTGGAGATCACCGGATTCGATGTGCGGGACTTGATTGAAGAGACCCTCGAGTTGCTGGGTGAACGCGCCGCGAGCAAGAATCTGGAACTCGCTTGGGAGATCGACGATGAGGTCCCTCAGTTTCTGAGCGGAGATGTGAGCCGCTTGCGTCAGGTGCTCATGAATCTTGTCGGCAATGCTCTGAAATTCACGGAACAAGGCGAAGTCGCCGTGCATGTGGCGCTCCTTCGCGTCGCGGACGGCGGGGCCGACCTCAGATTTGAGATTCGCGATAGCGGGATCGGAATCGCACCGGAAGTGCAAAAGCGGCTGTTCCAGGCATTCACGCAAGCCGACGCATCCACCAGCCGCAAGTTTGGTGGGACCGGCCTGGGCTTGGCCATCTCAGGGCAGCTCATTGAGTTGATGGGCGGCGAAATCGGAGTGGTGAGCGCGCTCGGAGCTGGCTCGACATTCTGGTTCAGCCTTCACCTGACAGAAGCACCGCGGGAAGAGCTGCTGTCCGACCTAAGTCTTCAAGGCCGGCGAGTTCTCATCGTCGACGACAACCAGACGAACCGGAACTTGCTGCGTTACTTGACGCGCTCCTGGGGGATGGTGCCCGTCGAAGCGAGCGACGGAGCTTCCGCGCTGGAACTGGTCTCTCATGATTACGGAGCATTCGATGTCGCACTCGTCGATTTCCAGATGCCTGGCATGAGTGGGTTGGAACTGGCTCGGAACCTCCATACCGGGCCATCGGCCGTAAACGCGCCCATCATATTACTCACGTCGGCGGGGTGGCAAGAAGGCGAGACGAAGGATTCCGAAATCGCGGCCGCCATAACCAAGCCGGTACGAAGAGCCCGGTTGAAGCGAGCCCTGCAGTCCCTGGTCGGCAGGAGCGACGAAATCCATACGCGGACGGCGGCGGACTCGACGGGGGAACGCCAACAGGATCAGTTCACGGGTCGCGTGCTGGTTGTGGAAGACAACGTGGTCAATCAGCGCCTAGCCCGTCGACTGATCGAAAAACTCGGTTGCCATGTAGATCTGGCAGTGAATGGGGAAGAGGCAGTTACGGCTGTTCGGCGACGATCCTACGAACTCGTCCTAATGGACTGTCAAATGCCAGTCATGGACGGATTCGACGCCACTCGTCGGATCCGGGTAGAGGAATCGCGCTATCACACTCCGATCGTCGCCATGACGGCGAGCGCGATGCGCGGTGACCGCGAGCGCTGCCTTGAAGCCGGCATGGACGACTACATCGCTAAGCCTATTAAGGTCAGCGAACTACAGGCGGTTGTTAAACGCTGGTGCTCTAAGATCGGCCAGCCGGTCACAGCTGAAGATGAACATGGGCCAACCACACTGCAGCCCATGCTCGTCGCGACAACCGATGACCCACTACCAAACGCCGGGACAGCTAAACACAGCGTCATAATTACTTGCGAATGTCCGCTCGCTGATGCTCGCGGTTCGGTAACAGAACCGCGACCGTAAGGGAGCGGATGCGCAGGTCCTTCCGACGCCATGTTTAGTAACTGGAGTGTGGTGGGCGGTGAGAGCCTCGAACTCCCGACCTTCTGGGTGTAAACCAGACGCTCTAACCAACTGAGCTAACCGCCCGATCCGTGCGGCTGAATTCCACGCGTTCCAGCCCCATGCGTCAGCTTGGGGCTCAACCTCTTCCAACTCCACCCGTCATCTCGATCCGTGGAGGCGGAGCCGACCGGAAGGTGGGGGTCATTGGACCGCCCGCACCAACTTCCCCGTGCGACTCAGTTCTTCGCCCGCGGCGGCACATACCCCGGCGGGAATGACGACCCCTCGCCGAAAAAGTAATCTTCCATCTGCTTCAGCAGGAATTCCTGCGCCTCCGCCGTGCCCAGGTTCAGCCGGTACTCGTTCATGATCATCTTCATGTGCTCGAGCCACAGCTTCCAGGCTTCCTTCGACACATTTTCGTAAATCCGCTGCCCCAGCGGATGCGTATCGAACGGAACTTCGTCCAGACCCGGCATCTCACGCTGGAACTTGACGCAGAAAACCTTCCGGCCGGTCTTGTTCGCTTCCTCGATTCGGGGTCCGATCGAACCACCGCCGCAGCCCATAGAGAATTGCTCCTTAATACCTCAGGATACCAACTCGGACCCGGCGCACGAGTGGCGGAGCGTAGGACATTCGCGCCGAGCGGAAACATTGCTTCCCTGCGATCCAGCTAACCAATCACCCACGGGACCGAGAGCGCGATCGTCGCAACCCGCTCAATGGACCATTGGGCAGTCGCCCGTCTGATG
>Ga0182024_10003141_pt1 | contig 39786 bp, 36 predicted proteins | sample P32metaG_FD_120480 | JGI IMG/M metagenome (GOLD analysis project Ga0182024, IMG submission 120480) | Permafrost microbial communities from Stordalen Mire, Sweden - P3-2 metaG (Illumina Assembly) | ecosystem: Environmental > Terrestrial > Soil > Wetlands > Permafrost | place: Sweden: Stordalen...
CTTCACCACCACGACGCCGGAGTCTACGATGTATACTGATGAAACGCTGAATTGCACCGATTGCAATGCCCCCTTCACCTTCTCAGCGGGTGAACAGGAGTTCTTCGCCGCGAAGGGCTTCACGAACAAACCGAACCGTTGCCCGGACTGCCGGGCGGCTCGGAAGAGCCAGCGCGGCGGCGGCGGCGGCGGATCCTATTCCGGCGCCGGCGGCGGCGGCGGGGGCTATGGTGCCGGCGGCGGACGTCCGGCGCGCGAAATGTTCCAGGCCACCTGCAGCGGATGCGGCAAAGTTGCCGAGGTTCCGTTCCAGCCGCGGGGCGACAAGCCCGTGTACTGCCGCGACTGCTTCGCGCAGCGGCAGTCCTACCGCTAGACCCTCGGGTCTCGCAGTCCAGCCGGGAGCCCGGTCGATTCGTCGGCCGGGCTCCTCGCGTTGCGACCTCCCCTTTTCGTAGATTTGACTTCCGTCCCGGCGCGCGCCGGGGGGAGTGGGTGGGCTCGGGCCTTAAGAATCCGGCCGTCCACTATGGAAGCGTTTTCCATCGCGATTCTTGCCTTTGACGGCGTCGACGAACTCGATGTCGTCGGCCCGTTCGAGGTCTTCGCCCGGGTGGCCCAAAAACGCCCCGGCGTTTCGGTATCGATCGCCTCGGTGAACGGCGAGCGGGAGCTGGTCGGGGCGTACGGGTTGCAGTTCGGCACCGATGGGCCGCTGGTGCAAACCCCGGACCTGCTGGTGATCCCGGGCGGCGGCTGGGTCGCACAGGCACCGCGCGGCGTGCGCGCCGAGATCGCGCGCGGCGACTTACCGCGACTGATCGCGGAAGCGCACGCATCCCAGGTGCGCATCGCGTCGGTTTGTACCGGTGCCATGGCGGTCGCGGCCTCGGGCATCCTCGAGAACCGTTCCGCGACGACCCACCGCGGCGCGATGGGCGAATTGCGCTCGTCCGGCGCGACAATCGTCGATGCGCACGTCGTCGACGACGGCGCAATTTCCAGCAGCGGCGGCGTCACCCACGGCATCGACCTCGCGCTTTGGCTGGTCGAACGCTTCTTCGGCGCCGATCTCTTCGAATCGATCGCGACAACGCTGGAATATCAGCGCACGGCGTCGATTTGGGTGTGCCCGGAGACGCTCGCCGAGATGGAGACCTCGCGCCGGCGCTAGTGGGCTCGTCTTCCACGAAGGATGGCGGCTTTGGGCGCAGCCCAAAACGCGAAGGGTTCGACGTTAGTCGAACCCACTATGGGAACAGGGTGCGCGTCGTGCCCGAGCGTTCGACCTCGGCGACTGCGCGATAGGTCCGTCCGAACACGTCCATCGACGGGTTCGTCACCCCGAACCACAGCCGCTCGTTCTTGAAGTGATGCCACAGATGGTACTTCTTGATCCAGCGCCCGAACGGCGTGCGCGGGACGAACGGAATGTGGGCCACGTAGTGCACCCACTCGTAGTACAGCAGCGCGAGCACGCTCCCCAGCAGCAGCGCCCCGGTCAGGGAAAGCTCGCGCGTCACCAGCGCGTAGATCGCCGCGGTCAGCGCCGTCACCGGCAGCGCAAACCACAACGGCAAAAACAGCAGCTCGAGCGCCGCCGGATCGACGTGATGATCGTAGTGCAGCCGATGCTGCAGCGACAGAATGAACGGGTGTTTCTGCGGCGGCGCGTGCAGCAGGAAACGATGCGTGGTGTATTCCGACACGAAGAAGACCAGCGCGCCGAGCGCGATCGCGGCCGGCAACGGTACCGTCCGCGCGAGCGCGAAAGCAGCGCTCAGCGCGGCGGCGATCAGGAGCAGCACGGTGTTGCTGCCGTGGCGCAGAAACTGGGTTGCCATCGGCGTCAGCGTTCTTCGTCCGGGCGGCGTCGGGGCAGCGCGTACCAGGCCGCATCGCAGGCCGTCCGCTCGTCTTCATCGAGCGTCGTCTCGAGCGCTGTGAGCGAATCGCGCAGCTGATCGGCCCGGCTGGCTCCGACGATGGCCGCGTTGACCGCGGGCTGATCGAGCACCCAGCGCAGCGCGGCGTGCGTGAGCGACTTTCCGCGTGCCGCGAAGAACGCGGCCAGACGCTCGACGGCATCGAGCTGCTCGTCCTGCCAGTAGCGCTGCTGGTAGAGCTGCGCGGCGTTGCCGAGGGTGAAGCGCGTCCCCTCGCGCGGCGTTTCGCCGCGTTTGTATTTGCCGGTCAAGAGACCGCCGGCGAGCGGGTTGAACACGACGGCGCCGACGCCGTTGGCCTCCGCGGCCGGCAGCAGCTCGGCTTCGATTGAGCGGAAGAGCAGGTTGTAACGCGGCTGCACGGCGTCGAAACGCACGCCGCCGCTGCGTTCCGATGCGGCCAGCGACGCCATCATCTGCCAGGCGGCGATGTTGCTGCACCCGGCGTAGCGGATCTTACCCGCCGCGCGTAAGTTCTCGAGTGCGGCGAGCGTTTCGTCGATCGGCGTCTGCGGGTCCCAGCGGTGGATGTAGTACAGATCGATCCAACTGGTGCCGAGCCGCCGCAGCGATGCCTCGCAGGCTGCAATGACGTGGCGGCGCGAGAGCCCGGCGTCGTTGGGACCGGGACCGGTCGCACCGTACACCTTGGTGGCAACGACGAAGCGGTCGCGTTTACCCGCCAGCCAGGCACCGACGATCTCCTCGGTGCGCCCGACGCTCTCGAGCGTCCCGCCGACCGGATAGACGTCGGCGACGTCGAGAAAGTCGATCCCCGCCGCGTCGGCGGCGTCCATGATCGCGAACGCTTCGTCACGGTCGGTCTGCAGACCGAACGTCATCGTGCCTAGGCAAATCTCCGAGATCTTCAGCCCGGTGCGTCCCAGCCGCAGCGTCCGCATCGCTACGAGGCCGAACGCAGCCGGCGCGGGCCGCCGCCGCCCGGGAGCAGCGAAGCGGCGATCACCAGCGGATCGTAGGCGCCGACATCGACGATCTCGCTTCCGTCGTCGCGCGCGCGACGCGCCGCGCGCAGCGCGTCGACCGCCTCGGGCAGCGCAAACTGTTCGCCGACGTAGCCCGACACGAAACGGCCGCCGCGAATCTCGCCGCGCGCTTCCAGCCGGCGCAGCGCAACCAGCAGACGGCGCCATGGGGGCGCCAGCGTCTCGCGTGCGACCACGTCGCGAAACACGACGCCCCAGCGGGCCAGCAGCCGGCGCGCGAACGACTCGGCGTCGATCTCACCGGTGTCGGAAATCAGCCGCGTCCAGCGGCCGCCCGAGGAACGCGGCCGCGCGCGGCGGCCCCTTTCGCCGAGACGCCGCTTGGCGTCGATCAGCGAGCGCAGCGCGTCGAACCCGTCGGCCGTGACCAGCCCGGCGGCGACCAATTGCCAGAGCGCCTCCTCGACCTCGCTCGGAAGACGGTTCGTCCCGCGCGTGATGTCGTTGAAGAACGGCGCGCCGCGGCGCTCGATCTCGGCCAGCACGTCGAGCGCGGCGCCCGAGAGCGCCGCATCGCGCATCTCGGTGCGCGCGACGCCTAGCGAAGCGAAATCCTCGCGCGCGAAGAGTGCGATCGGGGCAAGTTTGGTGGGACGCACGCGCCTGCTGCGCTCGTTCTCGTCGGCCTCGAGCGCCGGATGCGGTGACAGCCGGCCCCACATCACCTCGCCGGAATAGCACAGCCGGTCGAGGTATTCGCGCTTGTAGCCGGCCACGCGCGACGGGAGCACCGAGGCTTCCCAGGCCGCCGCCGGGATCTCGTAGCCGGCCAGCTGATGGATGACGTGCAGCGTCCCGTCCACGCCGTGGAGGCGCGAGCTCGGTGCGACGTGCTGCCAGCGATGGAGGAAGCGCACGTAGTCGGCGGTGGTGACCGGTTCGATCTCGCGCCGCAGCACGCCGAGCGTCAGCCGATGGATGCGGGCCAGGATGCGGCGGTTGCACCACTCTTCTTCTGCGCCCCGGAAACGGCCGCGCAGAACCTGGCCTTCGACTTCCATGCGGATCAGCGCCGCGTCGATCGCGTCGCGCTCGACGCCGAGCTGCGCGGCAAGCTCCGCCGCGCTGACGGGCCCGCTCGATTCAAGCCAGCCGCGCACGATTTCGGCCAGCGCTTCGTCGCGTCCCTCGAGGCTCGGCCCGCTCGTGACGGCATCGATCGCCGGCGTGGTGCTCGCTTCCGGATACGCCGCACGAGCGCAGGTCAAACGTTCGGCACAGGTCCACAGCCGCTGCGCGCCCAGCTCCAGCGTCGTCGCGCGGCGCTGCGCGACGAGCTCGTCGAACCACTCCACCCAGGCCGGCTGCGGCGGAAGTACGATGAGGGTTGCGAGCGCGTCGTGCAGTTCTTCGGCATCGCGCACCAGCGGCCACGCCGATTCGGTGACCTCGGCGATCGCCGCCGGATCGAGGACGCCCGCGCCGTCATCGGCGTCGGAACGCGTCGTGCGCCGCAGGGTCACCGCCCGGGCGCGGCGCTCTTCGAGCGGTGCGTCGTCGAGGTACGCGTAGGGGTTGGCGTTGAGAATCTCGTGGCAGAACGGCGACGGCTCGGGCGTGTCGACCGCGACCGTTCGGATCGCGCCCGATTCGAGCTCGCGCAAGATCGCGATCAAGCCGTCGAGGTCCATCGCCTCGTGGAGACAGTTGTCGATCGTCTCGCGCACCAGCACGTGATCGGGGATGCGGACCGGGCCGCTCAAGTTCTCGACGCAGGCCGCTTGATCGGGGAAGACCGCCGCCATCAGATCGTCGGCCCGCATCCGTATCAGTTGCGGCGGCACTTTCTTGCCGCCGCTGAAGCGCAGGATCGCGAGCGACCGGGTGGCGTTCCAGCGCCAGCGGGCGGCGAACATCGGCGCATCGAGCAGTGCCTGCGTCAGCGTGTGCTCGACGCTCGCCGACTTGACGAACTCGAAGACGACCTCGAGCGGGAAGGCGTGCTGGTCGGTCAGCGAGAGGCAGATGCCGTTGTCGGTCGCGGCCGCCTGCAATTCGAGATTGAACGAGCGGCAAAACTTTTTGCGCAGCGCCAGCCCCCACGCCCGGTTGATGCGCGCGCCGAACGGCGTGTGCAGGATCAGCTGCATCCCGCCGCCCTCGTCGAAGAAGCGCTCGGCGACGATGGTCGTGCCGGTGGGCACCGTCCCCAGCACGCGCTTGCCGGCGCGGATGTACGCGACCGCCTGGTCGGCCCCGCCCGCATCGCAGCCGCAGCGCTCGATCAGGAAATCGCGGGCGGCGGCGTCGTCGCGTTCGTCGATCGCCGCGCGCAGCGCGGAGACTTCGTGCGAGAGCTCGATCGTGCGTCCGAGCCCTTCGCCGTTCCAGAATGGGATCGAGGGCGGTGCGCCGTGCGCGTTCTCGACCCGCACCACACCCGGTTCCACCCGCCGGATCTGCCACGAGGTCGTGCCGAGCAGAAAGATGTCGCCGGCCATGCTTTCGACCGCGAAATCCTCGTCCAGCGTGCCGACGACGTGGCCGTCGGGTTCCGCGACGACGTTGTAGTTGGCGGTCTCGGGGATCGCGCCGCCGCAGGTGATCGCCGCGATGCGCGCGCCGCGGCGACCGCGCAGGATGCCGTTCACGCGATCGTAGTGCAGGTAGGCGCCGCTGCGGCCGCGCGAGGTCGCGACACCATCGGCAAGCATCGCAACGACTTGATCGAAGTCGGCGCGCGGCAGTTCCCGGTACGGATACGCTTTGCGCACCATCGCGAACAGCGCGTCGGCCGGCCACTCGTCGGCGGCCGCGGCGGCAACGATCTGCTGGGCCAGAATGTCGAGCGGGGCTTTCGGGATGCACAGCGCGTCGATCGCACCGCTGCGGATCGCGCCGACCAGCGCGGCGCATTCGATCAGTTCGTCGCGGGTGGTGGCGAACAGCCGTCCCGACGGGAGCGCGCCGACCCAGTGGCCCGAACGGCCGACGCGCTGCAAGGCGACGGCGATCGCACGCGGCGATCCCAATTGCACGACCAGGTCGATCGTGCCGATGTCGATGCCGAGTTCGAGCGACGCCGTCGCGACCACGGCGCGCAGCTGTCCGCTCTTGAGCCGGTGTTCGACCTCGAAGCGGAGCTCGCGCGAGAGGCTGCCGTGATGCGGCAGCACGACGTCTTCGCCCAGCCGCTTCGTCAGCGCGAAGGCGACCCGCTCGCTCATCCGGCGCGTGCTGACGAAGATCAGCGTTGTCCGATTGGCGAGGATCAGCTCCGCGACGCGATCGTAGATCTCGCCCCACATCTCGTTGCTGGCGACCGGACCGAGTTCGTCGCGCGGAACCTCCACCGCCAGCGACATCGCACGGCGGTGGCCGATGTCGACGATCGCCGCCTGCGGGCTGAGGAACTGCGCGACCTGCTCGATGGGCTGCACCGTCGCCGAGAGGCCGATGCGCTGCGGTTTCTTCCCGCCCCGCGCCTGCACGAAAGCGTCGAGCCGGGCCAGGGTCAGCGCCACGTGGGCGCCGCGCTTGCTGGCGGCCATGGCGTGGATCTCGTCGACGATCACCGTTTCGACGCCGGCGAACAGGGCGCGCGACTTCTCGGCCGTCATCAGGATGTACAGCGATTCGGGCGTGGTGACCAGCACGTGCGGCGGCTTGCGCAGCATGCGCGCGCGCTCGGCCGGCGTCGTGTCGCCGGTGCGCGTCGCGGTGCGGATCGGGGCCAGCTCGAGCCTGCGTTCGCCGGCCAGCGCGAGCAGTTCGCCCAGCGGCGTCTCGAGGTTCTTGCGGACGTCGTTGGTCAGCGCCTTGAGCGGTGAGACGTAGACGACGAGGGTCTGGTCGGGCAGCGTCCCGGCCGCCGCGCGGCGCACCAAATCGTCCAGAGCGTGGGTGAAGGCGGCCAGCGTCTTCCCCGAGCCGGTGGGAGCGGAAATGAGCACGTCGCGGCCTGCCCGGATGAGCGGCCAACCTTGGATCTGCGGCTCGGTCGGCTCGCCATAGCGGTCCGCAAACCACGAGCCGACGAGCGGAAAGAAATCCCCCAGCACGATACGTTCCTTCAACCCGAATCGCCGCGAATCGTTTCTGCCGCGACGGGGTCTACGGGGCCGATTCCAGAGCGCCGCCCCAGCCCTCCAAGGCCTCCGTCGCGACCTCCCACGCTTCCATCGCGGCCTCGCTCTCGGCGTTGACGGCATCCATCCGGCGACCGAGGCGCGCGATCTCCTCAGGGTCGTCGTAGAGGCCCGGCGCGGCGAACAATCGCTCGAGCTCACCCTTCTCGCGGTCGAGCTCGGCGACGCGCTTCTCAGCTTCTTCGAGCGCGCGGCGGCGGCGGCCCAGCTCGAGCTTCGCTTCGTGACCGGAGGGACGTGCCGGCGTCGCAGGCTTGGCTCGCGCCGCATCGCGTCCGGGCCCGTCGCCCTGCTTCTGCTGGTGCATCCGCTGCTCGTAGGTCGCGTAGTCGGCATCGACGACGGTCGCCGCGCCGTCCCGTATCGTTACCACGCGTTCGGCGAGGCGTTTGAGCAGATACCGGTCGTGCGAGACGACGAACAACGCGCCATCGTAACTCGCCAGCACGTCTTCGAGCGCTTCGCGACTCGGAATGTCGAGATCGTTGGTCGGCTCGTCGAGAAACAGGCAGTCCGCGCGCTGCGCCATCAGGCGCGCCAGCATGATCCGCCGTCGCTCTCCGCCGGAGAACGCATCGACGGCTTTGTCGACCGCATCGCCGCCCAGGTTCAGCCGGCCCAGCAGCGATCGCGCTTCCTCGGCGGTGACCCCCATCTGCTGCACCGCCTCGGCGGCGGTCGCACCCGAGGGCAGATCGTCGACCGTCGTCTGGGCGTAGCTTGCCGTGCGCAGTCCGGTACCGTATCGCACGCTGCCGCGGTCGGGCTGCTGTTCGCCGGCCAGGATGCGGAGAAAAGTCGATTTTCCGGCCCCGTTCGGTCCGACGATCGCGATCCGGTCGCCGCGCACGAAGTGCGCGGTTACGTCGGCGAAGAGCGTCCGGTCGTAGGCCTTGGTCAGGCCTTTGACGTCGACGGCCGGACCGCCGGTCGCGCGCCGCGCGGCGCGCAGCGCGACCGAGATCGCGCGCCGCTCGGGCGGCGGCGCCGCGACCTCGGCCAGTTTCGCAAAGGCCTTCTCGCGGCTGCGTACGTGGCTGTAGTTGTGGGAACCGTGCGTGCGCAGCTCGGCGATGACGCCCTTCTGCCGCGAGCGCTCGGCGGCGAACGCCGCGTAGTCGCGGCGCTGCTGCTCGCGCAGCGTTTCGCGCTGCACCAGATAGTCGCTGTACGCGCGGCCCGGCTGCACGTCGTAGATCGTCAGTTCGCCGCGGTCGAGCTCCCAGATCGCGGTGCTGACCGTCTCGAGAAAATAGCGGTCGTGCGAGACGATGACGAACGCGCGCGGATCGCGCGCCACGTACGTCTCCAGCCACCGTACCGTGTCGAGGTCGAGGTGGTTGGTCGGCTCGTCGAGGATCAGCCAGTCCGGGCTTTCGAGAAGCGTGCGAGCCAGCAGCGCCCGCGTGCGCTGGCCGCCGGAAAACGTCGTCAGCGGCCGGTCGAGATCCGCCTCGCCGAAGTCGAACCGGTTCAGCGTCGCGCGCATCTCCCATTCGGCGGCGTTACCGGCCGCCAGCGCTTCATCGAACGCGGCGCGCAGCGACTGCGGGCCGCGTTCGGCCGCATCCTGCGCGAGATAGCCGAGTCGCCGCTCGCGCGCTCGCACGATCGTGCCCTCGTCGGGTTCGTCGCGACCGGCGAGCAGCCGCACCAGCGTCGATTTCCCGGCGCCGTTCGGCCCGACCAGGCCGATGCGGTCGCCGTCGCGGATCACGCCGGCGAGGTCGCTGAAGACCTCGTGCGCACCGTAATGCCGGGCGAGATTCGAGAAACGCAGGACTTCCATGATGGCGGCCTCGGGCGTTCGGCCCGAGCCGTCACCGGTCCCGGTTTACCCTAGCGGCCGAAGCGCCCGACGATGCTCGATGCGCGCAGGACGTGCCCGCCCAGCGCGGTCAGCAAGTCGGCGCGCGTGAGACCGGGCTTCAGCGCGTCCGGCGCGAGGTCGAGCGCGTAGACGGTCAGCAGGTAGTGGTGAAGCGATTGTCCCTTCGGCGGACAGAAACCGCGAAATCCCCTCGTGCCGAACTGTTGAATACCGCTCACGTACATCTGGGCCGATGGCGTTCCGGCTCCTTGGGGCAGCGCCGATACCGACGCCGGGATGCCGTAGAGCACCCAGTGTACGACGCCCAGGCCGTTGAGGCCGTCCGGATCGAAGGCCGTCACGGCGAAGCTGTTGGTTCCGTCCGGAGCGCCGGTCCAGGAAAGCGGCGGCGATTGTCCCGAGCCGCCGCACGGGGTGTTGTCGGACCCGATTCCTTCGAACGCGAACGTCACGGGCAGCATGTCGCCGTCGGCGAACGCCGGCGACGAGATTTGAAACGTCGCCGCGGCGGCGAATACCGGCGCGAAGCCGAGCGCCCCCACGAGCGCGACGGCGGAAAGCAGTTGCGGAAGGGACAACGCGGCTCTGGTCATCGGCGAGTTTTGGTGCGGCCGGCGGCGAGCGCGACCGCGCGCGCCGCGAAGACGTCGGCCATCGCGGCCCGATACGCACCCGAGGCGAAGGTGTCGGAGCGCGCCTCGCTGCCGGCGGCGGCACCGGCGCAAGCCGCCCGGACCGCCGCGCTGTCCGCCGTGTCGACCTGCGTCAGGGCCGACTCGACGCTGCCGGCCCGGAATGCGGCGTCGCCGATACCGCTCAGCGCGATCCGCGCGGCACCGATCGTCCCGCCGTTCATCGTCAGCACCGCCGCCGCGCCGACGACCGCGTAGTGCGAGGCGGGGTGATGGAACTTGACGTACGCCGACGCGGGCGCCGCGTCGAACGCGATCGCGGTCAGCACGTCCGTGCTCGCGAGCGCCGTCTCGAACATCCCGCGGAAGAAGTCTCCGGCGCCTATCTGCCGCTCGCCGCCGGCACCGGCGATGGTGAAGGTCGCGTCGAGCGCCAGCAGCGCGGCGGGATAGTCGGCGGCCGGGTCGCCGTGCGCGGATGCGCCGCCGATCGTGCCCCGGTTGCGCACCTGCGGATCGCCGAGCTGGTTGGCGGCGTCCCAGAGCACCGGCGCGCTCGCGCGCAGCGCGTCGCTCGCAGCCAGCGCCGCATGCGTCGTCAGCGCGCCGATCGTGATGCGGCCCCCGTTCACGGCGACCGTGTTGAGCTGCGGGATCCCGCTGATGTCGATCAGCGTCGCGGGCGTCGCCAGACGCAGTTTCATCATTGGAATGAGACTATGGCCGCCGGCCAGCAGCTTGGCGTCGTCGCCATGCTCGCGCAGCAGCCGGACGGCATCGTCGACGCTGGTCGCGCGGACGTAATCGAAAGCAACCGGGATCATCGCGTCACCCCATTCGATGCGCCGTGCATCGCCGACCAGAGTTTCTCCGGACGCAGCGGCATGTCGATGTGCACGACCCCGAACGGGGCCAGCGCGTCGATGACCGCGTTGACGACCGCGGGAGTCGACCCGATCGTGCCGGCCTCGCCGACGCCTTTGATCCCCAGCGGGTTGACGGTCGTCGGCGTCACGGTGTGGTCGAGCTGAAAGTGCGGCAGCTGTTCGGCGTGCGGGATCGCGTAGTCCATCAGCGTCCCGGTGATCAGCTGCCCGCGTTCGTCGTAGACCACTTCCTCGAACAGCGCCTGCGCCATGCCTTGCGCGATGCCGCCGTGCACCTGACCTTCGACGATCATCGGGTTGATCAGCGGGCCGCAGTCGTCGACCGCGAGGTATTTTTCGACCTTTACTTCGCCCGTCCGCGCGTCGACCTCGACCACGCAGACGTGGGTGCCGAACGGGAACACGAAGTTCGGCGGCTCGAACCGCCGCGTCGCATCGAGGCCCGGCTCGAGACCCGGCGGCAGATGATCGCCCATGAACGCGAGGAAGCCGGCTTCGGCCGTCGTCATCGACTTCGACGGATCGCCCTTCACGCCGATCTTGCCCTCGCGATACTCCAGATCGTCCGGGTTGGCTTCCCACTGATGCGCGGCGATCGTGATCGCCTTGGCCTGAATCGTCTCGATCGCCAGCTTGAGCGCGGCGCCGCCGACCGCGGTTCCGCGCGAACCGAAGGTCCCGATGCCGTACTGCACTTTGTCGGTATCGCCGTGGATGATGCTGACGTGATCGATCGGAACGCCGAGTTCGTCGGCGACGATCTGGGCGAAGGTCGTTTCTTGCCCCTGTCCGTGCGGTGAGATGCCGGTGAGGACGGTGATGCTGCCGGTCGGCTCGATGCGGATCGTCGCCGAATCCCAGCCGCCGGCCGCCATCGCCGCCGAGGGACCCATGCCGCACACCTCGACGTACGTCGAGAGCCCGATGCCGAGATAGCGCCCTTCCTTGCGCAGCGCCGCCTGCCGCGCGCGCAGGCCGGCATAATCGACGATCTTGAGCGCCTTGTCCATCGTCGTTTCGTAGTCACCGGAGTCGTAGGTCAGTCCGGTCGGCATCGTGTGCGGAAACGAGGTTGAAGCGATGAAGTTCTTGCGCCGCACCTCGACCGGGTCGAGTCCCAGGCGCTGCGCGACCATGTCGATCGCCCGCTCGATGAAGAACGTTGCCTCCGGGCGGCCCGCGCCGCGGTAGGCGTCGGTCGACATCGTGTTCGTGAACACGCCGACGACCTCGGCGTCGAGGTTCGCGATGCGGTAACAGCCCAGCGCCATCAGCAGCGTGAGCGTCGGGACGACCGGCGTGAGCAGTTGGTGATACGCTCCCAGGTTGCCGACGATCCGCAGCCGCAGCCCGGTGATCGTGCCGTCTTTCGTGCAGGCGATCTCGAGGTCGTCCACCTGATCGCGACCGTGGATCATCGCCTGAAAGCACTCGGAACGCGTTTCGACGTACTTGACCGGGCGTTCGAGCTGCATCGAGGCCCAGCCGATGACGGCTTCCTCGGCGTACACGTTGAGCTTGGCGCCGAAGCCGCCGCCGACTTCCGGCGCGATCGTCCGAATGTGGTTTTCGGGCAGCCCCAGCACGATCGAGAGCTGCGTGCGCAGCAGATGCGGGATCTGCGTTGCGGAGTACAGCGTGAGCTGCTGCATGCCTTCGTCCCAGCTCGAAATCATCGAGCGGGGCTCGATCGGCACCGGTGCCAGGCGCTGGTTGACGATGCGCTGCTTGATGATCTCGTCGGCTTCGGCAAAGGCGCGGTCCGGGTCGCCGGCTCGCAGCGGCATCCGGAAGGCGACGTTGGTTCCGAGCGATTCGTGAACGTAGGGCGGCCCGACCATGGCCAGCAGCGGATCGACCACTACCGGCAATTCATCGTACGCGACCTCGACCAGTTCGGCCGCGTCGCGCGCAGCGTACTGCGTTTTCGCAATCACGATTGCGACCGCTTCGCCGACGACGCGCACCTCGTCGAATGCCAGCAAGTAGTGCGGCGGGGTCAGCAGGTCGGGCATCTTGTGCGCGACCGGCAGCGACGTCTTGAGACCGTGGGCGTGATGCAGATCGTGACCCGAATACGCGGCGACCACAGCCGGATGCGCGAGCGCCGGACCGAGGTCGACGCTGCGGATCTTGGCGTGCGCGTACGGACTGCGCACGAAGGCGGCGTACACCGTCCCCACCAGCCGCACGTCGTCGGTATAGGTGGCGCGTCCGGTGATGAGGCGGGGATCTTCGCGGCGGCGGATTCGCGCGCCGACCATGGCCGTGAACGCCATCAGCGGCCCGCTTCCTGAAATTGCGGCGGGATGATGCCCTCGCCGCTGGGCGGCGGCTCCAAGGTAGGCCCATGGAGCGGCATCAGTTCGCGCACGCTGTGCCGCGCCGCGCCGTCGCGCATCGCCCGGCCGGCGGCGCGCACCGCGGTCACGATGTTCTCGTAGCCGGTGCAACGGCACAGATTGCCTTCGAGGCCGGCGCGAATCTCGTCGTCGCTCGGGTCGGGGTTGCGCTGCAGCAGGTCAACGGCGCTGACGATCATCCCGGTCGTGCAGTAGCCGCACTGCAGACCGTGCGACGACCAGAACGCTTCCTGCATCGGGTGCAGTTCGTCGGCGTCGCCGATTCCCTCGATCGTCGTGACCACGTGACCGGAGGCCTGAACGGCGAACACAGTACAGCTCTTGACCGAAACGCCGTCGAGCAGCACCGTGCACGCGCCGCAGCTCGACGTGTCGCAGCCCACGTGCGTGCCGGTCAGTCCGAGATTGTCGCGCAACGCGTGCACGAGCAGCAGGCGCGGCTCGACGTCCAACACCGCCGTCTCTCCGTTCACCGTGAGGTCAACGTTCATGCGAACCCAACTTTCTCCGAGCCCCGGGGGCGAGTACGCTACCGTGCGGAACCGGATATTCCTTGCCGCGGACCAAAGATGAATCTCATGTCCGCCCCGATCGTCGTCGTGGATCTGCAGCAGCGCCTGCGCGCCGCCGGCTACGTCGCCGATGAGGGACTTGCGACGGCGCTGGCCTGCGCGGTCACACTCGAACGTGCCGTCCTGCTCGAAGGCGACGCCGGTGTCGGCAAAACCGACGCGGCGCGCGCGCTCGCGAGGGTGTTCGACGCCCGGCTGCTCCGTCTCCAATGCTACGAGGGACTGGACCTAGCGGCAGCAGCATACGACTGGAACTACGGGAAACAGCTGCTTGCCATTCGGGCGGCCGAGGCCAATCGCGCGGCCACCCCCGACCTGTACGGCGATGATTTCCTGATCCGCCGGCCGCTGCTGGAGGCGCTGGGCGCGACCCGCGACCGCGGCGTCGTGCTGCTGATCGACGAGATCGATCGCGCCGACGACGAGTTCGAGGCGTTCCTGCTCGAGTTTCTGTCGGACTTCGCGCTCTCGATCCCGGAACGCGGGACGCTGTCGGCCGTCCACCGGCCGCTGGTCGTCCTCACCTCGAACCGGACGCGCGACTTGCACGATGCCCTCAAGCGCCGCTGCTTCTATCACTGGATCGACCACCCGTCGGTCGCGCGCGAGATCGAGATCCTGAGGCTGCACTTGCCGGCCTTGGAACCGCGGCTCGCCGGCGACGTCGCCCGCGCTGCGGCCGCCCTGCGCAGCGGTTCGCTCCGCAAGCCGCCCGGTATCGCCGAATCGCTGGATTGGGCGCAGACCGCCGGCCTGCTGGGCGCGCGGCATCTCGATGCGGACACCTTCGTGCGTTCGCTGGGCGCCGTCCTCAAGTATCCGGAGGACATTGCGTGGGCGCGCGGCGCCGCGGCCGAAATTCTCGCCGCCGCCGCGGACGACGGCCTGGCTTGAACGACGCAGCCGCGCTGGCCGCCGGATTCGACGCCGCGCTGCGCGTACGCGGCGTCGGGGCCGGCACGCGGCGGGCGCGTACGTTCGCCGAGGTCCTCGTGACGCTGCCCCCGGCATCGTTGACGGCCCTGTACTGGCAGGCCCGCGCGGCGATGCTGCCTTCCATCGACGACCTGCCGCCCTTTCATGCCGCGTTTGCGGATTTTTTCGGACCGGCCCCCGACGGCACGCTTTTCGCGCCGGTCGCGCAGCCCGAACCAGTCGCACCGCCCGAAGAACGCCCGCAAGCCGAGATGCTGCCGCCGCCACCCTCCGAACGCCCGGCCGGCGCCGCCGACGCAGCCCGCGCGCCGGTGCAGTGGATCCCGGCCTCGAGCGAGGAGACGCTGCGCGAGCTCAGCTTCGACGAGCTGAGCGAGAGCGAGCGGACGGCAGTTCTGCGTCTGATCGCACGGCTGCGCACCGCGGTCGAGACCCGTCCCTCGCGACGCCGCCGCGCGGAACCGCATGGCGACCGCTTCGACTTTCGCGGTACGCTGCGCGGCGCGGCCCGCACGGCCGGCGAACTGATTCGCCGCCGCGCCACGGCCCGCCGCGACCGCGTGCGGCCGCTGGTTTTCCTCATCGACGTCTCCGGATCGATGACGCCGTTCGCGCGCGCGCTGCTGCAATATGCCCGGGCGACCGCCCTCGCCCGGCCGCGCGTGCGCGCCTTTGCGTTTGCGACCCGGCTGACCGACTTGAGTTCGCCGCTGCGGCGCGCGACCGACGAGCGCCTGATGCGTGCGCTCGCCGAATCGGTGAACGATTACGGCGGCGGAACGCGCATCGGCGCTGCGCTGCGGTCGTTCAACCAGCGCTACGCGCAACGCGGAGCCGCGCGCGGCGGAACCGTCGTGATCGTCTCCGACGGCTGGGAACGCGAGGAACCGGCGCTGGTCGGCAGCGAGATGCAGCGCATGCGCCGGCTGGCGCGCCGCATCGTGTGGGTAAACCCCCACAAGCGGCACTCGGCCTACGCGCCGCTCGCCGGGGGGATGGCGGCCGCGCTTCCGCATCTGGACGCATTTGTGTCGGGTCACAACCTGCGGACGCTCGACGCCCTCGCCGGCGCGATCGAAGGGAGAATCTGATGCTCGACGTGCTGGAGACGATCGAACGCTGGCGCAGCGAGGGACAGCGCGTCGCCTTGGCAACCGTCGTAGCGGTCGAGGAGTCGGCACCCCGCGATCCGGGCGCGGTGATGGCGGTCAACGAACGCGGCGACGTCGCCGGATCGGTCAGCGGCGGCTGCGTCGAATCCGCGGTCTACGACGAAGCGCAGGATGCGATCGCGTCCGGGCGCGCGCGGCTGGCGACCTACGGCATCAGCGACGAGGACGCGATCTCGGTCGGCCTCACCTGCGGCGGCACGATTCACGTCTTCGTCGAGCGGCTGGACTGGTGATCTTCGGGCGTCTCGCGGAAGACCTCCACGCCGATCGGCCGGTCGCGCTCGCGACCCGGTTGGACGGCCCGCAGACGGGCGCGAAACTGCTGGTCACCTTCGACGACGCCGCCGGCGATCTGGGCAGCGATGGGCTCAACGCCGCGGTGGCTGCCGAAGCCCGCGCACTGCTGATGTCCGGCGAAACCGCGATTCGCAGTTTCGGTGAAGACGGCGAACCGGTCGGGGTCGACGTTCGCGTGTTCATCGCCGCGTACGCGCCGAAGCCGGCGATGTACGTGTTCGGTGCGATCGACTTCTCGCGCGCCGTGGCACGGCTGGGCAAGTACCTAGGCTACACGGTGACCGTCGTCGACGCGCGGCCCGTCTTCGCGACCAAGGCACGCATTCCGGACGCCGACGCGGTCGTCGTGGCGTGGCCCGATACGTGGCTCGCGCAGGCGCCGGTCGATGCGCGCACCGCCTTGATCGTGCTGACGCACGACGTGAAGTTCGACATTCCGCTGCTCCAGGTTGCGCTCGGGACCCCAGCCGGCTATATCGGCGTGATGGGCAGCCGGCGCACGCACGCGAACCGCATCGCCGCCCTCACCGACGCCGGCGCGAGCGCGGCAGACCTGGGGCGCATCAGCGCGCCGATCGGACTCGACATCGGCGCGCGCACGCCCGAGGAAACGGCGATTTCGATCGCCGCCGAGATCATCGCGCTGCGCGAAGGGCGCGGCGGCGGGCGTCTGAGCGAGGGGACGCTGCCGGTGCACAACGCGCGCTCGACGGTCCTGGGCCGATGATCGTCGACGACGCCTTCGTCGTCGATGCCCCGATCGACCGCGTATGGCCGTTGCTCAACGACGTTCCGCGCGTAGCCGGGTGCATTCCCAACGCCGAAGTAACCGAGATCGTCGATGCCGTGACCTACCGCGCGAAAGTCGCGGTCAAGGTCGGTCCGGTTTCGGTCGCCTATCGTGCGACGATCACGGTCGAGTCACGGGACGATCTCACCCATACCGCGACGCTGGGCGTCCAGGGCGACGAGCTGCGCGGCCGCGGCGGCGTGCGAGCGACGATCGTTTCGCACGCGGAAGCCCTCGACGGTGCGACGCGCGTGAGCCTGCACGCCGATGCACAGATCAGCGGGATCATCGCCTCAGTCGGCGGCCGGCTGATCGCAGGCGTCGCCAAACGCACCATCGCCGAATTCGCCGCGAATCTCGCTCAGCTCGTGTAGCGCCGCGCGCTCGCGCGCTTAGGCGTAGTCCTGCAAGCGCGTGATGCGGTCGCCGAAGATCGCGCTGGGGTCGATCCCGTACGCGTCGGCCAGCGCCGCGAGTTCGGCTTCGCTGAGCGCCGCGGTCCCCGCTTCGGCATCCGAGAGCCGCTCGGGCGAAAGTCCGGCGGCGGCCGCCGCCGCATCGAGATCGTGGCCGCGCTCGCTGCGCAGCCGCAGCAAACGATCGCCGACCTCAGCCATCACCGCTTCACGCCGCTCCATGCAGCAGCGCTCCGACGCACGAGCGGAGGGTCCCTCCCAAGATGCTGCGGCAACAACGGCGGCGAAGCGCCAGGCGTCACGCTCTACGGAGGACCCGGATGTCGGAATCCACGGTTCCCGAACCCACGGTTCCCGAACCCGCGAGTCCCCAGCCTGCGGCGCCCGAAGCAGGGCCCGTGCGGGCCGCGCTGCTGGCGATGACGCCCAACGGCGAAGTCCGTACCGCGTTCGTTTTTTGGTATACGCCCGAGCGCATGGTGCGCGAACGCGAACGCGGCGGCCAAGGCGTGTCCGAAACGTTCACCATTCCGTTCAGCCTCGACTGCACCGAGGCGCTCGCTGCCGGCGACGCTGTGGCCTTAGAACACGGACTGCACCCGGCGCTTGCGCTGCTCGATCAGGTTTTTCGCGAAACGTGGGTGCTGCTCTCGTGGGGCAAGTCGCGGACGATCCCGATGTCGCCCCAGGCGATGACGGTGACCGAGACCGCGTTCGACAGCGCGCTCAACCCGATTCGCGCCGAGGTCACGCTCCAGACCCAGCGCATCACGATCACCTCGGATGCGAATCTCGGCAAGTTCGTCAATGCCGGCGCGGGCGTCGCCGCAATGCTTGCAAAACTGTACGATGGCGGACCGGTGCCCGATATTCTGCTCTAGCAACACGTACGGGAACCCGCCGAAACGCCGAGAACGACGCGACATGCAGCTGCGCACGTTTGCCCTCTCGACCATCGCATGCGTTCTCTTGGTGGTCTCGGTGGCGCGCGCCGACATTCTCGATACGCCGATTCCTAAGCCCGTCTTCACGAAGATGTACGGCTCGCTGCAAGTGCAGCGCTACGGCAGCGGATCGCCGGCACTGATCCTGGTGCCGGGACTTTCGTTCGGCGCGTGGAGCTTTCACGATACGATCGCGCGCGAGTCGAAATCGCATGCCGTCTACGCGGTCACGCTGGCGGGATTCGATGGTGTCGCCGGCGGGAAAGACGATTCGCTCGACGCCGTGGATGCGAGCCTCGGGATGTTGATCGCGACCGAGAAACTCGAGCGTCCGGTGCTGATCGGCCACAGCCTCGGGGGCACGATCGTGCTGCGATACGGCGTGGAGCACGCCTCGTCGCTGGCCGGCGTCGTGAGCGTCGACGGCACCCCGGTCTTCCCGTCCTTGGCGAACGCGACGCCCGACATTCGGCGCGATGCGGCCAAGCAATACTATACCGCGGTCATGAAGGCGGTACCGGCGACGTACGACACGCAGCAGACCGAAACGGTCGACAGCTACATCACCGATCAGACGCTGGCTGCGCGCGTCGCGAACCTGTCGCTGCGCAGCGACCGGCACGCGGTTGCGTCGTACGGGCGCGACCTGTACGCGAGCGACCTGCGTCCGCAGCTGCCGCAGCTCACCGTGCCGACGATTCTGATCGTCCCCGTGCCCGCGCCGCCGATCCCAGCCTACTATCCGGCGCAGATGGCGACGATGAGCGATGCCGACCGCCGCTTGAACACGGTCGGCTTCTATCAGACGCTGGTGGTCGGTGCGCCGCAGCTCACCATCATGCCGGTCGACAACTCACGCAGTTTCGTCATGTTCGATCAGCCGGCGATCTTCGCGCAGCTGCTCGACACGTTCTTGGCCACGCTCCACTAGCGGCGGCCTCGCGACGAGATTTACCGAACGATGATCGGCACGACGACCGCGTTCCCGAACGGACGGCGTTGCGCGTCGTCTAGAACAGGTTCCAGAGATATTGGTTGTAGACTTCGTGGTGGAACTGCACTTCTTCGGGCTTGACGATCGAGCCCAGCAGCCGCGGGCAGCGATCCGCGCTGGCCTGCTTGAGGTCGGCGTAGCGGCCCTTGACGTCCTCGCCGAACAGCTTGGTCACCCATTCGGAGGCACGGAAGTCGGCTAAGGCGTCGTAAATATTGTCGGGCAGATAGCGTTCGGCTTGACGAAGATTCTTGACCTCGCTGACCGTGCCTTGGAGCCCGGTCTTGAAGACCGTCAGCAGCACCATGTACGGGTTGGCATCGGGTCCGACCGAACGGACCTCGACCCGCGCGCTGCGTTCGTTGCCGATCGGAACGCGGATCATCGACCCGCGGTCGACGGCCGAGGCCTTGATTTGGTTGGGCGCTTCGAAGTGCGGGTCGAGGCGGCGGTACGCGTTCACGCTGGCGTTAAAGATCAGACACGTGTCGGTGCCGCGCGTCAGGATGCGATCGATGAACTTCCACCCGAACGAGCTCAGGTGCTCCTCGCCCTTGGCGTCCCAGAACAGATTCTTTCCGCCCTTGGAGACCGAGACGTTGGTGTGCATGCCGCTACCGTTCACGCCCACGACCGGTTTGGGCAGGAAGCTCGCGGACATGCCGAGGTTCGTCGCGACCTGACGGCAGATCAGCTTGTAGAGCTGAATCGTGTCGGCCGCCGCGGTCACCTCGCCGTAGCCGTAGTTGATCTCAAACTGCGACGGCGCGACTTCCGGGTGGTCCTTCTCGTTTTCGAAACCCATCGCGCGCTGGACTTCCGCGACGGTGTCGATGAACTGCCGCAGCGGGTCGCCGGGCAGCGAGTGGTAGTAACCGCCCGTGTTGACGAGGTCGAACTTGCGAGCTTCGTTATAGCGCTGCTCGGCATCCAAGCCCGCGAAGACAAAGCCTTCGATCTCGTTGGCGGCGTTGAGCGTGTAGCCGTCCTTGTCGTAGCAGTCGGCGGAAAACTTGTTGAGGATCCCGCGCACGTCGGCGCCGAACGGCGTCCCGTCCTTGTCGACGACTTGGCCGAAGACCAGTACTTTACCGGGTCCGAACACGTCGGCCGGGCCCCAATAGAAGGCGCCCCAGTCGATGAAGAGCCGGAGATCGCTCTCGCTCTGCGCCGTGAAGCCGCGAATCGACGAGCCGTCGAAGGTGAGGTTGTCGCTCGACTTGACGAGAAATTTCTTGTCGTAGTCCAGCATGTGCAGCCGGCCTTCGAGGTCGCTGAACATCACCGTCACGGCTTTGATCCGCTTCTCGTCGGTGAGGTACTTGAGACGCAATTCCTGAAGCTTGTGCATCGGCACGCGCTTCTTACGCTGCTCTTTGGCTTCCAGGTTGAGATCTTCCAGCTCGGCGTACGTGTGGCTGAGGAAGTCTCGAAGTCCGGTCGTCATCTCTGGTCGTGCGCTCCTTGGCAGCTGCGGCGGATTACCCTAAGTCGCAAGGGCTTGGCAACGCGCGAGCCGACTCCTCGATCCCCACGTTGGTCCTCATTCGCCAGGGCACAGCAAAAGCACAAAGGACTTGGACCCGCCGGCGCCCTAGACGCGCTGTTCGGGCCCTGGCCGGAACCCTCGGTGCGCCGGGGTGCCGCGCGCCGGCAGGGAGGTCCGCAGCGATGCCGTTCGTCCAGGTTCATACGGCCCGGCCCGTCTCGCCCGAACTCCAGCGTACGCTCGGAGCGGCCCTGGCGAGGCTCTACGGCGAGCGCATGCAGACCACCCATCGCATCGTCAACGTCGGGTTCTTGCAGTATGCCGCGGGCGCACTCGCCCGGTATGACGAAACCGGCGACGCGCCGCGCGAGATGACGGTCGTCACCTGTGACGTGCGGGCGGGCCGGCCGCCCGAGACGCTCGAGGCATTGGGGCGCGCCATCACCTCGCTCTGCTCGCGCGAACTCAGCGTGCCCGACGCGCGAGTCGCCGTCTACATCACCGAGCACGCCGCGCATCACATCTATCGCGACGGCGGCCGCGCTCCCGAATGGTCGCCGGAGGAAGGCTCGCCCCGGCTCCGCTGAACGGCCGGGAATCGGACGGGGGTCAGGAAAGCAGCCCCTCATGGCAACAACCGCAGCCGCCGATGCGCTGGTGACGCTGCCCGGAAGTAAACGGATCCCGTGGCCGGGTGCGCAGAAAGCCGGCGCACCACGCATGGACGAAGTGGTCGACCTCACGGTGTGGCTGCGTCCCCGGCACGGCGGCGAACTCGACGCGGCGCGCGCGCACACGCTCTCGACGCTCGCGCCGCACGAGCGTACCTACCTCTCGCGCAAAGAGCTGCACGCAGCGACCGCCGCCGACCGCGCGGACGTCGACCGGTTGAGCGCCCACCTCGCGCATCATAAGATTCACGTCGTGGAGGTCGACTGGCGCTCGGTCCTCGTGCGCGGAACGCTCTCGGCGCTGGCGAGTGCGTTCGGCGCGACGCTCGAACTCTACGTCGATCCCGAAGGGCGCCAGTTCCGGCAGCGCTCGGGGACGATGAGCCTGCCGCGCGACGTGGCGGAGGTCGTGCACGGCGTCTTCGGGTTCAACGAATGGCCGCGCGCGCACTCGATGCGCCCGAACGCCTCGGCGGTGGAGAACCCGACTCCGCATCCGCCGCTGCTCGCCAATGCGGTTGCGCGCGACTACGCCTTTCCGCCGAACGCGGACGGCTCCGGCCAAACGATCGCCATCCTCCAGTTCGGCGGTACGTTCAATCGCGCCGACTACGAGGCGTGCATGAAGCTGAACGGCGTCAAGGCCGGGGAAGTGTTGACCAAACGCGTCGACGGGGCGGACGACATCCGCCGCGGGGAGACGGAGTTCGACACCGAGCTTGCTCTCGACACGCAGATTGCCGGCGGGCTGGCACCGGGTGCGCGCCTGGTTCTCTACACGGCGCCGCATTCGGAGCGCGGGTTTCTCGACGTGATCCGCACGGTGCTCTTCGACGATGAGCTCCAGCCGTCGATTCTCTCGATCAGCTACGGCTGGCCCGAAGGGTTTTGGACGAACGCGGCGCTTGAAATCTTCGACGACCTCTTTGCTGCCGCAGCCTTGCTCGGCGTCAGCGTCTTCGCTTCGTCCGGCGACAGCGGCGCCGACGATTTCGACGGCAAGCCGCACGTGCGCTCGCCCGCATCGAGCCGCTTCGCCCACGCCTGCGGCGGGACGCATGCCGAAATGGTCGACGGCGCGATCGTGAGTGAGAATGCGTGGAATCGCACCGGCGGCGGGTTCAGCACCCGCGAGGCGCCGCCGTGGCAAACCGACATCCACGAGCAGGCCGATCCCTCGAGCGGCAAGGGCGGCCGCGGCGTCCCGGACATTGCGGCGCAGGTCATTCCCGGCTACCGCATCGTGCGCGACGGCGTGCCGACGGCTGCGGGTGGTACCAGCACCGTCGCGCCGCTTTGGGCTGCACTGACGGCACGGCTCAATCAGGCCCTGGGCGTTCCGCTTGGGTTCTACGCGCCGCTGCTGTACGAGCGCGCGGCGAAAGGCACGCTCTTTCGAAAGATCGAGCGCGGCTCAAACGGGGTCTATCACGTGCGCAAGGGGTGGAATCCGTGTACGGGCCTGGGCTCGCCCGTCGGCACCGCGATCCTCGAAGCGCTCGGAGGCCGCGGCCCAGGCTCGTGAATCAGCCGGAGGGCATGCAGTAGAGGACGTCGTCGACGAAGGTCCCGTGAGCCTTCTTGTACTTGTCGACGGCCTTCTTGAGATTCGCCTTGCCCTTCGCGTCGCCCGCGTCTTGCAACGCCCCGAGCTTCTTGTGCAGAGCGTCGATTGCGCGACCATGCGCCGCCAGCGCCGGCGCGGCCTGATGTTTCTTCGATACTCGCGATGTTTTCGCGGCGGGCGATTTTTTCGCGACCACCGATTTTTTTGCGGCCGTCGTCTTTTTCGCTGTTTTGGTTGAAGCTGCCATCTCGATACCTCCTGCGGCGGTTTTCACGGCGCTTTGTGTAAGGTCATCCTTTCGCTGCTAGCGCAGGCGAGCGCCGTACCTGTACGCCGCCCGCGCAGGACAATGCATCTTTCTCGGTCATCAACTCGCCCTCGCGCATTCGGCTTGAAACCAGGTCCGAGCCGAGGCTCTCCCGCAGCAGGTCGCGCGCGCGCTCAAAACCATTCCGTTCGGTCGTCCCGCGTACGACACCTCGGCTGCGGTAGTACGCGTCGGTGAAGCCCAGCAATTGCAGCGCGCTCTCCGAATCGCCGCTCAACGCAGCGAGCACCGCGCAGTGCTCCAACGCCAGGGTCAAGTAGAACGAGCCGACTTCTCGCAGAATCGAGAGTGCCTCCGAAATCTCGGTAAAGGCCTCGTCAAAGGCGTCAGACGCGATCGCATACGCGGTCAGGTTGCAGCACACGACCGCGACGTCTAGCCGAAGGCCGAGCGCAACAAAGGTTCCTTTGGCCTCGAGCGCCAGAACCCGAGCCCGCTCGCGGTCGCCCGACGCGAACTCGATCTCGCCGAGCGTCGCCAGTGCGGTGGCCGCCGTGAGGCTGCCGGCCCGGCCGAAACTCAGGCTGGTCTGCAGCCGCGTGCGCGCGAGTTCGACGTCGCCGCGGATCAGGTCATTACTGGCCCAGTCCGAGTATAAAGCAGCCTTGTGAAGCTCCGTTAACGACCCTTCCAGCGTTTCAGACGCCTCGCGAAACGAACTGTCCGCGTCGTCGATCTGCCCCGCGTTGCGGAGACAGAGTCCGAGCGTGATGAGCGCGCGACCCAAGGTGGTGGGACTCCCGTCGTGCCTCGCTGCATCGACCGCACGACGCGAGACGGCGATGCGTTCCTCGGCAGGTGCTTCCTCATGAACGGCGGCCGTCGCCAGCTGAACGAGCACGGCCGCAGCCATGGCTGAGTCTGCAACGTCGTCGACCGCTTGCGCACCGAGCACGAACCAGCGGTGTGCCTCCTGCGGAAGCAGAATCAGCCGCCAGCGTCCGAGTCGCGAGAGCATCTCGAGACCGAGCCGGGGGTCGTTGTGTTGCACGAGCGTCCAATCGAGAGCGCTCCGAACGTTGTCGAGCTCGGCCAGCATTCGCGTCTGCCAGGCCGCGTCTTCCATGGCAATGCTCAACCGCTCTTGATCGCGCACATACGCAGCCTGATAGCGCGCGTGGCGTTCTTGCGCTACCCGCTCTTCGCCGCTCGTCGCGAGACGCTCGAGTGCGTATTCCCGAATTGATTCGAGAAAGTGGTAGCGGGGAATGTCTTCGCTCGTTTCGGCGACGACGAGCGATTTCTCGACCAGCGAGGCGAGCAGTTCCAGCACATCCGCACGGTCGACGCCGGCGCCGCCGCACACGGCTTCGGCTGCTTCGAGCGTCCAACCGCCGGCGAACGGTGCGAGCAAACGAAACAGCGCCTGCTCCCGCTCATGGAGAAGGTCGTAGCTCCAGTCAATCAGCGCGCGCAGGGTTTGCTGGCGTCCCAGTGCGGTGCGATTCCCCCCCGCGAGCAAGCGTAACCGTTCGGTGAGGCGATCCGCCAGTTGACGAAGGCTCAGCACGGTAAGCTTCGGGGCGGCAAGCTCGATCGCAAGTGGGATACCGTCGAGGCTTCGGCAGACGTCGGCGACCAGCGGCGCGTTCTCATCCGTCAGCGTGAAGGAGCCCGTTGCCGTACGCGCGCGCTCGACGAAAAGTGCGAGCGCGTCGTACGTCCGCGCATCGTCCGCACGCAGCTGCCCGGCTGGGGGAACACCCAGCGACGCGACGCGATGCACGAATTCGCCGGGGATACGAAGCGGCTGCCGTGAGGTCGCAATGATCCGCACGTGCTGCGCGCGCTGCAGGATCGCGCCGACCAGCGCAGCCGCAGAGTCGACGACATGCTCGCAGTTGTCGACGATGAGCAACAGGTTCTTGTACGTCAGTGCAGCGGCGACGGTCTCGACCACCGTCTTCCCCGGCGGCACCGGCGCGCGCAAGACGGCCGCAAACTCCGCGCCGACGAGGTCGGCTTCGCGGACGCCGGCCAGTTCGACCAGCCAGACACCGTCCGTAAAACGATCCAAGATCGCAGCGCCGACATGCACGCCGAGCCGCGTCTTCCCAACGCCTCCCGCACCGACGAGCGTGAGCAGCCGGGTCGTTTCGAGCTCGCGTTGGATCTCGTCCAATTCGACGGACCGTCCCACAAAGGTAGTGAGCTGCGAGGGAAGGTTGTGCGGCACGACGCCGATCGAGCGCAACGGGATCGAGATTTCGACCAGATCGGTTCCGATGAGCTGGTAGACACGCTCGGGCGCCGCGATGTCCCTGAGCCCATGGTCGCCAAGATCGCGCAGAAACGCACCCTTCGGAAGGGCCGTTTCCACGAGATGCCCGGCCGGCGACGAGAGCAGGATCTGGCCGCCGTGACCGATCGCCAGCAGCCGCGCCACGCGGTTCAGGCTCGGACCGAAATAGTCACCGTCCCGTTCGTCGGCTTCCCCGGCGTGGATCGCCATGCGCACGCGAACGCCGTCGACGTCGCCCCAATCCTCAGCGGCCAGCGCATTCTGCGCGTCCAGCGCCGCGGCAGCCGCGTCCGGGACCGCGCGGAACGCCGCGCAGAAAGCGTCGCCGACCGTCTTGAAGACGACCCCGCCGTGCCGCTCAATGCTCTTGCGCACCAGGGCGTCATGCCGCCGAACGGCGCCCTTCATGGCGTCCGGATACGCCTCCCACCGGAACGTGCTGCCTTCGATGTCCGTGAACAGAAAGGCCACGGTACCGCTCGGGGAACCCACCACGCGAACCGGATTCGGCCTCCGGCAAACGCGCCCCGCCCTTCGGCCTTGCACTGGTTGGGTCCGATAGCATATACCTGATGGCACCGTTACCGCGCGAGGGTCTTTGCAAGAACGTTCACCGAGCCTGCTCGACGAGCTGGAGGCTCGCTCAATCGCCATCCTGCGCGAGGCCTACTTTCGCGTCTCGCCGCTGATGATGCTGTGGTCGATGGGCAAAGACAGCACCGCACTCCTGTGGCTGACGCGAAAAGCGTTTTTCGGCGCGGTTCCGTTTCCGGTCGTGCTCTTGGATACCGAGATGGAACTTCCGGAGGTCTACGATTTTCGTGACGAGTTGGCGGCAGCGTGGAAGCTCGACGTGCGGAACGAGCTGTGTCCGCCGGAGGCGTCGATCGACCCCAGCCTGCCGCCGGCGACGCGGGCCGCAGCACGCAAGACCGCCGGCCTGCGGGCGCTGATCGACCGCGGGAAGTACCGCGGCGTCATCGTCGGGATCCGCCGCGACGAACAAGCGACACGTGCGAAGGAGCGCATCTTCTCCCCGCGCGCGCCCGACGGCGCGTGGGACGTCAAACGGCAGCCCGCCGAGCTGTGGGACGTGTACCACACCGATGTCCCCGACGGCCATCACCTTCGCATCCACCCGCTCCTGCACTGGACGGAACTCGACGTCTGGCGCTATACGCAGCGCGAGAACATTCCGATCGTTCCGCTCTATCTCGCGCGCGATGGGAAGCGCTACCGGTCGCTCGGAGAAAAGAACATCACGAACCCCATCGCGTCGAACGCCGCGACGATCGCCGACATCATCGCCGAACTCGAGTCGACGACGACCTCCGAGCGCGCCGGCCGTGTGATGGATCATGAAGCCGAGGACGCTTTCGAGCGCCTGCGCACGGGCGGGTACATGTGAACTCGCCGAGCGGGGAACGGCCGGCGCAGCTTCGCGTCGTCGTCGTGGGTCACGTCGATCACGGGAAATCGACGCTCATCGGCCGACTGCTGCATGACACGGGAAATCTGAACGAGCACCGCTTGCAAGAGATCCGCGCGGCCGGCGAACGCCGGAGCGTTCCGTTCGAATGGTCCTTCGTGCTCGACGCGCTGCAGGGCGAGCGCGACCAGGCGGTCACGGTCGACACTACCCGGATCTGGCTGCGGCTGCCCCAGCGCGACCTGGTGCTGATCGATGCGCCCGGGCACACGGAGTTTCTCCGCAACATGGTCACCGGTGCGTCCGAGGCCGACGCGGCGCTCCTGGTCGTCGATGCGGACGCGGGCGTGAGCGAACAGACCCGCCGTCACGCGCTGCTGCTCGACCTGATCGGCGTGCGCAGCGCCGTCGTCGCGATCAACAAAATGGACCTGGTCGACTACTCGGAAGCGCGATTCGGTCAGATTCGCGACGAACTTGCGGGGATGCTCCAGCGCATCGGCATCGCGGCGCAGACGTTCGTACCGGTCGCCGCCCGCGACGGCGACAACGTCGTGCGCGCGTCCGTCAACATGCCGTGGTACGCCGGGTCCTCCGTTCTCGACGCGATCACCGCGCTCGAGTCGTCTCTGCGAGCGCCGGGCAGCCTGCGCATCGCCGTGCAGGGGGTTCTCCGCCGCAACCTCGAGCGCATCATCGTCGGGCGCGTCGCGGCCGGGGCGATCGCGGTCGGCGACGAGGTGCTCATCTCGCCCTCGCGCGTTCGCGCTCGCGTTCGGTCGATCGAATCGTGGCCGCCGGATGGGCGAACGGAAGCGCATTACGGTGACGCGGTCGGTTTCACGCTCGACGGAGCCGCCTTCGTCGACCGCGGCGACGTCATCAGCAGCCCGCTCGGCGCGCCGGCGCCGGCGACCGAAGTTCGCGCCCGCCTGGTGTGGCTGGGTCGCGCGCCGCTTACGAGCGGCGATCGGCTCGGTCTTCGCATCGGCACGCGGCTCGCTTACGTGGAGGTGAAGACGCTGGAGCGCGTCATCGACATCGATTCGCTCGCTGCCCGCGACACCGAATCCGTGCATGCGAACGATGTCGCGGAAGTCGTCCTCAAGAGTCGCGATGTCCTCGCGATCGACACCGCCGGCGGTCACGCGGGGCTGGCACGTTTCGTGCTCATCGACGGCCTCGACATCGTCGGCGGCGGAACGGTTCTCGCCGCCCTCGACGCACCGAATGCCGCGACGAACGACCTCGTCCCGGTCGGCCATCTCTTCGATCGCGACCAACGCGCGTGGCGCAACGGACACCGCGGAGCCGTGATCTGGCTGACCGGCTTGCCGGCCGCCGGAAAATCGACCCTGGCGATGCTGGCCGAGCAGAAACTCTTCGAACGCGGCTTTCAGACCTACGTGCTCGACGGCGATAACATACGCGCCGGGCTCGGGAGCGATTTAGGCTTCGCGCACGCCGACCGGAGCGAGAACATTCGGCGGGTCGGCGAGGTCGCGGCGCTCTTTGCCGACGCCGGAACGATCGCGATCGCCGCGTTCATCTCGCCGTACCGCGCCGACCGGGACCGCGCCCGACGCGCTGCGGGAACCGCCTTTCACGAGGTGTACGTGAAAGCGGACGCAAGCGTCTGTGAGGCGCGTGATCCGAAGGGGCACTACCGGCAAGCGCGGGCGGGAACATTGAAAGACTTCACCGGCATCACCGGCGACTACGAACCCCCGCCCCATCCGGATTTGGTGATCGACACCAGCGTCATTTCACCGCCCGACGCCGCCGCCCAGCTCCTAGAGTACATCGAACGCGTCGTGCGGCTCGAGCCAGGAGCAACGCGCTCGGCGAACGCCTAAGCTACGCGATCCCGGAACGGGCTGTCGGAATCATACTCCCAATCATCACCTTCGACATTCGTTCGCAAGTTCGAGACCTTCCGAGAACCCGCTACGGGATCGATCTCGCCGGAAATCATCTTTTCGGCGACATCGACCATCGCGTAGAGCTTCGTCAATCGGGCATTCACCGTGCGCATGCGCGCCGTTCCGAGAGCCCGGCGCTATCCATCTGCCGCACGAACGCGGGGGACCGGCGCTCCCTCGATGTTCCAGATTTCTTTGGCGTAGTCGCGGATCGAGCGGTCCGACGAGAAGTAGCCCATGCGCGCGACGTTGAGAATCGAACTGCGCGTCCAGGCTTGCTCATCGTGCCAAAGGTCAGTCACCCGGCCCTGCGCGTCGAGGTAACTTTGGAAATCGGCCAGCACCAGGAACGGATCGCTGTACCTGAGGTTGTCGACGACCGGCCGGAAAAGGTTGAGGTCGTCAGGAGAGAACGCGCCCGAGGCGATGTAATCGAGCGCTTCGCGGGCCGTCGCATTTTGCTCGTAGATGTCGGCCGGGCGGTAATGCGGCTTGAGTTCCTCGACCTCGGGCGCGGTCAGGCCGAACAGGAAGAAGTTCTCCGCCCCGACCGCCTCGCGGATCTCGACGTTTGCGCCGTCCAGGGTCCCGATCGTCAGCGCACCGTTCATCGCGAACTTCATGTTGCCCGTTCCGGAGGCTTCTTTGCCTGCGGTCGAGATCTGCTCGGAGAGGTCGGCGGCAGGGTAGACGTGCTGTCCGCTCTTCACGTTGAAGTTCGGCAGAAAGACCACTCGAAGCTTCTCCCATGTTTGCGGATCGGCGTTGACGACGGCAGCAATGGAGTTGATCAGCTTGATGATCAGCTTCGCCATCGTGTAACCGGGCGCGGCCTTGGCGCCGAAGACAAACGTGCGCGGTGCCTCGCGCAGCGTCGGGTCGCGCTTGAGCCGCAGGTAGAGCGACACGATGTAGAGCGCGTTGAGATGCTGGCGCTTGTATTCGTGCAAGCGCTTCGCCTGGACGTCGAAAAGGCTGCCCGGGTCGACCGCGACCCCGGTTCGTTCCAGCAGCAGCGCGGCGAGATGCGCCTTTGCTTCCTGCTTCATATCGCGCCACAGCCGCCGGAACCCGGGATCGTCCGCCAGCGGTTCGAGTTTACGGAGTTCGAAGAGGTCGTGCAGCCAGCCGTCGCCGATCCGGCTCGTGATCAGCGAAGCCAGCGTCGGGTTTGCCAGCGCGATGAAGCGCCGCGGCGTCACCCCGTTGGTGACGTTGGTGAATTTGTCGGGCCAGAGTTCGTAGAAATCGCGCAGCACGGTCTCGCGCAGCAGCTCGGAGTGCAGCTTTGCGACGCCATTGACCTTGCTGCTGCCGACCGTAGCCAAATTCGCCATGCGTACGTAGCGCTCGCCCGATTCATCGATCAGCGACATTCGCGCAATGCGCGCGGCATCGCCGGGAAATGCCACCCGCAGTTCGTCGAGAAAACGCCGGTTGATCTCGTCGACGATCTGCAGATGGCGCGGAAGCAGCTTGGCGAAGATCCCGATCGGCCACTTCTCGAGCGCTTCGGGAAGCAGCGTGTGATTCGTGTACGCGAAAGTATGCCGCGTGATGTGCCAGGCTTCGTCCCACTCCAGCCGATGTTCGTCGATCAAAAGCCGCATCAGTTCGGCGACCGCCAGCGAGGGGTGCGTATCGTTGAGCTGCACCGCCCACTTGTGATGGAATGCTTCGAGCCGGCCGCCATCGGCGACGTGCATGCGCAGCATGTCCTGCAGCGAGCAGGTGACGAAGAAGTACTGCTGCTCGAGACGCAGGATCTTCCCTTGAATCACCTCGTCGTTCGGGTACAGGACCTTCGTGATGTTCTCGGAGGCGATTTTGCCGCCGACCGCACCATAATAGTCGCCGCGGTTGAAAGACGCGAAGTCGAACGAGTCGACTGCTTCCGCTCGCCACAAGCGCATGCGGTTGCAATTCGCGACCTCAAATCCAAGGACGGGGGTATCGTAGGCGACGCCCTTGACGACGTTGTCCGGAACCCACCGCGTGCGGTAGTGTCCGTGCTCGTCGGCGTAACTCTCGGTGCGGCCGTTGAAATTGACGTCGTACGCGATTTCTGGTCGCACGATCTCCCACGGGTTGCCCCCGCGCAGCCACTTATCGGTGACCTCGACCTGCCACCCGTCGCGGATGAGCTGGCTGAAAATGCCGAACTCGTACCGGATCCCGTAGCCGATCGCCGGGATCCCGAGAGCGGCCAGCGAGTCCATGTAACACGACGCCAACCGCCCCAGGCCGCCGTTACCGAGGCCGGGCTCGGCTTCGAGTTCGATGAGGTCGTCGAAGTTGACGGCCAGCTCGGTCATCGCCGCCCGCGCATCCTCGGTGATGCCGAGGCTCAGCAGGTTGTTGGCCAGATGCGGGCCGGGCAGGTACTCGGCCGAAAGGTAGGCGACCGCACGCGACGCGCGATAGGCTTCGAGCGTTTCGCCCCCAACATGAAAGACACGCTCGCGGACCGTCAGCGCGAGCGCCAAGTACTTGTCGTTGCGCGTGGCGGCGGCGAGCGAGCGTCCGAGCGCGCCGAAGAGATTGTCGAGAAACGACTGTTTGATATCGGACACCGACATGCCGTGGTGGACGTTGGTCGAGCCGTTGGGCGAGATTTCCGTAGCCGGCGTCATTGGCAGCCCGATCTCTCCTTCTTCGTCATACGGGGATCGCGACGGCGTTCGTCACGATGCGCTGCGCTTCGTCCACGATCGCCGCCAGATGCGCTTCGTCGCGAAACGTTTCCGCGTAGATCTTGTAGATGTTCTCCGTCCCCGACGGACGGGCCGCGAACCAGCCGTTGGCGGTCACGACCTTGAGACCGCCGATCGGCGCCTCGTTACCCGGCGCGCGCGTGAGCTTGGCAAGGATCGGTTCGCCGGCGAGTTCCGTGTCGGTGACGGCGTCGGGCGAGAGCTTCGACAGCGCTTTCTTCTGCTCGAGCGACGCCGGTGCGTCGATGCGCGTCGAGAGGGGCATTCCGAGTTGGTCGGTCAGCGCGCGATAGTGGACCCCGGGATCCTTGCCGGTGCGCGCGGTGATCTCCGCTGCCAGCAGACCCATGATCAGCCCATCCTTGTCGGTCGTCCACACGCGCCCGTCGCGGCGCAGAAAACTCGCCCCGGCACTTTCCTCGCCGCCGAAGCAGCACGTTCCATCGAAGAGGCCGTCGACGAACCACTTGAATCCGACCGGGACCTCGAGCAACCGGCGATCCAGGCTCTTGACGACACGGTCGATCAGGCTGCTGCTCACGACGGTCTTGCCGATCGCCGCCTGCGGGCTCCACGCAACGCGATGTTCGAGCAGATAGCGAATCGCGACCGCTAGAAAATGGTTCGGGTTCATCAGCCCCGAGGAAGGCGCGACGATGCCGTGGCGGTCCGAATCCGTATCGACCGCGAACGCGAGGTCGTACTTCGCGCCTAAGGCGACCAGCCGCGCCATCGCGTACGGGCTGGACGGATCCATCCGGATTCGGCCGTCGTGATCGACGCTCATGAACGAGAAGGTCGGCTCGACGATGCGATTAACGACTTCGATGTCGAGCCCGTGGGCCGCGTTGATGGCATCCCAGTATTGCGTCGACGCGCTCCCCAGCGGGTCGACCGCGAGCCGGAGTCCGGCTTCCCGGATCACGTCGAAGTCGATGATCGACCCCAGATCGTCGACGTACGGCTGCAAAAGGTCGGCCTGGCGGATGGTCTCGCTGCAGATCGCGTGCTCGTAACGCATCCGGCGCACGCCGGCGTTGCCGGCGCGCAGCAGCTCGTTCGCGCGATCCTGGATCCAGTTCGTGATCTCGGTATCGGCCGGACCACCGTTGGGCGGATTGTATTTGAACCCGCCGTCCTCGGGCGGGTTGTGGGACGGCGTCACCACGATCCCGTCGGCATACGGTGCGCTTCGGCTGCGATTCGCGACCAGGATCGCGTGCGAAATGGCGGGCGTCGGCGTGGGTCCGTCGTCGCGCTGCAGGACGACGCTGACCCGATTGGCTGCCAGCACTTCGAGCGCGCTTCGCTGCGCGGGTCCGGAGAGCGCGTGCGTGTCCTTCCCCAGATAGAGCGTGCCGTCGATTCCTCGCGCAGCCCGATAATCGCAGATCGCCTGCGCGACCGCGAGGATGTGGTCTTCGTTGAAGGCGCCCTTCAGCGACGAGCCGCGATGACCGCTCGTCCCGAAGGCGACGCGCTGGACGGGGTCATCGAGGTCGGGGTGCCGATCGTAATACGCACCGATCAGATGCGCGACGTCGACAAGGATCTCGGGCGGGGCCGGTTTTCCAGCCAGCGGGGAAAGGGTCATGTGGTCGATATTTTTTCTTCGTTTTGAAGGCGGTGGGTGTGCCGAAGACGTCGACTGTTACGATCTGCATGCCGAGCATCGTGAACGTTCGACCTTTAGGAAAGGTTAAGTCGGCGCGTCGACGTGGGCGGCGAGATCGTCGAACCTCCGGCCGGGTTCGACGGACTCGATCGTGATTGGATGTTTGCCGCCTTGTTTAAGGTGACCATCGGCCGGCTGAACCCGGAGTACGCGGGGCCGGCCTCATTCGACGGGACCGCTGTCCGGAATGTGCTGCATGATCGCGTGCGCCAACTGATTGGGGTCTTGGTCATCCGCAAGTTGTACCGCGATGCGCGGAAAGCGCTCTCCGCGCGTCTCGATCACCAGACAGTCGCGCGCCCCCGATGCGTCGACGAAGATCAGACCTTCCGGGTTGGCAAAGACTCCGACGGCTTTGTAGAACCCGGCGTTCGTGCCTTCGAGCTTATACTGCAGCTCGAGATCCTCGAAGCCGCTGACGTAGGCGTTGGTCACGTGCGCGAGCGGGATATGAAACGAGCCGTGAAAGCCCAACAGCCGGTCGATCAGCGAGATATCGATGTTCAAGCTGTCGTCCTGAAGCGTTACTTTGGCCACACGTACCACCTTGGCGCGGCAGGACGGGTCGGCCTCCGCCTCGCCGCCGGCCGGAGCGTCGTACCCAAAGGGCGCGGCGGACCTTGCGGCCGCCGCAGTCAGTCGCTACGATGGGCTGGTTTGGAGGCAGCGCTGTCTGATGATTGATCTCACTCCCGCGACGGATTACGGTTTGCTCTTTCTCCGGATCATGGCCGGCGCGATCTACGTCAACAGCGGCTACAACGACCTCAAGGATCCGGACGCGCGCAGCAAGAGCATCGGCTTGCCGAAGGGTTTTACGCAGTTCCTTGCCGGTGCTGAGCTCGCCGGGGGAGCGGCCGTGATCGTGGGCGTGTTCCAGCAACTCGCCGCCATCGGATTGATTCTGATCATGCTCGGCGCAATCCAGCAGAAAATCATGGTCTGGAAGACGGGCTTCTGGGGCAAAGAGGGGTTCGGCTGGTCGTACGACTTGACGCTGGTCTCGATGCTGCTTGTCATCCTCTTCACGGACGGCGGCCGATTCGTACTCGTACCCTGACTCGGCGCGGCCTATTTGCGACCGCTCTCGCGCTCGTGGTATTCTGCGAGGTCGGCTTGGCCAGATCCGCACGGGCGGAGATCTACGCGACCAGTGAGGCGTTTTGCGATCAGCTCGTCGCCCGCGCGCGGAAAACGGACGAAGACTACCGCGACATGACGCTGGCCTGCGCCACCGCCGTGCAGCGGCACAAGCTCCAAGCGCAGCGCCTCACGGGGGCGCAGCGCCAGCAAGAACTCATCCTGCAGGCGACCTATCTCTATTTCGCCGCCGAGGGTGAAGCGCGGACCCATCACGTCGACATCGCCGTTGGAGCGCTCGAACAAAGCCGACTGCTCTATCAGCGCATCTTCGACCATGCCGCGACACCGGCGCTGCGGCACAAAGCGCAGATGGGATTGAACGTCGTCGCCGCAGCTCTTGCCCCCGCTCGCCCCGCTATGCGCCCAAAACGAACCCATTGAGCTACTAGCTCATGGGGCTCGCACCTCAAGAAGATGCACACCTCGTCGGCGCTCGCGTCGCTGGGCGACGCAGGAACTTCGAACGTGGCCTTGGCACGCTCTCGATGGGGTTCTCGGCCGATTCATCGAGAACCGCGTTTCATCGCGGAGGTGAACATGCGTCTCCTAGCCTTTCCGGCCTCTCTCGTCTCGGTGATGCTCCTTTCGATCGTGCCGGTTTCGGCGCAGAGCATCAACATGAGTGCGGGGATCACCAACGCCGGCGGTCCGGTCACGAGCTGCCCGGTCACGATCAACTTCGAAGCGACGATCAGCGCGACCGGCTGGTCCCCCACGGCAAATCGACAGGTGCAGTACAAGTGGATCCGCAGCGACGGTGCCGATTCGCCGACGCAGACGTTGGATTTCCCAGCCTCGGGACCGTCCGCCCAAACCGTGAGTACGACCTGGCAGCTCGGCGCGAACGGCCAGAATTGGGAAGCGATTCAAATCAGCTATCCGCCGCTCTCGAACACGACCTCGAACCATGCCGTCTTCACGCTGACCTGCCCAACGCCGGGAAGCCTGGTAGTTCCCCGTAGACCCGTCCTGATCCGGTAAGACCACGCCCGGCGAAGGCCGCCTGATGGATACCCTAATCCGCGAGGGGGAGCTGCTGTGGAAGCCGTCGGCGGATTTCGCCGACGGCTCGTCCGCCGCGCGGTTCCTCCGCTGGCTTTCGAGCGAACGGAATCTCCACTTTGCGGACTACAACGCGCTGTGGCAATGGTCGGTCAGCGACCTCGACGCGTTCTGGGCCGCCATCTGGGACTTCTTCGAGGTACGTTCGAGCACGCCGTATACGCGCGTGCTCGATCGCCGCATCATGCCGGGCGCGCGCTGGTTCGCCGGATCGCGGGTGAATTTCGCCGAGCACGCCCTGCGTCACGAATCGCGCGCACCGCACGCCGCCGCGCTCGTCCATTCTTCCGAGCTGCGGCCGTTGGCACATATGAGTTGGGGCGAACTCGGCGAGCGCACGCGCGCGCTCGCGACGGCGCTGCGCGAGCTGGGCGTGCAGCCCGGCGAGCGCGTCGTGGCCTACATGCCGAACATTCCGGAGACCGCGATTGCCATGCTGGCGACGACGGCGATCGGTGCCGTGTGGGCGTCGGCGGCCCCGGAGTTCGGAGCGCGTACGGTGATCGACCGCTTCGCGCAGATCGAGTCCAGCGTGATCTTCCTGACCGACGGCTATCGCTTCGGCGGCAAGGATTTCGACCGGGGCGAGCAGATTCGCACGATCTTGGCTGCCTTACCGTCGGTACGGTACGTCGTGTGGCTGCCGTATCTCGACCATAGCGCTGCGCCGCCGCTCCCCGCCGCGTTACACTGGGATGACCTGCTCAAGCGTGGCCGAGCGCACGCGCCGAGCGTCGACGCATTCGCTTACGAGCGCGTTCCCGAAGACCATCCGCTGTGGATCCTTTTCTCGTCCGGGACGACCGGCTTGCCGAAGGCGATCGTGCACAGCCACGTCGGCATCATCGTCGAACTGCTCAAGAACGGCCTCTCGACCGACGCCGGGCCCAACCGTCGCTCGTTCTTTTACACCACCACGGGTTGGATGATGTGGAACGCCCTGATCGCGTCGTTACTCCACGGTTCGTCGATCGTGCTCTACGACGGACACCCCGCCTACCCGGGCCCCGAACTGCTCTGGCAGCTCGCCGACGATGCCGACGCGACCGGTTTCGGTGCGAGTCCGACCTTCGTGCAGATCATGCAGAAGATCGGCCTCGTGCCGAAACGGCGCTTCGCAACCGAAAAGCTGCGCAGCGTCCTGCTCACCGGGTCGCCGGTCTCGCCCGAGACGACGGCGTGGTTTTATCAGAATGTGAAGGACGACTTGTGGGTCAGCTCGCCCTCAGGCGGCACGGAACTCTGCGCCGGGCTGGTCGGGGGTTCGCCGCTGCTGCCGGTGTACGCGGGCGAGATCCAAACGCGGCTGCTCGGCATGGACGTGCACGCCTGGGACCAGCGCGGCCGCGAGATCGAAGATGCCGTCGGCGAACTGGTGGTGACCAGCCCCGCACCGTCGATGCCGCTACGCTTTTGGAACGACCCCGGTGACCGGCGTTACCGCGAAACGTACTTCGAGCATTTCGACGGCGTTTGGCGCCACGGCGATTTCCTGAAGGTCAACGCGCGCGGGGGCTGCTACATCTACGGCCGCTCCGACTCGACGCTGAACCGCTTCGGCGTGCGCATCGGATCGGCGGAGATTTACCGCATTCTCGAACGGATACCGGAGGTCGCCGACAGCCTCGTCGTGTGCCTCGAGAAGCCCGACGGCAGTTTCTTCATGCCGCTCTTCGTGAAGCTCGCAGCCGGCGGCGTTCTCGACGATGCGCTGCGCGCCGAGATCGTCGCTAAGCTGCGCAGCGACGGCAGCCCGCGTCACGTCCCCGACACGATCGTCGCGGTCGACGCGATCCCCTACACCCTGACCGGCAAGAAGATGGAGATCCCGGTCCGTCGTCTCCTCGCCGGCGCGCAGCCCGCCGAGGTCGCCAGCCGCGACGCAATGATGGATCCCACAGCCCTCGACTTTTACATTACCTACGCAGCAGCCGCCGAATAAGCGTGCCGCGGGATCACAGTGTGAAGGCGCCGCCGACGCCGAAGGCGTGCTGCCGAATCGAGGGTGCTGCCGGCAGCGCATTGACCTCGTACTCGGCGTCGAGCACGACCCGCGCCGAGATCACGCGCTGCACCGCGATGAGCGCGCGATTTCCGGTCCCGCCGCCCGGGCCCAGCGGTGTGGTGATCTGATCGCTGACAAGCAGCGTCGTATTCCGCACAAACCCGTAACTGACGGTCAGCGAAGGCTGATACGAAAAGAACTGCCTTGCACCGGACGGATCGAGCGGAGCGGCATTCGCAACGGCGTTTTGCGTAATTGAAATGCCGAGATTCGCCGGCAGCGCAAAGGCCGCGGTATAGGTCAGCATGTACGTCGGTGCACCGGCTGAGAATCCGGTGCTGCCCTTCGGCGTCCCAGTCGGCGCGGTGTAGAACAGCCCGACCGCGTCTTGAAAGCTTGCGCGATCGTCGAGCGTCCGTTTGAACCCGAGCCCGACGTCTTGGCTGCCGACAGCGGGCACGAACGCCCCGCCCACCGCGGCACCGCTGCGAATCGACTGCGCCGGCGGCTGAACGAGGAGTTCCGAACGCGCGCCCAGCCCGATGCGAATCAGCGCGAGAGGAAAGACGGCGAGACTGCTCGTGCCGTCACTGCCGGTCGTCGACTGCTCGCGATAGCCGGCTTCGACCATGACCTGCGACGCCGGGACGACACAGGGCGATCCGTTGTTCGCGGTCGGCCGGCCGAGGCCGGGACGATCGACGATCGACCCGATCGCGTCCGGCTGTTCGCACGGCCCCGGCGCGGGCGCAGTTTGTGCCCACGCCGCGATCGGCAAAAGGGTGAGACCGGCTACGATCGCTGTTATGCGCAAAACTCCACTCACATCGGCCGCCTTTTCCTCAGCCGTAAAATGCTCTACGATAGGCCCGAAACGCTCGACTTCTGAGGAGACCGTGTTTGATGAAAGCGCCTTCGCAGTCCGGCACGTTGGCCATGCGCCCCGCATCGCGGCATCTCGCCGGGGTACTTCTCCTGCTGATCCCGACCATCGTCTACGGGGGCTATGCACTCCTCGACGCCCTGATCCAGCCAGGGTCAGCCTACATGAGCAACCCGCTTCGTCAGAACCTCTGGCGCGCCGGCCACGCGCACGCCGGTGTTCTCCTCATTCTGTCGCTCGTCATTCTCATGTACGTCGATCACGCACAGTTGAATCCCGGACTGACGCGCTTCGTGCGGCTCTCCGTGCCGGCTGGGGCGATCCTTCTTCCGCTAGCGATGTTTCTCTCGGTCGCGGCGCCCGACGCGACCGCACCCAACGCCTTGATCTACCTAGCGTACCTCGGCGCGATTGTCGTGGCGCTCGGCACCTTCATCCTCGGCGTCGGCCTTCTGCGAAGCCGGCAGCCTTAGATTCTGTTCCTGTTTGTAGGCCTTGCCTAATATCGTTTGTAGGGGAGAAATTTCCCGGACATCGTGATCTTCACGCGGTCGCCTTTCGGGTCGGGCTGCCGTTCCATCTGCATGTCGAAGTCGATCGCACTCATGATGCCGTCGCCGAACTCTTCCTGAATGAGCGCCTTCCACGTCGTTCCGTAGACTTGCACGAGCTCGTGAAAGCGATAGATGAGCGGATCGGTCGGTGGGCCGGCCGCCAAGGATCCGCGGTACGGAACCTCGGTCAACAACGAACGCTCCTCGTCGCCGAGTCCGAGGAGTTCCACTACCTTTGCGGCCTCGTCGTCGGTCAAGCGCATCTGTCCCAAGAGTGCGGCCGTGGTCAGGATGGGTGACGCTGCGCCGATCGCCGACGCGATCTGCTTCCAGGTCAGTTTCTCCGCCCGCTTGCGAGTCTGAATGGTGAGGGTCAATTCTTCACGCGTCATGCGGCCAACTCACGCGATCGGCTTGGCCACGCCTTTGTGAAAAGAGAACACGTCGTCGCGGGCGTGACCTTACGGTCCGGCGGGTACCTGCGCACTGTAGCGGTCCCAGCGTGCGCTCAGCTCGGTGACCACCGGACTGCCGACGCGATAGGCCGACTCGAGCGCCTCGCGATACGCCGACTCGCCGCTCGCGCTCGCATCGTGAGCCATCAGGGCGGCCGCAGTCTCGCCTTCGCCGGGCACGGCATAGTCGCTCGCGGTACGGAGGACGAGAACGCGGCGCAGATCGATGCGTCCCGCCTGCCCGAGGAACGTCAGCGACTGCATGATGCCGGCGTCCTCCTCGGCCGTCATCACGAATGTTCCGCGGCCGCCGGTCCAGTACGAAACCCAGCGCTCGGCCCAGGCGTTCATCGACGCTCCGACCCAATAACGGTCGCCGCACAGGCTGTCGCCGCGCAGGACGAACGGCGGCCGGGCGGCCTGCGGAAAGCGCGCGTAATGGGCACGAATCCGGCGCAGCGCCGGGTCGTCGTCGAGCGGCGTCGCCGCGGTGAGATGGTACGCCCAGCTTGCGAGCCCGGCGTTGAGTTCGTACGCTTCGGCGCCGTGCATCGAGACCGCCTCGGGCGCGGGCGACGCGAACGGCGTCGCGCGGTCGAAGGGGACGATCCCGGTGGCCCAGGTTGACGGCATGTCGCGCGCGTCGAGTTCGAACCCGAGGTCGGCGTTCACGACCCAGTTCGCCCAAGCGGCCGACCCGACCGACGCGGCGTTCGGATCGACGCCCGCGATACCGGCCACGAGCCAATAGGCGCGTGACAGATCGAAACGC
>Ga0182024_10003142_pt1 | contig 39777 bp, 32 predicted proteins | sample P32metaG_FD_120480 | JGI IMG/M metagenome (GOLD analysis project Ga0182024, IMG submission 120480) | Permafrost microbial communities from Stordalen Mire, Sweden - P3-2 metaG (Illumina Assembly) | ecosystem: Environmental > Terrestrial > Soil > Wetlands > Permafrost | place: Sweden: Stordalen...
ATCCTGCGGGAGATGATTACCGAGGTTCCACTGATCGTCGATGCCGGAGTAGGCATGGCTTCCGATGTCTGCCTGGCAATGGACATGGGAGCGGATGCTGTATTGATAAACTCCGCCATCGCCTATGCAGCCAAGCCCGTGCTCATGGCCGAGGCGATGCAACATGCAGTGCTCGCCGGCCGCCAGTCGTTCCTCTCCGGACGGATGCCCAGGAAGCTCTACGCGACCGCCAGCTCCCCGCTTGAGGGCCTTTCCAAGTAGCACCCACATGACTATTACAAGCGCTGCCCACTGTGGGATAGACTCGGTCACATGCGCGTGTTCGGCATCGATTGCGGCACCAACTGTACTGGGTATGGCGTGGTCGACGTGCAGTCCGGGCGGCATGAAACACGCCTGATCGCAGTGGCCGCCGGCGGTCTCAAATTGGAAAAGAATCAGCCACTGCCAGTGCGGCTTGCTTATATTTACGCCGAGCTCTCAGCGCTTTTGGAATTGCACCGGCCCGATGTGGTGGCGGTGGAAGAGGTTTTCTACTCCGTGAATGCAAAGTCTGCGCTGAAATTGGGACATGTGCGAGGAGTGGCTTTGCTGGCGGCAGCGATGCAGGGTCTGCCAGTGGCGGAATATGCCCCACTCACCATCAAGTCCGCGGTCGTTGGTTACGGGTTGGCGCAGAAAGAGCAGGTGCAGTTCATGGTTGCCCGCCTGCTGCGCCTCGATTCTGCGCCGGAGCCTGCTGATGCCGCCGACGCCCTGGCCATCGCGATATGCCACGCGCATACCGCTCAGACGCTGTTGTTGCAGGCGGAATCCCGCGCTTGAGGTGGAGTTGATTCCGCTGCGAAGCATCGCATGGGCAGTCTCGCCTTTTCTCCTTGTGCTGGGTGGGCCGCCAGTCGCGGCGCAGGGCGGAACCCAGGCACAGATCCGCTTCATCTACGAGAACCCCAAGCTGCAACCACCAAAGTATGTGGTGACCGTGGGAGAAGACGGCAGCGGGCATTTCCACTCTGACGCGGGAGGCCCAACTGACGGTCAAAGCATGTCGTCGGAAGCTCAGGATCGGCCCATCCACATCTCCAAAGCCCTCCGCGACGCCATGTTTTCGACCGCCCGCAAGAACAAGCTGTTCGCTATTTCTTGCGATGACGGGGGAAAGAATATTGCTTTCCAGGGCACCAAAACGTTGGCGTACGAAGGCCCTGAAGGCAAGGGAAGTTGTATGTACAACTGGAGCAAAAACGCTCAGATTGATAAGCTGACAGACCAGTTTGAGGCGATGGCTGCAACCCTGGATGAGGGCGGCAAGTTGCAGCGCCAGTATGAGCACGGGCGCCTCAGCCTGGATTCGGAGATGGAGATTCTGGACCAGATGGTGCACGACGGGCGGGCCATTGAACTGGAAAATATCGCCCCAATTCTGCAGACCCTCGCCGGGGATGAGGCGGTGCTGCAGCGGGTGCAGCGGCGAGCGCGGGCTCTCCTGCAGGGGGCGAAGAGCGATTGATAGCCAGGTGCGTCTAATGGTTAGGAAAACTTATTGCCTGAAATCTTGTTCAAGTCATTAGGGCAGAGTCTCGCCGGGAATGGAGGTGCTCCATGATGAAGCACCCGAAGATAGCGAATATCGTTGTAGTTGTTGTGTTTTGCCTGCTGTGGATGGGTTTCGCAACCGGCCGTGCGCCGGCGCAGGCCCCCTCCTCGCCCAATGTTGCCAGGGTGAGCTTCGTGCAAGGTTCGGTGCAGCTACATGCCGGGCAGGGAACCGATTTTCAGCAGGCGGTGATGAACATGCCGGTCGTGGATGGCTCCCGTCTGCAGACCGGCGGGGATGGCCAGGCCGAGGTTGAGTTCGGGGACGGCAGCGTAGCCCGCTTAACACCCAACAGCTCGCTTCAGTTCGATCACCTGGGCCAAGACCAGGTGCAGCTCCAGCAGTTGTCTGGTCTGGACTACTACGAGTTCAACGCGGGCGAAGGGCATCCGTCTTTCAATGTGCAATTCGCCAATTTGAATGTGCAGCCGACAGCCAACTCCATTTTGCGTGTGGGCCTGGACGCCGGATGGGACGTCGCGGTGATCAGCGGTTCAGTGAACGTGCAGGGACAGGGCATTCCCGCCGTGGACGTTGCGGAGAACCAAAGCCTACGGTCCAGTGCCGATAACAGCGGGGCTCCCTACGTGGTAGCCCAGGGAATCAACGGCGACTCCTGGGATAACTGGAACCAGGACCGGGACCAGGCAATCGCCCAGGAAGCGTCTCAGCAAACCCCGGTGCGCGATGACTCGGCCAATCCGCAGAATGAAAACTGGAACGACCTGGATGCCGACGGTAACTGGTATCCGGTTGAAGGCGCAGGCAACGTGTGGGTTCCGGCTGGTGTTGGACCGGACTGGGATCCCTATGGAGCTGGTTATTGGGCTTACTACCCAACCTTCGGCTATACCTGGATTTCCAGCTATCCCTGGGGATGGCTGCCCTACCATTGTGGCTCCTGGAATTACTACTCCTTTGGTTGGGGATGGTCTCCGGGGCGTGACGTTGGCCGTGTGTGGTCGCCGGTGACGGTCGTGCGCGTTCATCCTCCGGGGTGGACGATGCCGATTCGCCCAGTCCGTCCTCCGGGCGGTGCGCATCCGCTACCCGGGCGGCTGGTCGTGGTAGACCGTGGAGCGGTGGCGAAGGGTCCATGGGCGTTCAATGGCGGGCCGGCGCCCAGACCAGATCATCAGCAAGGGCTGAATTTTAACGGCCGCACTATCACCCCAGTGGGCCGAGCCGACGTTCGCACGCAGACGTTCGTCTCCGCCAGGGGCACGGCCCCCGGATCGCGCGCGGTTTTGGGCGGCACGTTTCCTGGCGCTGGCCAGCGGCCGGCTGCAAATAGCACGTACGTTTCGGGACCCAATTCGTCGCGTACCGTGGGAAGACCGCCTGTGGGCCCGGTGATGAGCCCGCCCCAGGGCGCCATCCAAAGACCGCCTGAAGGGATGAACCCTCGGCCGAACATAGCCTATCCTCCAGCACAGTCGTATAACCAACGCTCGATCTACGAGGCACGCCCGACGCCCACAACACACTATTCGGCTCCTCCACCGGCGCCGCATTACTCGGCTCCGCCTCAGCCCCAGCACACGTCGCCTTCCGGGCCTCGACGCTGAGGCTAGGTGGTGCGGAAAACTCTGTGGAAGAAGGGCACGGCTTCGCCGTGCCCTTCGTTTCTCCTCGCTCCGCCGTACGTTCTTCGTGATCAAGGCGTGAGGGCGCGATAGAGGCAAGCCATTGCTTCCAGTGACACCGCCTCTGCCCGAACCTGCGCGTCCACCGCACAGCGGCTGAAGGCTTGCTCCACCATGGCAGCGTCATACCCTGAGGCACGCAGGTTGTTGCCCAGGGTCTTGCGTTTCAAGGCGAAGATCTGACGTAGAAAGCGAAGGAACCCTGCCGGTTCCACCGCCAGCTCCTCGAACCGGGGGTGCATGGTAAGGCGAATGACCGTGGAGTAGACGTCGGGAGGCGGAGCAAAGGCTTCAGGCGGTAACGTGAACAGGTGTTCGACAGTGGCGTACATCTGCGTCGTGGCCGAGAGGACACCGTAGGCACTCGAGCCGGGGGGCGCCACGATGCGTTCCGCAACCTCGCGTTGGGCCATGAGCACGGCGCGGTCGATGACAGCACTATGGGCGAACAGGTGCATCATGATTGGGGAAGAGATGTAATACGGGAGGCTCCCGATGACCTGCAAGCGAACGCCACGTTGGGTAGCCAGTTGGGTCAGGTCAACTTGCAGAATGTCCTGGCAGAATACCTCGACCGAGCTGCCCTGCAGCGAGGCCGCCAGGGCACGGTCGAGTTCGATGGCGATGAGCTGTTTGGCGCGAGTCGCGAGCAAGCTGGTAAGCGCTCCTCGGCCGGGGCCAATTTCCACCACAGTAGCCTGACTCAGATCACCCAAAGCGTCTACAATCGCGCGCGGCGCGCTAGGGCTGACGAGAAAGTTCTGTCCGAGCTTGGGCTTACGGCGCATGGGGTAGACTACGCATTTGCGACGGTTCCTCCTCTGCATCATACGGAAGCGGGCCTGCGTCAAAGCGGTTCACGATAGTTCTGCACGGGGAAAATGTCCTGTACGGGGCTTTTTGCTAGGAAAAGCCCCACTTCGCTGAGGCGGGATGGGGCCTATTAATCGTGATACCGCTACAAACAAGAGGTGGTGGCGATGCATATCGTTTTTGCCGCGTCGGAGTGCGTTCCTTACGCCAAGACGGGCGGAGTTGCAGAAGTAGTCGGCGCGTTGCCCAAGGAGCTGGTGCGCCAAGGCCATCAGGTGACGGTCTATGTGCCCCTCTACCGGCAAGTGCAAAAGCATTTGAAGGATCGCAAGATTGCGATTCGCAGTCTCACCATTCCGTTCTCTTACTACAACCGTTTTGTGACCGTGGTGAATGGAGGCACTTCAGACGGAGTGCAGTTCTACTTCATCGACTGTCCTGAGCTCTTCGATCGCGAGTTTCTTTATGAGACTCCGTCAGGCGACTACGCCGATAACGCGGAGCGTTTTGGATTGTTTTGCCGCGCAGTGCTGGACAGCACCAAACTGCTAGGGGTCCCGGATGTCTTTCATATCCACGGCTGGCCGGCCGGTGTGCTCGCGATTCTTCTGCGAACGGTCTACTACTTCGATCCGGTACTCAAGAACGTCGCCTGTTTGTTGACCATCCATAACTCCGACCGCCAAGGGTGGTTTCCCCGCGAGACCGTCGAAAAGCTGCTGCTCCCGTGGGATGTGTACATGCCCGAACGGGCGGAGTATTACGGAACCTTTGATTTTCTCAAGGGCGGTATTGTCTATTCCGACGCCATCAGCACCGTGAGCCGCAAGTACGCTCAGGAAATCCAAACCCCGGAATACGGCAATGGCCTGGATGGCGTGTTGCGCGCCCGGGCGCAGGATCTTCGCGGCATCCTGAACGGGGTCGATTACCAGGTATGGGATCCGGCGAAGGACAGCAAGATTGCCGCCCACTACACTCCGGAACGGCCGGAAGGGAAGTTGGCCTGCCGCAAGGATCTTCTGCACGCGTTCGGCGTTTCGAATGTGGCGGAGGACACGCCGGTGCTGGGCATGGTTTCACGCCTGGCGACGCAGAAAGGTCTTGACCTCCTGGCTCAGATCTTCGATCAGTTGGTGCGGGAGAACATGCTTCTGGTGATCCTGGGCACGGGCGAACCTTACTACGAAAATTTGCTCCGCAGCTGGCGGGAGCGGTTTCCCAATAAGGTCGCAGTGGCGATTACCTATGACGAAACCCTGGCTCACAAAGTCGAGGCCGGTTCGGACATGATCCTGATGCCTTCGCGGTATGAGCCTTGCGGATTAAACCAGATCTACGGCATGAAGTACGGCACCGTCCCGGTGGTGCGCGCCACGGGCGGGCTCGACGACACGGTGCAGGAATGGTCGCCGGAAACGGGGACAGGAACAGGCTTCCGCTTTTACGATTATCGGCCCGAAGAGTTCCTGGACGCGTTAGGCCGTGCCTTTGCTTCGTTCACCGATAAGAAACAGTGGCTGAAGCTGATGCGCAACGGGATGGCGCGCGATTACTCATGGACCAACCCGGCCAAGGAATACATTCAGCTCTACGAAGAAATTGTGCGCCGACGGTCTTAGGGGCAGCGTAGTGGAGAGATCTGCGGTTCCTTTTCGGGTTAGCCAGTCTTAAGGTTTCGGGTACGGAAGAACAGGTAGAACGGTATACCACCGAGGATGATGAGCGTTCCCAACAATGAACTGCGCAGGTTGCTGACAAACGAGTAATAGAGCAAAACGCCCGCGGCCAGAATGAAAAGCACCGGCAGAACGGGATAACCCCAGCTGCGAAATGGCCGCTCCTCCGCCGGGATGCGCCGTCGATAAATGAAGATCGTCGTGGTGGTAAGCAGGTAGAAGAGCCACTCAGCAAAGATTGCAAGCTCAAACAACTGCTGAAAGCGCCCCACCAGCAGCAGCAGCACTGTGCTCAACAAACCCTGCGCCACCAGCGAGGTGGAAGGGCTTTGAAAACGAGGATGGATGTGTGCCATCCTGGCCGGGAAGAGCCGGTCACGGGCTGCGGCGAACGGCACCCGGGCGCCGGACATGGTGGTCCCGTTGAGCCCGACGAGGATACTGAGCGCCATAGCAGCCGAGACCAGAGATGCTCCCCAATGGCCAGAGACGACCGACATAGCAACCACCGCCGGCCGTGCGGAAGCGGCAATGCGGTCCGCGGGCAGAATGTACTGGATGGCCGCGTTGGTGGCCATGTAGAGCACCCCGACAACGCCGACCCCGGCGATCAAGGCGATGGGGAGACTCCTCTCCGGGCGCTTCACTTCGCCGGCCACCATGGTGAGGTCATTCCAGCCGTCATAGGCCCACAGGGACGCGATCAGGGCCACCATGAACCCCGCGAACCCACCTTGAGCACCCGTAAAGCTGGTCGAGAAATTGGCCAGGCTACCGTGGGGACTGGCAAAGCAGAAGCCGGTGATAACCACAACCAGAACTACCTTGAGCCAGGTGAAGAACAGTTGAAAGTCACCCGCCTTCTTAATGCCCAGGTAGTTGAGCCCAGTGATAAGCCAGGCAGCGAAGATGGCGAAGATCTGTGACCAGGTGATCAACAGAGGAGCCCGCAGTGCCACTCCGTCGAGCCACGCGAATGCGGGAAAGATGCCCATGACACGAGCCAGGCCGGTGGTGATGCTGGCAATGGACGCCGGCTTGGCGACCGCAAACCATGTCCACATGTAGAGGAATGCCGGCAGGTCGCCATAGGCATTACGGAGAAAGACATATTCCCCGCCGGCGCGCGGCATCATCGCACCCAGCTCCGCATAGGTCATGGCGCCTGAGATAGTGAGTAAACCGCCCACGATCCAGGCCAGGTACACCATTCGGCCGGAGCCGACGGCACTCATCATTTCCTGGGGGACAAGGAAAATGCCACTGCCGATGATAGTGCCCACCACGATGGCGGTTGCGTGCCAGACTCCAAGCACCCGGGGAAGGTCCGGCGCCGAGGACGAGCTCGGTATGGGATGGGTCTGATCGTGCACGGGATGACAAATTGTAATGCCTGCTGCTAAGGAGGAAAGCGTTCGATGGCGGCGGACAGGTTATCAGCCGTGCTTAGACAGCATGGCCTGGCGGAGACGCTACCGTGTCCGCGGGATGGAAGTAGCCATAGATGGCCGCAGCAAGGTGGGGGGCAACGACAGAGGCGAGCGCCTGCAGGCTGGCCTCCTGCACTCCTCGCAGGCTGCCGAAGTGCGCGACCAGTCGATTGCGAGTCTGCGGGCCCACGCCGGGAATGGTCAGCAGGTTAGACTCGCGATCCCGTATCTCCCTTCGCTTGCGGTGGTAGGACACAGCGAAGCGGTGGGACTCATCGCGAATCCTTTGCACCAGGTGCAATACCGGGGATCGCCGGTCGAGCACGACCGGCTCATCTTCCTGCCCGTAGACATAGATGATCTCCTCTCGCTTGGCAATTGACGCCAACGGTTGCGTGGTGATGCCCAGCAGTTCCAGGGCTTCCGCAGCGGCATGCAACTGTCCCAATCCTCCATCGATCAGGATCAGGCTGGGCATCGTTTTCTGCTCCGCCTGCACGCGCGTATAGCGGCGTCCGACAACTTCGCGCATAGAGGCAAAATCATCGACCCCTTCCACCGTCTTGATCTGAAATTTGCGGTAGTCGGATTTCTTCATCGCGCCGTCCTCCCAAACCACCATGGAGGCGACGGTCTCCGCACCCTGTATGTGGGAGATATCGAAGCACTCGATGCGCCGGGGCAGATCGGGCAGGGTGAGCAGGTCCTGCAGCGATTCCTCGATCATCTTGCGCGAAGGCTGCAGAACGCGGAAACGCTGGTCAAAACTCTGCTTGGCATTTTGTCCGGCCAGGTCGACCAGGGAACGCTTTTCTCCCCGGCGGGGTACGCTCAACTCAACCTTGTGTTGAGCACGTTCGCTCAGCAGCTCCTCCAGAGAATCGCGATCGGCAAAATCGACCGGTATATAGACCGTGCGCGGCACATATTGCTGATCGATATAAATCTGCTTCAGCAGCGCCGAGAAGAAGAGCGAGGCATCAAAGGCCTCTCCGAACGAGTGGGATCCCGGGTCCGGTTGTGGTTCGGATTTGGCTTCAGGAGAATCAGGCTCGGGCGGCAGCTCAGGCAACTCCTCCCAGAAAAATTCCCGGCGGTCTACGATCTTCCCGCCCCGCATATGGAAAAGATTGACGGCCAGCATGCCGTTCTCGTGATGGTAACCGTAGACGTCCGCATCATCGCCATCGGTGGTCGCCATGCGTTGTCTCTCCTGCACCTGGCTCATGGTGACGAGAAGATCGCGGTACTTCGCAGCGAGCTCAAACTGCTCTGAGGCTGCGGCCGCCTCCATGCGCTGTTCCAGGGAGTGACTGAGCTCCGTCTGGCGGCCTTCCAGAAACATTTGCGCGTCGCGCACCGCTTCGCGGTACTCCTCAGGAGTGGTGAGTGCCTCGACGCAAGGGCCGAGGCAGCGCTTGATGTAGTACTGCAGGCAGGGACGCGGATGGTAGCGCGAAAGATCGACCTTGCAACTGGGCAGTAGGAAGCTGCGATGAATCAGGTCGACCACCCGATGGGCTAGATTCCCCGGAAAGAAGGGCCCGTAGTAGGCGCTACCGTCCTTGCGCAGCCGGCGGGTCACGAATACCTTCGGGTACCGGTCGGCCAGGGTCAGCTTAACGTAGGGGTAGGTCTTATCGTCGCGCAGCAGGATGTTGAACCGAGGCTTGCGCTGCTTGATGAGGTTGTTTTCCAGCGCCAGAGCCTCGTGCTCGTTTTCTACCAGGATGTAGTCCACGTCCACGGCTTCGCGCATGAGCGAGCCGGTTTTGGCATTGGCCTGGGCTCCGTCGAGGATGTAGGAGCGCACCCGGGAGCGAAGATTCTTGGCTTTGCCGACGTAAATCACGTCGCCGTCAGCATTGCGGTATAGATACACCCCGGGCCGGGCGGGCAGGGTGCGTATCTTTTCGTGCAGATCCATGGAAAGTCCCTAAACTAAAAGTTTAGACGGTAGCTGGGTCGGGCGGAAGTTCGCTGTCAGCAGGTAAAAGTTTCCCGTTCGGGCAGTTTCGTCCCGCATCCAGTTGCGTACTTTCCCGTCCAAGTGATTGAAGGGAAACTGGTAACGGTAATGAGGCATTTTGGCAGTATTCGTGCTACATACGTACAGATGGGCAAAAAGCAGCAACTACGGGGGCACAGTCTTCATATGAATCGATTCGCTAGGACGTCGCAACACACAGCTATCCTGTTGGGGGCTGTATCACTGCTGTTTACAGCCGGCTGCTCGACTAAGAACTATGTTCGCTCGCAAACCACTCCGCTGGTGACCAAGACCAACGAGCTTGACGATGCCACCGCAGCGAACAACCGGGCGATCCAGAGCACCAACGATCGCGCCCAGGCAGGAATTCAGCAGGCACAGCAGTCGGCTAACACTGCTACGCAAAACGCGACTGCTGCCAACCAGGCAGCCAACCAGGCACAGGGCAGCGCGAAGGATGCAGTCAATCGCGCCGATTCGCTGGCGAGTGTGGTCGCCAACCTGGACAATTACAAGCAGGTCGGTACCGTCTCAGTGACCTTCGCCTTTGACAAGAGCGTCCTCACCAAGAGCGACCAGGCACAGCTGGATACTCTCGGAACCCAGCTCGGCTCGACCAAGAGCTACATCCTCGAAGTGACCGGTGGTACGGATTCGGTAGGGAACGCCGACTACAACTACCAGCTGAGCCAGCGCCGGGCGGAAGCAGTGGTGCAATACCTCGCTGCCAAGTTCAATGTGCCGGCGCATAAGTTTTACCTGATCGGCATCGGCAAGGATCAGGAAGTAGCCACCAACAAGACAGCCGCAGGACGGGCTCAGAACCGGCGGGTCGAAGTACAGGTTCTCTCCAACGCGGCCCAAACCAGCGGTACCGCGGTTTCCGAAGTCCGGTAGCAGCATTCTCGCGGAGGCACTGTGCGTTTAGCTCGAAGGTTAAGACGAAGGGCACGGCTTCAGCCGTGCCGTAAATCTACCGGGGCCTGACGAGGGCTTTAGCCACATGTTTTTGATGTGCGTGCGGAGGCTTCAGCCCGTACAAGCCCAGCAAACTCATCGGGCCTTTTCGCCCTGAGGTACGCTCTTCAGAAATCTCTCTAGTACGCCTGCACCTGTTGCAGTGGAAGCCGGATCTGGAAGCACGTACTACCAGGTTTGGACTGAACGGTCACAAAACCGCGGTGCATGCGCACGATTCGGCTCACCGCGTCCAGCCCAAGGCCTAGCCCGCTTCCTGGAGCCTTGGTCGTAAAGAAGGGCTCGAAGATGCGTCCCTGCAGCTCCAGCGGAATCCCCGGACCGTTGTCCCAGACCTCGATCAACAGCATATCGCCGGCCGTACGGACAATAAGCTTGATCTCACCTTCGTCCTGAACCGCATCCAGAGCATTTTCGATCAACGCCGTCCAGACCTGGTTGAGTTCCCGCCCATACGCACTCACGCAGGGAAGGTGTGGCTCGTAATCACGGATCACTTCCACCTTGCGCAAACGGGAGGTCACCATGGCCAGCGTATTTTCCAGACTCTGAGGGACATCGACCTCCTGAATGGGCATCTGGTCCATGTAGGAGTAGTCCTTGATGGCGCGTATCAAATCGAAAATACGCGCCGTGGAGTCGAGCATGGCCTCCGCAATTCTTTCCGTCCGCAGGGACGACGTGAACTGCGATAGCACCACTGCAATGGCCCCCGGGTCCAGGAAGCCGGCGAGTGCCTCCAGCTGATCGGGCACCACGCCAAACTCGGCCAGCTCAGGAGCGATGTGCCAGGACTCTAGTATGTCGTGCCGGTGAAGCCAGCTGACAATTTCATCTTCGCGGCGGGTCTGCTCCGTTTCGGCCGGCTTGCCTTGCCGTTTGGCCTCGGCGCGAACCTGATCTTCCCAGGCCAGGACCTTCTCGGTTTTCTCGGGGTCCAGACACAGCCGTCCTAGATTGAAGCGTTCGTGTCCATAAACGCGCAATTCCTCCAGAACACCGGCGGCTGAGCGCTGCGCCGCCGAAGCAGGATTATTAAGCTCGTGGGCCAGATTCCCCGCCAGTTTGCCCAACGCATTCAGCTTTTCTGCCTGCTGCTCCATGCGTGTGATTTCGCGAACGCGGTCCAGAAGAATGGCGACCAGCCGTTCGGTAAGCGACGGAATCGCTTTGATCATCTCGGCAAAGATCGATCGGTCGAACTCCAGCCACCAGGTCGGGGCTGAGGTATAACCCAGCCCGCCGTAGGCCTTCATGCGCGAGAACGGAAGCAGACCGGTAATCAGCCCGGAGCGGCCAATAAACAGGGCAGCGGGTCCGCCACGCTCCCGGCGCACGTAAATCTCACCCTTGAGCAGGATGGTCATCTTGGTGGCAGGTTCGCCTTCGCGGAAGACGACCGCGCCCGACTCCGCAAAAACCTCGGTGCCGTGGGTTGCCAGCCACTCGTACTCCGCCTCTTCCAGGTCGTGGAGCGGGCCTATTTTCTTAAGCGCCTCCACTATTTCGGGAACTCGTGCCGGTTCGTGGGGTGCGCGGTAGGGAGGCGGAGCCGTGGTGAAACCAGGGATCGTAGCTTGGGTCGTCATGGCACCTCTCGGTGTTGCTTTGATCTTAGCCGATGCGGCGTCGGGTCCCCCCGGAATCCTCCGCTGGCGAGACCGTTGATTGCATCACTTGGGAGTGAACAGGTGGAGCTATTCCTCGCCTTGCGGTTCCTGCCGCATCTCGTTCTTGGGCATGGAATCAATCAATCGCTCGAGCTGGTCCACCGGTACCGGGGTCTTGTTACTCAGCTTTTCCTCTCCATCCTTACCGATCAGGATCACCAGGAAATCAGCTGGTTCGACTTTAAAGCGATGACGCATCGCCGCCAGCTCATCCTCGCTGAGCCGGGCGGTAGGGACCTTGGAGCCCGGGATGGGTTGGTTATGCCCCTCGGGCACGATGGGAACGTACAGCAGATTGCGGCTCTTGAGCTCGATTGCGTGAGCCTTCAGTTGATTGAATTGCTCGACCAGTTGCGGATGGTCCAGGCTCGGAGCGAAGACCAGCAAAGGGCGGTAACAGCCACGCATGGCGCGCAGTGTATTCGGTTGCGCTGGACACCCTGCACTGGGCTGTTGATTCCGGGCTTGCCCAGTCATCGCAGCCAAGGAAAAGCCCGAGAGCAAAGCAAAAACAGAAAAACGCAAAGCCAGCGGCAAGTGCATGCAGAGTAGACTCGAAAAACGGTGCAAGAGGTGCGTTAAAAACTCAAAAGGGCCCCAACGTAACCACCCTGGCCCTATCTTCTAATTTTGGGGCACGAGGCCGGGCCGAAGCCCGGCCATCCTCACTTCCGTCTAAGCACCCACTGGCTCAGCCAGGCGAGGTGCCGCGCCGGGGCTGTCCACCGTGACCGTTACCGGGTCGAGGAAAGGCATGGCCGCGCGCAATTTGCTGCCCACTGCCTCGATGGAGTGCGCCGCTTCCTTGCTGCGCATCTGGTCAAACTGCTTCCGCCCGGTCTCATTCTCCTTGATCCAATTCCTGGCAAAGGTCCCGTCCTGAATCTCGGTCAGTATTTTCTTCATTTCCGCGCGGGTGGCATCCGTAACCAGACGCGGCCCAGCAGTATAGTCGCCATATTCGGCAGTGTCGGAAATGGAGTAGCGCATGTAAGCCAGACCACCGCGATACATGAGGTCGACAATCAGTTTCAACTCGTGCAGGCACTCAAAGTAGGCCACCTCTGGTTGGTAGCCAGCGTTCACCAGGGTTTCAAAGCCGGCCTTTACCAGCGCGCTGACGCCCCCGCACAGCACAGTCTGCTCGCCAAAGAGGTCGGTCTCGGTCTCTTCGGTAAACGTGGTTTCGATCACTCCAGCGCGCGTGCTGCCGATGGCCTTGGCATAAGAGAGGGCCAGGGCATGAGCCTTACCAGACGCGTCCTGCTGTACCGCGATCAGGGCTGGAACGCCGCCCCCTTCGGTAAATACCTCGCGCACCCGGTGTCCAGGAGCCTTGGGGGCGACCATGCTTACGTCAATCTCCGGCGTCGGGACGATGGTGCCATAACGAATGTTGAACCCATGCGCGAACATCAGCGTCTTCCCCTTGCCCATGTAGGGGGCGATGTGTTCGTGGTAGATGGCTGCCTGTGATGTGTCAGGCGCCAGAATCATGATGACATCGGCCCACTTGGCGGCATCGGCCACGGAGAGTACCTCGAGTCCTGCACTCTTGGCCTTCTTGATGGACCGGCTGGTTGCCGGCAAGCCGACGCGCACATCGACGCCAGAGTCCTTGAGATTCAGCGAGTGGGCGTGGCCCTGGGAACCATAGCCGACAATGGCTACTTTTTTTCCCTGGATCAGCGAAAGATCGGCATCCTGGTCGTGATAAGTCTTGGTCATTAACCTTTCCTTTGTGTACAGATGTAGTTACGGTTGTTGATGAGGCAGATCGCTATCGTTGTGGAGGGTTTCCTCTTCTTCCGGCAGCGCATCCACCATTGGCACGCTTACCGCGCCGTTTTGTGACTCGACATCGCCCAGCGCCTCAAGTACGCGGCTGGTATGGTGCCCGCGGCGCATCACCATGCGCCCGGTGCGGGAAATCTCCAGCACCCGGTCTTCATTCTCGTTCAGCACCTGGAGCAGGCCTTCGATCTTGCTCTCGCTACCGGTGATTTCGATCATCAGCGACCCAGGCGCGAGATCAACCACGCGCGCGCGAAACACGTTGACCAGTTCAAAGATGCGCGACCGCGTCTTGGGCGTGGTGGCCACCTTGATCAATGCCAGTTCCCGGCTCACCGAAGAGAAGCGGCCAACGTCATCCACCTGGACCACATTCTCCAACTTGTACAGCGAGGCCATGATGCGATGGCCCGCAGCGGGCGGAGCATCGGCAACCAGGGTCATGCGCGAGATGTTCGGGCGCTCCGAACCACCCACGGTGACCGAGGAAATATTGATGTTCAGCCGGCGGAACAACGACGCTACGCGGGTCAGCACACCAGGCTTATCTTCCACGTAGGCGACGAATGTGTGCTGCATGGAAACCTTTCTAGACGTCCGACGCCGTTTCGATCAGTGGATTGGCCGACGGCCGGCGGATCATCTCGTGCAGCGCGGCTCCGGGCACGATCATGGGGTAGACGGTGTCTTCCTGCTCCACCATGAAATTGATCAGGAAGGGTCCTTTATGGGTACGCGCCGCTTCCACCGTTTTCATCACCTCCGAGCGCGTGGCCACTGCCGCAGCTCTGATGCCGAAGGCTTCCGCCAGTTTTACGAAGTCCGGCGAGAAGATCGGAGAGCACTCGTAGTTCTTTTCGTAAAAGGTCTCTTGCCACTGGCGGATCATACCTAGGTAACCATTGTTGATGATGGCGATGTTAATATCCAACTTCTCCTGCACGATGGTCGCCAGCTCGGGGCTGGTCATCTGAAAGCCGCCGTCCCCGGCGATGGCCCACACTTCCTTGCCCGGACAAGCAATTTTGGCGCCGATAGCTGCAGGCAAGGCAAAGCCCATAGTTCCCAGGCCACCAGAGGTGATCAGAGAGCGCGGCTGCTCATGTTTGTAATATTGTGCTTCCCACATTTGGTGTTGGCCCACGTCGGTCGTGATCAGCGCGTCGCCCGAGGTAGCATGCCAGAGATCATTGATCACATGCGCAGCATAGAGGTGGCCATTGTCAGGCAGGTTCTTGATGTCGCGAACCGCCGCATCTCCTTTCATGCGGTCGATAGAATGCAGCCATGCTGCTCCGTCGCGGGTGCGAATCCGTGGCAATAGCTGGTCCAGCACCGTCGCCAGATCGCCGATTAACGACACCTGCACGGCGACGTTTTTGTTGATCTCCGAAGGATCGATGTCGATATGGATCTTTTTCGCTTTGGGTGCGTAGGTTGCAAGCGATCCCGTGACCCGGTCATCAAAACGCATCCCGCACGCGATCAGCAGATCGGCTTCCTGAATGGAGTGGTTGACCCATGATTCACCATGCATGCCCATCATGCCCAGGTTGAGCTTGTGAGAAGCAGGGAAGCTGCCCAGGCCAAGTAGGGTACAGGCCACGGGAATTTGCGCCCGCTCGGCCAGCGCGCGTACCTGGCTCATCGCTCCCGATTGGATGATGCCGTGACCGGCGAGAATCAAAGGACGCTTAGCCGTGAGGATCAGCTCCGCAGCTTCCGCGATGCCTTGCTCGGCAACACTGAGCATCGGGTGGGCACCGAGTTTCCCCGGCGCCGCCGCGGCAAAATCGAACTCCGCCGTTGCCTGCTGCGCATCTTTCGTGATGTCGACTAACACCGGCCCGGGGCGCCCTGAGTTGGCAACGCGGAACGCATCGCGCAGCACGGGCGCTATGTCTTCGGCACGAGTGACGACGTAGTTATGCTTAGTCACCGGGAGCGTGATGCCGGTGATGTCCACTTCCTGGAAGGCGTCGGTGCCCAGTACCTTGCTTCCCACCTGGCCGGTGATGCACACCACCGGAATCGAGTCCAGCATCGCGGTGGCAATGCCGGTCACCATGTTGGTCGCGCCCGGGCCGGAGGTGGCAATGGCCACTCCTACGCGGCCAGACGCGCGTGCATAACCGTCGGCCATGTGTACCGCACTCTGCTCATGGCGAACCAGGATGTGACGGATGGGAAATTTGCGCAATGCATCGTACGCCGGCAAAATGGCTCCGCCGGGGTAGCCGAAAACCTCGCGCACTCCTTCTCCTTCGAGCGTGGCCCAGATAATTTCCGCCCCGGTGAGCCGGGTGTGTTCTTGCGTGCTCATAATGCTCCTTGGTGGGTAACTGCATCCGCCGGCCTCGGCGCTAACCAGAATTCCTTGTCGTGGCGCTGCTCAAAATTCTCCAGTGCTCCGCCATGTTTGAGCGACAACCCAATGTCGTCCAGGCCCAGCAGCAGGCACTCGCGACGGAAGGGGTCGGTGGAGAACGCAATGGAGAGGCCATGTTCATCGTGCAGCCTATCGTCCTCCAGCGAAACCGTGAGCTGGTAACCAGGGATGGACGCGGCACGCTGCATCAGTGTCTGCACCTGTTCCTCGGGCAGGGTGATGAGCAGGATGCCGTTCTTGCCCGCGTTGGAATGAAAAATATCAGCGAAGGAAGACGCGATGACGCAGCGAAAGCCGTAGTCGGAAAGTGCCCACGCCGCGTGTTCACGCGAGGATCCACAGCCGAAGTTCTTGCCCGCGACCAGAATTTCCGCGTCCTTGTACTGCGGATGATTCAGGATGAAATCCGGATGCGGTGAGCCAGCGTCCGGCCCCTCCTGAATGCGCCGCCAATCGAAGAAAAGAAATTCGCCGTAGCCGGTGCGTTCGATCCGCTTCAGGAACTGCTTGGGAATGATCTGATCGGTGTCAACATTCTCGCGATCGAGGGGCACGACCACGCCCGTATGTTTGCGAAATGGCTTCATTGGAGAGACTCCACTGCCTGTGCAGGAACCGGGTTGAACTGCCATTTGCGGACGTCGGTAAAGTGGCCGGAGACTGCGGCCGCCGCGGCCATCATGGGACTCACCAGGTGGGTGCGCCCACCCCGGCCCTGACGTCCTTCGAAGTTACGATTGCTGGTGGAGGCGCAGCGCTCGCCGGGGGCGAGAATATCCGGATTCATTCCCAGGCACATGGAGCAGCCGGGCTCGCGCCAGTCAAAACCGGCCGCGCGGAAGACCTCATCGAGTCCCTCTTCTTCGGCCTGCTTCTTCACCTGCTGCGATCCGGGAACCACCATCGCCCGCACCTGCGGATGAACGTGGTACCCGCTGACTACCTTGGCTGCGGAGCGAAGATCTTCAATGCGAGCGTTGGTGCACGAGCCAATGAAGACACGATCAATCGCCAGCTCTTCGATAGCCTTGCCCGGCTCGAGCGCCATGTATTCGAGAGCACGTTCCCACGCCCGGCGTTCTGCGGGCGAGTGGCTGGAGGCCGGATCGGGCACGCGGTCGGTGACCGGTACCACCATCCCGGGGCTGGTGCCCCAGGTGACGAAAGGCGCCAGGTCTTCGGCATGCAACACCAGTTCACGGTCGAAACCGGCGCCGGAATCGCTGGCGAGCGATTTCCATTCGGCGACTGCACGATCCCAGTCGGCACCGGTGGGACTGAACCGCCGTCCTTTGAGGTAACGGAAGGTGGTCTCGTCAGGAGCGATCATGCCTGCTCGTGCGCCGGCCTCGATGCTCATGTTGCAGAGAGTCATCCGCCCTTCCATCGAAAGCGCACGAATAGCCTCACCGGCATACTCGATCACACAGCCGCTGGCGCCGTCGGTCCCGATGTGGCCGATAATCCCCAGTGCGATATCCTTCGCGGTCACCGCTGGAGGGAGCTTCCCCTCCACCGTGATGCGGAAGGTTTTGGGCAGCGATTGTGGCAGGCACTGGGTGGCCAGAACGTGTTCCACTTCCGAAGTGCCGATGCCGAAGGCCAGTGCGCCGAACGCGCCGTGGGTGCTGGTGTGGCTGTCGCCGCAAACGATGGTCATGCCCGGTTTGGTCACGCCCAGCTCCGGACCGATGACATGCACGATTCCTTGCTCCGGTGACTGAACATCGTAGAGAGGAATGCCGAACTCGGCGCAGTTGGCCCGTAAGGCGTCCATTTGCTTGGCCGCGATCGCATCTTCGATGATCAGGCGGTTAGCGGTGGTGGGTACGTTATGATCCACGGTCGCCACCGCCCGGTCCGGACGCCGCACGGTCCGCCCCGCCAGGCGCAGCCCTTCAAACGCCTGCGGTGAAGTGACCTCGTGCAACAGATGCAGGTCGATGTAGAGCAGGGCCGGCTCGCCTTCAGGAGCCACGACCACATGCGACTCCCAAACCTTTTCAAACAGCGTTCTTGCGCCATGCGGCATAGTATTTTTTCCTCACCCACCCAAGCCTTAGTAAAAGGACGGGGGCCCCACGTTCGACCCACCCTGCCCCGGCTTGCCGTGGGGCGTACGTGGGACGAAAATAATTTGTTTCCAATGCTTTCCCTGGACTGCTCTACCAATTTCCGCGTCCAGGAACGATAGGCGCTGCCTAAACCGCGTGCAAAGCCTGCCGGCGGTCGATAAGTTCGTTGAGAGTCTGGTGTACCAACCTTCCCATCTCCTGGGTGGATACATGCTGGCCAGGCTGCCCCTCGCGCAGCAAATCAGCCGTGCGATAACCCTGCTCCAGAACCTTGCGCACCGCCAACTCTACGGCCTGCGCATCGTTTTCCAGATCGGCCGAGTGCCGTAACAGCATGGCGGCGGTGAGAATAGCGCCCAGCGGGTTAGCAATCCCTTTGCCCGCTATGTCCGGCGCCGAGCCGTGCACCGGCTCATAGAGGTTGACCGCCCCACCAATGGTCGCCGAAGGCAACATGCCCAGCGAACCCGTGATGACCGCGGCTTCATCGCTGAGAATGTCTCCAAACAAATTCTCGGTAAGCACCACGTCGAAGTTGCGCGGAGTATTCATCAGGTGCATTGCGCACGCGTCCACGTAATGATGCTCCAGCGTGATACCCGGGTACTGCTGGGCGATCTCGATCACCGTGGCGCGCCACAGCTGCGACACTTCGAGCACATTCGCCTTATCAACCGAGGTCACTTTCTTGCGCCGCTGTCCAGCCAGATCGAAGGCCACGCGCGCCACCCGGACGACCTCGTCCCGGGTATAGCGCATGGTGTTCCACGCCGCTCCACTCTCCCGATCCCACGCTCGCGGTTCCCCAAAATAAAGGCCGCCCAGCAGCTCGCGGACGAAGAGAATATCGGCCCCGTCGGTGACTTCCGGCCGCAGCGGCGAGTTGGCGGACAAAGCCTTGTACGCAAAAGAAGGACGCAGATTGGCAAAGCCGCCGAGGGCTTGGCGAAGCTGCAGCAGCCCGGCTTCGGGACGGCGATCCGGGGGTAAGGCATTGAATTCGTTGCTGCCTACAGCGCCCAGCAGCACGGCGTCGCTCTCCAGCGCAGCGTCGAGCGTGGCAGCGGGAAGGGGCGTGCCAGTCTGGCGGATGGCCTGGCCACCAATGGGCATCTCGGTGAACTGGAAGTCATAGCCGCCGAATTCCGCGACCGAAACCAGGATGCGCACTGCTTCGCGAGTGACTTCCGGGCCTATTCCATCTCCCGCGCCGACCAGAACTTTCAATTTCATTTGTCCCTCACCTCGCAATTCAGATCTGTAACTCCGCCGCAGGCAGCAGGGCTTCCGCTGCGCGGTAGTGCGCCGGGAGCAGGGATATAAGGTCCTGGTCGAAGATCGCCTTTCTGCGATCAGCCAGCTCGTTGAATCGGTGATAAACCATATCCAGATCGGCGGCATCGAGAGCATACCCGAGCTCCTTGAGTCGATGCGCCAGTGCGCGCCGGCCGGAGTGCTTGCCCAACACCATGCGGTTGTTGGGTACACCCACCGAAGCCGGAGTCATGATCTCGTAAGTCAAAGGGTGCGCAAGCACGCCATGCTGGTGAATGCCCGCCTCATGGGCGAAGGCGTTGCTGCCCACCACTGCCTTGTTTGGCGCAGGGGTAAAGCTGATCACTTCCGAGAGCAACTGGCTGGTGGGGTAAAGCTGCTCCAGAACCAGGCCATGTGAGTAGGGAAACTTGTCCGGGCGCACCAGCATGGCCGCAGCCACTTCTTCCAGCGCCGCATTCCCGGCCCGTTCGCCAATGCCGTTGATGGTGCATTCGATCTGCCGCACGCCTGCCTCCAACGCTGCCAGGCTGTTGGCCACGGCCATGCCCAAATCGTTATGGCAATGAGAGGAAAGCGTGATCCCAGCTACTTGCGGAACGCGCTCCCGCAGCATGCGGAAAATGGCGCCATACTCGTTGGGAACGCAGTACCCCACGGTGTCCGGCAGATTGATGACCGTCGCTCCCGCTTCAATGGCCACGGTGACCACACTGCACAGAAAATCGGGGTCTGATCGAGATGCGTCTTCGGGAGAGAACTCCACGTCGTCCACATAGGTGCGTGCCAGGCGAACCGCGGTACCGGCTTGCTGCAGCGCTTCCGCTCGTGTGATCTTCAGCTTGTGCTCCAGGTGGATGTCCGAGCTGGCGAGGAACACATGGATGCGGGAGCGGTCGGCCCCTTCCAGTGATCGCGCGGCCGCCTCAATATCTTCGCGGCGGGTGCGGGCAAGGGAAGCGATGCGGGGGCCGCGCACTTCGCGGCAGATGCTGCTGATGGCGGCAAAGTCGCCAGGAGAAGCAATCGCGAAGCCGGCCTCTACGATATCGACGCCCAGGGCTTCGAGCGCGTGCGCCATACGCAGCTTTTCCGGGATGGTCATGCTGCAGCCCGGGGATTGTTCGCCATCACGCAACGTGGTGTCGAAAAAGAACACTCGATCGACGACTTGATTTTGGCTCATCGAGGCGCCACCCTTCACAATCAACTGCCATTATTGTCGCGGATCCCGCTCCATAGATCAAATTTATTATTCTTCTTAAAACCATAAATTACACTTATAGTAGTGCAACACGCTTAGCCTATGCGCCACTGAGACTTATGGACATTCATCAGCTGGAGACATTTCTCGCGGTGGTCGAAGAAAAAGGATTCTCTCGTGCCGCCAAGCGGCTGCACCGCACCCAGCCTGCGGTCAGCCAGGTCGTTCGTAAGCTCGAGGGCGACTTGGGCGAAGTACTTTTCGAACGCAGCGCCAGGGACGGAACCCTTACGGCAGCCGGCGAGGTTCTACGCGACTACGCGCGGAGAATCCTGACCCTGCGCGGTGAAGCCGTGAGCGCGATGGAAGAGCTAAAGTCGCTGGACCGCGGCCGCCTGCTGATCGCAGCCAATGAATATACATGTCTCTACCTGCTTCCAATTCTGGATCGCTTTCGGCGTCTCTGCCCCCAGATTGGGGTGAGCATTCAGCGCTCGCTGGCCAGCAGGATTCCTGACGATGTACTGCAGCGAACGGTAGAGATCGGTATCCTCTCCTTCCGCCCTGAAGGAGATCTCTTCAAGTCCATCGCTGTTTACACCGATGAGCTCGCCCTGGTGGTCAACCCGGATCATCCGCTGGCTCGAGAGAAGGGGATCGCGATCGAAGACCTGGGCGCGGAGAGTTTCATCGCCCACAATGTGCCCTCGCCCTTGCGCCGACAGGTGGTTTCGGCTTTTGAGAAGCATAAAACCCCGCTCAATATGGGGATGGAGTTGCCCAGCCTGGAGGCTGTCAAACGTTTCGTGGCCATGGGCAACGGAGTGGCACTGGTTCCTGGATTGACGGTGGGACGCGAGCTCGCCAGCGGAGAGCTGGTTCAGGTGCCGGTGGAAGCGCTGCGTTTTGAACGGCACCTTCGCCTGGTGCACCGCCGGCAAGCAAACCTGTCTCACGCCGCGCTTGCGTTCCTTAAGGTTGTGCGCTCGCTGTCGCTCGAGCGTGGCTCGCCTTATGAGTTTCGCGTCGAACGGACGGGTTGATGTGCGTTGACGCGCTGGGCGCAGGTACAATTGCGAAAGTGGATCACGGATTTCGGTTGCGCGCAGGCGAGAGGTTCAGGAACGAATGAAGAAAACGCTGTTGTTATTTCTGCTACTGCCCTTTCTGGCGGTAGCGAGTCAGGCCCAGGAAAGCCGTCAAGATTTGAGTGTGAGCGTAACCGGCATCTTCCCCCCGTTTATCACCGGCAATGATGTTCAACAGACCGGGACCTATGGATTAGGCGGCCTCGTCAGCTACCGCTACATGCTGACTCCGAGAAGCGGGCTCGAACTCAACTATCAGTACGCACAGAACGCGCAGAAGTACTACACCAGCTTCAACAACGTGAGAGTGCACGACCGGATGCAGGAGTTTTCCGGCGCCTACGTGCTCAACGCCAATTTCAAGAACTGGAATCCCTTTCTCGAGGGTGGGCCGGCAGCCTTCATATTTTCCCCGCTCGACGATGCCAGCACCACGCAGATCGACGTGAAGCAGCAAACCATACTAGGAGCGGTCTACGGCGCCGGGGTGGCCTACGAGCTCAGCCCCAGCTGGGATATCCGAGCCGAGTACCGCGGGCTGCTCATGAAAACCCCAAACTTCGGCCTGAACCCACAGAAGACAGGCCGCTTCTACAACGTCTACAACCCAGTGATCGGCATCGCCTACCACTTCTAGAAAAAGTCTCCTGACGAAGGGCACGGCTTCAGCCGTGCCACACTCATTGGAGCAGATGAATCCCTCAGCGTGTGCGTGAGAACCTACCAACTCCAAAATCAGTCCCGCAGGGACGGCTGAACTTAGCCCAGGACTGCGTCCTGGATGTAGTCCTGGGCTAAGATTCGCGAGACGAAAAGTCCCGTAGGGACGACTTGGAAGCTACCCAGCGGCAGTCTCAGGCCCTTCCATCTCAAAATATTCCGCGATTGAGAATTTCCGATCCACTCCGCGAATCCAGGACCGTGTCTCGATAACTTTTTCAGTCGTCCCTGCGGGACTTTTCAATGGCACATGCCAACCCAGGACTGCGTCTTGGGCAAAGTTCAGCCGTCCCTACGGGACTCGATTTCGAGATGGTAGTTCTCACGCAGACTCTGAAGCCCCTGAGGTACGACTAAAAAATCCGGTAAGCAATCCCGCTACTGAACCCATCCGGAGTAAGAGAACTATTCTGGAAGTTGAACCAGTGCTGATATTCATAGTCGATCGCGCGCACAGTGAACCGGTGGAAGTGAATGTCCAACCCTGCGCCTGGCGCGATCAGCAAGTACCCGCCGTGCCCGTAACTGAACGGAAAATTAAACTGGCCGTTGCCAATCATGAATTTTGCATACGGTTCCCAGCGACGAATGCGCCACCGGTATCTCGGTCCAATATTGTAGTTATCCTCGTGCACGGAATAGGTCTGGCTGAAGCGTAGGAAACGCACCTCACCTTCCGCCCCAAGGTGCCCCCGCAGGTTAAAGTCCAGAAAACCGCCGATTCCATAAAGCCGGTTGGCGCCGTAGTCAGGACTGTAGTCGGAAAAAAATCCTCCTCCAACCAGGTGCGAGCCACCTAGACCGGCAGCAACGACCTGTGCATGGAGAGGAGAATTCGACGACAAGGAAAGCAGGAGGAAGAGAAGGCTTGCCAGCAGATACCTTTTATTCATGCGCACCACGCAGATGATCTCCCCTGAAAAATCACAGAGGCGGGGTAGATGTAAGTCTACCCCGCCTCTGTCTTGCGGTGTTTCGAGGATATCCGTTTGGTAACCCTCTACCAGCGGTTTACTGTGGGCTCGGTTGAGTTGCGGACGCCTGGGCCGGAGCCGCGCTCTGCTGCGTATCGACCGCCGGAGGAGCAGTGGTGTCTGCTGATCCGGCTGCCGGCGTAGGAGCTGCCGCGGCAGGTGGCGCGTAACGGATTAAGCGGAAGAAGACCGGAGTCACCTCGAAGGGCATCTTATCCCGCGCGTTCATGATGGGAGGGATCCTCGCGTTCAAGCGAATCACCTTGTCGTCCCAGGCATCGATCTTCAGGTTGCTGCCCAACGGCAGGGCGGCGACTTGATCCAGCTTGTTCATATCGAGCTTCGGTGCTTTGGGCATCAGGGCATTCAGCCACGGTTCCCCGGTGGGGCGCAGCAACGAATCGCCCAGTCTCGGTGTATTGAGCGCTGTGAGCTGCTTCGACCGTGCGTCCAGCTGGGAGAAAAAGAGGCCTGGCTGAGAGAGCTGATTGGCATAAACGGAGTGGTTCAGCAGATCGAGGGCCTTCTTGGCAGCCAGCTCGTTGTCTGCATCCGAGTGCGACATGTGGATGCGTTCAAAGGTCGCTTCATCAGGGAACAGAAGGCGATCATTGAATGCGTAACGGGTGTCAATGTGGTGACCCAGTACGATGTGCGCCAACTGGAAGGAAAGAACCGCAGCCAGATCCGCTTCGGTGGGCAGAACATCGATCAAGCCCTTGCTGAGGATAATGGTGTTGCCGACTGCCAACGACTCCAGCGGAGCAGTCAGCAGGACGCGGCAGTGAATCGCATCGCTGATCTGAATGTTGTTGCCGATGACGATATTGTTGGCAACCTGCTCCAGGATCTTGTCAAAGTCACTGGGAGGCGCCAGCAAACCTGCCTGCACCAGGCGATCGAGGACGTTCTCCTCTGCCTGGGAAATCCATTGCCGCTGGGCTTGCAGCGGGCTGAGATCCTGGTTTTGATCGCTCTGGTCCTGAACATCGTCGATCTTGACCGACTCGTTGTCAGACTCGTGGGTGGGCAGCTTCAGGCTATAGCCCCAGATATAAGTCTGGGCTTTGAAAGAGACAGGGTGCTCTGAGCTCTTCTGCGTCTCTTCGACGTAGACGCCAACCGGCAGCCAGAGACCAGGCTGTAAGTTTTCGCGCCAGCTGTCAAAGTGGAAGTAGCTGGAGCTGTCGTCGTCCTGGTTGCCACCAGTGTAGGTGCCATTGAAGCGGACGATGTTTCCGCCCTGATCTTCAACCCAGATACGGCCCGTAAAGCGGCCGCTGCCAGTCCCAGGCTTGGGGTGCACGTCGAAAACCAGCGTGCGCACGGCGCCCAGGAAGTCGCGGCGGACATAGGTGAAGTCATAGTGCTGCTGGTCGAACGAGATCGGGTCCAGGAACATCATCTCCATAAAGCCGGCGGAGATGTACTGCATCTTGAACGCCTTGGTCAAACCCGAGACGTACTTCATCGAACCCTTGAACAGGCCCTTGCTGTTGCCTTGCTCGGAATACGACGTATCGCTGATCGACTTGCCGAAGTCGACTCGGCCAAGAAGATACTGATCCGATTCCGGCACCGCATACAAAACCTGGTCGGGCTTCATATTTTGGATATAGGTCTGCACCAGCGGAGAGTGCTTCTGGATCTGCTTGATGGTGACCTTTTCGGCCGCAATCGCTTTCTGCACCAGCGCGCTCTGTTCCGGCGACAGGGCCATTGGGGGCTGATACTTGGTTTTGGCCTGTGCTGCAGACGCTGTCAGCGTCAGCAGCAGACTGGTAATCCAAACTCGACGCAGGGTCATTTCCTGGCTCCTGTAACCTTTTAACGATTTCGAACTTTGCGGAATTCCTAGTGCTGAAATTCGTAGAACCTGGGCAACCACCGGCTAAGCCAGCTGGAAGGTCACGTGAATCAGTGTCGTGTGATCAACCGGGTGCCCATCTTTTTCCGCGGGCTTGAACCGGATTTGCTCGGCAACGCGCTTTGCCGCCTCATCCAGACCATGCCCTAGGCCATTCACTACACGCAATACCTCTACCTGGCCAGTTGCCAGGAAACGCACCTGCAAAGTTACCTCACCCTGGATTCTTAATTGAGCAGCTTCCGGGGTGTACTGTGGATGCGGCTCCGAGATCACAACCGGAGGAACGAAGGCCGGTTCCGAAGTCTTGATCGCCACTTGGGTGGGCGGGCCGCCGACATTGTTGCTGAAGCCGGCTGACGCAACCGTACCCGTGCCGCCTGGTTTGCCGGTGCCACCGACCACGCCATTAGCGAAGCCGGCCGAAGCCACCTTGCCCATGTCGTGTCCGCCGGGAACGCCGTTGGCTACTCCGGCACCGAAGGAGGTGCCTGAAACCGCACCTTTACGCGCGGCGCCGGCGCCCGTAGCGGCCCCAGGGGCACCGCTGAAGGAACCCACCGCTACCAGTGCAGACTTAGTGGTGTTGGGATTGGTCTTGGCACCGGTCGGATCACCAAAACCGCCCGCTTTCACGTCCGGCTTCACCTGGTTGTTCGCCGTCTCCGTAGGTTTCGGGCTGGAAAACAGCCCGACCTTGGGTTGCGGCGGAGGCGCTACCGCCTTCGGCGGCGCCGGAGGAAGCTTGGGCTGATCCGGCTGGTCCAGCTTTACCGGCTTGGGAATCTCAGGCGGTGGCTGGATCTTCGGTATCGTAATCTTGGGTGGATTGAGTTTGACCACCTCAGGTTGAGGTGGCGCAAACACCTTCACTTTCGGCACCACAATTTTCGGTGGTGGCGGAACTTCCTGAGGAAAGATCAGGGTCTCGTTATACTTTTGCTTCTCAACTTTATGGATGGCCGCGGTCAGCAGAATCAGCAAAGACATAATGATGACATTCGTCACCATGCTGATCCCAAAAGAGCCCCAACGGCCCTCAGGTTCGGGGAGGAGTCCGAAGTTATCGCGATTCAGAAGATCATTCGGCATAATTAAAGTTCCCTAAATTCTCTCTAGTCGTAAGGTGATGTGCGAGCCACCGGGGTGATCAAAACGCAGCGAACAAAACTCGTACATTCAAACAGACGCACGCCCGAGACCAATGCTTCGATTCTCCCGAGCTTCTGCCGAGAAACCTGCAGCCATTATCGACTTCCGCGCCTTCATAATCTCGGTACCAAAGTACTTGCGGATAAGGTCACGATAGACGAGATCTTGCGCGGATGCAGTAACCCAAAGGTGGAGCCGTTGGAAACAGAAGTGTATGGGTAAGGCATGAGGAGAGCCATAGCTTTTCAATCCCAGCTTTTGGGGGCAGACCCAAAGCTCGCAAAAATCCTTGTTGGGGGCGCTTCGTTGAATTGCATCAGCGTCGCCCATAAACTCCATCATGTGACTCGCAGCGAAGATTTTTCGTTGCTTGGTCCTGCGGCCATTGAAGGCTCTGCTCTAAGAGTACAAGAAGGGAATGTGAAGGCGTGAAGATTCTGGTAACTGGTGGGGCTGGCTATATCGGGGGAACCGTGACCCAGCTCCTTCTCGATCGCGGCCATATGGTGGTGGTGTATGACAACCTGTGTCACGCCCGGCGTTCCATGGTCCCCCCAGGGGCAACGTTTGTTGAGGGCGATGTTGCTGACACTAAAAGACTTGATGCGCTATTTGCGGACGGCTCCTTTGCCGGCGTGATGCACTTTGCCGCTCTCATCGAGGCCGGTGATAGCATGCGCAAACCGGAAGTTTACTTCCGCAACAACACTGCGGCGACCCTGGGTCTGCTCGAGGCTGTAGTAAACAATAAGTTACGGAAGCTCGTTTTTTCCTCAACCGCAGCAGTCTATGGGGAACCAGTGAGTACTCCCATCGCCGAAGACGCCGCCCTTGTCCCCACCAATCCTTATGGAGAATCGAAGCTGCTGGTGGAGCAAATGCTCGCCTGGATCCACCGTATCCATGGATTGCGCTATGCCAGCTTGCGCTACTTCAACGTCGCGGGTGCGATACCAGGTCGCGGAGAGGCTCACGAGCCGGAATCTCACCTGATTCCCCTCATTCTTGATGTGGCTCTGGGACGCCGCGAGAATATCAAAATCTTTGGCCAGGACTATCCCACACCCGACGGCACCGCGGTCCGCGACTACATTCACGTACAGGATCTGGCGGAGGCCCATCTGTTAGCGTTCCAGGCCCTTGATGAGCGCCCGCGGATGATTTACAACCTGGGAAATGGCCATGGCTTCACCGTGCGGCAAGTGGTGGAGTCCGCCCGCCGGGTAACCGGGCACCCGATTCCGGTTGAGGAGTTACCTCGGCGCCCCGGCGACCCCGCGATTTTAATTGCCAGCTCGGCAAAAATCGAGACCGAACTCGGTTGGAAACCCAAATTTGCCCAGCTCGACGACATTGTGCGTAGCGCCTGGCAATGGCATCAGCAGCGCTACCAACACCAATCAGCCTGAGTACAATGCTCAAGGGCGACCCAGATACGCATTTAAGATGCGACGCGGGTCTATATCGTAACAGCCATTGAGCACGATCAGAGGAGTAGAAGCGATGGAATCCGGCACCATACATCCCAATCTGAGCTCCATGCTGCGCGAGCACAGAGTCTTTCCCCCTCCCGCCGAGTTTGCTGCGCAGGCGCACGTGAAGAGTCTCGAGGAGTATGAGTCGCTCTATCGCCGTTCCATTCAGGATCCCGAAAGCTTCTGGGCAGAGATCGCAAGTGAGCTCCACTGGTTCACCCCCTGGACCCAAGTACTTGACTGGCAACCTCCTTCGGCCAGGTGGTTTGTGGGCGGCAAAATCAATCTGTGCTACAACTGCGTCGATCGTCACGCCTTGAGCGACAGAAAGAACAAAGTCGCCATTTTGTGGGAGGGCGAGCCGGGCGAGACGCGCACGCTGACCTACGGCGAGCTTTATCTCGAGGTGCAGAAATTCGCCAATGTACTGAAAGGGCTTGGCGTCCGTAAGGGTGACCGGGTCGCGGTGTATATGGGCATGACCCCGGAGTTGGCCATCGCACTCCTCGCATGCGCGCGCATTGGCGCCGTACATTCCGTCATCTTTGGCGGATTTGCGTCGAATGCTTTGGTCGACCGCATCAACGACGCGTCCTGTGTCGCGGTTGTGACCCAGGATGGATCCTACCGCCGCGGGCAGGAGGTGCGGCTCAAGCCCATTGTCGACGAGGCCATGAACAACTGCCCCACGGTAAAACATGTGGTCGTTTATCGCCGCACTGGTTCGGCAGTAAACATGAAGCAAGGCCGCGATCAATGGTGGCAGGACCTGGCAGCCAAAGCGTCAACAGAGTGCCCGGCCGAGCCGTTGGACGCGGAAGATCCGCTGTACATCCTCTACACTTCGGGGACCACGGGTAAGCCCAAAGGCCTGCTGCACACCACTGGTGGTTATTCGGTGCAAACCTACCTCACCAGCAAACTGATCTTCGATCTCAAGCCGGACGATATCTACTGGTGCACCGCCGATATAGGCTGGGTCACCGGACACTCCTATGTTGTCTATGGCATCCTGCAAAACGGCGTGACCACGCTGATGTACGAGGGCGCGCCCAATTATCCCCAACCGGATCGCTTGTGGAAGATCGTCGATGACCATAAGGTAACCGTTTTCTACACCGCGCCCACGGCCATCCGCGCCTGCATCAAGTGGGGTGATCAGTATCCATTGCGGCACTCACTTGCCAGCTTGCGTTTGCTGGGCACTGTGGGCGAGCCGATCAACCCCGAAGCCTGGATCTGGTATCGCGAGATCATCGGTAAGGGACGTTGTCCGATCGTCGACACCTGGTGGCAGACGGAAACCGGAGCGATCATGCTGGCGCCGATGCCCGGCGCGGTTCCCACCAAGCCCGGTTCGGCAACGCGTCCGTTCCTCGGTATCGAGCCCGCGATTGTCGACCGCGAAGGAGAAACCGTGCCTGCGGGCGATGGCGGATTGCTGGTGATCCGCAGACCCTGGCCCTCCATGGCGCGCACCATATTCAACGATCCTGATCGCTACGCCACGACGTACTGGTCGGAAATTCCTGGCTGCTACTTCAGCGGGGACGGCGCGCGGGTCGATCAGGACGGCGACTACTGGTTGATGGGACGGGTCGACGATGTCATCAACGTGAGCGGGCACCGGCTGGGCACCATGGAAGTGGAATCCGCGCTGGTGGCCCACCCCAAGGTGGCTGAGGCTGCCGTCGTCGGTCGCCCGCACGATTTAAAAGGGCAGGCCATCGCCGCCTTTGTTTCACTGGAAAGCAGTCATGAGCCGTCGCCGCAACTCAAAGAGGAACTGCGCGAATGGGTAGCCAAAGAAATAGGCTCGCTGGCCCGCCCGGACGACATCCGTTTCACCCAGGCTTTGCCCAAAACCCGCAGCGGCAAAATCATGCGCCGCCTCCTACGCGAGCTCGCGACCAGCGGCGAAATCAAGGGCGACACCACCACACTCGAAGACTTCTCCGTCATCGCACATCTGCGTGGCTCGGAAGAATGACTCTTTCAGGCCTCAACTGGCTGCGGAAACATTCTCTGTACGAAGGGCACGGCTTCAGCCGTGCCGCACCAGAATTGAGCTGATGAGGGCTTTAAAAGCTCGAGGCTGCAACAAAGGGATTGTTTTCGCTGATACGCGTACCGAAAACCGTAACCTCAGCGGCTAAAAGCCGCGTATAGCTGGGACATTTACGGCACGGCTGAAGCCGTGCCCTTCGTCCCGAGTTGTTCCGCAGGCTGTTTAGCGGGACGACATGAACTAGATCTTTCGGGAGGGGGCACGGTTCGGTCTGCCCGGACGGTCGAAAATTACCACGACTACCTCCTGGCTCAGCTCTGGCTGGCTTCCGTCTCCGCCTTCGGCTCAGAATCCGTCTCGGCCTTTGGCTCCAGCGCAGAAGGCGCAGGCTCCGTCTCCACCTCAGAATCATCCTTGGGCACATACTGCTCCACCGTGAAGTAGAACGTGCTACCGCGGCCCGGATTGCTTTGCACCCAGATCCGCCCCCCATGCTGATTCACGATGCCGCGGCATAGAGCCAACCCCATCCCGGTACCGCCTTGCAGACGCGAATCCGAAGCATCCGCCTGCTGGAACCGCTCGAAAATCAAATCCAGCTTTTCCGGAGGAATGCCCGGTCCCTGGTCCTGCACCTCGAAGGTGACTTCCTTGTCGCTGCTCGCGCTGGCGGCCAGACGGATCTCGCCTCCCTTTTCGGAGAACTTGATCGCATTGCGGATGAGGTTGCCCAGCACCTGCAGAATCCGATCACCGTCCGCCCACACATCGACCGGCTGCGCGTCGATGCGGAATGTCAATCCGGCGCGGGCTGCGCTCGATCGCTCCGGATCCATCGCGCGCCGTAACAAGTCGATGGCATTCCATTCACTCTTGTGCAGCGGCAGACTGCCATTGCCGATACGCTCGAAGTCGACGATGTCATTCACCAGGCGAACCAGCCGGTCACAGTTTGCCAATGCGATATCCAGCATGGGCCGAATCTTCTCCGGACGCTTTTCGAGTGCCCCGCTCGCAACCAGGCCCAGCGCAGCTCGCAGCGACGTGAGCGGCGTGCGTAGTTCATGGCTGACCGTGGAGATAAACTCGTCCTTCATCCGATCCAGCCGGCGCCGTTCCGTAACATCTGTGAAGGCAACAACAATGCCGTCCACCTGGCCGTTCTCCACCAGCGGGCAAGCGACATATTCGACCGGCAGTGGCTTTCCATCTTTCCCCCAAAACACATCATCGTCGACATGCAAGGGCGTTTCCCGTTGCACGCTGCCAAAGATAGGCGACTCCTCTTCCGGGTAAGGCGTGCCATCTGCCCGCGAATGATGGATCAGGGCATGCATGTTTTGCCCCAGCAACTCCTGCGGCGAGTAGCCTAACATCTCTGCTCCGCTGCGATTGATGAAGGTGAGCCGGCCCTCCATATCCATGCCCCAGATACCATCACCCACTGAATCCAGAATCGATTCATGGCGGCGCGTCAGTGTGTTGAGCTTCTCTTCCTTCTGCGTCTGCTCGGTGATGTCGATACCGTGGCTCAGCACAAAGGGGTCCGTGCCCGCTAGCTGTAACAGCTTGTTGCGATAAGCGACGATGCACAGCTGGCCCGCTTTTCCGCGCAAATAAAAGCGTCCCTGGTGATCCTCATCCGGCGCTTGCTTCAGCGCCTCGAAGTATTCGTCGTAATCGGCCAGATGATCGGTGTCGATATAGTTGCGCAGTGGTGTGCCGATCAGTTCTTCCGGCTCGTAGCCCAGAGTTGCGGCGGCGTGCGAGTTGATGGAGAGCAGCACACCGTTCAGATCGTGGGTGCAAATAAAGCCCAGGCTGCTTTCCACTAACTGCCGGTAGCGTTCTTCGCTGGTGCGCAGAGCTGTTTCCGCTTCCCGCTGCTCGGTCACATCTGCGCCGGTCATGATCACAAAACCAACTTCGTCCTGGGCATTCACCAGCGACGTTGCCGTCCAGGCAATGCGCCGCAGCCCACCTGACTTCGTGCGCCAGTTAATTTCAAAGGATTCGGTTGCGTTGCCGGTGCGCACTTGTTCAAAGATGCGGATGGCGGTCTCGCGCTCCTCCGGCGGGAAAAGCTCCTCAGGAAACGCGCGGCCGGCAAGGTCGCCAAAACTGTAGCCGGAAATGGTTTCGCAGGCTCGATTGAAACGCACGATACGGCCCGCGGTATCGAATACCAACACCAGCGCGCTGATCGTGTTGAGCACCGCAGAGACAAAGTTTCGTTCTACCGTGAGCGCTTGTTCAGAACGCTGGCGCGAACGCACGACGTTCTCCTGCACATGGCCGGTTGCGTAGAGCTCCAGGCGCGTGCTGACCTGGCGGGCAAGAACCTGCAAACTCTCCAGGTTGCTGCGGCTGAAGGCGTTGGGCTCAAAGGAGCAAACGGCAACGGTGCCCAGAATCATGCCGGAAGCAGAGAACACAGGTGCGCCCGCGTAGGAACGGCACCGTATGCCATCGTCGAGCACAATGCCCGACGCCGCAAACCGGTGGTCTGCCAGGGCATCTATGATCAGCAGTGGCTTGGCATCGAGCAAAAGAAACTGGCACGCTGATCCGCTGCGGCGTATCTGGCGCGCCGCAAAACCAACCGTGGATTTAAACCAAACTCGCGACCAGTCAAGAAAGCCGATAAACGCGTACGGTGCATTGCAGATCGAAGCCGCCATGCGCGCGATCTCATCGAACGCGGGGTCGGGAAGCGTGTCGAGAATCTCATATTGCAAGAGAGTCTTGAGCCGCTCGGTCTCGTCGTGCTGCACGGTTGTGGAACTTGAGTGCATCGGTGTTCTCTGCATCCTTACGCTTCGAATCATCAATTACCCGGGGGCAGGTAGAATGCGAACGGAAAACACTCCGGGCATTCAACGAGGGGGACAAGCATTCGCCTGGGGGAGTTAGTGACACAGACTGGGTACATCCTAACCTGAGAGTCGTACTCCTGTATGTGGGAAGGCGCCAACAATTGACCGAAGTTGCGGACCGCAGGTTACCTACGTATAAGATCGAGCCTCGCGTTCCGTTTCTCTACCCGTAAAGTAATGGCCGCAGGTAACAACAGCATGATGGAAACTCAACAAGTCGTAACCGGTGACGCCCCTTCTCTTCGCAGACATGCGGCTGCTGCTGCAGGGATGGTTCTTTATTGCATGGGACTGTTGGCTCCCGCGATGCACGCTGCAGTGCATATCGGGCTGCCGCTGCGGCTCGCGGGCCTGGTGCTGTTAGCTTGGTCAGCCTGGCAGCGTCGTTCGTTGATGGCCTGGATCTTCTGGGCCATGATCGCAGGCGGTGAGTTGGGCGCGGACGCACCGGCCCATGCCATCAGGCTGCGCGTATTCAGCGACATCTTCCTCCGCCTGATCAAGACCATCGTTGCCCCACTGATTCTGGGTACCCTGATTACCGGAATTGCCGCCCATGGACAGATGCGCAGCCTGGGAAGAATGGGGTTGAAGGCGCTGATCTATTTTGAAGTTCTTACCACGATCGCCATGTTGGTTGGATTGGCGGCCATCAATATTACTCACGCCGGTGTGGGGTTGGCTGTTCCCCAACAGCACACCGCGACGAATATTCCCCAGGCTCAGGCTCCACTAAGCTGGGATGAAGTTTTACTGCACACCTTTCCCGAGAACATCGCCAAGTCTGTAGCCGACAATCAGATTCTGCAGGTAGCTGTCTTCGCCATTCTGTTTGGCGTGGCCATGGGTCGGTTGAGCGCGGAGCATCGTGCGCCGCTGCTGCGCGTGATTGAATCGCTCACCCACACCATGTTTGCTTTCACCAACATCGTGATGTATTACGCCCCGGTCGGCGTGGGCGCCGCAATGGCATACACGGTGGGGCAAATGGGACCGGGTGTTTTGTTTCACCTAGGCCGCCTGCTGCTTACGCTTTATGCTGCGTTGCTGGCCTTCGGGCTGGTTGGCTTGTTGCCGGTCGCGCTGATCGCAGGCGTACCCATTCGCAGATTCTTGCGGGCGGTCGCTGAGCCGGCCACCATCGCCTTCGCTACCAGTACTTCAGAAGCGGCATTGCCCCGGGCCATGGAAGCGATGGAAGCCCTCGGCGTCCCCCGCAGAATTGTCGCTTTTGTCATTCCCGCGGGCTACAGCTTCAATCTGGACGGTTCCACCCTTTATCTTGCACTGGCGTCGGTTTTCGTCGCCCAGGCTGCCGGGGTGACCATGGGTTGGAAGCAGCAGATTTTCATGGTCGGCACCCTCATGCTCACCAGCAAAGGAGTAGCCGGCGTGCCCCGCGCCACCCTCATTGTGCTCCTGGCGACGGTTGCCATGTTCCACCTGCCGGAGGAACCCATCTTTGTTATCCTCGGCATCGATGCCCTCATGGACATGGCGCGTACCAGCGTGAATGTAGTGGGCAATTGCCTGGCTTCGGTGGTGATCGCTCGATGGGAGGGTGAATTTGCCCTGGAGGCGCCGGCAGTTGAAACCATGGATGCCCTGCCATAAAGATAATGTCAGCCGCCCAGCCAAGCTTGCTATACTACGTGATTAAGAGCAGTTAGTCCCGCCTGCAGGCCCCACCCGGGGTCTTTTTTGATGGCGCGATGCAGAAAAGGGTCGCAAGCGTTAGGTGCGTACACGAGACACCATGGGGAAATTACTCGATACGATTCACTCGCCCGCGGATATCAAGAGCTTTACCGTGCCGGAACTGGAGGCACTGGCTCAGGAGATACGCGAGCAGCTGATCCTCGTACTTTCAAAGACCGGCGGCCATCTGGGTCCCAACCTCGGCGTCGTAGAGCTGACGCTGGCCATGCACTACGTCTTCAACACTCCTTCGGACCGGTTTGTTTTTGATGTAAGCCACCAGGCCTACATCCACAAGTTGCTCACCGGCCGCCGCACTCGTTTCAACACCATGCGTCAGCCGGGTGGACTGAATGGCTTTGCCCTGCGCACCGAGAGTGACCACGACTGCTATGGCGCGGGGCACGCCGGCACTGCCCTCTCCGCGGCTCTCGGCATGGCGGTAGCCCGCGATCTGGCCGGCACCAAAGAGAACGTGATCGCTTTTGCCGGCGATGCGGCGTTTACCAATGGAATTAGTTTCGAAGCGCTCAATAATATCGCCCAGCAAACCAAGCGCCTGATCGTGGTGCTGAACGACAACGAATGGTCCATCGATCGCAATGTCGGGGCAATTGCCAATTACCTGCACAAGATCGTCACCAACGAGCGATACACCAACCTGCATGATTCCGCGGCCCGCCTGCTCGAAAAACTGGGCGGCAAAACCGCCCGCCACATGGTGCGCAAGGCGGAAGAAGCGGCTAAGGGAATGCTCTGGCCCTCTATGCTCTTTGAGGAGTTTGGGCTCACGTATTACGGTCCTCTCGATGGCCACAACATCGGCCTGCTGATCGAAACCTTTCAGTTCCTCAAGACTCAGGATCGCCCTGTGTTGCTGCACGCCATTACCCAGAAGGGGCGCGGCTTCCAGCCGGCACTCGATAAGCAGAAGAAATTCCATGGACTGGGCCCCTACGACCCGGATACAGGCGAGACCACGCCAGCCGGTCAACGTACCTACTCCGAAGTATTTGCTGAAACCCTGGTCAAGCTGGCGGATGAGGATCCCAAGGTAGTGGCGATCACCGCGGCCATGCCCAATGGAACGGCACTGGATCTTTTCCGTCCTCATCATCCGCGCAGGTATTTCGATGTAGGCATTGCCGAGGAGCACGGGGTTATTTTCGCTGCCGGCCTGGCTACCATGGGCTTCCGTCCGGTCTGCGCCATCTACTCCACCTTCCTGCAGCGTGCCTTCGATCCCATCGTGCACGATGTTTGTCTGCAGAACCTGCCCGTTGTCTTCTGCATGGATCGCGGGGGACTTTCCGGCGATGACGGCCCGACCCATCACGGACTTTTCGACATCAGCTATCTGCGTGGCATTCCCAACATCATCCACATGGTTCCCAAGGATGAGGATGAGCTGGCAGACATGATGTATACCGCGTTGCAGCAGCCTGGGCCTACCGCAGTGCGCTATCCTCGGGGCACAGGTCCGGGGGCTACCGTCAAGGCACACCCTGTCGCCCTGCCCATCGGCAAAGCGGAAATCATCAGCGACGGCGACGACGTAGCAATTTTCGGGCTGGGCGCCTTGATGCCGCTGGCGCAGCAACTCGGCGCTGAGCTCCGCCAGCAGGGTTTCTCCGCTGCCGTGATCAATCCGCGCTTCGTCAAGCCGCTGGATCGCGATGTACTAGCCGAGTACGCGCGCCGCACTGGCGTGATTGTCACTTTCGAAGACCACGTTCTCATGGGTGGCTTTGGCAGTGCCGTCCTGGAAGCCCTGAGCGAAATGCAGATTGAAGCCTCGGTAGTGCGCATCGGATGGCCCGACCGCTTTATCGAGCACGGCAAGGTAGACCAACTGCGAGCCAAATACGGCATCAGCGTCGAAGCCGCACTGGAAAAGCTAGCCCCCTACCTGCAGCAAAAGACCCGCAAACGACTCGTCGCCCGCTAGCTCCGTCCTGCCCGTCCGCACCGGCAACGAAGGCGTTGGGTGCCCCATTCTTCGCCCGTTTTTGGCGAAGAGTGGGCTACCATGCCTCCCAGCGAAAAGGCCTGGGGCTCTCAACAATCACCACGCGCCAACAGCACTGGCAGCATCCTTTGCCGATGGTCAAACAGCGAACGAATTTGCCTCTTTACCGCCAAACCATTGGCCAAGTCCCCGAGCACTCCGAACGGTAACTCATACTCCACCGCATCGCTGACCACGCTCCCCTTCAACCCGTCACGGACCTCATCCCTCACCCGGTGACAATGGCGAAAGTATTTGAAAGGACCACGCCGTTGCTCGTCGCAAAAGTAGTCATCCCAGCGAAACTCCGCGATATACGCATCCCACTCCAGTCGCAACGGGACCAACGGAACGGCCCTGAAACTGATAGTCATCAGTGAGCCCTGGCCGGCAACAACCCTGCCCGTAGAAGGCGCCTCAGGCGGTGAGACATAGTTCGCTCTCTCCACCTGGGCGCGCTGCCAGCCGGGCATCAGCGGAGGAAGATTCGCTGGGTCAGCAAAAAAAGCAAAGACTCGCCCCCTGGGGTAGGGAAGCCACTGTTCGGTCTGGAAGTGGTGCCGCATAGCTTTAGCCTACATAACAAAAGCAGGCGCCGATTAAGCGCCTGCTTTCGAGAACCAAGACGTCCAGCGATAAAGCCTGTGTTAGTTAGGCATCAGAACCGTATCGACTACATGGATCACGCCGTTCGACTGAATGACGCTTGCAATCGTAACCGTTGAAGTTCCATCCTTTTCATCGGTAAGAACCAGCTTGCCGCCGTCCATCATGGCCGTCAGGGTGCCGCCCTCAACCGTGGTCAGCGTAGCCTTCCCGCCGCCCGCCTTGATCTTCTTGGCAATGTCCTTCGACGTCAGCTTACCGGCGACTACGTGGTAGGTGAGAATCTTCTTCAAGGTAGCAAGATTTTCCGGCTTCAGAAGCGTATCCACTGTCCCCGCAGGCAGCTTATCGAATGCCTCGTTGGTGGGCGCGAAAACGGTGAATGGTCCGGGACCTTCCAGTGTATCGACCAGGCCGGCGGCCTTCACGGCGGCGACCAACGTCGTGTGATCCTTGGAGTTGACGGCGTTTTCTACAATGTTCTTGGTGGGATACATCGCTGCACCACCGACCATGGGATCTTTCTGTGCGGACGCGTGAAGAGCGGAAAATCCAAACATCAGTGCTACTGCAACGGCAAGCAAATTTCTCCTATTCATGAGTATTCCTTTCACTTTCATACGGCGTTTAGCTGCACTGTTAGTACGGGGTGCGGTGCCCAACGGATTTCCTTATCCCCCACAGGTAACCGCGCTTTGTAGCTTCGCTTGTTGAGCAGGCAGATGGAGTGACGCAGTCCTGGTGACATAATCAACAGCGACAGCAGGCGTTGATGTGCACCAAAATGGAAACACCGCCTTACGCTGAGCGTTCAGGCTCTTCACCAACTCTTCACATGCCTGGTAAGGCGAAGGCTGGCCCCTCCTGCTCATCGCGATGCGGCGCCAATATCCACGGCGCCCAGGGTGTATCATCGCCTTGAATGCACGGTTGACTAATAACGGCGCTTTGACAACGCATTCCCATCCAAACCGCAATCGCTGGCTCATCGCAATTGGCGTCCTCAAGCTTCTGAAGGCGGTGCTCTTCGTCTCCATGGGGTTTGGCGTTATCAGGTTGCTGCATAAAGACATCGCTGACGTCTTATTGCGGGCGGTGACGGCCCTGAGATTCGATCCTGAGAATCGTATCGTCAACGTTTTGTTGGAAAAATCAGCCCTGCTCAGTCCCCACCGGCTCAAGGAGATCAGCTTCGCTATTTTTCTTTACGCCGCGCTGGACATTATTGAAGGCACCGGCCTGGTGCTGGAAAAGGTCTGGGCTGAATATTTCACCTTGATACTGACCGGCTCTTTCCTACCCTGGGAGTTGTACGAGATCATTCGCCATGTCACCGTGCTCAAGATCGTGCTCACGCTACTGAACTTGCTCGTGTTCATCTACCTGGCCCATGTGGTCAACGAAAAGGTAAGAGCACGCCAGCAAGCTCCGGAGCCGGTACTGATTGAGAAGGACTTCGGCTCGAGATAACACTTAAGTGTTATGTGGCTTGCCTGAGTTTTGCTCACTTGACAAGTACATCTCACGCAACTCGAATCAACCAAGTTAACCCATCATCTTGTGTGTAGGTAGAAACTAGACCCGACCTGTTGTACTTTTTGCAAACATCGCGCTAAACCCCCTCTTTCTCAATGATTTGCTGGAATTTCCTCTTTGACAGCCTCCGTCGCTGGGCTAAGATGTGGACAAAAGTGGTCGAAAGTGGAAACAAAGAAGCGATTTGAGTTGGTCCCCAGCCACAAAAGTGAGAGTACCTGATGTTTCGTGGCAATCACCCAACTCGCGTCGATGAAAAAGGGCGACTCAAGCTCCCGGCGGAGTTCAAGCGCCTGGTGGACGAGCGTTACGGAACGCAGTTTTACATCACCAGTAAGGATGGGCGGAGGGCCGAGATTTACCCCCTGCCGGAGTGGCAAAAGATTGAGGAAAAGCTGGCGCAGATACCCAGCTTGAATCCGGCCAAAAAGAAGTTTCTGGACCGGGTGAACTATTACGGGCAGATGGCGGAAATGGATGCGCAAGGGCGCGTCCTGCTACCGCAGATCTTGCGGGAAACGGCCAAGTTGGCTGGAGATGCTGTGGTGTTTGGGCAGCAGACGTACCTCGAAGTGGCCAACCACGACGAGTTCAAGCATTCCATGGACACCGATCCATTGACCGCGGACGATCAGCAGACGTTAGCGAGTTTTGGGCTTTAAAGTAGGCCCCCCAGGGGGAGCACATGGTACCGAGTAGCGAGCGGCATGTGCCGGTTCTTTTACAAGATGCGATCCGTTACTTGAATGTGCGTCCCGGCGGGACATATGCAGACGCCACCCTGGGGTTTGCGGGACACGCCGCAGCCATCGCCCGGGAATTGGGCGGACAGGGCCGGTTGATCGGGTTCGATCGCGATCCCGACGCGCTGGAATTAGCGCGGGTCCGGTTCCAGGCTCTCAGCGAAGAACTGGGCGAGCAGATGCCGCAATGGGAGCTCCACGGCGAAGAATTTTCCGCCATGAGCCGCCACATCGCCGAAGGCAGTCTGGATGGATTGCTGGCCGACTTCGGGGTCAGCTCCATACAACTGGACTCAGCGCACAGAGGATTTAGTTTTCAGGCGGACGGGCCACTCGACATGCGGATGGATCCGCGGAGGGGCCCGACTGCCGAACAAGTGGTAAATCAGGCCGACGAAAAAGTTCTCGCCGACCTGATTTACGAATTCGGAGAGGAAAGGAGATCGCGGAGATTTGCCAGAGCCATTGTCAGGGCGCGGCCGATCA
>Ga0182024_10003143_pt1 | contig 39759 bp, 31 predicted proteins | sample P32metaG_FD_120480 | JGI IMG/M metagenome (GOLD analysis project Ga0182024, IMG submission 120480) | Permafrost microbial communities from Stordalen Mire, Sweden - P3-2 metaG (Illumina Assembly) | ecosystem: Environmental > Terrestrial > Soil > Wetlands > Permafrost | place: Sweden: Stordalen...
TCATCGCTCGACTTGCATGTCTTATCCACGCCGCCAGCGTTCGTTCTGAGCCAGAATCAAACTCTCCGTTAAAAACGTTAGCTTGAATCCTGTCCGGGGGTTAGCCGGACTGATTTTGCAATTTTTAAAACTCTCCATTCCCGCCACTAACAGGCGAGAAATGAAGGGGCTCTCACTATTCGCACAATTCAATTTTCAATGAGCATTTCGGGTTTTTCACCCTCTTCTGTCCCAATAAAGGGGACAAAAAACCTGAGCGCCGAATTTCATCTCTTCAACTCGGCATCTCAGATACCTTCGTTAATCTTCAAACACTCTAATCGGTTTGAAGCGGATTGTCAACAGGTTTTGTCGTGCAATCTCTTGGTTCTGTTAAAGAACATGGACAAAATATCATCCCCTACAATGGCTGCAAGCGTTTTCTTTAATTTTTTTGCATTATTTATTGCCGCCGAGGTCGTCGAAGCTCGATTTCCCAAGTGCGGCAGGCCAAAAATCGGTACAGAAGGCAATCTTTGGCGGATCATCCGTGGATTGCTGGCGGCTGAAATGTCGGGCTTTTTCACCCCCATCATCACGATTGCAACTTCCTTTATTCCAGCAACTTGCAACGCTTCTGTCGTCAACAAAGCATGGTTGATGACCCCCAAACGGTTGAGGCAAACGCAAATAACTCTGCAATCCAGTCGCCGAATCAGGTCGCGAACGGCAAATTTGGACCCCAACGGTGTCAAAAGGCCCCCTACGCCTTCAACTATCAGCAGATCGCACCGGGCGGCCAGACCACGAATTTGCCTCAAAGCGACTGTCAACGATACCGTCGGTTCGGATCGCCCGACCGCAGCCGCAGGCGCCAGCGGCTTATCAAAGTAGAATGGGTTGACCTCATTGAGAGTCAAACATTGCTTTTGCAAACTGTGAAGGAGCCGGGCATCGTCGCGCGGGCCGGAGCAAAAGGGTTTCATGGCCAGGGCGCGTCCGCCGCCGTTTCGAAGAAAAGCGAGAAGCATCGCAGTCAAGACTGTTTTTCCTGCGCTTGTGTCCGTGCCCGTGACAAAAATAATTTTTTGCACTTGCGCCAGATGGTTGATGATTTATGTCGCAAGTCGATTCTTTTCCATGCGGACACCCACACACAGCATTCAGGGAAAAGACGGTCCTTGGCAAGGAAGCTGCTTGTTTAGTCCACGTTGATGATAAGGGCCTGAGCTGCCACTCATCATAACCAATATGAAATTCGATTATTTTGACATTTTTGCGATAGGCTGGCTCATAATTGGACTGTTCTGGGGCCGCAAGAGGGGCATGTCCCAGGAATTTTTACCATTGATTCAGTGGCTCGGCATTGTGACGGTGGCGGGCCTGCTGTATGAGCCTTTCGGTTCTTTCATCCATCATCACACATTTTTTTCGGCGTTGTGGTCGTATATCACGGCTTACCTGCTGATCGCCACCGGCATCCATCTGATATACTTTTGCCTCAAACAGGTGCTTGGCCCCAAGCTGGGGGAAAAGAATCTCTTTGGCACTTCGGAGTTTTACCTTGGCATGACGGCGGGAGCCATGCGGTTTGGCTGCATGCTTTTGGCTGGCATGGCCCTTATGAATGCGCGCATCGTGAGCGAAGCCGAATTAGCCAAAACGGAAAAATTTCAAAAGGAGAATTTTTCAGACGTTCGATTTCCGACGTATGGCGGATTTCAGCAGGACGTTCTATTCAAATCGTTTTTGGGCACCTGGACTCGATCCAATCTCAAGACAGTTCTCATAGCCTCGGTTGCTCCCGCTGCAAAACCGCAAGTGCAATTGGGCGCGCCAAAAAAGAATACGAACATGATCGCGGCTGTGCCCACCCCGCCGGCCAAGAAGTGAGCATGACGCGAGCCTTCGACGCGGTTGCCGCGTAACGGGCCGTGATCAGAGGGGGTTATCTCGCGTGGAAGTGCTTAGTTTAGCCAACGCATTCGCTGCCGAGCGACCGCTTGACATGAGCCGAGACTGCCTCCATCGTTCGGTCATAGATCACCTGCTTGAATGCCGGAATTCAAATGCCCATGCGTCGCGGCTGCCATGGATTTACTTTGATTGAACTGTTGGTTGTCATTGCCATCATTGCAATTCTGGCTGCGCTCCTGCTGCCTGCTTTAGCGCGCTCCAAGAAAGAAGCATTGCGCATACAGTGTTTTAGCAACCAGCACCAGATCGGACTAGGCTTCCATATGTACGCCGACGATTCAAACGGCTACTTCCCCGTGACCGACGGCTGGGGCGCTACCGGCGGACAATTGCCGCCCGCTCCCGACATTACGACCGACGCTGCTGATTACGGCGGCCAGGTGCCTCAAAATAAACGTCCGCTTAATCGATACGTCCTCAATGTGGGCGCGTTTCATTGTCCGGCGGACATTGGCGATCCGCTTAATCCGTCCGCGAAAAGCTGCTGGGATGGCTGGGGCACCAGTTATCTGCCGGAATGGAGCGAAGATTTCGATCGCGTCGCCTATGTAACCGGCGCCGCCGGCAATTACAGTTTTTCTTCACCACCCGACGTGCCGATTCGGCTATCTCGCATCGCCATTAAAGCGGCGACGAAAATCATCCAAGGGGATTGGGATTGGCACTACAACCGTGTTTTGACCGACCCGCGCGGGTTTTGGCACAACAACCCTCACGATCGCCGCGAAGTGCTGCTCTTTGGTGACAATCACGTTGATTTCTTCCAATTCCCGCCGGACGCGCTCGATTCCGACGGCGCGCCGCCGAATCCCAATTACGTTTTTTGGTGAAAGCTTCGTTTGCCGCAGTCGTGGACAACGGTGTCCTTCAGCGAGACATCATTTTGAAATCGCCGGAGCAATGGGCGAATCTCTGACGCCATAAACCAGCCGCACTCTTTCGGCATCGAGCGCACTGATACCGTTGTCCGTCCATTGGCCAATCACGCCGTCGTATTTTTTGTCCAATGGTTCAATCACCGCACATGGGCTGCTCCCGATGCCATCCTTGCATTGGCCCTCGCACTTGGAAGCCCAGCAAATGCGATAGTGCATGATCGAGTGGTAATCGTAAGGCAAGCTGCTTTCGATCCAGTTTGTCCTGGGAATCCAGTCGTAATCCTCCGCGCGGCCGGCCTTGATATTTTCGTAATGAATGTTGACGAATTGGTCGCGGTCCCAACGCTCATGCTCATGAAAAAAACCGAGGACATGACCAAGTTCGTGCGCGGGCATCCATTCCTCCTGACGCCACCAGAACGCGGTGATGTTGATGTCGGTGCGAACGCCTTTCTTGAATCCGACCTCGCTCGTATTATTGCCCGCGTTGGTGTTGCCGGTGAAATTGATGTACTCAACCTCCTTCTTGTGCGGAACGAATTTTATCCTTGCGCCAGTGTCCATCCACCGCTGCATGCCCCGTAGCGCGATGCCTTGCTGCGCCGGGGTCAGTTTGGAAATGTCATACGGAATAATTCCGCCCGGCCACGGCTGGGGTCTTTCGGAATTTTTCTGCATGTGCGCCGGATCGGAATCGGCGCAAAGCGGTCCCGCCCACGACGCGAGCAGGACTAGAAAGCCAACCGACAAAAAGCGAAGGAGCATGGGCATAACGATTTCAATCTTTCGGACGCATGATCATCCCCTGTCTTCGACTTTAAGATCGTGTTTGAGGCGCGATGATAAAATTTTGCGGGTTGGCACATACGTCGCGGCGAAGGCACGGCGATACTCGCCAAAAGTTCCCGCCGCCAGGTGCGTTCGGATTTCCCGCATGACTTCCAGATAGAAATGGGAGTTGTGAACGCTAACCATGCGCAAACCTAAAATCTCGTTGACGTTCAAGAGATGCCGCAAATAAGCGCGAGTGAAGTTGGCGCACGCAAAGCAGGTGCACCCTTCCTCGATGGGTCCGAAGTCCGCTTTGACGGCGCCGCCCTTGATGCTGATGGTTCCCCGCCTCGCGAAGGCCGTGCCGTTGCGCGCCACGCGCGTTGGCAAAACGCAGTCAAACATGTCCACTCCGCGCGCGACCAATTCCACTAATTGCGCCGGCGTGCCCAGGCCCATGGCGTAACGCGGCAGGTGCGTGGGCAGAAACGGTTCGGTCAATTCAATCGCTTTCATCATTTCGTGCTCAGGTTCGCCGACGCTGACGCCGCCAATGGCGTACCCGTCGAAATTCATCGCGGCCAATTCTTTGGCGCAACGTTCGCGCAAAGCCGCATCGACGCCTCCCTGCACGATGCCAAAGACCGATTGCCCGGCGGCGCGCGGTTGCTCCCGGCATTCCCGCGCCCAGGCAAGCGTCCGTTCGACCGCTTTCAAAGCAGCTTGAGGAGTGCAGTCGTGCGGCGGGCATTCGTCGAACGCCATGGCAATGTCCGAACCGAGCGCGCGTTGAATGGCCATCGCTTCCTTGGGGCCAATGAACAAAGGCGAGCCGTCGAGGTGCGAACGGAAATCGACACCGTCATCGCGGATTTTGCGAATTTTGGCCAGGCTGAAAACCTGGAAGCCGCCGCTGTCGGTGAGAATTGGGCCGGGCCAATTCATAAAGCGATGCAGGCCACCGGCGGCTTGAATGATATCCAAACCGGGACGAATATTTAAATGGTAGGTGTTGCCGAGGATGATCTGGGCGCCCATTTCGCGTAATTCACGCGGGTCCAGCGCCTTAACGCTGGCCTGGGTGCCGACAGGCATGAACACCGGCGTCTCAATGAGGCCGCGCGCCGTCGTCAATCGTCCTAAACGGGCGCGGGAGCCTGCATCGGTCTGCAACAATTCGAACATGTCCCTGGTAAAATCGAACTTTTTGACTAAACGGTTCGTTGGTCAGATCAGTCGCAGTTGAGGGTAAGGGCGGGAGTTTCATTGTGCCAGACGGAAAAACCGGCTGTTAGTCGTGGCTTCGATGATACATGGGTTGCTGGCGTTGGTCAGATTCATCCACGAGCCTGAAGCGATTGAAGTTGAGACTTGAAGTGTGCCGGCTCCCGTCCACGAAATTGTCACAGTTTCGCCGGACGCAGAAATGCTCAACAGACCGGGCGAAGGCGGAGCCAGAAGATAAGGGATGCCAGTTTCCAGCGCTGTTTCCGGCCCGCGATCATCCTGCATGAGCAAGCCCATGGCATTGGTTCCGAATACTTTTGTTCCGCCGGGATACTGGGCCGCAAGGGAGATGCGAAACTCAAACTCCGTGGCAGCATTCGTTGGCGCGATGGCCCAATTCAGACCGGAAACACTCCCGGCGTTAAAACTCCCACTTCGCTGGTCATAGCCGTGACCCGATTCAATCATCATCTCGGAACCAAACAAAGCCCCGTTTACCTGGTAGCCTGTGAGATTATTTGTGTCGGTGTCAATGAACAAGTGGGTGTAATAGTCTGAAAAAATGGAGTAAGGCGAAGACAGTTTGACGTGTCCATAAAGGTAATTAGTATCGTTGGCGAATTGGACTTGGACGAAATTGACCGGATTTGTGTCGAACGCTCCCGAAAGTGCCCATGGCACACCTGTCCAATCGCTAAAGGAGCCGTCAATGGCGATTGTCTTATAAGTGCCCTGCGAGCCACAACCTCCTGGCACCGCCGCCAGACTCAACGCGTTCGTGTCTTCATGCGAGGGAATTGAACTGTCCTCAGCTCGAACGGCAAAAAAGTAAGTGGCGCCGTTGGTCAAACCCGCAACGGTGTAGCAGTAGGGATAAAGGCCAGGTCCGGTTCCCAAGGCATAGTTCGATGGCATGCTGGGAGAAACGTGGCTCAACTTCGTAGCCGTGGTAAAATCCATGGCCGCGCCCGAGGAATAATAAATATTATAGTGTACCGGTTCCGTTTGGTCATGGGCCACATCCCAACTGATAGTGGCAGTTTGGTTGCCGACTGTAACTTCTCGCGCGCCGATGCGGGGAGCCGGTGGAGTCGGGCCCTGGGCGGCAGTACTGTCCCAGGCAGGAGGCAGCACGTCGGCATTGGTGGCCAGCCACGCTGCTGAATTGGTATTCAATGGTTCATCCAACGATGGGTTCGTCCGATACAGAGGCCAGCCTTGAATGCCGATGCATTCGACATAATCTTGATTCACAATGGCCGGAGGTTGTGGCGGCGTATGATCGTAATCAACGACCAGGACGGTGAAACCATCCGGCCGCCCCGCTTCTGCGTTGATCTTGGGAGCGAAGTCATATTTGTTATCGGGAAATGACGTTGAAACTTCGTTGGTGGACGAATCGCTATAGTAGCTTTCAAACATCACCATGTCCACGTAGGGGCGGATGGTGTAGGGAAACGTTTTTAAATTGGAGTCGAAATAGAACAAACCGCGATTGGCCATAATCAGCTTGCCCACATAATTTGTGCGGATGCGCTGCACCACCGCCTGCATGCCTGGAGATGTCCATTCGTATTCGGTCCCCCAGGTGTCTGGCGCGGCGGTGTCAATTGTATCGAGAAACACACCATCACAATTATACGCATGGCCAACGCTAGTGGTTAATATCTCGTCCAGGCCCGCCTGGCCGGCGCTGGCTTTAGTCATGCTCTTGATCACGTTCCACCAGGCTGGCGCTCCCGCATTGACATAGTAGCTCCCGAAATTGGGGTTTCGGTCAGGAGTGCCGGTCTGGTTGCTTTTTGCATTAAGGTAATAGGAGGCGAAACCTGTGCCGCCGGTGGACGGCAGCCCGATTGCATTGGTAATGCTGGATAGAGGGTCGCTGTCCGACGCGCGCGGATCGACGCGCGGCCCAAGCCCGTCATCTACCAAGGGCGCCCCGCTTCGGTCGTCTTCGCCAAGGGAAAGATAGGCCAGAACCAGCACGTCATCGGCGGTTCCAGCGATATTGTCCTTTCCGCGTTTGATCGTGGCGATCTGATTGGAAGTGATATTACTTCCCGGATGCAGGACCACCAGATGGTAATTGGTGCGCGCGTTATCCACCTGGCTGGAGGTCCAATTACCGTAATAAATCAAATACGGCGTTGTGGTATTCAATCCGGGCAACGGGCCATTGGGGCCGGCGAGCGCGGAGCGTGTCAATAATAACAAAAGGCCAAGGGCCAGCCTCCTGGCTTTCAGTGCGGCCACTGTATATTCCAAGTGAGATTCCACAGGTTATTTAACTTCTCAGATTGAACGTGTCCATCAGAAAAGCCAACCATGATCCCTCCCACCAGCGAGTTGATGTTCGGCAAAACGGCGCGCGGCGCCTGGCTCGCGTTCTTATAAAAATGCCGGGCGATGCACAGCCGCTGCATACCGCCGCCGGTATCGCCGCCATAGTATAAGTTGGATGGCGGCTTGTCCGTTGTCTCCGGCCAGCCGTCCACCCAAACGGAATCGGAGAAAAAAGGTGTCAAGGAAGGCGTTCTTATGGCCGATTCCTTGTCAAAAGCATTGGCAGCATTAATATCCAGGCCGGATGCATAAGTGGCCAATCCCGAATAACACCACCCATTGATACCGTAGCTTCCCTGAGCAAAGCCTCCTTGATACATGGGCGGTCCGTAGAGCCACTCCCACGGGTAGTTTGCCGCTCCGAATCCATCAACCGCAGTGCCGGTTAGACTCCAACGACTTTGTTGCGGGGCCGTGGCGCAAAAACGGGATGCGTTAATGGCCGAATAATTCGTGGTGAGCCTCCCTATCCACAACGTCTCTGGATCATAGCTGATCAGCTTGCCGGTGGAATCACCCACATACATGGTGAAAGAAAGACCGAGTTGTTTGCAGTTATTGAGGCAACTCATATCCTGGGCGTTGATCTTGGCGCGGCTTAACGCCGGCAGCAGCAGCGCCGCCAGAATGGCAATGATGGCAATAACAACCAACAGCTCGATCAGCGTGAAACCGAGCCTCGGTCCGCAACTGAGCCTTTCAACGGCGTCCACGCCGGTGAACCGCTTTTGCGTTTTGTGGTTCATGCTAATCGCAATGCAAATTGGCACAGGTTGGGGAGGCCCGCGAACCCCGGCCGGGACGCCCCTCCAGCCCGGCCGGCGCACCATTATTGCGCCAGGCGAAAGAACTCGTTGCCATTGCCGGCAGGAATGACAAATGGGCTGGCCGCGGCGGGCACGTTAGTCCACGGCCCGTTGAGCGTGGTTGTAGATTGCAGGCTGCCCGGCGGGTACCAATATACCGCCGCCTGGCCGTCCGACAGCGGCGCAACGGCAATCTGGCCCAAAGGCAAAGGCGGCACGGCCACGGGAGTAATATTGGTGTAAGAAAGAACCCCGCTTGGCGGCGCTTGGTTTTCCGGCGTATAACCCGTATTCCATCCTTGGAACACGAAATTAATTTGGTTCACAGTAAAGACTGGCGTTTGGTCGGAATCGAAGACCGCTGAACGCGATATCTGGAACTCGAAATTGGTTCCGGGGGTGGCGGGCAGGCACAACCAATTCACGCCGTCGATGGCAGGACCCCCGAAACTGCCGCCTCGCTCGTCATAGAAGAAGCCGCTTTGCATGAGCACTTCGGAGCCGATAACACCAGGCTCGTACCCTGTGTTTATGTTGGTGTCCGTGTCCAGGTACAGTTCCGCGAAAGCGGGAAACTCGCCGGCGCTTGCCTCAATATCACCCCACAACGTGACGCGAAAATAGTAATAATTGGCATCGTTATATACATAGATGGCTTCATAGTCGGCCGCATTCGTGTTCCCGCTGGCAGCGGCTGAAGTGTAAATGGGCGCCAGGCCGGTCCAATCGTCGAAGGATCCGTCAATGGTAATATCACGAGTGAATTGGCCGCTGCCATTGGCGGCGTTGCCAAACAGATCTTTAACACCGTCGACCGTCAGTGAATAGATCGTTCCAAAGGTCAAGTTTGCGCCGGTAGTCAAAATGACTTGGGCGGCATTGCCTGGATTTTGAACTGCTCCCACCACCGTGATTCCTGCGCTCAAGGAATAGTTGGCCGGGTTGTTGGCCGTTGCCGAATCAACCGGCTTGGAGAAGGTCACCGTGACTTGACCGGCAGATGCCGAGATGCCGGTGATTGCAGGAGGAATCGAGTCCGCCAAAACCGTAAGCGTTGCCGTCTGGCTGTTGGTCGGCCCGGCAGGGTTGCTGACTTCAACCTGGTAACTGCCGGCATTGGTGATGGAAGAAGCGGGAATCGTGTAGGCGGAAGTCGTAGCGCCACTAATGGGTTGAGATTCGAAGAACCACTGGTAGGCGATGACCGGCGTTCCCGAAACTCCAACGGTAAAGGTCGCTGGATTGCCTTCCACAGCCACTTGGTCGGTTGGTTGCGCAATAATGCCGACGGGAATATTGCTTACAATCAGGAGAGCGGACCGCGTCGTTACGGAGTTGAAAGCATTACTGATTAACAAAGAATAGTAGCCGGCATTGTTGGTCAATACCAAAGGGACGGTATAGGTGGCGTCGGTAGCGCCTTCAATTGCATTGGTGCCGTCGAAAAACCATTGATAGGAGAGAGGCCCGCTGCCAAGAACATCAGAGGCAAAGGTGGCGGGTTGGCCCGCGAGCACCGTCTGATCGTCCGGCAGGTTGCTATTCACAATGACAATCGGATACTGGATGGCCGCAGTGAGCGAGAGCCCAAACACCATTTCGGCAGTACTTCCCGCCGGCTGGTGCGTCTCCACTTCCAATGTATTGTTGCCGTACTGCAAAAGGCTCCCATTAATCCCAAAGATGTCGGCCTGACCAACCGGAGAATTCGTGCCGGTTGCGGTGGTGGTATAAGAAACCGGGCCCGCCGGCATGCGGATGCGGTTCACCTCCGCGCCATTCACGTAATAAACCGCGCCATCGCTAAGATAATTTGTAACGACAAAGGCAACGTCGGTGGAATCAGCGATCCATTGAAAATCGGTGATAAAATAGTAGGTGTTGGGCCCGGCAGTCAGAGGGGTATTGATAGGCGGATAAGATCCAGGGGAAGGCGTATAACCGAATAACCCGTCGCCTGCATTCCAGCCGTTGGTGGTGTCATCGAAATTCGCGCCGAGCCAATTGGTGCCGAGATCGGTTCCTGAAGCGTTGACCTGCCAGGAGGAGTCGCTCAAACCAATGAGGGGCGTGTTGGTGGTCAGCGGGACAGGCGGGGTCGCGAGCGTGTAAACGAAGCCCCCGGCCGGCGGCACAAATTCGACGCTGGTATAACTGGTATTGTCCCCTTCCAGTAGGATCGCGATGGTGCTGCCGAGGCCGCTGAATACCGGAGTGCCGCCGGTGGCGTCGGTGGCGCCGAGCGAAATGGACACCTCAAAGTCCATGGAATCCGTTGAACCGGCGATGGACCAGCCCAACCCGTCGATGTTTCCCACATTGAATCCGCCAGCTCCATTCGTTTCCTGATATCCGCCCCCCCATTGAACGAGCATTTCCGACCCGATGCCGGCGACGGTAAAGCCGGTGGCCGGATTGTTGTCGGCGTCAATAAAGATATTGTCAAACGAATTGGCGAAGGCATCGGAACGAGGGGCATAAAGTGTGAACCTGATGTAGAGATTATTAGCGTCGTTGGCGATGGACACATTTTCATATTGGATGGCGTTGGTTGGCCCGTCGTCCGCCGTGTCAGCCAAAGGCACGCCGGTCCAATCGCTGAAGGAGCCGTCGATGGTTATTTGCTTGAAGGTACTGGGAACGCTCACCTGGGCATGGGTGGTCAGAGTGAATACACCAGCGGCCGCAATGGCAAGAAATAGACGGGGAAAGGTTCTGTATGTCATACGCAATTGGGTTTCGAGTTTTTTGTCATTCGCGGCATGCATCTTAGCGTGTGCCGGCCAAATGTCTTGTCGGCTAAATAGGGGACATTCGGCGCGGCTTCAGTTTGCCCGGCTGCAGATACTTGGCCACAGCCTGGGTGCGCGAATGGACGTGCAATTTTTCATAGACGCGCCGGATGTAAGTGCGCACTGTGCCATAACCAAGGCCGGTCTGATCGGCGATTTCTTTCACCAAAAAGCCTTTGGCCAACAAATCCAACACCTCCAGTTCCCGGTCGGACAATGACTCCGCCTTGTCCGCCGGCGCGCAGTTCTGAAAAAACTGAACCACTTTCCTGGCAATCTGGCTGCTCATGGGAGAGCCTCCGGAATGGGCGTCCCGGATGGCATTTAGCAAGTCTTCAGGCGAGCGGTTTTTGAGCAGATAACCAATGGCGCCGGCGCTTAAGGCGTTAAAAATCTCTTCCGGATCTTCATAGACGGTCAACATCACGATGCGAACCGAGGGCGCCACGTTCTTAAGTTTGCGCACGCACTCGATACCGTTCATGGCGGGAAGATCAATATCCATCAAGACCACGTCAGGCAGGCGCTTGGGGATATCAAGAAGAGCAACTTCGGCATTCGGATAACAGGCCAGGCAACGGCAGTCCGCGGAACAGTCCAGAAGGCGACTGAGGCCCTCGCCGACTCCCCGGTCATCTTCAACAACGGATACAGAAATCATAAACAGGACAAAATATCAGAGAGCAGCATAGTCTATTTCGGTGTGAAGCAAAGTCGGCCAAAGAGCCGACACGGAACCGTCAGGGTTCATCGTGGCGAATCGGCATTTTTAACCGGACCTGTGTCCCTTGACCCGGTTGGCTGCAAATTTCAAACTGGCCGCCGATACTCTCCGTGCGTTGGCGCATGTTCAACAGGCCATTGCGGTCGCCGGCCGAGCCATCCGCGAATTGCCGGAGCTGAGTGGCCTCAATGCCCTTGCCATTGTCTTCAATGACGAGGAAAAATGCGGAGGAATCCATTGCAATCCGCAGCTTGACCTCCGTGGCTCTGGCATGTTTGAGAACGTTGCGCAATGCTTCCTTCACCACGAGGAAAAGCGCATGGCGAACATCACTGCTCAACGGCACCAAAGGCACTGCCGACGGCACCTCCAGGCGGCATTGAACCTTGCCGGCGTCCAGATAGTCCACGGCGAAAGTGCAGGCGTAAGTGACAAAGTTGTCGAGGGTGTCCTTCTTTGGATTCAAGGCCCACACAATTTCATCCAACAGTTGAGTCAGGCTCCGTGCTTTGGCTCCGATCTTGCGCAGGTCAGCTTGGGCTTGTCCTGGCGGGATAATCGGATTCTGCGCCAACTCACTCAAAATGGTGATTTCCGTCAGGCTGGCGCCCAGGTCGTCGTGGATGTCTTTAGCGATGCGCGCCCGTTCCCGCTCGACTGCGGTCTCCCGTTCCAGCCACTGCAATCGCCAATGAATTCGCCGCCTCTCGATGAGCCGGACCATCCCGGCCACGGCCGCAACGGCCACCACCCCCGTTAGACCCAGAAACCAGCCTGTTTGCCAAAAATGCGGTAGAATTGTAAACGCCAGGGTGGCTACTTTATCATTCCAAACGCCGTCATTGTTACAGGCCATCACCTGAAACCGGTAATCGCCTGCGGGCAACCGGCTGTAGTCGGAGATTCGGCTGGAGCCAGCATCGACCCAGTCCTTGTCCAGATTTTCCAACCGAGTTTTGAAGCGCACCTTCTCCGGTTCGGTCAGGCTCAGGGCCGTGTATCGAAAACCGACCTGTTGCTTGCCTGGCGGAATCTTCGTTTGGCCGGTTACAATCCCGTCCACGAGCATTTCCTCAATAACGACCGGCGGCGGTAACATATTCTTTGTCACCGAGTCCACGTCCGCCACCGCCAGCCCTCTAATGGTGGGGAAACAGAGGCGCCCGTCGCGCATTTTGCACCCGGAGGGTTGAAATCCACCCTGACACTCGATGCTCGGCAGTCCATCGGCCCGCCCGTAGGCAACGCAATGAATAGCGTGATCTGGCTTGGTGATGGAATCATCCAATTCCGCTTTGTTAATCCGAAAAACTCCGCCGTAAGAGCCGAGCCACAGGTTGCCTCGATCGTCTTCAAGTATTTGACAGATCACGTCGTTTATCAGGCCATCTTTTGTCGTCCAGGTTACGAATCTGCCGTCCAACCATCGGCTTAGACCACCGCGGCAAGTTCCGACCCAAAGAGCGCCTTGATGGTCAATGAGAAGCGACCAAATCGAATCATTCCCAAGCCCGTCTTTCTTACCGAACCGGACAAATTTCCCGTCCTTGAGGCGATACAAACCCTCATCGTTGGTGCCAACCCAAAAGTCGCCCTCGTTATCCTGGACCATCACTCGCACGTCCAAGCTAGCCAACGCTCCGGGAATATTGACGAGAGTCCATTGACCTTTGTGAAGTCGGCTAAGTGCGCCAAAAGCCTGTTGGCCTACCCATAAGTCGTTTTGCGGGTCCTCATAGAGGGCCAACACCTGCCAGCCAATTTTGGCTCCATCGGAAAGGCATGAAAACCTTCCCTGCTGTTGCCCGTATAGTCCATTCCAGGTTCCCGCCCAAATCGTTCCGCGGCGATCCTGGATCGCCGACCAGACATTGCCATTTTCCAGGCCTTGCTCGGGACCGTAATGCTCGACATGCCCATCCTTTAGGCAATCCAAGCCGCCACCATCGGTTCCGATGAGAAGGCCTCCCTCTTGCAGTTCACATGTGGACATGACCTGGTCAGATGACAATCCCTGGCGCACACCCAAAGTCTGAAATAGTGCCGGCTTCAACCGGCATAGCCCGCCACCCTCCGTGCCAACCCACAGGTCGCCCTCGCGATCCTCGGTGACGCAACGCACCGAATCCGTCGGCAACCCCTCTTTTGTCGTCAAATGAAGCGTGCTTCCGTCACCGTTGTACCGGAACAAACCTCCGCCTAATGTCGCCACCCACAATCCATGCTTGCCGTCTTCGTATAAATCATAAATCGGCCGGTTGGTCCAAGCATAGGACCCCAAATCGTCCACCCACTTTCCAGAGGCAAATCGACGCAATCGGCCATTGGCGGCGACCCAGATTCCACCGGATCGGCTCGGAGCCAGGAACTCGACTTGGAAATTGTCCTCGTTGGTTCGACACCACACGGGTCGAAACGCTCCGTTTTCACATACAGCCAACTCAGCCTCAGTGCCCACCCAAATTTGGCCGGCTAAATCGGTGGCTATGGCGCTGGCTCTTATCCCGGACAAATGCCATCCTGTCGAAGGAATTGTAAACTGGCCCTCACCGAACCTGACCAACTGCCATTCGCACGAAACCAGCCAAAGGGCGCCGGTGGCGTCGTCGCAAAATACACGCGGATAGTTGTGCGTCGTCTGCCTGCTGGGCAGCTCGTACGAGGTAAACTGGCCGTCGCGGAGGCGAATCAAGCCAGCCTTCTCCGTGCCGATCCACAGCGAGTCGTCACGAGCCTTGTAAAGACGAACGATGCGGCTGTTCTTAATGGCCGGTGTATTGCGCTCATCGTAAACCTTGAATCGTACGCCGTCGAAGCGCACTAATCCATTCTGAGTTCCCAACCAAAGGTATCCGTCGGAAGATTGGACGATCGAAGTCACTGAACTCTGGGGAAGGCCGTCATCCGCTCGCCAGACATCAATCTGGTAACTGGTGGGCGGCGTGGATGCGTGGGCCGCAAGGATCGATCCCAGAAGCCAGAAGAACGACATTTTCCTCGGGCAAATCGTCCCCTGCTTCACGTAAACCGGGACTGTTAACAAACTGGACATTCAATCCTACGCTCGCGCTAGCTATCACAAGCCCAGACGCGAGGCAAGTCCGTTACCACAATAATATGCGACTCAGGCTTCCAGCGCCGCTTCGTCCGTTTCCATTCAGACTCTTCCGCCCGCTAGAAACTAGTGTTCAATTCGATGTTCAAATCAAGGAAATGCAAAAAATGAAGACAGAAAGTCAGCCCCCTTGTTGCAATTCCAAGGTTTTGATGAATAATAAGGCCATGGTGGCCCGGAAAAAATTCGAGATGGATTCGTAGCGCCTCCCATGAATGAACAAAAAATTGCGCCGTTATTGCCCAGGCACGAGTATTTGGCCCGATTCACCCGCAGCCTTGCCTTGGGATTGTCCATCATCGCCATTTGCCTTGGAATTGGCATGATTGGTTATCACTGCCTGGAGAAACTTTCCTGGATTGACGCCTTCCTCAACGCAGCGATGATTTTGTCCGGCATGGGACCGGTGGCCACTATGCAAACCAACGCCGGCAAATTATTCGCGGGTTGTTACGCCCTATTCAGTGGATTGGCGCTCATTTCGATCATAGCCCTGATCATGGCCCCGGTCGTGCTCCGTTTCTTGCACAAATTTCATCTGGACTTGCATGCCGAAAAGAGCGGGCCCCGCAAACCTTGACCCCACCGCCTGTGCCAAATGTGTCTTGCCGACGTTTGGCGGACCAAGAACGCCGAAATTTGTAACAAAATCGGTTCCAGCGGCGTATTATAAGGAGAGAGGATCGTGAGCGCCGTCGGTTCGACAAAGCCGTTGGCGGTCACGCGTTTGAAAAACGCTTGTCAGCGCGATGGAAAGAGCGGTTAATGCTGACCAAAGGAATAAGAGCTTATGATAATGGCTGACATTCTTAAGATCGTTTTCATCGTCATCGGCATTCTTGCCATTTATGTGAACTACTGGCTCCTGGCCGCGGCGCTTTTTCCCGCGCTGGTCGAGCGGGCCAGCCGGCAGTACGCCAATCCGGTTAAACTCATCCTGGTGGGATTGGCGACGGCCATTGTCCCGGTGGTTGTGGGTTTGATTCTAGCCAATAATGCCAACCCTTTCATAAGAATTGTCGGCCTGACCCTCGTCGTTGTACCCGGCATGCTCGGATTGGCCGGTTCATCGGGGCTGGCTCTGCGGATTGGCATCGGGCTTAACTCGCCCCTGGATGCGACCCAGCCGTGGCGTCGCGTGTTGCGCGGGGGCATCGTGCTGTCGTGCTCCTTTCTGTTGCCCGTGGTCGGCTGGGTCATTCTGCCGCTTTTGGTCCTGGTCAGCGGATTGGGGGCGTTTGTGCTGGGGCTTAAAGAGCAAAAGGCCCAAATCCCGCCGGCCCCACAGGCCGAATTCGTCCCAACCGCGGAAAATGTCGCATGAAATTGGCGCGCAGAAAGTTCCTGCAGGTCGGAGCGAGCGGAATCGCCCTCGCAGCCACCGCAGGCTACGGCCAAATGCCACGCGAACTAAGGCAGCTATTGGCCTTGGTTAACCCGAGCGGCGGACCTTTCCAGGCACCTGCCGCCGACACCATCGATCCCATCATCCACGCGCTTAACCGTGCCGGTTTTGGGCCCCGGCCAGGCGATTATCAAAGAGTCCGCACACTGGCGAAGACTCCCGAAGACGCCGCCGCTGCTTACCTGGAACAACAACTCCACCCGGAAACCATCCAGGACGAGGATGCCGATTACGAGGCGCGACGCTTTGAAACGCTCCAGGAGGCGCCCGGCGAACTGTTCGAATACCAGCCGGACCTTCTCCACAACGAATTGATGCGGGCTACCCTGACCCGCGCAGTCCTGTCGGAACGGCAGTTGTTCGAGGTCATGGCGCAATTCTGGTCCGATCATTTCAACATCGATCCTTCCAAGGGCGACTGCAAGTGGCTGAAAATCGTGGACGATCGCGAAGTCATTCGCAAACACGCGCTGGGCAAGTTCGCCGACCTGCTCCGCGCCTCCGCACTCAGTCCCGCCATGCTCTGGTACTTGGATGGACGGGTCAACCGCCGCGCCATCCCCGCTGATAAGCCGAATGAAAATTACGCGCGGGAACTTCTGGAACTGCACACACTCGGTGTCCACGGCGGCTATACACAGAAGGACGTGATGGAGGTAGCCCGCTGCCTGACCGGATGGACTGTGCGTTCGACGGTAAATCCGCCCTATTTTCATATCGGCAAGGTGGAATTCGATCCGGCGCTGCATGATTTCGGCTCGAAGATTATTCTGTCACAGTTCGTGCCCTCGACCGACACCGCGCTCTCGAAAGACCTTCTTGAACAACGCGGGCGTCACGAACTGGATCGCGTGCTGGAAATCGTCGCCGCCCACCCGGCCACCGCGCGACACATCAGCACCAAGCTTTGCCGCCATTTTATCGCGGACAATCCTCCCCCGGCCGCCGTCGCCACGGTGTCGGACGCCTTCACGAAATCCGGCGGGGATGTGCGCCAGACGTTGCGCGCGCTTTACCAGACGGACGAGTTCTTGTTGACTCGTGGCAACAAATTCAAACGGCCATTTACGTTCGCAGTTTCGGCTTTGCGCGCCACCGGCGCCCGCACCGATTGCGGCACGGAAATCATCGATTACCTCAAGCGCATGGGGCACGCGCCGTTTAATTATCCCACGCCGGAGGGATACCCCGATCAAGCCGCGCCGTGGATGGGCACCTTGCTGTGGCGCTGGAATTTTGCGGTCGCCCTCAGCCAGAACCAGATCAAAGGCACGCGGGTCGAGTTGGATGGGTTGCGTGAATCCGCCGGCGGAGACGAGCACCTCATGGCCCATCTCCTGGGCCGCAAACCAAATCCGGCCGAAGCGCAGGCGTTCGCGGACTCGGGCGATGGCCTTGCGCTGATGCTGGCCTCACCGGGCTTTCAATGGTGTTGACATGGCTGCGATCGAACATTTTATTCACGGCGACGGCGACCGGAAACAGGCGCTGGTGGTGATTTTTCTGCGCGGCGGCGCCGACGGCCTGAACATGGTCGCGCCATTGGAAGACGATGGCTACTACCGCGCGCGGCCACGCATCGCGATTACGAAAGCCAAGGCGCTCGCGCTGGATGGTTTTTACGGGCTGAACCCGCTGTTGTCCGATTTGCAAACGGCCTACAAGGATGGCGCGCTCGGGATCGTCCACGCGGCCGGTTCCGAAGATGATACCCGCTCTCATTTCGAGGCCCAGGACCTCATGGAACATGGCGGAATAGTGGGCGGCGGCTGGCTGGGGAGATTTCTGCGGGCTCGCACTGCCGGGACAAGCGGGCCGCTCTCCGCCGTCGCATTAGGCAGAGAAGTTCCCGAGTGTCTCCGCGGCGCTCCGGCCGCCACAGTTTTTTCCTCCTTGGACGACTTTACGCTGGGCGCAAATCACGCGCGGTTAATGGCCTCACTGGCCCGACTTTACCAGGCCCAACCGAATGACCTTGGCGCGGCCGGAAATTCCACTCTGGCAGCGGTCCGCCGCATCGAAGTGTTGCGGACGGCGTCCTATCAACCCGCGCATGGCGCCATGTACGGAGACGATGAGTTTTCGCGGGGATTGCTCCAAATTGCGCGGCTGATCAAATCGCGGGTTGGCCTGGAAGCTGCGTCGATTGACCTCAGAGGATGGGATTCGCATTTCGGGCAATCCACGGTCATGGACCCGCTGATGGCGCGACTGGCCAAGGGGTTGGGAGCCTTCTACCGCGACATGGGCCGCGAAATGGATTCCACGACGCTGGTGGTCATGACCGAATTTGGGCGGCGCGTGGCCGAGAACTCCGCTTTTGGCACCGACCACGGTCGAGGTAGCATCATGTTCGTTATGGGAGGAGGCATCAAAGGCGGGCGAGTATTCGGCAAATGGCCTGGACTGACCCAGGATGTCCTCGAAGGGCCTGGCGACTTGCCCGTCGTCACCAACTATCGCAACATTTTGGCCGCCATTCTTCAACGCCACGGCGCCGGAGACATCTTGAACAAAGTCTTTCCCAGCTTCGAGATCCAACCGTTGGACCTCTACGCGTAACGTTTAGGACGCGGTGCAGCATAGAGTCACACTACAACCACCGGATTTTGGAGCAAACCGATTCCGCTGATTTCAATCGAAATGACGTCCCGCTCCTGAAGCGTGAAGGTGTCCGGCGGCACGATGCCCGTGCCGGTCAGCAGAACCGCGCCGTGCGGAAAAATCTGGCTGCGAAAGAGAAATTCCGCCAGATGCTCGAAACTGCGTTTGATCTGACTGACGGAAGTGCCGCCTGTGAACACGTTTTGTCCATTTCGCCGGATTTCGATTTGGATTTTCCATTCGCGCGCCGTTGATTCCGAGGCGCCAAGGTGAATCCATGGGCCGAGGGCGCAGGAGCGGTTGTAGATTTTCGCCTGCGGCAGATACAAAAGATTTTCGCCTTCGATGTCGCGCGAACTCATGTCATTACCGATGGTGTGGCCGATGATTTTGCCGCGCGAATTCATGACGAGCGCCAGTTCCGGTTCCGGCACGTTCCAGCGCGCGTCTTTGCGGATGCCGACGGCCTCGCCGTTGGCGACAACTTTTTCCGCGAGGGACTTAAAAAAAATCTCCGGACGTTCCGCCGCATAAACCTTGTCATAAGCCGTCGCGCTGAAATCCGATTCTTCCATGCGCGCGGTTTTGCTGCGCAGATAAGTCACGCCCGCCGCCCAAACTTCCTGGCGCTCCACGGGCGCGCACAACTGGATTTCCGACAACGACACGCGCGGTAAATTTTGTTTCGACATCTTGTTGGCCTGGGCGATGGGATCGTCACTTTCCAGCAACGGTTGCATTTGAGTCATTCCCGCAGGCGCCAGATCGAGCAGCGTGGAATCATCCGCGACCAGGCCGACGCGTATTTCGCCTTGTTTGTTTTTGAAACGGCAGATTTTCATAAATAATTTATGTCGCCGATGCCGGCCGGAATTGCGGCGCGGCCTTCGGCAGCAAAAAGGCGAGCGCGACGCAAACGAGCATTCCTGCGCCGAGCGCGCTGAAAGCAATTTTAGTGCTGTGATATTCAGTTTTCAACCAGCCCACGAGGTAAGGCCCCGCGAAGCCTCCAAGATTTCCAAAGGCATTGACCAGACCCATGACAATTCCCATCACACTGCGCGGCAGCGTCTCGCCCGCCACTGCCCAAAACGGAGCCATGCCCGCGAACGGCCCCGGAATCGCCAGACACATGAACCCATACGAGACCCAGAAATTTCCGCTCCACACCACGCTCAAAATGAGGCTTGTGCCGCTCATGAAATACATCGCCGCGACGTGGCCGCGCCGTTCGCCAGTTTTGTCCGAGTGCCACGAGTTAAGAATCATGGCGATGGCCGTGACCGCGTAAGGAATGGCAAAAAGAATTCCATATTCCAATGCGCTGAAGCCCTGGTCCTTCAAGATGGTCGTAAAAAAAGTCATGCAGCCATAAACCGCGCAATTATGCAGAAAATAAAGTGCGACCATCACGAGAACCGACGGATTTTGAAATCGTTCAAGCAGGGAAATTTTTTGCGGCGGTTCCAATTCATTCGCTTCGTTTTGCAAAGTGGTTTCGAGATGATTTCGTTCCCCGACGGAAATCCATTCTGCGTCGCGCGGGTGATCGCGGATGCAAAACCACCAAATGGGCAGCCAGATGAACGGCAGCATTCCTTCAAGAATAAGCATCCGCTGCCACCCATACGTTCCGAGCAGCCAGCCGGTCAAGGGCGCCGAACCGGCGACGGCGAGAGGCTGGCAAAGTTGCCAATAGGCGTTGGCCCGCGCGCGTTCGGAGCGCGGAAACCAGTTGGCCAGGAGGACAAGGGTTGCGGGAAAGACGGCGCTCTCGGCCACGCCGAGAAAAAAGCGCGTGACCTCAAATTGCCGGAAAGTTTGCGACAATCCGCAGCCCATGGCGCAAAGTCCCCAAGCGATCAGGCACAGGCTGATCAGTTTTCGCGCGCTCCACCGCGACGCGAGAAATCCGCCGGGAATTTGCAGCAGGACGTAACCCAAAAAGAAAATTCCAGCCGCCTCGCCTTTCATTTTATCGTCCATGAACAGGTCGCGCATCATGTTGGAGATTTTCGGATCAAGCGCGAGCGAGACGTTGGTGCGATCCACATAAGAGAACGTGTACATGATCAGCGAAACGGGGATGATGCGCAGCCAGCGTTGTTGTGCCGTGTGTGTCACAAGTGGAGCGTCAGTTTTTAGCAAGGTCGTCGAAGGGCGTCGAACCTAAATTATGATTTTCATTTTCCCCGGACATGCTTCATTGGTCGCATGAATTCCAGGAACGACGTGTTTGATTCCGGCGCGCCGGAGATCTTCGGCATTCAAACACATGCGCACGGCCCGGCCGGAAGCCTGCCTCTTACTGAAGAAATGTTGCTGAACAGCCCCAGCGGCGACTTGTTCGGCATGACCCAGAATGTCGGCATGGGCTGGAGCCCGGCGGAATCCGGGCGAAAACAATTCCTGATTTTGAGCACGCAAGGCGGGTTGCGCGCGCCGGATGGAAAACCGATTGCGCTGGGCTATCACACCGGCCATTGGGAAATCGGATTGCTGGTCCACGCCGCGGCAGAAGAATTTCGCAAATTGAAAACCATTCCTTTCGCCGGATTTTGTTCCGACCCGTGCGACGGGCGGACACAAGGCACGACGGGAATGTTTGACAGCCTGCCTTACCGGAATGACGCTGCGATTGTTTTTCGCCGGCTGGCGCGCTCGCTGCCGTTGCGCGCTGGAGTCCTGGGCATCGCCACCTGCGACAAAGGATTGCCGGCCATGATGATGGCGGTGGCCGGGCTGCGAGATTTGCCGGGCGTGATTGTTCCAGGCGGAGTCACTTTGCCCGCCGCTGGAGCCGAAGATGCCGGCACGATCCAAACGCTGGGAGCACGTTATGCGCATGGACTGGTTTCACTGTCAGAAGCCGCTGATCTGGGTTGTCGCGCTTGCGGAACGCCCGGCGGCGGCTGCCAGTTTCTCGGCACGGCTGCCACTTCGCAAGTCGTCAGCGAAGCGCTCGGACTTTCGTTGCCGCATTCCGCGCTCGCGCCTTCGGGACAGCCGGTGTGGGTGGATATGGCGCGCCGCTCGGCCCGTGCGCTGCATCAATTGAACGAACGCAAACTGGTCACGCGTGACATTCTCACCAACGCGAGCATTCAGAACGCCATGGTGGTTCACGCGGCGTTCGGCGGTTCGACGAATTTGCTTTTGCACGTTCCCGCAATCGCCCATGCCGCCGGCCTGAATCTTCCGACGGTCGAAGATTGGATTTCTGTAAATCGCCGTGTGCCGCGAATCGTCAGCGTGTTGCCCAATGGCCCGGTCCACCATCCGACGGTCCGTGTTTTTCTCGCGGGCGGCGTGCCGGAAGTCATGCTGCATTTGGCCAGGTTAAATTTGCTCGACACCAATGCGCTGACCATCACGGGAGAAACGTTGGGCGAGAATCTGGACTGGTGGGAAAATTCCCGGCGACGCGTTCATTTCCGCGAGTTGCTGCGCGAGCAGGACGGCGTGGAGGCGGACGAAGTTATTTTTTCGCCCGAAAAAGCCCGTGAACTCGGCCTTGGCCGCACGCTCGTTTTTCCGCGGGGCAATCTTGCGCCGGAAGGTTCGGTCTGCAAAGCCACGGCGATTGATCCATCCGTTGTCGATGCGGATGGCGTTTATCGCAAAGAAGGACCAGCGCGTGTTTTTGTGAATGAAAAGGACGCGATGGCCGCGATCAAAGAAGGAAAAATCAAATCCGGCGACATCCTCGTTCTGGCCGGCATCGGCCCGCTCGGAACTGGGATGGAAGAAACCTATCAAGTTACCGGCGCCCTGAAACATTTGCCGTTCGGCACACATGTCGCCCTGTTGACGGATGCGCGTTTTTCCGGTCTTTCCACTGGCGCCTGCATCGGTCATATCGGTCCCGAAGGTCTGGCGGGCGGACCGATCGGAAAAATTTTGGATGGCGACACCATCCGAATTCACATCGATTTGAAACGAATTGAAGGAAGCATTGATTTCGTCGGCGAAAATCAGCAGCGATTCACGCCGGAAGAAGGGACAAAAATTTTATCGCGTCGCGCCACGAGAAAAGATTTGTCGCCAAACTCCGCGCTGCCCGACGACACGCGTCTTTGGGCAAGCCTGCAATTGGCCAGCGGCGGAACGTGGCGCGGCTGCGTTTATGACGTTGACCGAATCATCACCGCGCTCGAACACGGGCAAAACGCCCGGTGAGCATGGCGTTTCGTCCGATCGAATAAATGGCAGGATTCCGCTACAGCAGACCATGTGTCAACATTTTAGACGCTCCATGAGGATTGAATTATGAATGAGATTTTAATGTGTTTTTCATGTTGCCTTAATGTGCGTGTGGTCAAATGGATACGTAGTCATGCGTATCCTGGTGATCGAAGATGAAAAGAAGGTGGCCGAGTTTGTCGCTCGCGGTTTGAGGGCTCACCGTTTCGCCGTGGACATTTCCAACGACGGACAAAGTGGCTGGGAAATGGCCAAGGCCTGCCATTACGACCTGATTATTCTCGACCTCATGCTGCCCGGACTCAGTGGCGCTGAGGTGCTCAAACGGATCCGTCAACATGGCTCGACAATGCCAATTCTCATTCTGACGGCCCATGCGGACACCTCCGAGAAGGTCGCAAATTTCGAAGCTGGGGCTGACGACTATCTGACCAAGCCCTTTGCTTTCGAAGAGTTGTTGGTGCGGGTCAAAGCGCTGCTGCGTCGCGGAGTGGCCGAACCGGCGGACGTGCTGCGGGTCGGAGACCTGGAAATTGATCGCGCGAGACAGCAAGTGAGACGCGCAGGAAAGAAAATTGAACTGACCTCCAAGGAATATAGTCTCCTGGAATATCTTACGGCCCACGCGGGTAAAGTGATGTCGCGGACGATGATTATTGAGCACGTTTGGGACGAAAGCTTCCAAGGGCTCACCAATATCGTGGATGTCTATGTGCGGCACTTGCGCAGCAAAGTGGACGATCCGAATCCGAAAAAATTGCTCCGAACCGTGCGTGGTGTTGGTTACACCATTAGCGACGAGGTCGATACATGAATCCTCGGTCTATTCGCTTTCGCTTGATCATGTGGTATGCCGGTTTGCTGACGGGCGCCTTCCTGTTGTTTAGCGTTACCCTGTACCAAGTGCTGCGAAATTATCTGGAGAGCAGCCTGGCACAGACGCTGTCTCGTCGCTCTGAACAAATCACTGCTTCGCTGATGGCCGGCATGGACAAAACAGGGGAGCGTTATGTGGCAGATCAGATTGCCGCGCGCTATGCGCCGGAGAATTACGAGCGGTTTATTCGCCTCACACGGCCCGATGGAAGCGTCCTTTACGCCTCTGGCCGGACGGCGAGTTTTGATCCCACCAGATTGCCTCCTTTGACGGTCAACGATGTCAAAGGCGACTTCGTGCAAAAGGAACTTCTGCGCGACGGAAGACTCCTGTTGGTCACGGTCAAGGTGTTTCAGGCAAATGACGGACGTCGCTTCCTCATCGAAAGTGGCGGCCCGATGGCGCCGATTGAAACGATACTGTCCCATTTGCTTTTCTCGCTGCTGATTGGGGTGCCCCTGCTTGGTTTGGTGGCGGTGGGTGGCGGCTTTTTATTGGTGGGTCGCGCCTTGGCGCCAGTGGTGAAAATTGCGCAAAGCGCCGAACAAATCACCCTGCACAACTTAAACGAACGACTGCCGTTGACCAAGACAGGGGATGAACTGGAGCATTTGTCGCTGGCGCTCAATCGAATGATCGCCCGGTTGAGCGACGCTTTCGAGCACAACCGCCGCTTTTTAGCGGATGCTTCGCACGAACTCCGCACGCCGCTGGCCGCGTGGCGCGGTGAAATGGAAAGTGTGGTCGAACAAACCCGCGACTTGCCTGAATTACGCGACCGAGCAGGGAGCGCGCTGGAGGAGGTGGATCGTCTGGCGAAAATTGTGGAAGCGCTTTTCGCAATTTCCCGGCTCGACGCGGGCGAAGCGCAACAAGAGTGGGCGCGATTTGATTTAGCTCCATTGGCCGCCAGCACGACCGAGCAGATGTCTTTGCTGGCCGAGGACAAAGGAGTTTCAGTTTCCTGCAAGGTGCAGGGCAAAGTCAGCGTGGATGGGGACCGCGCGCGCATCAAACAGGTGGTAGTCAATCTCCTGGATAACGCCATCAAATACACGCCGTCGGGCGGCTCGATCAACCTTGATGTGTCTGCGCGTGAGGACAAAGCTGTCATCGAAGTGGCCGATACGGGCATTGGCATTCCGCCCAACGCGTTGCCGCATATTTTCGAGCGCTTTTTTCGCGTGGACAAAGCGCGTTCCCGCGACGCAGGCGGAGCCGGTTTGGGGCTGGCCATTGTTAAATCGATTTGCGTGGCCCACGGCGGCCAGGTGCGTGTGGAAAGCGAAGAAGGCCATGGCAGCCGCTTTAAGGTGGAGTTGCCGCTGGCCCGGCCAGGGCAAAGACAAACGAATTAAAGGTATGCTTGACTCATCAAAACGGCGTAGGATTCCGGCCTTGGTGGCGGCAGGGGCCGTGGCTGCCATTATTTGTGCTTCATGCAAGCGGGACGCCACGACGGACGCGCATTCGGAGGACGCGGCGCCCACCGCGCCAGTGGCCCGGGTGCAACGCGAAGACCTATCCAAAATCGTTCCCATTCCGGCGGAATTCCGGCCCTACGTCGAAGTCGAATTGCACGCCAAGGTGTCGGGCTATCTTGACAAGATGAATGTTGATTTCGGTGATCGCGTCAAGGCCGGACAATTGCTGGCCACCATCGAAGTGCCCGAATTGCACGACGAACTGAACAACGCTTTGGCCGTGGAACGGCGGGCCGAGGCGGATTTTACCAACGCACACCTCATCTACACCCGGTTACAGGCCGTGAACCGCGACCATCCGAATCTGGTGGCCGAGCAGGAAATCGACACCGCCACGGCCAAGGATCTGGCCGCGCAGGCCGCTGTGGGGGCGGCGGAAGCTGACGCGGGCAAATACCGGACGCTGGTCGGTTACACGCAAATCACCGCGCCTTTCGACGGCGTGATCACTCACCGCTACGTTGATCCGGGTGCGCTCGTCCAAGCCGGGATGGCCACGGAGAACACGCAGCCGCTGCTGGAGATTTCCGACAATTATCATCTGCGGCTGGATTTTTTTGTGTCGGAAGACTATGTGCAGGACATCCACGTTGGTGACACAGTCAGCGGGAGTATCGTGTCGATGGGAGGCAAGCCCTTCTCCGGAAAAATCGCGCGCGCGAGCCTGAAGGTCAATCTCGACACGCGCACGATGGCCACGGAGATCGAGGTGGCCAATCCAGATTTGACGCTGGTGCCCGGGATGTACGTCAATCTAGCCCTCCCGGTGGAGCATCGCGAGCGTGCGCTTTCCATTCCCATTCAGGCGGTCCCGCCCGGGCAGATGTCCAGTGTGTATGTCATCAACAGTCAAAATGAAATTGAAGAAAGGCCCGTGACGCTCGGGTTGGAAACACCCAACCGTTTCGAGGTGGTGGCCGGGTTGAAAGAGGGGGAACTGGTATTGATTGGAAGCAGGTCCCAATTCAGCGCGGGCGAGAAAGTCGCCCCCAAAGTCATCGATGTTCCAGCGCCAGATTGAATTTTTCTTATGAGCAAACCGAACCCAGTGCCGCCATTGACAACGGAAGAATTGGCCGCCGTGCGCAACCATCAAATTTAGGCGCGCTATGCCTCGCTTTGCCATTCGTTTTCCATATTTGATCATCGTTGTTTGCCTCATGGTGTGCGTGGTGGGTGTGACTACCCTGGTTCGCATGCCGGTGGACTTGTTTCCAGCGATCAACATTCCGGTGGTCGTGGTCGCCACATTTTACTCCGGCATGCCGCCCGAACAAATCGAGAATGACATTACCGGCCAGTTTGAGCGTATGTTTACACTGGCGGGCGGAATCGACCACATGGAGTCGCGTTCGCTCACCGGCGTCAGCTTGATCAAAGTTTATTTCCAACCCGGCTCCAATCCGGATTCCGACGTGACCAGCATCGCCAACCTATCCATGGCCACGCTGCGTTATTTGCCCACCGGCACACTGCCGCCGGTGGTGATGAAGTTCGACGCCTCCAGTTTGCCGGTCTGCCTGGTGACGTTGAAAGGCAAAGACCTGAGCGAAGCGCAACTGCGCGATCTGGGCCAGTTCACCATTCGCAATCAAATGGCCGGCATTCCTGGCGCATCCGTGCCGCCGGCCTTTGGCGGACGCTATCGCCAGATCATGGTCTATGTGGATCCGCTCAAATTGGAAGCGCACCAATTGAGCGTGATGGACGTGGTGCGCACCGTCAACGAAGCCAATCTCATTCTCCCGGCGGGTGACGTCAAAATCGGACCCTTGGATTACAGCGTCTATGCCAACAGCCAGATCAATTCGATGAAGGATGTCAATCTGGTGCCGCTCAAAACGGTGGGGGAGGCGTCGGTCTTGGTGGGAGACATTGGCGAGGCGAAGGATGCTTCGCAAATCCAGTACAACAAGGTCCGCGTCAACGGCCAGCCCTCGGTCTATATCCCGGTGGTCAAACAAGGCGGGGACGCCAACACCATCGCCGTGGTCAACGGTGTCAAGAATGTTGTTGCTCATTTGTTGGATGTGCCCAAGCGGCTCATCACCGAAGTGGTTTTTGACCAATCGGTTTTCGTGCGAACGGCCATCGAGACCCTGCTTCACGAAGGGGCCATCGGCCTGATCCTGACCGGTTTGATGATCCTGGTTTTCCTTGGCAGCATGAGAGCCACGGTGGCGGTGTTTCTTTCCATTCCGCTATCAGCCCTGGCGGCCTTCATCGCCCTGGACCTGGGCGGCAACACTATCAACGCCATGATTCTGGGGGGATTGGCCCTGGCCTTTTCCCGGCTGATCGACAATTCAGTGGTGGTGCTGGAAAATATTTTCCGCCATTTGGAAATGGGCGAGCCGCCCGACGTCGCTGCCCAACGCGGAGGTCAGGAAGTATCCCTGCCCGTGCTGGCGGCGACGCTTACCACAATTGTGGTCTTTTTCCCGGTGACCTTTCTTTACGGTGTGAGCCGCTTCCTGTTCACGGCTTTGGCGCTCTCAGTGGTGTTTTCCTTGCTCGCCTCCTACGTGGTCGCGATGACCGTGGTGCCGCTGTTCTGCGCGAACCTCATCAAAAAGGCCGGCGCGGATCACGAATTGGGAGAGGCCCACGCAACTCCCTTGACGACAAGAAAATGGGACGCTCGTTTCAATGCCTGGTTCAACCGCAAATTCGCCGGGATGCTGGACCGTTACGAAGGAGTTCTAAAAATCGGCTTGCGGCGCCCGGTCGCCCTCGTCCTGGGCATCAGCGGCGTTTTCATTCTCAGTCTGGGCCTGTATCCCTTCATCGGCCAGGCTTACTTCCCCCGCACCGATCCCAGCCAGTTCGTCATTAGTGTCAAGGCGCCCTCAGGCACTCGTCTGGAACTGACCGATCAACTGATTGGTCAGGTCGAGGATATCGTGCGCCAGATAGTCCCGCAAAAGGACCTCAAGATCATCGTCTCGAACATCGGCACCACGCCGGGCTTTAACGCCATATTGAATCCAAATTCCTGTCCCAGCACGGCCATCGTCCAGGTGGGCCTCAACGACGGCCATGCACTTAGCAGCTTTGAGTACATGAACCGGGTACGTGCCCGGCTGCGGCGCGACTTTCCCCAGCTCAGCGCCTACTTCCAGACCGGCGGCTTGGTCGATGCCGTCATCAACCAGGGCATCCCCGCGCCACTGGACATCCAGGTCAGCAGCATGGATATGAATGTCGCGCACGACATCGCCGCCGGGATCGCCCAACAGGCCAGGGCGTTACCCGATGTGAGCGACGTCTCGGTGCCGCAGGATGTGGATTACCCGGCCTTGCATGTGGACATCGATCGCGAGCGGGCCAGCGAGCTGGGTTTGAGCGCCAAAGAGGTGCTGGACAGCCTTATCACCGCGCTAACATCCGATGGAATGATCGCCCCCAGCTACTGGATCGACCCCAAGACCGGAAATAATTATCTTTTCACCGTCCAATATGCGGAAGGCAAAGTGAAAAGTCTTGCTGACCTTGGCTCCATGCCCTTGCGCGCGGCCCATCTCAAAGTACCCACGCGCCTGGACTCCGTCGTCCGTTTTTCCCGCGCTCCCGCGCCCACGGAAGTGGATCATTACCAAATCCGGCGCGTGATCGATGTCTATGTTTCACCCACCGGGGAAGCGGTGGACAAAGTGTATGCCGACGTGCAAAAGATTGTGGACCAGACGAAATTGCCGCCCAACACGGTCATAAACGTCCGTGGCACCGTCAAGGCCATGCAATCCTCCTTCCAGAGCTTCGGACTGGGCCTGATCCTCTCAACGGTCTTGGTCTATTTGATTCTTGTTGCGCAATTCAAATCGTTTCTCGATCCGTTTTTGATCCTGCTGGCCATCCCGACTGGGCTGACCGGGGTGCTGCTGATTCTGTGGCTCACCGGGACAACTTTGAATGTCATGTCATTGATGGGAGTAGTGATGATGGTGGGGATCGTCGTCTCCAACAGCATTCTCATTGTGGAATTCACCAACCGATTGGTGGAGGAAGGCCGCCCGGTGCGCGAGGCCGTTTCGCTGGCCTGCCGGGTCCGCCTGCGCCCGGTGTTGATGACCTCGGGCGCCACGCTCATCGGCCTGTTGCCGATGGCCTTGAAGCTCGGCACCGGCAGTGAAGCCTACGCGCCGCTGGCCATGGCCATCATCGGAGGCCTGGCCGTCTCAGTGGTATTGACTGTTTTTATTGTGCCGGCGGCTTACCTGCTGGTTCATCGCCATCATGGGCCGAAGCAGCCGCCGGCTGCGCAACGAGGACAAACCGCGTGAGAAGATTTGCTGCGCTGTTCCCGGCACTGGCGCTGGAATTGGCAATCATGATACGGCCGGCGGCTTGCCTTTTGATCTGCGGTAAGTTTAAGAAAACATGAATTTTCGGTTTTTCATTCTGGTTATGATGACGGCGCATATGGCCCAGGCTGCCGACGCGCCCACCAACCAGTTGACGTTGGCCCAGGCAAGGGAGATCGCGCTCAAACAACATCCCAAAATCTCCGTGGCCAATTTGACCGCGCTGGCCGCCCGTCAGGTCACCAAAGAAGTCCAGTCGTCGATGCTGCCGGGCATTTTCGGCTACGTCACCGCTGTCGGCAACGCGGACCCTAACAACACTCGCATCGCTGCCGGCGCATTGAACAACCCGCTCATCTATCAACGCGAGGCCCAAGGCGTCTCCATCAGCCAGCTTATCACCGATTTTGGCCGCTCCTGGGATTTAACCAAGAGCGCCCAACTGCGCGAGCGTTCTGAGCAGATGAACGTGGACGCCACCCGCGCCCAAATCCTGCTGGAGGTGGACAACGCCTTTTTCTCGACTTTGGAGTCGCAATCGGTGCTGGAGGTCGCGCAGGAAACGGTGAGCAACAGGGCCTATATCCTGGAACAAACGCGGGCTTTGGCGACTAACAAGTTGCGCTCCGAATTGGATGTCAGTTTTGCCAGCGTCGATTACGACCAGGCCAGGATTCTCCTGGCCAAGGCGCAAATCGACGTGCAAGCGGGCTTCGCGGTCTTTTCCACCGTGCTGGGAGAACCCCGCGCCAAAACCTACCGCCTCTCCGACGAACCGTTGCCCGTTTATGTCACTAATAATTCCTCCGCTCTCATTCTCGAAGCGTTGGCGCAACGGCCCGATTTGGTGCAATCGCGTTATCAGCGTGACGCCGCCCAGGAGTTCGCGCGAGCGCAGGGCAAGCTGAATTATCCGATACTCAGCGCGGTGGGCGCCGCCGGCGAGATTCCCACCGGCAATTCTCATCTTGGGCCCGATTACGCGGCGGCCGGCATCAACCTGACGCTTCCTCTCTATCAGGGCGGACTCAACGCCGGGCTGCGGCGGGAAGCCCAATTGCGCGCCAAAGCAGCCGATGAAGCGGTGCGCGACCAGGAAGACAACGTCGCTCGCGATGTGCGGGTGACCAGCCTCAATCTTGATTATGCCTGGCAGCGACTGGCCTTGACCGAGGAACTGCTGCACAACGCCAACCAGGCGCTGGAACTCTCCCAGGCGCGATTCAAGGGCGGCATCAGTTCGATCATCGAACTGAGCCAGGCAGAACTGAACCAGACATCGGCGCAAATCGCCGCCGCCGCCGCCCGCTACCAATACCAGACTCAACGCTCCGCCCTGGACTTCCAACTCGGACGGCTGCGTTGATGTTGTGACAATTCATTTTCGAGCCATGAGGAAAGCCAAAGATAACAGTGGACTATTGCGAACTGCTGGTGGGCATCGTCGAAAACCTCAGGAAGAAGAATCAGCCCGTTCATCGACGATGCTTCCGCATCTTCTCCCGAAATTGTTCCAAGGTCAGGGCCGAGGAGGGGTCTTTCAGAAATGCCGCCCACCGAGAGTCCAACAGGTCCTTTTCCTCTTGCGACACGCTCAGGGAGCTCAATTGCGGCGCGACTGAAAGCCAAAGCTCATCCACCAATTGGAGCTTTTCTTGCGCCGACAACGCCCGCACTTCTGGAAAATCAGCCAGTTTCATACAAGCATTCTACGCCGGACTGGCTCGTCAGTAAATGGCGATTTAATGCTCGACGTCGAAATGCGAAGGCTGGTGCATCCGGAGGGACTTGAACCCCCAACCTTCTGATCCGAAGTCAGAAGCTCTATCCAATTGAGCTACGGATGCGTCGGGACACCCACAATGATGTTCAATTTATGGGAGGACGAAAGGAGGGTCGAGTCTTAACTGATTGTCGAAAATGTCTCGCCTCATCAATCTAGGCCCGGCCCTCGTAGAATTTCTCTTCGTCCAGGAAAGTATCTGGAGAATGGCGTGGCAGTTACGGCCTTTGTCCGCTAAAGGCTCGCTGCGCCATTTAGATCGTGATACATACTCCCATGCCAAAATGGTTGAAAATGTGCGTGGGGATTCTGCTCTTGCCGGTGTGTCTGGCCACAGTCAAAGCGCTCTGGATCGTGCTGACCCAACCCGGCGTGAACGCGGCGACACGTATCTGGCTGCCAATGCTGGCTGGCGCGGCCTGTTGGGTGGTGGTTTTTCTTTTGTTGCCGAAACCCATGTGGATTTACGTCCTGGGCCATGAGTCCACCCATGCGGTTTGGACATGGCTTTTTGGCGGCAAAATAAAACGATTCAAGGCGACATCTTCCGGTGGACACGTCGTGGCCACGCGGAGCAATTTCCTCATCACGCTGGCGCCGTACTTCTTTCCGTTTTACGCGGTGGTCGTCGTTTTGATTTTTATCGTGGGCGATTTGTTATGGAATTGGCGGCATGCGTATTTGCCATGGTTTCATTTGCTGCTGGGAGCGGCTTACGCATTTCACGTCACCCTGACGGTGGAAATTCTCAAATACCGGCAGAGCGACATCACCAGCCAAGGCTATTTGTTTTCGGCCGTCGTCATTTTTTTGGGAAACGCACTCGTGCTGCTGGCTTCGGTGCCGCTATTAACGGGACACGAATTGTATTACGCGGTGCGATGCTGGTTTGACTGCAACCACGATATTATTCTCCGGGTGGCACGGCTTCTATGACCGCTTCCTTACTTCGCGTTCAACATGCGAAGATGATCCAGGACAAAACGGTTCGTCGGTTCCAGGCGAAGGGCGCTTGCCCAGGCTTGACGAGCCTTGGCCGCATTGCCTTCGAGCGCGTAAGCCGTTCCCAAATCGACCCAGTTATGCGCTGCATTCGGTTTCTGTCGCGCGCCCAATTCCAGAATCGGAATCGCGTTGGAAATCTGTCCAGCCGCCGTATAGGCGATGACCAAAGCGGACGTGATTCGATCCTCGTTCGGCAGGGAATGGTGGGCATATTCCAGGGTTGGTAGAATAGCTTCAGCCCGGTTGCGAGAAATCGACGGAGCGGGCGTCACACTGCGCGTCCTGAGATCCAATTTGAAAAGACCGTCCATTTCGGGAAGGACAAAAATGGAGGCGACGGCATTTTCGCGCAAATTCGGGACGCTCGGATGGTCCAGGTATGTCTGAACAAAAAGGGTGACTTGGTCGTGCCAGATGCGCTCCCTAGTCAACGTAATCGGAATCCACGCCACTAACAGCACCACGGCCACGCCTAAACGCGGAAAACACGGCGGGCCCATTAGTAAGATCGCTCCCAATGCCAGCAACCAACCAATCATCGGCAGGTAGAGGAAGCGTTCAGCCAAATATTGCATCATCGGGATGAGATTGGAAACGGGCAGAAGGAACAGGCCCAGCCAAAGCAAACCAAACGCCGCGAGTCGAAATTTTTCACTTCGCCATGCGACGCAAACGGCGAAGGCCCACAAGAAAAGCAAAACCAGCCCTATTATCACGGGAAAGGAAAAGAAGTGCAGATGGACGGGCCTGTCCCAGTAATCGATCGAAAAAGGAGGAATGCCCCAAAGCAGGCGGAAGTAGATCGTAATCGCAGGAATGGTGTCCAAAAGTGTCTGGCCCCACGTCCCGGAAAGCGGCGCACATTGCGCGGTCTGCCCCAGTACCAGAGAGCGATGCACAGTATAGATCGCGGCCACCAACAAAAAAGGCGCCGTCAATACGGCACAACGCTTCCAAGGCAATTTGTGGCAGGCACGCCAAAGAAAAAAGACCAACGCTGCAAATGGCACAGCCGATTCTTTTGAATAAACGGCCATCGCAAAGAAAACCAACGCGGCGGTTAATCGACCCTTATCTCCTTTCCAGAGCAATAATTGCCGGGCCGATGCCAATACGAAAATGGCTGCCAGAATGTCGTCCAGCGACTTCGCCCAACAAACGACCTCCGACGTGGCGGGATGAACGGCAAAAGCGGCACCTGTTAAAAGGGCGGCCCAGCGCGCGTGTCCTTGGCTAATCGGCAGAAAAAGGACCGTCGCGACCGAAAAGACCATAAGCGCCGCCAGCGTGTGAGCCGCAACATTTGCGAGATGGAAAACCCAAGGTTGGGGCGTGGATTTGCCGCCCAATTGAAAAAGGACGGCATAAACTACATTCCGAATGGGGCGGAAATTGGGGAAATCCTGCGGTCGCGTGGCCTCGGCAATTCTGGAATAAAACATCGCCGGTATGTTTTTGAAGGTGCGAATCCCAGGATTATCCACGATGAAATAATGGTCATCCCACACAAAACCGTACTTGACAGTCTGGCCCCACACCAGCACCGCCAGCAAGACGATGATAGCGCGGCATTGACGCGGGCTGGGCACGTAGGAAACCATCCTAATGGACAAGTTGCGGGGCAATATTAGGCTTGCTGCCGGACGTGGCAAATTTATTCTTGGTCTGTGACCGCTCATTCCGAGACCCTGGCCCGCCTGCTCGATCCGGGCATCATTTCGATCATCCGCGCCGACAATTCGGAACATATCATGGCCGCTTGTGAAGCGTTGGTCGCCGGCGGCATTACGGCGCTTGAAATCACCATGACCACGCCAAACGCCTTGGCTTGCATCACCGAGGCAACGCGTCGATTCGCGTCACGCGCAATCACGGGTGCAGGCTCGGTCACCACCCCGGAAATGTGCCGTGCGACGATCGAGGCCGGCGCGAAATTTGTGGTCACGCCTGTCATGCGACGGGAAATCGTGCCAGTAGCCAAGGCTGCTGATTGTGTCATCGTGCTCGGCGCTTTTACACCGACCGAAGCGCAATTGGCCTACGAGGCTGGCGCAGATTTGGTAAAAATATTCCCCGCCGAAAGCCCTTCTTTCATCAAATCCATCTTAGCGCCTTTGCCGCATTTGAAAATTATTCCGACCAGCGGCGTCACGTTGCAAAATGGCCCTGAATTCCTGGCCGCCGGTTGCGTAGCCTTGGGTGTCGGTTCGAGCCTCGTTTCGGCAAAAATCCTGCGCGAGCAGAATTGGACTGAATTGACCCGAATGGCGGCGGAATTTGTTACTCTTATCCGGCGCTTTCGCAAGAAACGCTAGAGCAATTTAAATAAAGCTATAGCCAATTTTCCAAAGCCCCCCTCTTCAATTCTCCCCCCGCCAGGCGGAGGGAGAACGGACGCGAAGCGCCAAGAAGGGGGTGCAAGAACAGCTACAGTATTCTTTAAACCGCCCTAGCGGCAATAACGTCTCCTCAAGCCGTGGGCTTCGTTGGTTCGGGTAATGCCAGGAAGTGACTGGCGTTGTTGTAGCATATATTGCGGATCATGACGCCGAGCAGGGCTTGGTCGTTGGGCAATTCGCCGCTCTCGACTTCCTGCCCAATGAGATTGCAGAGCACGCGGCGAAAGTATTCGTGACGCGGAAAGGACATGAACGAGCGCGAATCAGTCACCATGCCGACAAAGCGCGAGAGCAAGCCCACGTTGGACAGCGCGTTGAGCTGCCATTGGATGCCTTCCTTTTGATCCAGGAACCACCAGCCAGAGCCGAATTGCATCTTGCCGGCAATTGCGCCGTCCTGAAAACTGCCTATGGCCGCGGCGAAAACGTAGTTGTCAACAGGATTATTGTTATAGACGATCATCTTGGGCAGGTTTCCTTCCTGTTCAAGCAAATCCAGATAACGCACGAATGCCTGGGCCTGCGGAAAGTCTCCGATGCAATCGAATCCGGTGTCAGGGCCTAATTTGGCCAGGAGCCGGGAATTGTTATTGCGCAGCGCACCGAGATGCAATTGTTTGACCCATCCTTTTTCCGCGTCCCAACGGCCGAAATGCAGCATCAGGCAGGTCGCGAACTGGGCCTGTTCCTCCGGCGACGCCTCTTTGCCGCGGCGGGCTTTGGCAAGAATCGCCGCCGCCGTTTTGTCCGGGCACAGCGTGGCCGGACATTGCGCCAAGCCATGATCGGAAAGCCGGCAACCGTTCGCGTGGAAATAATCGTGACGCTGACGCAAAGCGGAAATGAAATCTTCCAAGTTGGTGATGTTCATGCCGGAGGCTTGTTCCAGTCGGCGAACCCAAGCGTTGAGGGCCTTGGGGTCACCGACACCCAGCGCCTTGTCCGGGCGGAAGGTCGGATAAACGCGAGTGGCCGCGCCATCAGCCGCGATTTTTTTGTGGTGGCGCAAGTCGTCGGTCGGATCGTCCGTCGTGCAAACCGTCGTGACTTTGAATTTTTTCAGAATGCCGCGGGTGCTAAAATGAGGCTGAGCCAAAATTCCGTTGGCTTTCTTCCAACTTCGGGCCGCGCTCTGTTCGTCCAACAGTTCGTCAATGCCGAAGTAGCGTTTTAGTTCAAGATGGGTCCAGTGATAAAGCGGATTGCGCAAGGTGTGCGGCACCGTTGCCGCCCAGGCGCGGAATTTTTCAAACGGCGTGGCCGCACCCGTGCAGAATTTTTCAGCGACACCGTTGGCCCGCATGGCTCGCCATTTGTAATGATCGCCTTCGAGCCAAATCTCGGAAAGGTTGGCAAATTGCCGGTTTTCGGCGATGTCCTTGGGCGAGAGATGACAATGAAAATCCACGATCGGTTCTGGCTCGGCAAATTGCCGATAAAGCCGTTGCGCAACGCGGTTGTGCAAAAGGAAGTGCTCGCCGATGAATTTCATGCATCAAAATTAACTCTGACTTAACAATTTTCCCATGTTTTTCAAATCATGGCTTAACAGCGGGACAGTCTATTGAATGCATGAAGGCGTATTTGACCCCGCTTTTAGTGACAAGAGCAACGATGGGTTCGGCCATGTGGCTGACCGGCTTTTGTTTCCACTGAAAGAATAAGAATAACAATATGAAAATTATATCATCGGTGGCGGCGACAGCGGTACTGATCATCTCAGCTTGGGCTATCGCCGTTGCTCCCACTCACAACTCCGATTCAGAACCGCCCCAAGACGCCCAACCAACAGTCGCGAAGCTTCTTCCAAGGCCGCTCGCCGTTGTCGATACAGGGGACAACAATCGCGCTCGAATAGCCAAACCAGACGCGTCACACAAGACCGTTCAGAGAAACTCCGTCGCCACTTATTGGCGATGCCGCAGGTATATTGAACAAAATTTTCAGCGGCTTGGGACTGTACAGCAAATCGCGTTGGAATGTCATTTGGACGCTGCTAATTTGCGCAGCGCCTTTCAGCACTATGGGCACCAAACGCCTGAACAGTTTTTAACCCATGTGAAATTGATGCACGCCGCTGCATACGCCGTCCAACAAACAAAATCGCTCTAAGCTTCCCACCACGGCCCTCGCAAAGACTGCCAGATCGCCTCCCGGCATAGTTCCTCCTTGCAAATTTCCTTTTCCCGCAAAAAATAACCCTTGACCCTAACGTTACGTGATTCCCGAAAGTGCAGAATAGCCGCGGATGCCATGGTGGTTTTCGCGGAGAAAAAGCGATGGCTTACACAGTCAAAAAAGTGGCCGCGATGTCGGGCGTGAGCGTGCGCACGCTTCATTTCTACGATGAAACGGGCCTGCTGAAGCCGGCCTATCTCGGGGCCAATGGCTACAGATTCTACGAAGAGCCGCAGCTCCTGGCCCTTCAGCAAATCCTGTTTTACCGGGAACTGGGTTTCGAGCTGAAGCAAATTCAACGAATCCTGGGCCGGGCCGATTTCGAGAAAGTCGCCGCCCTCCAATCGCATCGGAAGCTGCTACAAAAGAACCTCACCCGGACGCGCAAGTTGATTGAAACCATCGACAAAACAATCCAGCACTTGAAGGGAACAAAGAAAATGAAGAGTAAAGAGATGTTTGCAGGTTTTAGCGTGGCCGCCGGGGACGACCGTTTTGGCGAGCAGACCAAACTCGGCGACGGACCAATTGATTGCAAAGTGTCTGCACAGGACACAGACGGCGCGATGTGTGTTTTCGAGTCCACTGGCCGAAGCGGCTGGCCGCGCCATCTCCACTACGACCAGGATGAGTGGATCTATGTCATTGACGGTGAGTTTGATTTTCAGATTGGTGACAGTGTCGAGGCCATCGCTAAAACCGCGATCCAGGGTGAACCACACCAGGCAGGACGACTGGCGCCCACACCTTCCTTTCCCCCCCTGCCCGAATTGCAGAGGAGATGGAAAACATGGAACGAAACGCACAAGCGATTTCGCGTGCGCCCCGGCGAGTCCATTTTCCTGCCGCGCCAGGTTGCCCATGTCTGGGCCTGCGTGAGCGAGCAGCCGGGCAAAATCATTAATGTGTATCAACCTGCAGGCCAGATGGAGGAATTCTTCCGCGCGGCGCCCAAGTGGAAGGGCCTGCCATCGCGTGAGGATGTGGTCAACAGCGCTTATACGACGGAACAGATTGACTCCCTTCGCCGGTTATTTGGCGCCCACGGAATGCATGTTCTAGGCCCGCCGCTCATTGTTGGGATGAATATCTAGGCCGCCAAGCCCGCCCGGCCTAGCCAGCGCAAGGAACCAGGGAAACTGCGATCAAGGAAATCGAAAAGCCCCGATCACGTTTGGGGCTTGGAAGAAATTGTAAGACCGCCAAACTGGTTGAATGCAGAGGCCAATAAAGGCAAGGATTGCACTCTTATTGTTCTTTGCCGTTGGATTCGTCATGTCGTGCCCATTGCTGACTGTGGGAGGAAAGGCCGCTGGATTTTTCAAGATGGCAGTTTTTCTTTTGGCTTTCTGTCGGCTCGCATGGCGCACGTACAAGCGCACGTTTCGATTCACCGATTATTTTATTTATCTCGCCGTTGTTATTGGAGTTTGCGTTTTGGTGGACTATCGTTTTTAGCGTTTCTGGATTGAAACTGTACCGCTGGTGTTCACCGCCACAGCAGGGCACGTCGGAAAGAATCCAAAAATAAGACTTGCGCGAGGCTGTATTGTGACTATTATAGTAACAGTTATGGCGGTGAACGTTCAATTTTCGATTGCGGTGCATGTGATGGCGGGGCTGGCTTGCGGTTGTGATCAGGACATCACCTCTGGCCGGCTGGCCACGAGCGTCAACACCAGCCCGAGCTTTGTGCGGCGCATTCTGGCCAAATTGTCCAAGGCGGGGCTGATCGAGACGGCGACGGGCAAGGCAGGATCGTGCTGGCTGGCGAAGGAGACGAAGGCCATTTCCCTGCTGGACATTTACAAGGCCGTGGACGCGCCCAAGGCATTTGCGATTCATGGTTACACGGAAAGCAAAACCTGCGCGGTGAGCTGCCATATCAAGGCGGCGCTGGAAAAGGCGCTGGGGAAAACCCAAAAGGCAATGGAGAGAGCGCTGAAAGAGATCAGCCTGGCGGAGATCGTCACCGCGGTGAAGCGAAAATAAGATTTCGGTTTATACTGTTACTTTTGCAGTTACAATAAACTCACATCAACAAAAGAAAGAACCACGTTATGAGCAATACTACACAAAAACTGGCGGGAAAGACCGCCGTCGTCACAGGAGCGTCCAAAGGCATTGGAGCTGCGATCGCCAAACATCTCGCGGCGGAAGGCGCCTCGGTCGTCGTCAATTACTCCTCCAGCAAAGCGGGGGCGGACAAGGTCGTCGCTGAAATCACCAAGGCCGGTGGGAAAGCGGTTGCGGTGCAGGCAAATCTGACACAAAAGGCGGACATCGAGCGCCTGTTCAACGAAACCAAGAAGGCGTTTGGACAGGTCGATGTGCTGGTCAACAATAGCGGCATTTATGAATCGGCGCCAATCGAACAAGTCACCGAGGAACATTTCCACAAACAATTCAATTTGAATGTGCTGGGCCTGGTCCTCGCGACGCAGGAGGCGTTGAAGATCTTCAATCCAGCCGGCGGCAGCGTGATCAACATTAGTTCGGTCGTGGGGCCTAATCCGCCGCCCGGCCTGACCATTTACAGCGCCACGAAAGGGGCGGTTGATTCGATCACGAAAGGTTTGGCGAAGGAATTGGGGGCGCGAAAAATTCGGGTGAATTCACTGAGTCCCGGCTTGACGGAGACCGAAGGCTTGCAGGCATCCGGAATGGCCGGAGGAGATTTCTTAAAGCAAGTCGTGTCGCAGACGCCGTTGGGACGGGCCGGCCAGCCGGAAGACATTGGCAAGGTGGCGGTGTTCCTGGCGTCGGACGATTCTGCGTGGGTCACGGGAGAAGCGATACGGGCCGCCGGCGGATTGATTTAAATCGGTGGAAAAGTGAGCGTGGACCGTCAGCCGCCCCAGACTGGGCGGTCGCGCCTGGCCGAAGCGGCGCCATGAAAAAA
>Ga0182024_10003144_pt1 | contig 39752 bp, 44 predicted proteins | sample P32metaG_FD_120480 | JGI IMG/M metagenome (GOLD analysis project Ga0182024, IMG submission 120480) | Permafrost microbial communities from Stordalen Mire, Sweden - P3-2 metaG (Illumina Assembly) | ecosystem: Environmental > Terrestrial > Soil > Wetlands > Permafrost | place: Sweden: Stordalen...
CTCGACGACGCGCTCCAGGTAATAGGCGTTGCGGCCGCTGAAATAGGAGTTGTAGACGCCGACCGAGGCGACGCCGCTTTCCCGGGCCTTGGCGATGGCGATCTCCGCGCCGCGATAGACCGCGAGATAGCCGACATTGTTGCCGCCGTCGACGAGGGCCGTAGTCGCGGTCTCATGGACGATCTCGACCGGGGAGCGGGCGTTTCCGGTGCGCGCCTCGCGGGCGATCGCGAGGATGCGCGGCAGCCCGGCGAAACGGTAGCCGCACAGCGAATTGTCGATCAGTTGATCGACGACGACGCGACCATCGTCACCCTCGTAGCCGATGCGGGCGAGCGCCCCTTCTCCTAGCGCCCGCGCCTCGGCGACGCCGAGGCGGACGGTGCCGGGGCGATCCGGATCGAGGTAGTTGGAGCCTTTCGTCACGAGCAGACGATAGGGCGAGGCCGCGGCGGCGGCTAATATTTTGTCTGCGGGCGGAGGGCTACGCGCTGCCCCGGAATGACAAGTTTCAGCTAATCGTCGGCGGCTTCCATCTCGGCCACTTCCTCGTGGAACATGGGGAGCCGGTTGATCCCGTCGAACGCCGCGACCTTGTAGCATTCGGCGAGCGTTGGATAGTTGAACACCGTGTTGACGAAGTAATCGACCGAGCCGCCGAACGACAGCACCGCCTGGCCGATATGGATGAGCTCGCTGGCGCCCTCGCCGATGATGTGGACGCCGAGGAGCTTATGGGTCTCGCTGTGGAAGATCAGCTTGAGGAGGCCGGTCACGTCGCCGACGATCTGGCCGCGCGCGATCTCCTTGTAGCGCGCCTTGCCGACCTCATAGGCGACCCCGGCCTTGGTCAGCTCTTCCTCGTTCTTGCCGACCATCGAGATCTCTGGCACCGAGTAGATGCCATAAGGGAACAACTCGGGCACGCTCTTCGCCTTGACGCCGAACGCGTGGCAGGCGGCGAGCCGGCCCTGCTCCATCGAGGTCGAGGCGAGCGCCGGGAAGCCGATCACGTCGCCGACCGCGTAGATATGCGGCGCCTTAGTGCGGAAATTTTTGTCGACCTGCAAGCGGCCGCGGTCGTCGGGCTCGATACCGGCCGCGGCGAGGTTGAGCTTGCTCGTGGCGCCGGTGCGGCCGACCGAATAGAGCGCCTTTTCGGCGATGATCGTCTTGCCGCTGTCGAGATGCAGGCGGACACGCTCGCCGGTCTCGGTCGGCACCGTCTCGAGGAGCTTGACCGTCTCGCCGAGCCGCAAGGTCACCCGCGCCTCGCGCAGATGATGGCAAAGCTCGGCGGCGACCTCGTCGTCGACGAACGGCAGCAGGCGGTGGCGCGCGTCGACCAGCGTCACCCGCACGCCCAGCGCGGCCATGATGCTGGCGTATTCGCAGCCGATGACCCCGGCGCCGACCACCGCCAGTGAGCGCGGCAGCTGGTCGAGATGCAGGATGTCGTCGCTGGTGAAGATGCGCTTGCCGTCGATCGGCACATGCGCGTCGCGCGTCGTTTCGGTGCCCGTGGCGATGACGATCGCCTCGGCGCTGATCGAGCGCGAGCTGCTGCCGTCGATCAGATCGAGCCTGAGCGTGTGGGCATCGATAAACGAGGCGGCCGCGGGGATCAGCTCGACATGATTGCGCATCAGCTGATGGCGGGCGACATCGATGCCGTGGGCGATGACCTGGTTGGTACGGACCAGCAGGTCCTGGATCGTGATGTTTTCCTTCACCCTGTACGACGCGCCGTAGAATTCGCGCGAGCGGAAGCCGGTAAGGTCGAGCACCGCCTCGCGCATCGTCTTTGACGGGATGGTGCCGAGATTGACGCTGACCCCGCCGACGACGGTGGTCTTTTCGATGATCGCGACCCGCTTGTCGAGCTTGGCGCCCTGGATCGCGGCGCGCTGCCCAGCCGGGCCGGACCCGATCACCACAAGATCGTAATCGTATGACGTCGCTGTCATGCAAGACCCCCCGCGACGGTCCGCGATGCAAAGCGCAGACCACCCTCCGCACCATGCCGGGAGAAAATGACGATCTCGTTAACCAAACCGCGAGGCCGGTGCGCGCGATTCCAAGAATCTGGCCTCGCCGCCGCCGGCCCGATAGTCTCGGCCTCCGGAGCCTTTTGCGGGGAACATGTGGAAGAGCGCAATCTCGGCAGATCGGGGCTAGCGGTTTCGCTGGTGGGGCTCGGTTGCAACAATTTCGCCGGACGCATCGATTTCGACGCGACAAGGCGCGTCGTGCACAAGGCGCTCGACCTCGGCATCACCCACTTCGACAACGCCGACACCTATGGCGAGCGCGGCGGCGCCGAGGAATATCTCGGCAAAATCCTCGGCGACCGGCGCAAGGACATCGTGCTGGCGACCAAGTTCGGCCGGCCGATGGATACAAGCGGCCGCATGCAGGGCGCGTCGCGGCGCTACATAATCGACGCGGCCGAGGCGAGCCTGCGGCGTCTCAAGACCGATTACATCGACCTTTACTGGCAGCACATCGCCGACAAGCTGACGCCGATCGACGAGACCCTGCGCGCGTTCGACGACCTCGTGCGCCAAGGCAAGGTGCGCTACATCGCCTGTTCGACGCTGACGTCGTGGCAGGTGGTCGAGGCGGAATGGACGTCGAAGACCCGGAACCTCGAACACTTCATCGCCTGCCAGGAGCGCTACAGCCTGTTGGAGCGCGAGTACGAGGCGAACATGGCGGCGATGGTCGAGGCCTATGGGCTCGGCCTCATCCCGTTCTCGCCGCTGGCCAACGGCCTCTTGACCGGCAAATACCGGCGCAACCAAAAGCTGCCCGAGGGCGCGCGGCTGACGGTGACGCAGCGCATGGCCGACCGCTATTTGACCGAGCGCAACTGGGCGCTCGTCGAGCGCCTCGCCGATTTTTGCGCGGCGCGCGGCCGCTCGATGCTGGAGCTCGCGATGAGCTGGCTCGCGTCGCGGCCGGGCGTGGCCAGCATCATCGCCGGCGCCACCGGGCCCGAGCAGTTGGCAGAAAATGTCCACGCCGTCGAGTGGGCGCTGACGAGCGAGGATTTGGCGGAGATCGACCGGCTGACGGCAAGCTAATGGTTTACCCAATTCCCCTCATCCCGGCGAAAGCCGGACCCACTCTCCAGCGCCCGAGACAGCGGAAAAGTGGGCCCCGGCTTTCGCCGGGGTGGGACGGTTTTAAGGCTCACTCATTTCCCAATCGAGGAGGACCATCATGGACATCAGACTGGACGGCAAAAGCGCGATCGTGACCGGCGGCAGCAAGGGGCTGGGGCTGGCGATCGCCAAGGAGTTCGCGGCCTCGGGCGCCGATGTGGCGATCCTCGCGCGCGACGCGGCGACGCTCGCCGACGCGAAGGGCGAGATCCAGAAGGCCGGCGGCAAGGGCAAGGTCCTGGCGATCAGCTGCGACGTGTCGAAGGCGGTGGCGATCGAGGCGGCCTGCGCGCAGTGCAACAAGGAATTCGGCAAGGTCGACATCTTCGTCAACAATGCCGGCCAGTCGACGCGCGGGCCGTCGGAGACGCTTACCGACGAGCAATGGCAGGTCGATCTCGACCTCAAGCTGTTCGCGCAGATCCGCTTCTGCCGCATCCTGCTGCCGCAGATGAAGCAGCGCAAATGGGGCCGAATCATCAGCGTGCTCAACATCGGCGCCAAGGCGCCGGGCGCCGACAGCGCGCCGACCTCGGTCAGCCGCGCGGCGCAGATGGCGTTCACCAAGGCGCTGTCGATGGAAGGCGCGCCGCACAACGTGCTGGTCAACTCACTGCATGTGGGCGTCATCGTCAGCGACCAGATCGTGCGCCGCCATCAGCGCGAAGGCGCCAACGTGCCGCTCGAGGACTTCATCGCCCAGGCCGGCAAGGGCGTGCCGCTGGGCCGCATGGGCAAGGCCGAGGAATTCGCCAACGTCGCGACCTTCCTCGCCTCCGACGCCGCCGGCTACGTCACCGGCTGCGCGATCAATGTCGACGGCGGCAGGTCGCCGGTGGTGTAGCGGGAAGCCCTTCGGCTATTCAGCGGGGTGGCTCTCGAGCCACTCCCGCAATGCCGCGTCCAGCCGTGTCTGCCAACCACTGCCAGTGGCGCGGAAGCGTTGCAACACATCGCGCGACAGCCGAATGGTCGTGCGTTCCTTCGTGGGCGCCTTTTGCAGCCCGCGTGGGCGAATGCCGAGGTTTGCCGCGAGGGAGGGAGAGATGCCCTCCGCCATCGGACGGAAATGTTTAAAGTCTTCCGCCAGCAGCTCGCGGACCTCGCCATCTTCATCCGTAAGCGGTTTGCGCGTTCTCATATCGTCTTATCTCTCTTCTGTTCGCCCGGCGGAAGCTGATGACCCGAATTCCGGCCCTCGTTGCAACAAAGCATAAAACGTGAAGCCGCTGACCTAGATACCCAAACGCTACATGACGCGTTTCGCCGTAATCCCGGCGGGTGTCGATCAAGCGTAGCGCCGTGCCGAAGTCAAAATCCGCAGCGCGTTCGAACGATAAGCCGCGCTCCCGGATATTCCGTTCATTCTTCGCCGGATCGAAGGTTATTTCCATAGTTTATTGTATGTACGATATGGTGGGTTGCAAGTGTCTCATTCGACAAAACCAGCTGCCGATTTCGCCCCGGCTATTGCGGCGAGCAGCTCAGAAAATCGCGAAACACCCGAGCCCACTGCTCGCCATCGCCTTTCCAGTCGCTGTGGTCTTTCGCGATGAGGTAGGTCTTGACCCGCTTTCGATTCACCGCGCGATCGATCCGGTCGGCGTAGCTGACGACGATATATTCGCACGGCTGGGAAAAGAACCGATCCGTCGCCTCGCATAGGGTCTCGATATCGACCGCCGCCATCCGATCACTTATCGTGCCGGTCGATCGCGCCACTTGATCAAGATTATTCTGAGTATTGGAAATAACAAAAATCCGTCGAGCCATCGAGGATAGGCCGGAGAATCGATTGAGCAAGTATTGGTATTTCGCCGTCGCCTGCTCAAATCCGGCGGCGGTATCGTAACCCCCGGCGGGAAGACGAAAATCGTGCCAGTAATAGACGTTGTGCTCCGGCCAATACGGAGCGTGATTGAGCTGCAACTGCGCCTTGGCGGCGGGGAAAAAGCTTCGTGCCGCCAGCATGTTGGCGACTGATACCGGCGGGCAGATCAGCCAATCGAACGGCATGCCGCCTTGCGAGACGCGGTCAGCGGTCCGCAGCAGCGTGGCGATCAGCGGGGCATTCGACTGAATCTGCCAGGTGCTCTGGCACGACATTCCGAGACTAACGATCGCGACATTCACGCCGACGAGGGACATCGTCACCGCCCCTGGGAGATGGCCGATCATTATAACGCCGGTCTCCCACGTCAGACAGCATATATTGAGGTTCAGACCGGCTTTACCCCAATAGGTTGCTTGTGTGTGACCATCGCGGCGCTCAACGCCGGTGACGGCAGCGTGCCGGTGGGTTGGGTATAGGCGCGTTATTCGGCTGGATGCGTCTCAAGCCACTCGCGCAGCGCAGCGTCTAATCGCATCTGCCAATCGCCGCCAGCAGCGCGGAAGCGATCGAGAATGTCGGGGGAAAGCTGTAGAGTCACCTTTTCCTTAAGCTGCTCTTGAGGCTTAAGCCCCAGCTTTCGAAGACTCGCCTCGGATAGCACTTCCGCGATGGGTCGAAACCGCTTGATGTCCTCAAGCAGCAATTCGCGAACTTCGCCTTCTTCATCCGTCAACGGTTTTGGCTTGCGCATATCGTTTCGTCTCTCTTGAATTCGCTTTGCGGAAACTAATGACCCTGGCACCGGTCTCGGTTTCAACGTAGCAGAGCGCGTGCAAGCGGCCGTCGAGATAACCTAGGGCGACGACACGGATTTCGCCATAGTCTCGCCGCAGATCAATCTCGATGGCCGCGGTCGCGAAGTCGAAATCTGCCGCGCGCTCGAACGATAATCCACGCTCCCGCATGTTTCGTTCGTTCTTCGCCGGATCATAGGTGATGTCCACCGGCCCGACGTCGCTACGACTGCTCGATCCGCAAATATTTTTCCTCCAACTGCCGCCACCCGGCGGTGCCGACCGCGAGTTCGCGTTCCTGGAAGGTGCAGAGTTCGCCCTCTACCCGCGTCGTGTGGCCGTCTTCCTTCAGCACGGCGAGCACGCGCTGGGCGGCGCGGATCGCGGCGCGGTGGGTCTGCGATGGGTAGATGCCGAGGCGAAAGCCCATTTCCTCCAGCTCGGCGGCGGATTGCATCGGCGTCTTGCCGCCCTCGAAGACGTTGACGAGGTTCGGTCCGTTGACGCTCCGCCCGACGATGCGCAGTTCCTCGACGGTCTGCGGCGCCTCGACAAAGCCGACATCGGCGCCGGCCTCGAGATAGGCGTTGACCCGGTCGATCGCGGCTTGGAGCCCCTCGACCGCGCGCGCGTCGGAGCGGGCGATGATCACCATGTCGGGGTCGCGCCGGGTATCGACCGCGGCCTTGATCTTGCCGACCATCTCGGCCGTAGGGATTACCTCCTTGCCCTCGTAATGGCCACATTTCTTGGGCGCGACCTGGTCCTCGATGTGGAAGCCGGCGACGCCGGATTTCTCGTATTCGCGCACCGTGCGGATGACGTTGATCGCGTTGCCGTAGCCGGTGTCGGCATCGGCGATCACCGGGATGCCGACCGCCTCGACGGTGAGCCCGATAAAGCGCACGTTCTCGACCACCGTCAGCAGGCCTAGATCGGGATAGCCGCTCGCCCGCGAATAGCCGCCCCCGGTGAGGTACACCGCGTCGAACCCGGCCGCCTCGACCAGCCGCGCGGTCAGCGTGTCGTAGGCGCCGGGCACCATCGTGTAGCCGCGTTTCGCGATGAGTTGGCGCAATTGCTGGCGTTGGGTCATGAAGGACTCCTGTTGATCAAGTGCGGCGGTGCGGAACCGCCTTCCGCGGGACTTGAACAAGGGGAAACTCCCGGCGCGGCTCTGTCAACCGAGCGTTAAGCAAGTTTGGATAGGGTTTGCCGTCGTTTTCCGAAGGCGGGTCCCTCGCATGAAATCGCTCATCCCGGCATTGCTCAGCGCTTTGTTAATGCTGCCGTCGGCGGCACGGGCCGATGACGCGGCGCCGCAAGGTCAGGGCTGCGGCCTCGTCTCCGGCGCGCTGGTCTCGCAGGGGCAGGGCCAGGTGATGATCAACTGCGTCGGCGTCACCGAGCAATACGGCGGCCAGCTCGCCGGCATCCTGACCTATGTGCTGCAGCGCCGGCTCGATCCCGAGATCGTCATCGCCAAGCTCGACGAGGTCGAGGGCGTGCCGGCGGCCGACGCGCCGCGCAATCTGACCGCCGAGCAGGGCCAGGCGCTGGTGCAGAGCCTTATCGCCGGCAAGCCGGCGGCGATCGCGATCTTCGCCGATCCCGACGGATCGGAAGCCGGCGATTACGCGCTGGCGATCGCAACGCGGCTCGGCATGGCCAGCTGGCAGGTCGAGGGCAAGCAGATTCGCCGCACGGTGCCGCCCGGCCTCGAGGACATTCACGGAATGGTGCTCGCCGTCCACGACGAGAAGGCGCCGCCCGACAAGGCGCTGCAATTGAAGAAAGCGATGGCGACGGCGAAGGTTTTCCTGCCGATCATCTCGTACCCCGACGTGCCGTCGGACGACGCGATGCTGTGGGTCGGCAAGCGCGCGACGCTCAACGCCGCGACGCAGTAGGCAAATTCGCTTCCGCTGCACGGGGCCGTCGCGCTAGAGGAAGGCGCGTCAACGAGCCGATCTGGCAGTGGGGGAGAGAGCCGCCATGGCATTGCAACTGAGGCGAGTCGTCACCGGGCATGATGCGAGCGGCAAGGCGATCGTCACGATCGACGAGGTCGCGCGCAACGTGGTCTCGGCGCGATCGGGCGTGTCGGCCTGCGTCGCCTGGACCAGCGAGGGCTTCCCGGTAGACAACAATGGCGACGCCGACGAGGCTTCGCGACAAACCGGCACGACACACGCCAACGGTACCGTGTTCCGCATTATCGAATTCGCCCCCGGCAATGGCGAGCGCAACCACCGCACCGACTCGATCGACTACGCGGTAATCGTGTCGGGCGAGATCGACATGGACCTCGATGGTACGAACGTCCACATGAAGGCCGGTGACGTGATCGTGCAGCGCGGCACGATCCACAACTGGATCAACCGCGGCACCGAACCCTGCGTCATCGCGTTCGTCTTGATCGCGGCGCATCCGGCCGTCGCCGGCGGCAAGGTATTGCCAGCGGTCGGTTGACGAGAATCGCGGCGCGGCGGTTCAGGTCGGTTGGTTTGTCTTGGCGAGCTGGGCGTCCCACCAAGTCTCTAGACCCTCCGGATGCTTCTTGAGGTTGAAGCAGCTGAGGTCCATCGGGTTGGAACCGCCGGGGATCGTCTTTGCCCATGGCCCCAGCCGGCCGTCTGTGTATTGCCACATATCCCAGCCGTAGGTGTCGGCGCTGGGGATGCGCCAGGGAACCGCCGAGACCGGGTTATTGTTGTACGCCGCCAGCAAATGCGGGCATGAGGCCAGTTCCGGATAGGATTGCGACCAGAACCCAAGCCCGCAATAGATGATCGGGTTGATGCCGAGCGACTGCAGGTATTGCACCATCGTCAGGCCGTCGGTTTCCTGCGGCGGGTTGGCGCCGTTTTCCAGGTCCAGCATGAACAGGAAGTTTGGCGCGTCGGCGATCGTCGCCGCCGCGTTTTTGAAGGTCTGAATAAAATACTGCATCTGCCCGATCGGATCGCCATGGTGTCCGAAGTGGTAGGCGCCAAACCGCTGAATGCTCGACGACGTCGCCGCGCCGATGAAATTGGCGAATTGCGGATCGGGGAAGGTCGTTCCTTCGCTTACCTTGGCGATGCAATATTTTCGGCCGCCGCCGGTGCCAAGCAAGGGAAAGTCCAGCCCGCTATTGTTGTGGCTGATGTCAAAGCCGCAATCGTCGTAATCAGTCGCGTCATTCGGATCGGCGGTCATTTCAACGCCTCCAATTTCGCTAGAATTGTACAGAAAATCTGAATCCGGCCGATGTCAAGCTCGCGATCATTGCAGCAACGCCGACTGCTGGCGCCGGCCAAAAGCCAATCGCCGATGCGCTATTTCTGGGCTGGCGGCGCGGCCGCCGTAGCCGCGGCGCTGGCGATCGTCGCGCGTACCGCGTCGAGCGCGTTAAGCTCGGCGGTCACCAGGATGGGGGGCACCGCCACCGCCAAAGTCTTGCCGTTCGAGGCGGTGAAGGTGACGGCAAGCCCGCCCCGGTGGGTGCGCAGATAGTCGTCGGGCAGCTCGGCGGCGAACTCGTCGGCGTAAGAGCAGCCGAGCTCGCAGGTGATCTCGTTGCGGCTGATCGGGATGAACTTGAGCGGCTTGTTATCCGCGTCGCTCGCACCGTTCCACAGATGGGGGCCGCCGTAATAGCTGTCCTCGACATAGAGCTGGTGCGCGACCTCGCCGGTCTTGTTGTCGAGCCAGCTGCGCAGCGCGAAATAATTGGTGTCGGAGACGCCGAGGAACGTCTCGGTATGCTGCTGCCGGGGGCCGACAAAGGCAATGAACCGCCCGCCCTGCTCCTTGGTTAGCTCGACCCCCTGGGCCGCGGGCAGCGGCGTCAGCTTCTCCTCGGGGTGCAGGATGGCGCAGCCGCCGAGCGCGAGCGCGGCGAGCGCGGTTGCGGCAAATTTCATGATCATCGGGCTATCCCAATATCGCGGCGTTGTCTTCGCCGAGCGTCGGCGCGCGCTTGGCGAAGGGCGGCCGCGCGCCGTCGAACGACAGCGGCAGGCCGACAAGGGAGAGCGCGCCTTGCCGCTGGATCTGCCCGAGCGCCTCGGTCTGCGGGTCGGCGACGACCTGGTCCATCGCGTTGATCGGGCCGTTGGGGATGCCGGCGGCGTCGAACAGCGCCGCCCAGTGGCCGCGCGTCTCGGTCTTGAGGATGTCGGCGAGGGTCGCGACGAGGGCGTCGCGGTTGACGACGCGCTCGCCATTGGTGCGGAAACGCGGGTCCTCGGCAAGGCTCGGCCGGTCGAGCGCGGCGGCGAGGCGGCGGAACAGATTGTCGTTGCCGGCGGCGACCATCATGTAGCCGTCGGCCGCCTCGAAGGCCTGGTAGGGCACGATCATCGCCACCCCCGAGCCGTGCCGCACCGGCAAATTGCCGCTCGCCAGGTGGTCGGCGAGCATGATGCTCATCAGAGCGAGCGAGGTCTCGTAGAGCGAGGTGTCGACGACGCCGCCCTGGCCGGTGCGGTCGCGTTCCCGCAAGGCGGCGAGGATGCCGATCACCGCCCAGCTCGCGCTCCCCATGTCGATGATCGAGGCGGTGACGCGCACCGGCGGCCGCCCGTCCTCGCCAAGGAGGCTCATGAGGCCGCTATAGGCCTGCATCATCGGGTCGTAGCCCGGCCGCTCGCGCAGCGGCCCGGTCGCGCCGAACGCGTTGAGATTGCAGCACACCAGGCTCGGCTTTTCGCCGACCAGCGCCGAGGGGCCGAGCCCGTATTTGTCGAGCGCGCCGAATTTGAGGTTGTGAATCACCACGTCCGCACGCTCGAGGATCAGCGCCTTGAGGCGTGCCGCGTCCTCGGGGGCGGCGAGGTCGATGGCGATGCCCTGCTTGCCGCGGTTGACCGCGTGGAAGCACGTCGCCGCGCCCTCGGCGAACGGCGGACCCCAGCCGCGGCAGGCGTCGCCGCCCTTCGGGTTCTCCACCTTGATGACCTCGGCGCCAAGCTCGCCGAGGATCATCCCGGCATAAGGCGCGGCGATGCTGTGGCCGATCTCGACGACGACCAGGCCGGATAGCGGGCGAGGGGACGACATGGCAATCCTCTATGCGTTTCCCAACCGTCATTCCGGGATGCTCCGCGGGGGCAGGCCCGGAACCCATGAACACGGAACATGAAAACGACGCCGCGACGCCAGCGATATCTTGGCATGCGTCCGTGTTCATGGGTCCCGGGCTCGCGGCTGCGCCGCGCCCCGGGATGACAGGCGTTTTACTCGCCGACCCTTATAGTTGTCCGCGCTCTCCGTGTCTGCGTGGTGAAGCTTGCGGTACGCCGTCATTGCGAGCGCAGCGAAGCCATCGCGCGCGGAGTATGCGTCCGATGGAGATTGCCGGGTCGCCCTTCGGGCGCCTCGCAATGACGAGAGGGGTGATTTATCCTGCGCGGCGAACAAAGACATAGACCGGGGAGGGCAACATGAAACGGGGACCAGGAGACATCGAGGAGAAGGTGGCGCAGCGTCTACCGCGGCGCGCGCTGATGCGTGGCGTGACGATCGGCGGGGCGGCGGCGTTGCTGGCGTCGGCGACGGAGCGGGCGAGGGCGGCCGATGCCGGGCCGTTCCCGGATCACCCGAAATGGAAATTCGTCTTCGTCAACCACGTGACGACCAATCCGTTCTTCGTGCCGTGCCAATACGGCATCCAGGATGCCTGCGCGCTCCTGGGCGTCGATTATCAGTGGACCGGGTCGGAGACCTCCGACGTGGCGCAGATGGTCAACGCGATGAACGCGGCGATCGCCGGCCAAGCCGACGCGATCGCGGTCTGCCTGGTCGATCCGAAGGGCTTCGACCGGCCGGTCGAGAACGCGCTGGCGGCCGGCATCCCGGTGTTCAGCTACAACGCCGATTCGCATACCAACAAACGGCTCGCCTATATCGGCCAGGATCTGTTCCTGTCGGGGCAGATGGTGGGCGAGCGCATCGTCAAGCTGGTGGGGTCGGGCAAGGTCGCGATCTTCATCGCCACGCCGGGCCAATTGAACCTTCAGCCGCGGGTCGACGGCGCGATGGATTCGATCAAGAAATCGGGCGCCGCGATCGACGCGACGATGATCGCGACCGACCCAAGCGCCAATGCCGGGCTGACGAAGATCCAGGCCTATTACCTCGGTAACCAGGACGTGAAGGGACTGTTCGGGGTCAGCGGCGGCGACACGATGAATTGCGGGCTGATCAGCCGGCAATACGATTTGGCGTCGAAGGGCGTGCACAGCGGCGGCTACGACATGCTGCCGCGCTCGTTGGAGGCGGTGCGCGATGGGTTCCTCGATTTCGTGATCGACCAGCAGCCCTATCTGCAGGGCTTCTACACGGTGATGGAGATGTTCGCGTTCAAGGTATCGGGCGGCCTGATCGGCCCGGCCGACATCAATACCGGGCTCAAATTCGTCACCAAGGACGCGGTCGGGCAGTACATGAACACCAAGACCCGCTACGAAGGCAGCGCGAAGGAGGCGCAGATCGTCTCGCGCAGCGGCGCGATCGGCGGTTGAGCTCCCTCGGCCGAGTTCGCACATGAAACCTGCCCCTCACCCTCCCATCGCTGCGCGATGGGTCCCTCCCTCTCCCCGCAAGCGGAGCGAGGGGTATATCCGCGCTCCCTCTCCCCGCGAGCGGGGAGAGGGTCGGGGTGAGGGGCAGCGTCTCGCCCTGGCGTCCGCCGGGAGCCCTCGATGACCGCGGAGAATGCCGCCGGAATAGGGCTCGCCCGGCGGGCCTACGCGTTCCTGTTGCGGCCCGAGGCGAGCGTCATCGTCGTCTCGGTGGCGCTCATCGTCTATTTCGAGATCGCCAACCGCAATTTCCTGAGCGGCGCCAATGTGCAGACGGTGTCGCAGTTCGTCGCGGCGCCGGTGATCATCGCCTGCGGCGAGATCATGCTGCTGATTTGCCGCGAGATCGATTTGTCGGTCGGCCAGGTCTTCGCGCTGGCGCCGTTCATCATGGAGAACGTCAACGATATTGGCGTGCCGGTGCCGTTGGCGATCCTCGCGGCGCTCGCGGTCTGCGCGCTGATCGGGCTGGTGATCGGCCTCATCACGATCAAGCTCAGCGTGCCGTCGTTCATCACCACGCTCGGCATGCTGTTCCTGATCACCGGCATTACCCTGACGATCTCGCGCGGCTACCCGGCGAACGCGCCTGAGGGCCGAGTGCTGAGCGGGATCATGGGCGTGTGGGGGTATTCGGAGATCATCTGGGCACTGGTCATCGTCGGCCTCATGCATATCGTGCTGCGCCACACGCGCTGGGGGCTGCACACGATCGCGATCGGCGGCAACATCGTCGCCTCCGCCGAGGCCGGGATCGCGATCAACCGCATCAAGATCGCCAATTTCGTGCTGACCAGCACGCTGGGCGGGTTCACTGGCCTCTTGGAAGCGTTCCGCGTCGGCTCGATCGATCCGCTGGCCGGTGGCAGCAACATCATGTTCCTCGGCGTCGCGTCGGGGGTGATCGGCGGCACGGCGATCGCCGGCGGGGCGGGGACGATCGTCGGCGGCCTCGTCGGCGGGATCATGCTCGGGGTGATGCAGGACGGCTTCACCCTGCAAGGCATCAACGCCTTCACCTTCGACATCATCATCGGCGCGGCGATCCTCGTCGCGATGGTCGCCAACATCCATCTCGCGCGCTTGCGTCGCGGAGGCGCCCGATGAGCGAGGCGACATCAGAAGCCATTCGGGCCGAGAACATCATCAAGACCTTCGGCAGCGTCACCGCGCTCAATGGCGTGTCGATGCAGGTCGCGCGTGGCGAGACGCTCGGCATCTTGGGCGATAACGGTGCCGGCAAGTCGACGCTGATCAAGATCCTCACCGGCTATCACCAGCCGGATTCGGGACAGGTCTTTGTCGACGGCCAGCCGGTGAAACTCGGCTCGGTCGACGAGGCGCGCGCCTTCGGGATCGAGTGCGTCTACCAGGACCTGGCGCTGGTCAACGGGCTGAGCATCTACCACAACATGTTCCTCAACCGGGAGCCACTGTGGGGCGGCCCGCTGAAATTGCTCGACCACCGCACGATGCGCCGCCGCGCCCGCGCGGCGCTCGAGGAGATCGGGGTCGAAATCCCGTCGGTCGAGCTCGAGGTCGGGCAATTGTCCGGCGGTCAGCGCCAGGCGATCGCGGTGGCGCGCGCGGTGTCGTCGAACGCCCGCATCCTGCTGCTCGACGAGCCCTTGGCGGCAATGGGCGCGCGCGAGGCGCGGCTCATCATCGATCTGATCGATCGCCTGCGGGCGCGCGGCGACATCGCGATCGTGATGATCGCGCATAATTACGCGCAGACCCTCGAGATCTGCGACCGGGTGATGCTGATCCAGCACGGTGAGGTGACCTTCGAGAGCCAAACGGCCACCACTTCGGCCGAGGAATTGCTGGAGATCGTCCGCCGCGAATACCGCGCGGCGCGGGCCGGCTGACGGCAAGTTGTCGGGGAATTTACCCAACCGACCTCGAATAGCCATTTTCTCGCGCGACAAGCGCGCCCGGCGTTTTCTCTGAGGGGGCTGGGTCGAAAATGGATGCCGTTCGCGATCGAGTGCTCAGCAAGATCCCGGAAGTCACCTTGACCTTCTGGATCATCAAGATCGCCGCGACGACGCTGGGCGAAACCGGCGGCGACACGGTGACGATGACGCTTAATTGGGGCTATCTGGTCGGGTCCGCGCTGTTTCTCTCGCTGCTCGTGGTGCTCGTGGTTCTGCAGATCGCGGCGAAAAGGTTCCACCCGTTCCTCTATTGGGCGACGATCGTCGCCTCGACGACCGCCGGCACGACGATGGCCGATTTCGCCGACCGCTCGCTCGGTATCGGCTATACCGGTGGGCCATCGATCCTACTCGCCTGCGTGCTCGCGGTGCTCGCGGTGTGGTACTGGTCGGAAGGTTCGATCGCGGTCGAGACCGTCAACGTGCCGCGGGTCGAAGCCTTCTACTGGGCGGCGATCACGTTTTCGCAGACCTTGGGCACGGCGCTCGGCGATTGGATGGCCGATACGTCGGGCCTCGGTTATGAAGGCGGCGCGTTGGTATTCGCCGGCGGATTGGCGATCCTCGCCGCGGTTTATTTCTGGACCGCTCTGTCGCGCGTTGGGCTGTTCTGGGCAGCATTCATCCTGACCCGGCCGCTCGGCGCCACCGTCGGCGACTTCCTCGACAAGCCGAAGCACGATGGCGGGCTCGCGCTGAGCCGCCCGATCGCCTCCGCCGTCATCGCCGTTTTGATCGTCGGCTTTATCGTGTTATTGCCGCAACGCGCGGGCGTCCACCCCGAACGCGCCTAGCCCCCGCGCCGCCCGGTGGCCTATTCGTCGCCGAGCCCTTGGGCGCGCCGCTCGGCCATGCGGCGGAACCGCTCGGCGAGGTCTAGCAGCTCGCGCCGCACCTCGGGCAATTGGCTCTGTGCCGCCAGTTCCTCGATTTCGGCGGCGATCCGCCGGTAATACTCGGCGCTGGGTCGCGGGTCGCTCATTTCGGTCGCCCCCGACAAATCGGGCAAGCCGGAACGCTGTTCATCAGGCGACCACGCGAACCAACAACGGTACCTTGCGAAAACGCCAGAGAACGCAAATAGCTCCACGAATCGCGTCATTTGCGTGGCAGCTCGTCCAAAACTAGTCGCTGAATTTATCAAGATATAACTGCCAAGTAACAATTGGTAATTGAAACGTTCAAAGTAAATTGTGCGATATAAGCGAAACTATAATTCACCACTATCGTTTTATCGCTACTATGGATATCACCGCACACGCCGAATTCCTGCGCCGCCAAGCGGCGGCACTGCGCAGCCTGGCCCAGCGTTCACCGCAGATCGCCGCGGCGCTGCGGCGCCTCGCCGACCAGCTCGATGCCATGGCCGAGGAGGTCGACGGCAAGCCCGGCTCGCCGGAAGCCTGACGCGCCGATTGGTGAATCGCGTGCCGCCGGAGTATTTTGCTGGGAGCAGATGAAGAGGACCCCGGCGATGCCCTATGGCGACCAATCCGACGAACCAGTGACGCTGGCGCTCGGCGAGGATTATCCCGAGCTGCGCGAGTCGATCCGCAAGATCTGCGAGGGCTATCCGGGCGCCTACTGGAGGAAACTCGAGGACGAGCAGGCCTACCCGACCGCGTTTATCGCGGAATTGACCCGCGGCGGGTTCCTCGCCTCGTTGATCCCCGAAGAGTATGGCGGATCGGGCCTGCCGCTGCGCGCCGCGGCGGTGATCCTCGAGGAGATCAACGCCAGCGGTTGCACCGCCAGCCAGGGCCACGCCCAGATGTACATCATGGGCACCCTGCTGCGGCACGGCAGCGCCGAGCAGAAGCAGAAATACCTGCCGAAGATCGCCACTGGCGAGTTGCGCCTACAGGCGTTCGGCGTCACCGAGCCGACCACCGGCTCGGACACGACGAAATTGAAGACGCGCGCGGTGCGTGAGGGCAATTCGCACTACGTGGTCAACGGCCAGAAAGTGTGGACCTCGCGCGCGCGGCACTCCGATCTGATGCTGCTGCTGGCGCGCACCACCCCGGTCGAGGATGTAAAACGCCGCACCGACGGGCTCTCGGTGTTCCTCGTCGATTTGCGCGAGAGCCTCGGCAAGGGGCTCGAAATCCGGCCGATCGACGCGATGATCAACCACAACACCACCGAGGTATTCTTCGACAATCTCAAGATCTCGGCGGACAGCCTGATCGGCGAGGAAGGCAAGGGGTTCCGCTACATCCTCGACGGCATGAACGCCGAGCGCATCCTGGTCGCCCAGGAATGCATCGGCGACGGCCGCTGGTTGCTCAACAAGGGCGTCGAGTATGCCAAGGAACGCGTCGTCTTCGACCGGCCGATCGGGCAGAACCAAGGCGTCCAGTTCCCGCTGGCGCGCGCCTTCGCAGAGCTGGAGGCGGCCGACATGATCTGCCGCCGCGCCGCGGCGCTGTTCGACGCCGGCCGCGACTGCGGCGCCGACGCCAACATGGCGAAGCTCCTTGCCTCGGAAGCGACGTGGCACGCCGCCGACGCGACGTTCCAGACCTTCGGCGGCTTCGCCTTCGCCAAGGAATACGACATCGAGCGCAAATGGCGCGAGGTGCGGATCTATCAGACCGCGCCGATTTCGACCAACCTTATCCTGGCGTATATCGGCCAGCACGTGCTGGGGATGCCGCGGAGTTATTGACCCTCACTTCGCGGCCGTATCCTTCGCGAGCGCCGCGATACCCCGCGCCGCCTCGACGAATTCGCTCGGCATCATGATGATCGTCATCGTGTTCTGCTCGGCGCCGACCTCGGTGATCATCTGCATGCGCCGCAGTTCGAGGCCCGCCGGGTTCTGCATGATGACCTCGGCGGCCTGACGCAGCTGCTCGGCGGCGTCAAGCTCGGCCTCGGCCTTGATCAGCCGGGCGCGCTTCTCGCGTAAAGCCTCGGCCTCCTGCGCCATGGCGCGCTGCATGGTGGGCGGGATCTCGACATTCTTCATCTGCACCCGCTCGACCTTGACGCCCCACGGTTCGGTCACCGCGTCGATCGCGATCTGCATGCTCTCGGCGATGGTGTCCTGCGCCTTGAGGATGTCGTCGAGCGAATGCTGGCCGAGCGAGGTGCGCAAGGTCGTCACCGCGACCTGCACCACGGCGTGGGCGACCACTCGCACCTCCATCACCGCGCGCGCCGGGTCGACGATGCGGTACCAGATCACCGCGTTGACCTTGATCGGCACGTTGTCGCGGGTGATCCCCTCCTGCTGCTCGACATCGGTGGTGACCGTGCGCAGATCGAGCTGCACCTGCCACTCGATGATCGGAAACACAAAATAAAGCCCCGGCCCGGCGGTGCGGTTGTACTTGCCGAGACGGAAGACGACGCCGCGCTCGTATTGGTTGGCGACCCGGATGCTGCGCATCAGGATAACGAGGACGATCAACCCGACGACGATCGGTACCGCGTAGGAGGCGAGGGGCTCAAAGGGGGACATGCGTACCCTCCGTCTCGGTCATGTCGCGGCGAGGCGAGCCACCGCGGCGGCATACTCCCATTTTTCGAGCGACGCCGCCGCATCCCACAGCGCGTCGGCGGCGCCGCACGCGGTAAACTTCGCCCGCGCTGCCGCGGGCGACAGCGGCCGCGCCGGGCTGCCGAGCACCGCGGCGATGTCGCATGCGATGGTACGGCCGTCGGCGAGGTCGAGTTCCACCCGGACCGGCGCCAGCGCGTTCGGGTCGGGGTTGGCGTCGGCGATCACCGTGAGTTGCGCGGCGAGGGCGAGCGTGGCGGGATCGGCGAGCGACTCAGCCGTGAAATCAGCGAGGCCGAGCGTGCCGCGCTGGAGGCACACCGCGCCGCAATAGGCGAGGCATAGCCGCGCGTAGGCCACTGTCATGCCGGGCGTCGGCGCGCGGCCAACGAGGCGATGGGTCAGCGGCGGCACGATGACGCGGCCGGCACGCACCTGGTCGGCGGTTACCCCGTGCATGCCGATCAGGCGCTGCAACCCGTCGATGCCGCCATGCGTCGCGCGTCCCGAGGGATATGACTTGTGGCTCAATTCGCAAATGCGCCAGGCGCGGCCGAGTTCGTCGAACGGCGCCGGATCGGCCTTGCCGTCGAAGAGGGCGAAATAGCCGAACTCGCCGGAGATCGGCGCGCGCGGTCCCGGCATCCCGCGCCGCGCCAGCTCAACCGCGGCGATGGCGTTGCGCGCGGCGAAGCCCATCTGCATCGCCAGCTGCGGCGAAGCCTCGACATGAGCCTGCATCGTGCCCGCGCATTGTCCGTAATAGATGCCGAGCGCGTCGCGGGTCTGCGTCTCGTCAAGACCGGCGAGCACGGCGAGCGCCGCCACCGCGCCGAACCCGCTGCAATTCGCCGGCCGGAAAAAGCGCATCGGCGCGCGCGAGCACAGGCCCAAGGTCACCGCGACATCCGCGCCGGCGATCACGGCGCGGATCAGCTTGTCGCCGGAGATGCCGCCTTCGCGTTCCGCCCAGCCGAGGCTCGCGGCCAATACCGCCGCCAGCGGATGCACGACCGCGGCCTCGTGCACGGGATCGAATTCCAGGGAATGCACCTGGAACGCGTTGACCGTCGCCGCGGCGGCAAGCGGCAGGCGCTCGCCGCTGCCCCATACCGTGGCTTCCGCGGGACCGCCGCTCGCCATGTCGAGCACTTCGCGCCGCCACGGCGCGCGCGCTCCGGCGATGCCGACCGCCAGCGTGTCGGCGATGAAAAGCTTCGCCGCCGATCGTGCCGCGTCGGGCACCGCGCCGGCGGCGACGCGCGCCAGATGCGCGACGATTTTGTCGACGACGGGGTCGGTCATCGGCAGCCCCTCACCCCAACCCTCTCCCCGCAAGCGGGGCGAGGGAGCGCGGGTTCACCCCTCGCCCCGTTTACGGGGAGAGGGAGGGGCCCATCGCGTAGCGATGGGAGGGTGAGGGGCACTATTCGCTGCAGCTACTTCGCCGCCAATTTCGCCAACACGCCCGCATCCTTGAGCCCGTCGAGGCCGGCGACCGCCTCGCGCAACTCGCGGGCGCGGGCGGCGCCGACGACCGGCGCGGCAAGCGCGTCGAATTTCTCGGCGAGGCGGCGTCCCTGGTCGGCGATGTCGGCGTTGGGGATGCCGGCGTCGAATTTGGCGCTGGCCTTGCGGCCATCCTTCAGCTCGACCTCGATCTCGGCGCCGGCTTCCGGGAAATCCTCGCGGAAATCCAAATTGACCCGTTCGCGCAGGCCGATCAGCGCCGGGTCTGTCGCGGTCGCGACGCTGTAGGCGCCGAGGCTCGCGGTGTCGACGCCGGAGAGCGCCATCGCCACGGTCTGGCGCAGGCTGAACTTCGCCTCCAAGCCATCGGTCGGCGCCGGGATGTTGCACACGCGGTCGGTGGCGTGATGCAGCGCCAGCTTGATCGCGGCGATGTCGGCCGGCGCCACGCCCTGCTCGCGCAGCTGCCGGCCGCACTCGATTGGCGCGTGCGTCATGTAGCAGGCGGCGTGGTATTTGAAGAGGTTGTTGAAGATGTGGAAGCCGCGCTTGGGCTCGGCCAGCGCCTTTTCCGGGTGGAAGTCCGGCGCGTGGGTCGCCGCGAAGCCCTGCACGCATTCGATGAGATCGGGCCGGCTGGAAAACCCGCGGGCCGCGAGCCTAGCCGCGAGCAGCCCGTTCTGCGCCGCCTTGCCGGCGTGGAACGGCTTGCACATCGTGCCGAATTGCGACTTGAGCCCGGCCGATTGCGTCCCGGCGATGCCGAGCGCGCGGCCGGTCGCCTCGGGGTCGAGGCCGAGCAGATGCGCGCAGGCCGCCGCCGCGCCGAACGCGCCGACCGTGCCGGTGGCGTGGAAGCCGCGCGTGTAATGGCCGGGGCGCATCGTCATGCCGACGCGGCAGCAAGTCTCATAGCCGGCGACAAACGCGGCGATCACCGCCTTGCCGCTCGCTTTGCGTTCCTCGGCCAGGGCCAAGAGCGCCGGCAGGATCGCGACCGACACATGCCCGGGCATCGCCAAATTGACGTCGTCGTAATCGAGGGCATGGCCGATCGCGCCGTTGACCAGCGCCGCCGCCAACACTGGCAGACGCGCGCTATGGCCGATCACTGCCGCCTGCTCGGCGCCGCCAGCTTCGCGCATTTCGTCGAGCAGGATGCGGGCGAGCTCGTCGTCGGCGCCGGCGAGCCCGACCCCAAGATAATCGAGCACGCATTGCCGGGCGAGCTCGCGCACCGGCTCGGGCAGCGCGTCGTAGGTGACCGCGACGGCCCGCTCTGCCAGGGTGCGGGTGAGGTTCTGCGTGCCGATTGCTGCTGCTCCGTCCATCGTATTTCTCCTCGTCAAATGCTGTTCGCGCGACCCTTACCCGCCTCGCGCCGCCGGCTCATCGTCCCTTGAACACCGGCTTGCGCTTTTCGTTGAAGCTGGCGATGCCCTCGCGCCGGTCCTCGGTCGGGACCATGCGATTGTAGGCCTCGATCTCAAGCATCATGCCGCTGGCGAGGTCCATCTGCAGCCCGTAATGGATCGCGTGCTTGGCCTGGCGCACCGAGATCGGCGCATTGTCGGCGATGCGGCGCGCGGTTTCCAGCGCCTCGTCCAGCAGCTTCTCCGGCGCGCAGAGCCGGTTGACCATGCCCCAGTCGTAGGCATCCTTGGCCGAGAACGGCCGGCCGGTGAGGATGATCTCCTTGGCGCGGCGCTCGCCGACAGCGCGCGGCAGGCTCTGCGTGCCGCCGGCGCCGGGCATGATGCCGAGCGTCACCTCGGTCAGCGCGAAACGCGCGGTTTCGGCGGCGTAGAGGAAGTCGCAGCACAGCGCCAACTCGCACCCGCCGGCATAGGCGGCGCCGTTGATCGCGCCGAGCACCGGCACCGGGCAGGCGATAAAGGCGCGGATCGCGCGCTCGAACAAGAGATGCTGGGCGGCCCAGGTCTCGTCCGACATGCCCTGGCGTTCCTTGAGGTCGCCGCCGGCGCAGAACGCCTTGTCGCCCGCTCCGGTCAAGACAATGCAGCGATGCGCCAGCGGATCGGCGTTGACCCCGTCAAAGAACGCCAGCAGGTCGCGGCCCATCTGGGTGTTCATCGCGTTGGCGATTTCCGGCCGATCGAGGGTCAGCATGGTCAGCCCGCCGCCCTCGTCGGCGACGCCGATAGTTTCGTAAGTGCCGCTCATGCGCGGGTTCCTTTGGGTCAAATCGTCCGCAAGCCTAACAGGCGTTCCATCGGCTCGAAATCCCGATCGGAATGCAACAGCGCATGACCGCGCTCGATGCAGAACGTGCCGATGATCAGGTCCGCGAGCTTTGCGATGGTGACACCGCGGGCACGCAGAAAACGGTAGTGGGCCGCCGCCCTGATGGCGAGGGCTGGGTCCGACAGGGCAACGATCTCGAACCGCCGGAAACCAGTCTCGATGAGCCGTGCCTCGGCCTCCGTTCGTAAGCCTCGGAGAACTTCACAAAGTATCAGGTCCCCTACAAGCAACTGCGTAACCGGCATCAGCGAGCGCAGCCTAATTACGGCGTGGGTTGCTCGGTTGCGCAGATGATCGATCCAGACCGAGCTGTCAACGAGGATCATCGATATCCCGGCGCATCTCATCGAGATCGCCATCCCAATGGACCTTCCCCGCGAGTTTGAGCATTTTCTCCTGGCCCTTCACCCGCACCAGCATTTGCAAGCCAGCTTCCACCACCGCCCGCTTTGTCTTAAGGCCGGTGACCCAGAGTGCCTTTCTCATCAATTTGTCGTCGATTTCCACATTGGTACGCATGACGGCACCTATGGTGTATAACATGAGGAATTATACACATAGGCAGGTCGGCGATGCAAACTACCCGGAAAACCATCCACGGAACCTGGAACGACTCCCCCAACGCCGTCACCTTGATCGACGCGCATCATCATCTGTGGGAGTTGGCGCAGGACAAGCATCCGGGGTTGCGCGGCGATCGCCATGATTTCTTCATGGGCGACAACGGCGCGATCCGCCGCGACTACCTGCCCGAGGACTACCGTCGCGACGCGGCCGGCCACAATGTGCTGACGACCGTGCATTGCGAGGCGGAGTGGGAGCGCGACGACCAGCTCGGCGAGACGCGCTGGGTAACGGCGATGCACGAACGCCACGGCCTTCCCGGCGCGATCGTCGCGCATGCCTGGTTCGACACGCCGAACGCCGAGGAGATCATCGCCGCGCAAGCGGCGTTTCCGCTGGTGCGCGGCATCCGCTCGAAGCCGGTGACCGCTTCCTCGCCCGACAAGATGACGCCTGGCGCGCCCGGCGCGATGCAGGACGACAGATGGCTGCGCGGCTTCGCGCTGTTGGAGCAATACCGGCTCTCCTGGGATTTGCGCGTGCCGTTCTGGCATCTCGCGGAGGCGGCCGCGGTCGCCCACGCCTTTCCCGGGACGAAGATCATCCTCAACCACACCGGCTTTCCGTGGGACCGCAGCGAAGAGGGCCTGGCCGCCTGGCGGCACGGCATGGCGGTGTTGGCGCGCGAGCCCAATGTCTGGGTCAAGGTGTCCGAGTTCGGCCTCAAGGATCGCCCCTGGGATTACGACGACAATCGCCGCGTGGTGCTCGACGCGATCGCGATCTTCGGCATCGAGCGCTCGGTGTTCGCCACCAACTTCCCGGTGGCGAGCCTCAGAGTCGGCTATGGCGCCCTGGTCGCGGCGATGATCCGGATGCTGGCGGACCGTTCGGCGGACGACCGCGACCGGTTTTTCTGGAAAAACGCCGCCGCGTTCTACCGGCTTTAGGCGCGGCCGCGAATCGCCTGTCGGGCGCGCCCGACACAAGCCCTTGTGCCTGTTTCCAACCAAACTGGGAAGTTATTGGAAATTCACAGGTTTCGCATCGCGATAGCGAGGGCAACCTGTGAGCGCGGACGCCCTTGTAGAGTGACCCCGCTTCACCAGCCCCTCGAGGGATGCGCGCATTGGCCTCGCAGCTGGTGGTCGTTGTCGATAGCAGCGCCACCAATCTTAAAATTATCGGCCGGCTTGCCCTGTCGCTGGGCGAGACGGTCACCGTGCAGGCTTTCGCCGACCCGGCGGCGGCGCTCTCGGCCTGCGCCGAGCAGCGCCCCGACCTCGTCGTGGCCGCCGGCGAGATGGCTCAGCTCGATGGCGCCTCGTTCATCGCCCGGCTGCATGACGAGAAAGACTGCGCCGAGGTGCCGGTCATCGTTGTCGCTTCCTATGAGGAGCGCGCCGCGATCGACCGCGCGCTGGGCGCCGGCGCGGCCGACCATCTGCTAAGTCCGGTCGACCATCGCGAATTCCGCACCCGGGCGACAAACCTGCTGGCGCTGCGCCGCTATGAGCAGGCGGCGCGCGACGAGGCCGCGCCGCGCGGCGCGACGGGCTTGTCGCCGGCCCATGAACGCCTGCTGCGCGTCATCGACGCGGTGCCGGCGCTGGTTTGCGCGACCGATGGGGACGGCCGCTACATCTTCTGCAACCATCGCTTCGCGTCGTTTGTCGGGCTGCGGCCGGGCCGGCTGATCGGCCGCCGGCCGGTGGAGGCGCATGACGACGCGCTGGCGCGGCGCCTCGCCGACCTCGACGCTCGCCTGCTGTCGGGCGAGATCCTGCCGCCCTCGTTCGAGGAGGAGATCGTCGATCGCGACGGTAATTTCTGCGACCTGTTGACCACCAAATCGGTCTACCGCGACGGTGACGGGACGATGGTTGTCACTGTCTCGCTCGACATCACCGCGAGGAAGCGCGCCGAGCTCGACCTGCTCGCGATCAAGGATCAGGCCGAGATCGCCAATCGCAGCAAGACCGAATTCCTCGCCAATATGAGCCATGAGCTGCGTACGCCGTTGAACGCGATCATCGGCTTCTCGCAGGTCATGGCGGGCGAGATGCTCGGGCCGATCGCGACGACGCGCTATGTCGGCTATTCCCGCGACATCCTGGCGAGCGCCGAGCACCTGCTCGGCATCATCAACGACATCCTCGACGTGTCGAAGCTCGAATCCGGCAAGCTCGACCTGGTCGAGGAGATCATCGAGCTGCCGAAGGCGATCGCCGAATTGATCATGCTGGTCGACGGCAAGGCAAAAACGGCCGACATAAAGCTCGTCGCGCGTCAGGAAGGCGATGTGCCGCTGCTGCGCGGCGATCTGCGCAAGGTCAAGCAGATCGTCCTTAATCTCGTCACCAACGCGATCAAGTTCAGCCGCGCCGGCGGCGAGGTCGAGATCGTGCTGAAGAGCGAGGCCGGCGCGGCGGCGATCGCGGTCGTCGATTGCGGCATCGGCATGGATGCGCGCGAGGTCGAGCTGGCGATGACCCGGTTCGGCCAGGTCACCGGCCCGTGGACCCGCGACCATGCCGGCACCGGGCTCGGCTTGCCGCTCGCGATTGGGCTTGCCGAGCTGCACGGCGCGACATTGACGGTCACCAGCACAAAAGGCGTCGGCACCACGGTAACGGTCGCCTTCCCGGCCGCGCGTTCGCATGGAGCGCACGGCGCGGCGGAAGCGGCCCGGTCGGCCGGCTAACACGGATCAACTTTCGACAGGGTGGAAATCGTGCCCCGCACCTCGATCGCCTCCTTAGGACCGCCGCTGTTCCGCGCCACCGCCGAGCCGGCGCCCTTGCCGGCCCCGGCCACTCCGGCGCAAGGCACGCGCCCGGCCGCGGCGCGGCTCGCGCGCCTGACGGTGTTCGGTCTCGGGATCGCCGGCGTGCTGCCGCCGCTCGCCTTCACCGCGCAGCCGGGCGGGCTGGGCCTCATCGGCGCGGTGCCGGTGTCGATCGCGCTGACCGCGCTCTTGATCCTCGCGCCGGCGCTGGTCGGCTTGGTCGCGGCGCTGTTCGGCTTGGAAGGCGTGCGCGACAGCTTCCGCGTGCGCGGCGACAAGGAGCACGAGCAGGCGGTGCTTCGCGTGTTCGTCGCGGCGCTGGCGGTCGGCTACGGGTTTGTCGTGGTGGCCTACGATGGGGCGCCGTCGTCGTGCCAGATCGTCGCCGCGCTCGGCCTGGTCGGCGCGTGGGTCTTCCTGCTGCTGACGATCCTCGATCCGATCCCGTCGCCGCTGCGCTATTATGTCGGGACCGTGTTCGACGCGGCGTTGCTCGGGGCGTTCCTGCATTTCGGCGCGACGCTGACCGCGCCGTGGTTCCCGCTCTATCTGCTGGCGGCGTTCTACGCCGGGTTCCGTTTCGGCCCGGCGGCGCTGGCGGTCGCCGCGATCGCCGATCTCATCGGCTTCGCCGGAGTGGTCGCGACGACGGAATTCTGGCGGGAACAGGCCTTGCTCGCCGGCGGCCTCCTGGTCGCGATGATCGTGCTCCCCGCCTATGTCGGCAGCATGGTGCGCGAGGTCGCGCAGTCGCGCGCCGCGGCGGCGTCCGCGCAGGCCGCGCGCACTCGCTTCCTGATGGTGATCAGCCAGGGGCTGCGCGCCCCGCTCGACGCGATCATCGGCAATGCCAGCACCGGCGAGCGCGCCGGGGAGCGAACGGACCGCGAGCCTGAAGCGCCGACGATGGTTCCCGCGGCGCGGGCGCTCTTATCGCAGGTCAACAACATCCTCGATTTCTCGGCGATCGAGGCCGGCGCCTTTGTGCCGACCATCGAGGCCTTCGACCTGCACCGTTTGGTCAACGAGACCTTGGCCGAGCGCCGCGCCGAGGCGAAGGCGCGCGGGCTCAAGGTGCGGGTCCATATCGACCCGGCGTTGCCCTATCGGCTGCGCGGCTGGCCGCAGCAATTCGCGCAGATCCTCGACTATCTCGTCGCGCGGGCGATCGAGGTGACCGGCGGCGGCGCGGTGCGCATCGCGATCGACGCGGCCGGAATCAGCGGTAACACGGTGGAGCTGCGGCTCGCGGTGCGCGACGAGGGCAGCCCGATCGCGCCGGCCGACGCCGAGGCGATGTTCGACCCGTTTACCGCCGCCGGCGCCACGGACCACAGCGCGCGGCCGGCGCCCAGCGCGCATGGCGCGTTCGGCCTCGCGGTGGTCAAGCGGCTGGTCGAGCTGATGGGCGGGCGGATCGCGGTCGAGAGCGGCGCGGCGAAAGGCGGCTCGTTCACGATCACCGTGCCGCTCGTCCTCGACGAGCCGGCGATCGACGGCGAGCTCGATCTCGGCCATTGCCTGGTACTGATCGCGACCCAGGACAGCCAGTTCGCCAGCGACCTCGCCGAGCCGCTCAACGCCTGGCATGGCGACCCGCGCTGGATCGAGGGCTTCGGCGGCACGCTGGGTTTTGTCGATCAGCGTGATTCGGGCGCGTGCAGCGTGCTGATCGTCGACGGCCGCTCGCATATGCTGGCGGCGCTGAGCTTCGCGCACCGCGCGGTCAGCGGCCATGCCGCGCCGTCCTTCGTGCTGGTCGTCGCCGAGGCGGCGCAGATCGATGGGCTTATAGAGCTCGCCGACGGCGAGCTCGACGGCGTGCTGGCCGCGCCGCTCAACGACCAGCTCCTCGCCAACGCGTTGCACTCGCTGCCGCTCTGGCACGGCGCGGCGTCGCGCCCGGTGATGGTGCCCGAAGCGCTCGATGCCGCCCCGGCGGCCGAGGCGGAGGAAATGCCCGCGCCGATCTTCGATACGCCGGCCGGCGTATCGATCCCGCAGGTGACGCCGATCTCGGTGCATCCGCGCTTCGGCGCCGATACCCCGACGGTCGACCCGCGGGCGATCGCGGCGCTGCGCGGGCTCGGCGATGGGGATGATTTCCTCGCCGAGATCATCGACAGCTTCCGCGCCGAGACCAAGGAGATCATGCACCGCGTCGTCCGCGCGGCGGCGGCGGCGGACGCCAGCGGCTTCGCCCGCGGGCTGCATTCGTTGCGCAGCTGCGCCGCCAATCTCGGCGCGATCCGGCTGTGCGAGCTGCTGCTGGCGATGCGCGAGGTCAGCCAGCGCGAGCTGCGGGAGCAGGGCAGCGGCGTAGTCCAGAAGCTCGGCGACGAGCTGGCGCGTCTCGACGCGGCGCTGCTCGATTTTCTGCCCGACCGCGGCCTGTCCCGCCGCGGCGCGTAGTCTAGCTGCCGAGCGCCTCGCGCAAGGGCTGCCAGCGCGCCAGTTTATCGGCGAAGGCGAGGCTCGCGTGAGCCGGGCTGGTCGAGGGCATCGGCAGATAAAGCAGGCTCGGACGCCGCGCGAAATGGCGATCGTAGAGCCGCCGCGCGCCACCGCCGTTAAAGGCCACCGCGCGAATGTCGGGGTGGGCGTCGAGCAGGTCGTGGAGCGGGTTCGGCGTCTCGCGCCTGATCTCGGAATCGAGGCTGGCGCGGCGCTCCGCCATCGCGCAGACATCCCACAGCGCGATCCGATGGTCGATGACGAAGGCGAGCCGTTCCTCGTAGATCGTCGATGGCGTCGCGCCGAATAGCGCGTGGATGATGGGCCAGAACAAATTGCGCGGATGCGCGTAGTAGCGGACCTGGCGCAGCGATTCCTCGCCCGGCAAGGTGCCGAGCACCAGCACGCGAGGGGAGGCGCCGATGATCGGCGGAAAGCTGCGCTTCGGCGCGGCTGGAGCCGTTAGGGTTCGGGTCGAACGAACTTTTTGATCCCCTTGGCCGGGCTTGACCCGTGGGCCTTCAGCCCACGGACTTGATCCGTGGGTATCCACGTCTTCTTGCCCGGTGTCTGCAATCAAAGACGTGGACCCCCGGGTCAAACCCGGGGGAGGCGAAATATTGGATCTTCGGCCCGGCACCCTCAGTCGACGTAGCGCCCCAGCCGCACCGCTGTTTGCCCCCGGATGAGCCGGCGCGACGGCATGATCAGCACGCAATTGTCGTAAGGCGTGCGCACTTCCTGGTCGCCGTCGCGGCCGATCAGGCTGCCCTGTTTCGGGATGACCTCGAGCCCGATATAGGGCTCGACGAATTCGAAGCGGTTGCCGTTGATCGTCACCGCCTGAGTCACCTCGATGATTTTCTGCTTTGGCGTGGCGGCGAAGTCCGGGCCGCCAAGCGCGGCGACATCGTCGCGCGTCACGGTGTCGAGCGCGATCAGATAACGCAGCATCACGTCGGTCGCGACCTCGGCGGAGCGCTTTTCCCAGTGCTGGCCGGCTTCGAGCAATAGCGCCGTCTTGGGCGAGGAGGGATCGCCGAAGCCGCCATAGTCGCGCATGCGCGGCCCGGCGGCGTGGCCGGCGTCGCACATGATCAGCTCGGGGATGCCGACCTGGCGGGCGAGCGCGCGCGACTTGTCCAGGACCCCGGCCAGCATCAGCGGCTGGGTGGCGTATTGCATCGAATGGAGGTCGAGCAGGTAGTCGGCGGCGTCGACGATCGGCCGGATCGCGCGGGCGCGCTGTAGCTCGGCGGAGTTGCGCGGCCCGTCGAGCGTCGCCGGCGACCACAGCCGGTTGAAATCCTCGTCGATGTAGCGCGAGGCGATCGGATAGCGCGGGTCGAATTCGAGATAGGCCGCGACATTATTGAAGCCGAGCGTCAGCTTGCCGCGGCGCGGCTGGGTGCCGGCGCGGAACAATTTGTCGATCGCGATCGCGCCGCAAATCTCGTTGCCGTGGGTCAAGCCGAGCACCGCGACATGCGGCCCGGGCTTGGCCGCGGTAAAGGTGGTGACGTACTCGACCCCGGTATTCCCGGCCCGGTAGGCCGAGATGTCGGGGGGCGTCAGCTCGACGGTGAATTTGAGGTCGGACACAAGGGTTCCCTTGAAACGAAGCGATGGAGGCGATTTTGCACGCCTTGACGCTTCGCGTCACTCGCCTGCGAAATGCTGCCTAGCAGGGAACCCACGCTTGCGGGGTGGCAAGCGGTATTTTGTGGGGTGTGGCGAGCAATGGGGGCGCTCCAGCGGCCTGGCCGATAAGGACGTCGGTGACTTGTGCCCCAGCGTTGTTCTGGAGCTGCCAGTCAGTCCCCTGATGCAAGACCGGTGAAGCGCAGGTAGTCGGCCCGCCGACGACCGCAACACCTGTCCAGAACCAGTCGATGCGGGCCAAGACAAAGGGTTTCAGGTCATTCGACGGGGATACCGGCTTGTTGTCGTCGGTTTCTTCCCAGATTAGCCAGCTCTGGAAGCGATCCATCGGGTCAACCGCCACGGTCTCGTACACAATCTTATCTTCCGTCCCCACATTAGGACCGTCTCCCAGGCTAGCCTTGTTGAGGCCGGCGTGGCAGCCGAAGTAACGTCGATGGTAGGGATACTGGCCGTCGAGCCGCCACAATCCTCCTGAGGTTGCGCACGCCGACTGGTTTGGGTTCACGCCAGGCAAGCCGGGCGGACTCCGCTTACGGCTATATTGCGTGAGCTGGAGGAAGGCCAATCGGCCAAAATTTCGCGGCGTAGGCCCGGCACCGACCGTCAGCGTGACCTCCGCGGCGATCTCGATGCCGCTCGCCAACTCGAGCGCGCAGACGGAAGTACCGTTGAACGAGCCGTTTGGTCTGATGTCGACCGTCAACGCGGGTTTGGCCGGCCACTTTGAGTTATTGACGAGGATCTCCACCCCGGTGACGCGGATATTCCCGACCATCGGCAAGATTGGGGGCGCCGGTTGTGCCAGCGCCTGGCTTATGCCGCCGGTAAGGCTGCCGACCCCCAGACCCCAGCCGCACATGGCAAGAAAGTTGCGACGCGAGGCTGTGGAAGGTGCTGGTGAACCGATCATGGCGTCCCCACTACGTTATGAAGTTTCCTCTTGCGTTGTCAGTCGGAACCTCGCCCACGCATGACGGCGACTTGAAGCCGCGCCTTCACGCCGCCATGATGATGAACAGTGGAATATTCGCTATCAAGAGAAGAGTTTCGACGCCCGCTAACTAACTGCGGGAAAGCCGCCTAACGCTGGGAAACACGATCGATCAGCCGCCGCAGAAAAGCTTCGCAGCGCGCGATCTGCTCGAGGGCGACGAATTCGTCCGGCTTGTGCGCCTGGTCGATCGAGCCGGGGCCGCAGATGATCGTCGGAATGCCGGCGGCCGAGAACAGCCCGCCTTCGGTGCCGAAGCTCACCTTAGTCGTCATGTTCTCGCCGGTGAGCGCGGCGGCGAGCTGGGTCACCTCGGCGTCGGCCGGGGTGCTCAGCGCCGGCGCGGCCGACACCTCATCGATAGCGATGCCGGTATCGGCCCGCACCGCGTGCATTTCCGGCAGCAAGGTCACGGCATACTCGCGCAGCTCGGCGATGAACCCGTCGACATCGTCGCCGGGCAGCGGCCGGATTTCGAAATCGAATTCGCAATCCCGCGGCACGATGTTGAGCGCGGTGCCGCCCCGGATTACGCCGGTGTGGATCGATGAATACGGCGGGTCGAAATCCGGGTCGAAGGGGCCGTGGTCGCGCTTGCGGCGGGCGATCGCCTTGAGGCGGGCGATGATCTCGGCCGCGGCCTCGATGGCGTTGACGCCTTGATGGACCAGCGAGGAATGGGCCTCATGGCCGTGCACATGGCAGCGATAGACGTGCTTGCCTTTGTGGCCGACGCCGACCTGCATCATCGTCGGTTCCCCGACGATCGCGAGGCGCGGCCGGTCCGGCCGCCCGGCGAGCACTTCGATCAGCCGGCGCACGCCGATGCAGCCGATCTCCTCGTCATAGGAGAAGGAGAGGTGGATCGGCGTGCGCAGCTTGCGCGTCATCAGTTCGGGGATCAGCGTCAGCAGGACGGCGATAAAGCTTTTCATGTCGCTGCTGCCGCGGCCGTAGAGCCGGTCGTCCTGCTCGACGAGCTTGAACGGATCGGTGTGCCAATCCTGGTCGTCGACGGGCACCACGTCGGTGTGCCCCGACAGCAGGATGCCGCCCTGGTCCGGCGGGCCGATCGTCGCGAAGAGGTTGGCCTTGGCGCCCGTGTCGTTGAACACCAGCTCGCTTTTGACGCCGTGCCCGTCGAGGTAGTCGCGGACGAACTCGATGAGCGCCAGGTTCGAGTTGCGGCTCGTCGTGTCGAACGCGACCAGCCGCCTCGCCATCTCAATCTTGTCGATCGCCGCCCTACCCATTGATCCTGGGGCCAACCGGCCCTCCGTTACAGTTAAACCGGGGCGCGCACGATAGGCCGTAACTGCCGGGGATTGCCAGCGCCTTGCCGAGGGCGCGGGCATGTGCGATTGGAACTGAGGCGCAGCCAACGAGCGCGGCGGAATGGACGGAATCGGACCCGGCTACGATATTCCCGGCGTGTTGTGGCGCCGCGACCCGGCTGCCGACGCGCTGCCGCTGGTGTTCGACTCGCCGCATAGCGGCTCGCTCTATCCCGAGGATTTCTTGTTCTGCTGTCCGCTGTCGGTGCTGCGCCGGGCGGAAGATTCCTATGTTGACGAGCTGTTCGGGACCGCGCCCGGTTTTGGCGCGACGCTGATCGCCGCGATGTTCCCGCGCAGCTATCTCGACGTCAACCGCGCCGCCGACGACCTCGACCCGGGCCTCATCGCCGGCGCCTGGCCGAAACACCTTAAGCTGCGGCCGGCGACGCGGGTCGGGCTGGTGCGGCGCTTCGCGCAGGCGGGGGTGCCGATCTACGACCGCAAGCTGCGCCCGGACGAGGTGCTGGCGCGGGTCGATCGCTATCACGCCCCTTATCACCGCGCGCTCGACGAGGCCTGCGACCGGCTGCACGGCGAGTTCGGCGCGGTCTGGCACATCAACTGCCATTCGATGCCGTCGACCGGCAACCGCCAGTTGGGGCGCAAGGGCGAGCACGGCGACTTCGTGCTCGGTGATCGCGACGGCACGACCTGCGATCCGGAATTCACCGATTTTGTCGCCCGGACGCTACGGGGAATGGGCTATGAGGTGCATGTCAACGACGGCTACAAGGGCGTCGAGATCGTGCGCCGCCAAGGGCGGCCGGCCGAGCGCCGTCATAGTCTGCAGATCGAGGTCGACCGCGCGCTCTACATGGATCAGCGCACGCTCGAGAAGAATGCCGGGTTCGACGCGGTGAAGGCCGACCTGACGGCACTTGTCGAAGGGCTGCGGGATTTCATCGCCGCGCGGGTCTGAGGAGAAGGCGATGGTGGCTTAAGGGGGTATCTCGCGGAGACCCCTTAACGGAGATGGGCCCTGACCTTTGTCGGGGTGGTAAGTTGTTGGATAACCAAGGAGAGGCTCCACCATGGCCAAAATCCCGAAAATCCTGCACGAGCACATCGACACCGCGTTTCCGGCCAATGTCTGCCTGTTGGGCTCGGTTTTGCCCAACGGTTTCGCCCAGGTGACGCCGCGCGGCGGCACGATGGTCTATGACGACGAGCATATCGGCCTGTGGGAGCGCGGCAGCGGCAGCACAGCCGACAATATGAAGGACGGCACCAAGCTGATGATCTATTTCCGCAAGCCGTCGCTGCGCGAGGACGGCACCCTGCCGCGCGGCGGCATCGCCCGGTTTTACGGCACCGCCAAAATCTACCGCTCCGGCCCGGTCTACGAGGAAGTGTGGCGCCGCCTGGTGCAGCCGGAAAAGGACCGCGACCCCGACAAGAAAGGCTACGCCGTGCTGATCGCCGTCGAGCGCGCCGAGGATCTGGCGGGGCAGGCGCTGAAGTTGGAGTAGCCGCCTGTTGTTATAGCGAGGAGCTTTCCGCGGAACGAGATTGCTTCGCTCCGCTCGCGATGACACCGCAATCAAGTCAGGAACTGTTCCTTGAACACGCGTTCCTGAAGGTTGGCCTCGCGGTCGAAGAGCAGCGTCATCGAGACGTCGCGTTTTATCTCGATCTCCACCGCGGTGACGTCGCGCACCTCGGTGAAGTCGGCGACGGCGCTGACCGGGCGCTTGTCGATCTCAAGGCAGTCGATGCGCACCTTGGCGCGATGCGACAGCAGCGCGCCGCGCCAGCGCCGCGGGCGGAACGCGCTGATCGGGGTCAACGCCAGGATCTCGGCGTCGAGCGGGATGATCGGCCCGTGCGCCGACAAATTATACGCGGTGCTGCCGATCGGCGTGGAGAGCAGGATGCCGTCGGCCATCAGCTCCTCGAGACGGATGACGCCATCGACGCTGACCTTGAGCTTGGCGCCCTGCCGGGTTTCGCGCAGCAGCGAAACTTCGTTGAAGGCAATCGCCTTGGCGCTCGTGCCGCGCTCGTCCCAGGTTGTCATTTCGAGCGGGGAGAGTGTTACCGGCTGGGCGGTGGCGAGGCGGTCGGCGAGGCTTTCGAGCTGATAGGGGTTCATCAGGAACCCCACGCTGCCGCGATGCATGCCGAAGATCGACACGCCCTTGCCGACGAAGCGGTGCAAGGTTTCGAGCATGAACCCGTCGCCGCCTAGCGGCACGATGATTTCGGCTTCGGCCGGGTCGATCGTGCCGTATTCGCGGCGCAGCGCGACCAGGGCCAACTGCGCCGCCTCGACGTCGGAGGCGACGAAAGCGACGCGCGGAAGGCTCACCCGCCGGTCACGCTCATATGGCGGGCGATGGCCGGCCGCTGATGGCGACGGTCGATGATGAAATCGTGGCCTTTCGGCTTGCGGGCGATCGCCTCGTGGATCGCGCGCTCGAGCGGCTCGTCGCTTTCCGATTGGCGCACCGGCGTGCGCAGATCGGCGGCGTCCTCTTGCCCGAGGCACATGTACAGCGTGCCGGTGCAGGTCAGCCGTACGCGATTGCAGCTTTCGCAGAAATTATGGGTCAGCGGGGTGATGAAGCCGAGCCGCCCGCCGGTTTCGCGCACCGTCGCGTAACGCGCCGGCCCGCCGGTGCGGTAGTCGCTGTCGTCGAGCGTCCAGCGGCGCTGCAGGCGGGTGCGCACCAGCGATAGCGGCAGGTATTGGTCGAGCCGGTTCTCGCCGCCGATTTCGCCCATCGGCATGACCTCGATCAGCACCAGGTCGAAGCCTTGCTCGCCGCACCACGCGACGAGATCGTCGATCTCGTCCTCGTTGACGCCGCGCAGGGCGACGGCGTTGATCTTCACCTGCAACCCGACGCGCTTGGCGGCGTCCAGCCCGGCGAGCACCTGATCAAGCCGACCGCGCCGGGTGATCTCGGCGAATTTCGCCGGGTCGAGCGTATCGAGCGAGACATTGACCCGCTTGACCCCGCACGAGCGCAATTCCTCGGCATAGCGTGCGAGCTGGCTGCCGTTGGTCGTCAGGGTCAACTCGTCGAGCCCGCCGTCGTCGAGGCGGCGGCCCAAGGAGCGGAACAGGGTCATGATGTCGCGCCGCACCAGCGGCTCGCCGCCGGTCAGGCGCAGTTTCCTGACGCCAAGCCGGATAAAGGCGCCGCACACCCGGTCGAGCTCTTCCAGCGTCAGGAGCTCCCGCTTGGGCAGGAAGCTCATGTCCTCGGACATGCAATAGACGCAGCGGAAATCGCAGCGGTCGGTGACCGATACGCGCAGGTAGGAGATATGGCGTCCAAACGGGTCGATCATCAGCGTCTCAATTGGCCCCGACGGGGGCGATGCGTTTGGCGATATATAAGGACGATGCCGGCAAATGTCGCCCCCGCTGCGATCATGGGTATTGCGCGCTAGCCCTGCGGCTCGGGCGGGAACCAGTCGCCGAGGATTTGCTCGACGGTGTAGGTGGTGGCGCGGATGCGAGCCGCGATGACTGGATTGAGTTCGACATATTCTTCAAGAGCGAAGATGGTCTTCCGGGCTGCGTGCTTTAGTCCCGTCGTGATGGCGACGCCGATTTCCCTCTTGAGGCTTGGACTATCGTCCATAACGAGCTCGATTTCACTTCGGGCGTCTCCGATTGACTCGACCCAGCCGCGTCGCGGAGCGGCCGCAGATGAATATTCGAGCTTCAGCAGATGTTCGATCACACGGCGAACCTGGCTTTTCAGTTCGTGTAGTTGCGATTTCCCCAAGCTTTCGACCTCCTCGGCCAGGTTCTCCCAATCGAGTTTTTGGTTCGAGCCGGCGCGGCCCTCGGCACGCAACGCTTCCGCCTGCTCTTTCGACCAGGCGACGAAATCTTCGTCATAAAGGGTTTTCACATCCGACATGGACGGTCTCGCCGAGTGAATGTACTGCCGATAATAACCCGCAATGGCTCGAAGCGGCGCGGCCTATTTATGCGTCGGGATATCGAGCGGCGCGCAGTTGCTGCGCCCCGACATCAGGCAATCTTCCGTCTTTCCCTGCTCGCGCAGCACATTCATCAGGTAATAGCCGGCGAGGACGAGCAGCGCGGTGATCACCAGGCCGATCACCGCGCCGCGGCGATTGCCGCCGCCGTCATCGGGGTTGTTCGGGTCATGCGCCATGACCGGCACACTGCCGAGCGGGATGGGCTTCGGCAAGAACTTCGGCATCCCCGCATGGCACCATGGCTCTTCCCGCAGGCGTCGCGGCCGGAGTAGGTTCCGCGCGAATCCGGCGCGCAGGAGAGGCCGATGCCCGACGCGAGACCGTCCCATCCGATGTCCCTAAGCGTGCGCGAGGCGGCGCGCGAGATCGCCGCCAAGCGGCTCGGGGTCGCGGAATATGTCGGCGCGTGGCTGGAGCGGATCACGGCGCGCGAAGATGACGTCGGCGCCTGGCAGGTTTTCGATCGCGAGGCGGTGATCGAGGCGGCGCGGCGCCGCGATAACGAGCCGCCGCGCGGCCCGCTGCACGGCATCCCGATCGCGGTCAAGGACGTGATCGACACCGTCGACCTGCCGACCGGCTACGGCTCGGCGATCTACCGCGGCCATCGCCCGGCGGCGGACGCTTCCTGCGTCGCGCTGGCGCGGGCGGCTGGCGCGGTCGTGCTCGGTAAGACGGTTAGCACCGAATTTGCCTATTTCACGCCGGGCAAAACGGCGAACCCGCACAACCCGGCGCATACCCCAGGCGGCTCGTCGAGCGGCTCGGCGGCGGCGGTCGGCGCCGGCATGGCGCCGCTCGCCTTCGGGACACAGACCGCCGGGTCGATCCTGCGGCCGGCCTCCTATTGCGGCGTCGTCGGCTACAAGCCGAGCTTCGGCCTCGTCCCGCGCGCCGGGGTCAAGGCGCTCGCCGACAGCCTCGACACGGTCGGGGTGATGGCGCGCACCGTCGAGGATGCCGCGTTCCTCATCGGCGTGCTGACCGACCGCCGCGCGCTGCGCGACATCACCGCGCCGCTGCCGCCGCGGTTTGGGTTCTGCCCGACGCCGATGTGGGCGGAGGCCGAACCGGCGACGGCGGCCGCGCTCGATCGGGCGCGCGGGGCGCTGCTCGCCTCCGGCGCCCGCGTCGACGATGTCGCGGTGCCGGCCGAACATAGCGGGCTCGCCGCGGCGCAAGACTTGATCATGAGCTACGAGATGACCGGGGCGCTCGCTTACGAACGCACCCAGCGCAGCGCCGAGATTTCGCCCCGTCTCGCGCAGCTCTTCGATCACGGCATGACGATCGGCGCCGACGATTACGACGCCGCGATCGCCGAAGCGCGGTCGGCACGGCTGCATCTCCCCGATTTTTTCGGCGAATGCGCGGCGATCGTGGTTCCGGCCGCCCCGGGCGAGGCGCCGGCGGGCCTCGCCTATACAGGCAACCCGGTGTTCAACCGCATGTGGACTCTCCTCGGAACCCCCGCCGTCACCATTCCGGCGGGGAGGGGGCCGAGCGGACTGCCGGTCGGCATCCAGCTCGTCGGGCGAATCGGCGACGATGCCCGGCTGATGGAATGCGCGCTCTTCGCCGAACGCGCCTTGGCGGCGGCATGACCGGATGGCGTTTTCTGGCGCTGTCGCTCGCTGTCGCCGCGGCGGGCTGCAGCGCGCTGCAGCCTTACGCGACCGCGCCGCGGCCCGCTGACCCCAAGATCAAGGAGACCGGGTCGCGCGTCGCGATCTGCTACAACACGCTCAAGACCCCGCCGGACAAGCTGCAGGAGCTGGCGCAGGCCGAGTGCATCGGCAATACGGCGGCCGAGCAGGTCGATACCGATTACCGCCTCGACGATTGCCCGGTCTTGACCCCCGGCCGCGCGACGTTCCTGTGCAAGCCAAAGTGATCGGCAATCGGCTTGGCGCGACACACCGCCCGATGGCGAAGCCCAGGCGATGTGATATCTTTGGTTGGCACCTTAGCCGATCGCGATGACGATGGATTTCGACAGCTTTTTCAAAGAGCGGCTCGACGCGCTGCATAGCGAGGGGCGCTACCGCGTCTTCGCCGATCTGGAGCGACGCGTGGGGCGGTTTCCGCGCGCCCTCGACCATCGCGTCGGTGTCGAAGTCACCGTGTGGTGCTCCAACGATTATCTTGGCATGGGCCAGCATCCCGCGGTGCTGGCGGCGATGGCGGCCGAGATGGAGCGGACCGGCGCCGGGGCGGGCGGCACGCGCAATATCTCCGGCACCAGCCACGCGCATGTCCTGTTGGAGCGCGAGCTGGCCGATTTGCATGGGCGCGAGGCGGCGCTGGTCTTCACCTCGGGGTTTGTCGCCAACGAGGCGGCGCTGTCGACGCTGGCGGGCAGCATGCCCGGCATGGTCGTGCTGTCGGATGCGATGAACCATGCCTCGATGATCGCCGGGATCCGCAACAGCCGGGCCGAGCGGCTGATCTTCCGACACAACGATCTGGAGCACCTGACCGAGCTGCTCGCCGGGCTGCCGCCCGAGCGGCCGAAGCTGATCTGCTTCGAGTCGGTCTATTCGATGGATGGCGACATCGCGCCGATCGGGGCGATCTGCGATATCGCCGACCGCTTCGGCGCGATGACCTATCTCGACGAGGTCCATGCGGTCGGGCTTTACGGCGCGCGCGGCGGCGGTGTCGCCGAGCGCGACGGTGTCTCCGGCCGGTTGACCGTGATCCAAGGCACGCTGGCGAAGGCGTTCGGCACGATGGGCGGCTATGTCGCCGGCTCGGCGCTGATGGTCGATTTCCTGCGCGGTCACGCGCCGGGCTTCATCTTCACCTCGTCACTGCCGCCGCTGGTCGCGGCTGGCGCGCTCGCGGCGGTGCGTCATCTGAAAGAGAGCCAGGCGGAGCGGGCGCGGCACCAGGAACGGGTCGCCACGGTGAAGCGCCGCCTCGGCGAGGCTGGGTTGCCGCTGATGCCGTCGACCAGCCATATCGTGCCGGTGCTGGTCGGCGACGCCGCTTTGTGCCGCACCGCGTCCGACCTGTTGCTGCGGCACCACCAGATCTACGTGCAGCCGATCAACTATCCGACCGTGCCGCGCGGCACGGAGCGGCTGCGCCTGACCCCGACACCGCTGCACAGCGATGAGGATATCGACGCCCTCGTCGCCGCGTTCGAGGATGTCTGGCAGCTGCTGCAGATACGCAAGGCCGGCTGACCGCTACTGCTGTGGAGCCTCCGGCGCGCGGGGGGCCAGAAACGACCCCGCCAGGCATTGCTTCAGCGCCTGATCGCGCTTGGCCAGCGACTCCGCGGTGTAATCGGGGAAGTTTTTCTGAGCCTGCGCGGCGCAGCGATCCGACGTCGCCCAGTTGCGCATCATCTGTTGGCCCTGAGCGGTCACCGCGAGGGCGGCCACGGGCATCGCCAGCACCATGACCAACGCCGCGAGGCCGGCGGCGCGAAACATCGTCCTGAGTAACATCGGGTTCCTCGGGGGAAAGCCTTGCCGACGCCCGCGCAATATACACCAAGCAGCCGATTCCGACAGTTGCGCTCGTCGCTAAACTGAGGCTCCATGCGGGCGCGAATCGCGGAGGATGGCATGTTGAAGATTTGGGGCCGCACGACCTCGTCGAATGTGCAGAAGGTTTTGTGGACCTGCGCCGAATTGAACATCCCTTATGACCGCGTCGATCACGGCGGTCCGTTCGGCGGCAATCGCGATCCGGAATATTTGCGGCTCAACCCGAACGGGCTGGTGCCGACGGTCATCGACGGCGATCTGGTGATGTGGGAATCGAACACGATCTGCCGCTACCTCTGCACCACCCACGCGAACGGCGAGAGCCTCTACCCGCGCGATCCGGCCGAGCGCACCCATGTCGAGCGCTGGATGGATTGGCAGCTTTCGGTGATCGGCGGACCGATGGGCGCGCTGTTGCAAGGGCTGATCCGCTCGACCCCGGAAACCCGCGACCCCGCGGCGATCGAGGCGGCGCGCCGGCGGGCGATCGCCGCCTGGGAGATCGTCGACGACGCGCTCGCCAACCAGCCTTATCTCGGCGGTAATTCGCTGTCGCTCGCCGAGATCGTCATGGGCACGCACATCTATCGCTGGTTCAACTATGCGATCGAGCGCCCGGGCATGCGGCGTCTGCATGCTTGGTACGAGCGGTGCAACGAGCGTCCCGGGTTCAAGAACCACATCGTGATGCCAATCACGTGATGGTGAGCGCGGCACGGGGCAATTGCTTTTACCCACCGCGGCTTTAATTTCGGCGAACCGAATAAAAGGGGAGAACGGGGGCATGAATTCATCCATGAAATGGGTAGCACTTTCCGGGTTTGTGCTCGCCGCCGGGCTTTATGCCGGCATCGCCCGCGCGGACGATGCCGCGGTCGTGGACGACCGGCAGGCCTCGATGAAGGGGCAGGGCAAGGATATGACCGCGATCAAGGCCTATATC